>JGI12269J14319_10001660_pt1 | contig 21954 bp, 18 predicted proteins | sample PeaSoiSIISIP2007_FD_14319 | JGI IMG/M metagenome (IMG submission 14319)
GCGGCCCCCGCCGACCCCCGCACCCCATCCGGGCGTGGTCCCCGAGCGGGTGCGGCGGCCACCCCCGAGCCCACCAAGGTGCCGCGGGCGTCCATGGGATCGACGGACCTGGGCTCTCGGCATCCCCGGTCGGCTCATGCAAGCGCCGTCACCACGGCAGCGGAGGAGTTGACCGACGAGCTCGTGGTGGGGGCGTTGTCGGGCGCCAGCATGACCATCGAGGAGCTGGCCCAGGGCAGTGGCGTGGACGTCGCCGCGGTGGAGGAGCTCGAGTCATACGGGCTGGTGTGCGGACGGGTGGTCGGTGGCGTGTCGTACTACGACGAGGACGCGCTTACCGTGGCCCGCGTGGCGGGGGGATTGGCGCGCTACGGCGTGGAAGCCAGACATCTCCGGCTGCACAAGCACGCCGCAGAGCGTGAGGCCGGGTTCATCGAGCAGATCGTCCTGCCCCTTCTCAAACAGCGCAATCCCGAGGCCCGTCTGCGCGCCCACGAGATCGTGACGGAGTTGACCCAGCTGGGCCAGGCACTTCGGGAGGTCCTCCTGCGCACCGCGTTGCGCGACCAGCTCGGCAGGTGAGCGGGCGCGGCACGTGAACGAGCGCGGCGGCGCACGAATCCTGCACGACCGCGACGCGCTGGCACGGACGGTGGCCAGACTGGGGGAGGAGTTGTCCGAGGCCTACCCCGATGGCGTGCTCCTGGTGGCGGTCCTCAAAGGCAGCCTGCCCTTCGTCGCCGATCTGGCACGCCAGGTGAGGGTCCCGTGCGAGGTCGACTTCCTGGGCATCTCCCCGTACACCGAGGGCACCGGTCGGGTGCGGATCGTCAAGGACCTCGACCACGATGTGCACGACCAGCACGTGGTCCTGGTGGAGGACATCGTCGACACCGGGCTCACCTGCACCTACATCCTCGGGGAACTCGGCCGCCGGGGCCCGGGGTCGCTCGAGGTCTGCACCCTGTTTGATCGCCGGGTGCGGCGGATCGTCCCGGTCTCGGTGCGCTTCTCGGGCTTCGAGGCCACAGATGACCTGCTCCTCGGGTACGGGCTCGACGTGGCGGGCCGGTACCGCAATCTGCCGTTCGTCGCCGCAGGTGACCCCCGGACGCTCGAATCGGACCCCGATGCGTATGTCGGGGCCCTCTACGGGCGGTAAGTTTCAAGCATGGTTGAGGTGCGGCTGAGCGCGGTGAGGGTGGACCTGCAGTCCAACACGCCCGTGCTGTTGCTCACCGAGGCCGAGGGCCTCGGTCGGACGCTGCCGATCTTCATCGGCGCACCCGAGGCCACCGCCATCGCTTTCGCCATCCAAGGCGTCGCCACACCCCGACCGATGACACATGACCTGTTGCGCGACGTCGTCGACGCGCTCGGCGCCACGTTGGAGCGCATCGTCATCACGGAGTTGCGTTCCGCCACGTATTTCGCCGAGCTCCAACTCAAGCGCGGCACGGGCACGCTGAACGTGTCGAGTCGCCCATCGGACGCCGTGGCGCTGGCAGTGCGCACCGGGAGCCCGCTCTACGTCGCCGACGATCTGATGGACGCCGAGGGGATCCTGCTTCCCTCCGAGGACGAGGACGAGGACGGCGACCCGTCGACGCCCGACGAATTGGTGGGGGAGTTCCGCCAGTTTCTCGACACCGTCAGGCCCGAGGACTTCAGCTCCTGAGCACCTCGGCACGGCACCGGTTGCGCCGGTGGATCACGGCGGGCGTGACGCGTCACGCCCGGCCGCTCATGGTCGCGACGGCGGCGTTGGCGGTCGTGGGCCTCGGCGCGTGCTCGTCGCCCAAGGCCGGCACGCCGACAACGGCCACGACCGCATCGCCAGGGAGCACGTCGACCTCGTCGACCACCACGTCGTCGGTCCCGGCCGGAGTGGCCTGTGCGGCCCGTGACCTCGCTGTCAAGGTCGTCGGGTCCCAGGGCGCGGCGGGGACGTTCGAGCTCACGTTCGCGTTGCACAACACCTCGACGTTGTCGTGCCCGATGGAGGGCTACCCCGGGGCCCAGCTCCTCGACGCGTCGGGAACCGAGCTCGCCACCCACGTGGTGAGCGGCGGGAATTATCAGTTCACGAATTTCGCCCCGGCTCCGGTGGTGCTCGGGCCGGGGGCGACGGCGTACTTCAACCTTGCCTACTCCGACGTGCCCACCGGCAACGAGACCACGTGTCCGACGGCGACCCAGGTCGAGGTGACGCCGCCTCACGCCGTGGATCACGACGTGGTGGCGGTCAACGCCATGGTGTGCAACGGGGGAACGCTCACGGTGTCACCGGTTTTCAGCCAGACCTCACCGCAGACACAGACCACGGCGCCGCCCCAAGCCTGACTCGCCCCGTCGCGTCGGTGTGGGCTGGAGCGTCGCGCTGGGGCGCCGTCGCGGTGGGGCGCGTCGGCGTGAAGTCAGGCGTCGGCGTCGACGCGAACGAGCAGCCGGCCGCGCACGCGTGACGCCAGAATGTCGGAGAGGGCGTCACCGACTTCGTCGAGTCGCACCTCGGCGGCGATCAGATGGTCGAGATGGGCGGGACGGAGGTCGGTGGCGAGACGGGCCCATACCTCGCGCCGACGCGCCATCGGTGTCTGGACCGAGTCGACGCCGAGCAGTGCCACGGCGCGGGTGATGAATGCGTACACCGTTGTCTGCAGGACCGTGCCCCCGGTGAGACCGCTCGCCGCCACCGCCGCCCCGTAGCGCAACGTCTGCAGGATCCGGGCCAACGTTTCGCCCCCGACACAATCGACGGCGCCGGCCCAGTGCTCGGGGCCGAGCACGCGCCCACCGGCTTCGTCGATGTCGTCACGCCCGATGACCGTCGCCGCACCGAGGCTTTCGAGCCAGGGGTGTTCGTCGGCTTTGCCGGTGCTGGCAACCACGTCGTAGCCGCGCCCCGCCAACAGGTCCACGGCGAACGAGCCCACGCCGCCCGAGGCCCCGGTCACGAGGACGGGCCCGTCACCGGGCCGGAGCCCGCGCTGCTCGAGCTGGTCGAGCGACAGTGCGGCGGTGAAGCCGGCGGTGCCGATGGCCATGGCCTGGCGCGCCGAGAGTCCTTCGGGGAGTGCGAGGGCGGTGCCGACCGGGACCCGCGCGTAGCCGGCGTACCCGCCGTGGCGGGCGACGCCGAGATCGCCGCCGTGCGCCAGGACCTCGGCCCCCACGGCCAGGGCCGGATCGTCGCTCGCCACCACCACGCCGGCCAGGTCGACACCGGGTACGAGCGGAGAGGTGCGTGCCACTCGGTTGCCCGGCACGCTGACCATGCCGTCCTTGTAGTTGACCGACGACCACGTGACCTTGACGAGAACCTCTCCGGGCGGCAGGTCGTCGAGGCCGAGCTCCTCGAGGGCGCTCGTCACCGCATCGTCGTGGCGTCGCACCACGAAGGCGGGGAAGCGGAGGTCGGGCACGGGCCGCAGCCTACGGGCGCCCTCGCCCGACCGCGCCGGTGCCCGCCGCCGAGGTGTCGCAGGCCTACCATGGGGCCCATGTCCACCGGCATCCTCGGGCGGGGTGCCCGGGCGATGGCGTCGTGGAGCCCCGTGGAGCGGGATGCCGTGCTCTACGCCGCATCCGCACTGTTTGCCATCGGAACGGCACAACTCGCCTCCATCACCCTCTATCAACAGTGGGGGAGGCTGGCGGTCGGGCCCTATGCGGCGGGGGCGGTGGCATCCGCGATCGCGGCCCGGCGCGCCCGGCGGCGCGAGGTGCGGGCCGCCACGGCGCCAGGGCCGGCGGGGACGGCCGTCGGTGTGGACCGTGGTGGGAACCAGGGCGGGGTCACCTGGCACTGGACGACGCCCCGGGCCGTCATCTTCCTCGTGGTCCTGCTCGGGGCCACGCTCATGCCGTTGGCACTCGAGGTCCTGTGGCGGACCGATACCGGGGGGACCGCCCACGTGCAGCCCGAGGTCGCGGTCATCGAGCGTTCCGGCGGGGCGTACTTTCACGGCAAGGACCCCTACCAGTTCATCAAGCCCCACCAGAAGGTCACCGTCCCGGCCGGTGAGCCCAGCTACGACGTCTACAACCCGTACCTGCCCCTCATGTCGCTCTTCGGTGGGCCCCGCAGCACCAATGCCCCTCCTCGTCTGACCGACGCCCGGGTGGCGTTCTCGGTGTTCACCATCCTGATCGTGGTGATCGCCATGGCGTTGTGTCGCGGACCGACCGGTCCCCGCGTGCTGGCACTGCAGAGCATGACGGTGTTGCCCACCGCGGCGCTTCCCCTGGCCACCGGGGGAGACGACCTGCCCGTGGCCGCGCTGTTGCTGCTCGGCCTCGTGTTGTTGCAACGACGAAGACCTCTGTGGGCGGGAGTGGCCCTGGGGGTGGCGGCATCGATGAAGATCACGGCGTGGCCCCTGGCCGCGTTGGCGTTTCTCGTGGCGCGCGACCGGAACGGTGAGCGCGGCCGTCGGCCGTCGTTGGCCGTCGTGGCGGGGATCGTGGGGGTGATGATCCCCGCCGTGCTGCCGACGGCGACAGAGAACCTGCCGGCGTTCATCGAGAACGTCGTGCGCTTCCCGCTCGGACTGGCGGGTGTGAGCTCGCCGGCGGCGAGCCCGCTCATCGGGCACCTCGTGGTGTCCCTGTTCCCCGGGATCCACCGCGTCTTTACCGCCGCCGTGGCGGTGGTCGGCATCCTGGTGCTGGGCTATGTCCTGGTCAAACGGCGGCCCACGACCCCGGCCGCGTTGGCGCGCCTCGTCGGGTGGATCATGACCGTGGCCATTCTGCTGGCGCCCGCAACCCGGGTGGGCTACCTCCTCTACCCGGTCGACTTCTTCGTGTGGGCGTGGCTGTTGCGCAGCGAGGACACCGTCGACCCCCCGCCCGAGGTCTCGGAGGAAAAGCGGCGACCGGTCGCGGTGGGAGCCTCGGCCTCGGACGAGCACGCCGCGGCCGGATGGGACGCCCGCGATGACCCCGAGCCCGCCGGCTCCGACGGATCGTGCTCGGAGGGCGCCGCGACGGGGAGCGGCGCGGACCGTAGCCGGGTGCTCTCGGCAGCTCGCACCCGCGTGGGCTCAATCCTGGTCGGACTCCGAGTACAGCCGTAGCGTGAACGAGGTGGTGTCCGACGACGCCCCCGACGACGTTGCCGCCGACGCCCCTTGGTCGCCGAAGAACGTGGGCGCCACGGTGACGCCGAGATCCCACTCGAGACCGTCGCTGGCGGGGTGCTGTTCCAAGATCAGGTACTGCGTCGCGGTGGGGCCCGTCGGTCCCTGGCTGAGCCGGCGCCAGTGCAGCGACGCCAGCTCGGCCCGGAAGAACGAGATGACGTCCTGCTGGGTGGCGGGCACCTCGAACCGCAGCGACCGGTCGTAGCTCTCGACACCCTGGTTGATGGAGGAGCTCGGGACCGGTGCCGCCCCCAGGGGGACCGCCAGCGCGTTGAGCAGGTCGTCGGGGGGTTGGCCCGGCGACGTGATGTCCTTGAGCAGCGGGCGGGCGGGCACGGCGTCCAGCACGGCGCCGCGGGCGGTGGCGATCCTGGTCGGGGAGGCCGTCGGCCGGCTCTGGCTCCCGCTCAGGAGCTCGAGCCCGACACCCACCAAGAACACCACCACGATGAGCCCCAACACGATGAGGGCCGGCTTGGTGCTGGGGCCGGGGGGCCGCCGGGGGGAGTCCGACCCCGGGCCGCCGGGGGGATTCCGGTGCCCGTTGGAGCTGCCGTGGCCGTTGCTCGGGGCCTCGACCGCGGTGGCGGCACCTCGCCCGGGGTGACGGGGNGTACCGGGGAGGTCGTCGGGGCTGGGCATGGTGGGGGACGCCGCAGGAACGGGCCGGNACGCCGGTGGCGACCCGACGCTGGCGATGGCGATGGCGAGGTCAGTGTACAAGGGCACAATCGCCCCTCCCCGGTCGGGAGCGTCTCCGGAGTGCCGAGCCCGCCACGTCGGGTAGGCCCCGAGCACCGGGACCGACTCCTCAGAGTGATCCAACCTCTACAAATCGCGTTGACGCCGGTTTTCCACGGGGCCTACAGTGGCCCCGACACCGAGGCCCGGGAGGGCCCCGGGGGGGTGGTGCCATAGGCGTTTTCGCCGGTGGCACCGTGTTTGGGGGGTGACTCGCCCACCTGTTGGGCGTCTACGGGGGGCGGGGGCGACGAGCGATCGGGCTCGTCGCCCCGCGTCTCCTCCCGGTCCCGGTCGCGGCCAGCCGGTGTGGGCGCGACGAACGCCGTGTCTCGATCGTCAGTCGCCGGGTGGGGGCGTCGCGCCCCAGCCGAAGTGATCGAGAGGACCGTGCCCCGCGCCCAGGTGCCAACCCGACGAGCCTGCCAACGCGGTGGCGACGAAGGCCTTGGCTTGGGCCAGTGCGTCGAGGAGCCCCACGCCCTGGGCCAACAAGGCGGCGGTGGCCGCCGAGAGGGTGCACCCGGTGCCGTGGTCGTTCCCCGAGACGAGCCTGGGGCCGTCGAGCACGTGGAGCTCGTCCTCGAAGAGCACGACATCGGGGGCGTGGTCGACGGAGAGGTGCCCTCCTTTGACGACCACCGCCGACACACCGGTTTGGGCCAGGCGACGGGCGGCGCGTGCCATGTCCTCGACGTCCTCGACGGCGGTGCCGGTGAGCAGGGCGGCCTCCCGGGTGTTGGGGGTGACCACGAGGGCGTGGGGTAACAGGAGCCGGAGGTACGCGTCGACGCCACCGTCGTCGAGGAGGCGACGGCCCGTGGAGGCGACGAGGACGGGGTCGACCACCAGATTGGGGAGCCTCCCCTCGGCGGCCCGACGCGCCACCACGGCGACGGTCGCCGACGACGCCAACATGCCCGTCTTCACCGCCGCCACCGGGAGGTCCGACACCACGGTGTCGATCTGCAGCTCGACGAAGCTCGGATCGACGGCGAGCACGCCGCGCACCTCGGCGGAATTCTGCGCGGTGACGGCGGTCACGGCGCTCGTGCCGAACACCCCGAGGGCGGCGAAGGTCTTCAGATCCGCCTGCAGGCCCGCACCCCCACCGGAGTCGGAGCCGGCGATCGTCATGGCCACCGGGGGATCCACGGCGTCACCGTAGGTCAGAGGTCCGGTGTCCCCTCCACCGGGCTCGATGCCTGGGCCAGGTAGCGCCGGGGGATCCGGCCCGCGAGGCGCGCCTCGTAGCCCGCTTCGACCGCGGCGCGGAAGGCGCCCGCCATACGCGCCGGTTGTCGTGACCGGGTGATGGCGGTGGCGACCATGACCCCTGCGCACCCGAGCTCCATCGCGAAGGTGGCATCCGACGCCGTCCCGATCCCGGCGTCGAGGATGACGGGCACCGAGCACCGCTCGGCGATCAGGGCAACGTTGTGCGGGTTCCTGATCCCGAGGCCGCTCCCGATGGGTGACCCCAGGGGCATGACAGCTGCACACCCCGTCTGCTCGAGGCGCCGGGCCAGCACGGGATCGTCGTTGGTGTAGGGCAGCACGACGAAGTCCTGGTCGCACAGCTGTTCGGCGGCGTCGAGCAATTCCACTACGTCGGGAAGGAGGGTGTCCTCGTCGCCGATCACCTCGAGCTTGATCCAGTCGGTCTCGAACGCCTCGCGCGCCAGCTTGGCGGTCAGGACCGCCTCGGCCGCGGTGAAGCAGCCCGCGGTATTGGGAAGGACGCCGACACCGTGGGCGCGCAGCACGTCGAGGACGCCACCGCGCGCCGCGGGGTCGACGCGTCGCACCGACACGGTGGCGAGCGACGAGCCCGAGGCCTCCACTACGGCATCGAGGACCTCGGGGCTCGAGATCCCGCCCGTGCCGAGGATGAGCCGCGATCGGAGGGCCCGGCCCGCGATGGCGAACCCGTCCGCACCCCCCCCCCCCCCCCCCCCCCCGTCACGATCTCCACCACGTCGTGCGCCGACAGTCGCGTCGTCGCCCACTCACTGCGGGGGACGACTTCGCGGTTGCGCGCCACGGCGATGCCGCCGGGAGCGGTGCACCACAAGGACACGAGATCGGCCACGGTGGCGTCGGGCGCGAGGGCACGCCACTCGCCGTTCACCATGATGTCGGTGGCGAGCTCGGTGTCCGGTGGCCGGATGTCACCCACGGACCCAGCATGGCACCTCGATCAGGGCCCGGCGCGCGTCGCCAACGCCGCAAAGCGACCGGGGCCGAACGGCGCCATCTCCTCGGGGGGCTCCTCGCCCGAGACGATGGCCGCCACGGTGGCGGCCGTGACGGGTGCGAGCAGGATCCCCTGGCGGTAGTGGCCCGTCGCCATCACCAGTCCGTCGACACCCCCGACGGGGGCGACACCGACGATGGGGGCGTTGTCGGGCGAGCCGGGACGAAGGCCGGTGGTGACCTCGCCCAGGATCATCTCGGTGATCCCCGGCACGACTCGATGCGCGTCGCGCAGGAGCTCGTAGACGGCGCCGGCTGTGACCGTGGTGTCGAAGCCCTTCTCCTCGACGGTGGCGCCCACGACGACGGTCCCGTCGTGGCGGGGGACGACGTAGACCGATGAGCCCTGCACCATGCCGCGCACCGTCCTGCTGAGCACGGGAGCGCGCTCGCACGGGAGCAGGCGCAGGATCTGCCCTTTCACCGGCCGCACTGACGGTGCGGTACCGGCGGGTAGGCCTTCGAGCTGCGCCGACCAGGTGCCTGCGGCCACGACGACGGCGCGGGCGCCGAGCGTCGTCCCCCCCGCCAGGCGCACGCCCGACACCGCTCCCCCCGTGCATTCGAGGGCGGCGGCGCGCTCTCTGTGGAGCACCACCCCCGCACCCGTCGCCGCATCGAGGAGGGCGCCCACGAGCTGGCGGTTGTCGACCTGATGGTCGCCGGGCGCCCAGATGGCGGCACGCACGCCCGGTGCGATGGCGGGCTCGAGTTGCCGGGCGCGACGACCGGTCAGCCATTGCACGCCCAGCCCGAGCTCGTGCTGAAAGGCGAAGAGCTCGTGGGCCCAGGCACGGTCGCCCTCGTCGGCGGCGACGACCAGTGTCCCCGAGGTGCGGTAGCCGATGGGCCGGCCGACGGTCTCGGTCAGCTCGGCCGCGAACGCCGGCCACCGGCGTGCCGATGCCAGGGCGAGGGCCAGGAGCGCTTCCTCGCCGTGGTGCACCTCGCTCACCGGCGCCAGCATGCCCGCCGCGGCCCACGATGCCCCGTGTCCGGGTTCGGGGTCCGCTACCGCCACCGTCATGCCGGTGACGGCGATCTTCCAGGCCGAGGCCAGGCCGATGACGCCGCCGCCCACCACCACGACGTCATAACGAGGGCCGGCGGACGCTTCGGCCCGGGGCACCTCGCTCGGGGGTGTCACCCGCACCCGTGTGCGCGTGGCATGTGCGCAGTTGGCCGGGGCACGCGGGTATCCTAAGGGGGCTGCAGCAGGGCCAGTGTCGTCCCAAGCGTCAGCAAGCCACTCCGCGTGACCGATCACGGAGAGACCTCAGTGACGACAGCCAAGCACCCTGCATCTTCAGGGCGTCTGCCGACGCACCCCGGCGCACCCCTCTACGACCCTGCCTTCGAGCACGACGCCTGCGGCATCGCCCTGGTGGCCGATCTCCGGGGACGGCGCAGCCACGGGCTCGTCCGCCAGGGGCTCACCGCGCTGGAGCACCTGGCCCACCGGGGCGCCACCGGCGCCGAGGTGGCCACGGGGGACGGTGCGGGCATCCTGGTCCAGGTCCCACACCGGTTCCTGGCCGGCCCCGGGGGCTTCGACCTCCCCGACCCGGGCGAGTACGCGGTGGGGCTGGTGTTCCTGCCCACCGACGCCGACGACGCCGCCAAGGCGCGACGGCGCGTGGGAGAGCTCGCCACCGAGGAGGGCCTGGCCGTCCTGGGGTGGCGCGACGTCCCGGTCGAGCCCGACGGTCTCGGCGCCTCGGCGCGACGGGCCATGCCGCGCATGGCTCAGGTCGTGGTAATGCGGTCCGGGACCGCTCCCTTCGGCGCCCCGCCGACGGCGGGGGATGCGCTGGCGCTCGACCGGCTCGCCTTCTGCCTGCGCAAACGCGTCGAGCACGAGGTCCACGGTGTGTACGTGTCGTCGCTGTCGGCGCGCACCCTCGTGTACAAGGGCATGCTGACCGGGCACCAGCTGGCGATGTTCTTCCCCGACCTGTCGGACCCGACGTTCGAGAGCGGGCTGGCCCTCGTGCACTCGCGGTTCTCCACCAACACCTTCCCGTCGTGGCCCCTGGCCCACCCGTACCGCTACCTGGCCCACAACGGGGAGATCAACACGCTGCGGGGGAACCGGAATTGGATGCGGGCCCGCGAGGCACTGCTGGCGAGCGACCTCATTCCCGGCGACCTCGAGCGGCTGTTCCCCATCTGCGATCCCGACGGGAGCGACTCGGCGACCTTCGACGAGGTCCTCGAACTGCTCCACCTCGGGGGGCGCAGCCTGCCCCACGCCGTGCTCATGATGATCCCCGAAGCGTGGGAGAACCACACCGCCATGGACCCGGCCCGGCGAGCCTTCTACCGGTACCACGCCTCGCTCATGGAGCCTTGGGACGGTCCGGCCGGCGTGATCTTCACCGACGGGACCGTCGCCGGTGGGGTCCTCGACAGAAACGGCCTGCGACCGGCCCGGTACTGGGTGACCGACGACGGGCTCGTGGTGCTCGCCTCGGAGGTGGGCGTCCTCGACATCGATCCGGCCAAGGTGGTGCGCAAGGGCCGCCTCCAGCCCGGCCGGATGTTCCTCGTGGACACGGAGCAGGGTCGGATCGTCGACGACGACGAGATCAAGACACAGCTCGCCGCCGTGCATCCCTACGGCACGTGGTTGGAAGAGGGCCAGGTCACCTTGGACGAGCTGCCGCCCCGGATGATGCTCACCCCGCAACACGCGTCGGTGGTGACCCACCAGGAGCTGTTCGGCTACACCAACGAGGAGCTCCGCCTCATCCTCGCCCCGATGGCCAAGTCCGGCGGCGAGGCACTCGGCTCGATGGGCCACGACGCGGCCATCGCCGCGCTGAGCACGCGACCGCGCCTCATCTTCGACTACTTCACCCAGCTGTTCGCGCAGGTGACCAACCCCCCGCTCGACGCCATCCGCGAGGAGCTCGTCACCTCCGGCCGCTCCAAGCTCGGCCCCGAAGGCAACCTGCTCGAGCCCACCGCCGCGTCGTGCCGGCAGATCATCCTGCCCTACCCGGTCATCGACAACGACGAGCTCGCCAAGCTGGCCTACGTCAACGAGCACGGGGAGACCCCTGGATATCAGGCCTTCGCCATCGACGGGCTGTTCGACCCCACCGGCGGTGGTGACGCGTTGCGAGCCGCCATCGAGGACGTGCGCAACCGGGTGAGCATCGCCATCGCCCTGGGCTCGAACGTCATCATCCTCTCGGACCGCAACTCCAACGCGCGCATGGCCCCCGTCCCGTCGCTCCTGCTCACCGCGGCCGTCCATGAACACCTCGTGCGGGAGAAGACCCGTACCCGGGTGGGCCTCGTGGTCGAGTCCGGAGACGCGCGCGAGGTGCATCACATCGCGCTGCTCATCGGATACGGCGCGTCCGCGGTGAACCCGTACCTCGCCTTCGAGACCATCGACGACGTCATCGCCAACAAGAACCTCCTCGAAGGGACTTCGCCCCGTCAGGCGCGGACCAACTACATCAAGGCGGCCTGCAAGGGTGTCATCAAGATCATGTCCAAGATGGGGGTGTCGACGGTGGCGTCGTACACCGGGGCGCAGATCTTCGAAGCGGTGGGACTCGCTCCCGACGTCGTCGACGAGTACTTCACCGGCACCGTGAGCCGGATCGGCGGGGTCGGCCTCGACGTCCTCGCCCAGGAGGTGGCGGCGCGCCACCGGCTGGCGCACCTGCCGCGTCCGACCGAGCGGGCCCATCGCGACCTCGAGGTCGGGGGCGAGTACCAGTGGCGGCGCGAGGGTGAGGTCCACCTCTTCAACCCCCGGACCGTGTTCAAGCTGCAGCACGCCACGCGGGCCAAGCGCTACGACATCTTCAAGGAGTACACGAAGCTGGTGGATGACCAGGCCACCCAGCTGGCGACGTTGCGCGGCCTGCTCCGGTTGCGCGAGGGCCTCCAACCCGCTTTGTCGGTGGACGAGGTCGAGCCCGTGTCCGAGATCGTGAAACGCTTCGCCACGGGGGCGATGTCCTACGGGTCGATCTCGGCCGAGGCGCACGAGACCCTGGCCATCGCCATGAACCGCCTGGGGGGGAAGTCCAACACCGGCGAGGGGGGCGAGGACGCGGAGCGCTACGTCCCCGACGACAACGGCGACCTCCGGCGCAGTGCCATCAAGCAGGTCGCATCGGCTCGTTTCGGGGTCACGAGCGAATACCTCGTGAACGCGGACGACCTCCAGATCAAGATCGCCCAGGGGGCCAAGCCCGGCGAGGGAGGCCAGCTGCCGGGGTACAAGGTGTACCCGTGGATCGCCAAAACGCGCTTCTCCACGCCCGGCGTCGGGCTCATCTCCCCACCCCCGCACCACGACATCTACTCCATCGAGGACATCGCCCAGCTGATCCACGACCTGAAGTCGGCGAACCCCAAGGCCCGGGTGCACGTCAAGCTGGTGGCCGAGGTCGGGGTCGGCACCGTGGCGGCGGGCGTGGCCAAGGCGAAGTCCGACGTCGTGCTCATCTCGGGCCACGACGGCGGGACGGGCGCCAGCCCGCTGACCTCGATCAAGCACGCCGGGATCCCCTGGGAGCTCGGCCTGGCCGAGACACAGCAGACCCTCATCCTCAACGGGCTGCGCGACCGCATCGTGGTGCAGGTGGACGGGCAGCTCAAGACGGGCCGCGACGTGATCATCGCCGCCCTGCTCGGGGCCGAGGAGTTCGGCTTCGCCACCGCGCCGTTGGTCGTGTCGGGGTGCGTGATGATGCGCGTGTGCCATCTCGACACCTGTCCGGTGGGGATCGCCACCCAGAACCCGGAGTTGCGCAAGCGCTTCAACGGTCAGCCCGAGTTCGTGGAGAACTTCTTCGAGTTCGTCGCCGAGGAGGTCCGTGAGTACCTGGCCGCACTGGGGTTGGCGTCGATCGAGGAGGCGGTCGGCCGTGTCGATCTCCTCGATGCCGTCGTAGCCACGGACCATTTCAAGGCCAAGGGCCTCGACCTTGCTCCGATCCTGGCCCAGCCCGAGGTAGGCCCGCCCACCGGGCGCTCCTGTCGTCAGGCCCAGGACCACGGCCTGGACCGGGCGCTCGACCACCGTTTCCTCGAGGCGTGCCGCCCCGCCATCGAGGACGGGACCCCCGTCGCGCTGGACGTGCCCATCACCAACGTGGACCGGACGGTCGGGACGCTCCTCGGGTACGAGATCACCTCGCGCCACGGGGGGGTCGGGCTCCCCGACGGGACCATCACCATCACCTTCCGGGGCTCGGCGGGCCAGAGCTTCGGCGCCTTCGTACCCAGGGGGGTGACGCTCCGGCTCATCGGTGACGCCAACGACTACCTGGCCAAAGGGCTGTCGGGGGGGCGCATCGTCGTGCGTCCCGACGACGCGGCCCCCTTTGCCGCCGAGGAGCAGATCATCGCCGGCAACGTCATCCTCTACGGGGCCACGGGCGGCGAGTGTTACGTGCGCGGCCAGGTGGGGGAGCGCTTCTGCGTGCGGAACTCGGGCGCCACCGCCGTCGTCGAAGGCGTGGGTGACCACGGCTGCGAGTACATGACGGGGGGCAGGGTCGTCGTCCTCGGACCGACGGGGCGGAACTTCGCGGCCGGGATGTCGGGTGGGATCGCCTATGTCTTCGACCCCCGGCGCGACTTCACTGAGCGTGTCAATTTCGAACTCGTCGACCTCGAGCCGCTTGACGATGACGACCGCCGCTGGCTCTTCGACACCGTGACCCGACATCGCCACGAGACGGGCTCGGCGGCGGCGGACCGGCTGCTCGCACAGTGGGCCACGGCTCTCGACGACTTCGTCAAGGTCATGCCGCGCGACTACCGGCGGGTGCTCGAAGCCACCCGACGCGCCATCGACGCCGGTGTGTCGGTGGACGAGGCCGTCATGGCCGCGGCGCGCGGCTGACGCTGCGGGCGAGCGGGAGCACGTCGACCATGGGCAAGCCCACCGGCTTCTTCGAGTACGACCGGGTCCTGCCGACGCGCCGCCCCGTCCCGGTGAGGTTGAGGGACTGGCGCGAGGTGTACGAGCCGTTCCCCGAAGACGATGCCGTGCGCCAGGGGGCGCGTTGCATGGACTGTGGCATCCCCTTCTGTCACGAAGGCTGTCCGCTCGGGAACCTGATCCCGGAGTGGAACGACCTCGTCTACCGCGCCGACTGGCCCGAGGCCCTCGAGCGGCTCCACGCCACCAACAACTTCCCCGAGTTCACGGGACGGTTGTGCCCTGCCCCGTGCGAGGGCGCCTGTGTGCTCGGCATCAACGCCGATCCGGTCACGATCGAGCGCATCGAGTACGAGATCGCCGAGCGGGGCTGGAGTGAGGGGTGGGTCACGCCGCAGGTCCCCTCGGTACGCACCGGCAAGTCCGTGGCGGTGGTGGGTTCGGGCCCGGCCGGTCTGGCCTGTGCGCAGCAACTGGCCCGGGCCGGCCACAGTGTCGTCGTCTACGAGCGGGCGGAGCGGCCCGGTGGGCTCCTGCGATACGGCATCCCCGAGTTCAAGATGGAGAAGGCGGTACTCGACCGCCGCCTGGCCCAGTTGCGGGCCGAGGGCGTCGAGTTCCGGTGCTCGACGGCGGTGGGAGCGCCCGGCGATGGGGACGATCCCGCGCCCAGTCCCGAACCCGGCCAGCGCCGGGGCCTCGGAGCGGCGTCGGCCCCGGATGTGCGCGTCGTGCCGGCGTCGTCGTTGCGATCGGAGTTCGACGCCGTGGTCCTGGCCGGAGGGGCGACGCTGCCGCGTGACCTCTCGGTGGAGGGTCGCCATCTCGACGGGATCCATCTGGCCATGGACTACCTGAAGCCTTCGAACCTGGTGCGCGAGCGGGCGTTCGAGACCACACCGATCACCGCCGCGGGCAAGCGGGTCGTCATCATCGGTGGGGGCGACACGGGAGCGGACTGCCTGGGCACCGCCCATCGCCAGGGAGCGTCGCTCGTGCACCAGCTCGAGATCCTGCCTCGGCCCCCCGACGGCCGGCTCGAGGACAACCCGTGGCCCACGTGGCCGCTGATCCTGAGGACCTCGGCCGCGCACGAGGAAGGTGGCGACCGGATCTACAGCGTCACGACCACCCGGTTCGTCGACGACGGTGCCGGCGCGGTGCGGGCCCTGGCGGGCCATCGCGTCGAGGTGCGCGACGAGGGGGGCCGGCCCGTGTTCGAGCCCGTGCCGGGCAGCGAGTTCGAACTGCCGTGCGAGCTCGTCCTGCTGGCCATGGGCTTCCTGGGGGCCGAGCGCCGGGGGGTGGTGGACGAGCTCGGTCTCGCCCTCGACCCCCGGGGGAGCGTGGCCTGTGACGAGAACTGGCAGACGAGTCGTGAGGGCGTGTTCGTGTGCGGCGACATGACGCGGGGTCAGAGCCTCATCGTGTGGGCCATTGCCGAAGGGCGGTCGTGCGCGTCGAGCGTCGACCGCTTCATCATGGGTGAAACGGCCTTGCCAGCCCCGCTTGTGCCCGGCCAACTGGCCCTGCGTTGACGGCAGCCGTCGTCCCGATGGTGGCGGCGCGCGCCGTCCGTGCTGTGCGTTCGGGCGAAGGGTAGAGCCCCGGGATCAGACCGTCAGGCTGACTGGGCGACGGACCGGTCGCCGTTCTTCGAGCTCGGGCGCACGTCGGGAGCGGCGCTCATGGGCCCGTTCATTTCGTCGTCCTCGTCCTCGTCCTCGGCGTCGACCTCGACGTCACGGGCCTCTCCGCCCGGGGCCGCCGCGGCCAGGTACTTCTGGAGTCGACCGAGCTCGCTCACCACGTTGGCCCTGCGTACGGCGAGGGTGTCGATGCTCTGCTGCAACGCATCGATCTGGCGGTGGGCGTCTCCCATCATGCGGTCTGCTTCGGCTTGCGCGTTCTCGACCGCAGTGGCCTTCATGGCCTCGGCCTCCTGCTCGGCCTGCTCGACGACGGCCAGCGACGCCCGCAGCATCTCCGCGGCCCGCTCACCCACCGCGGCGGTGGCGGCCTCGACAGCGTGCTCGGCCCGGGCCTCGGAATCGAGCAGCCACTGGTGCAGCCGCTCGACGTACTCGTCGACCGTGTCGCGCCGGTAGCCCCGGAAGCCGACCTTGAATTGCTTCGGACCCTCGCCCTCATGGCTCCGCATTGGAGCTCTCCCTGTCTTCGTCGGTCTGTGGTTACAGCGCATGGTGATGGTTCAACCTCATGAAGCGGCCAACAGGGCGCCAACATCGACCCAACACGCTCAGGTCCATCACGCCGCCCACATCTCCCAGGCACAGGGGCCGCCCGGAGTGGGGGAGGGTCGGGGAGCGTTTTGGGTCAGCTGGCCGGGGCGAGCAGGGGGCTGGGGCGAGCCGCCGCGAAGGACCGCTCGAACACCGCCAGGGACCGAGCGAAGGCATGGTCCAAGATGTCGTGTTGGCCGTCGGGGGCGTCCACGTCGAAGTAGCTCGTGAAGGCCACGTGGTGGGTCGAGATCCACTGCGCCATCTTGGCGACGTAGAGCGGGTCGTCCCCGAGCCCGTGCCCATCGGAGCGGATGGTCAGGCCCCATTCGGGGATGACGGCGGGCTTCTGGTGCGCCGACGCGAACGAGGCCAGCCACTGCAGGCCGTCGACCTCGGTGACGTAGCGGGGCCACGCCAGCCCCGGTTCCTGGGGGATGCCCCACACCTGGTCGTAGAGATCGAGCCCGATGTAGTCGACGTAGGCGTTGCCCGGATAGGAGTACGACGCGGCCAGCGGTTCGGACCCCGACGTGGCATTCCACACGAAGCGGAAGTCGGCACCCGGTACCGCTCGCATCGAGGTCACGATGTCGTGGAAGTAGCCGACGAAGTGGGCGGCCTCGGTACGGTTCGTGACCGACCACGGATACCAGGTGCCGTTGAACTCCCATCCCACCCGCAAGATGGCGTCGCCTTGCCCGTAGTGCACGAGCGTCCTCGCCAGCGTGGTGAATTCGCCGTCGTAGCGGCCCGCCGCGCCTTCGGTCATCGTCCCGTCCTGGTGCCCGGCATGCGTTGGCAACATGGGAACACCCAACACGAGCCGGTACCGGCTTCCCTGCCATGGCGCCAGGACGCGACGCAGCCCGTTGACCGTCACCATGCCCGCCCAGCCGTTGGTGCGGGGGAGGTAGTCGGACGCCAGGCTGGGCTTGGCCCCTGTCCGCGCCGCGAAGCCGGCGATGCGCGTGGGTTCGCCCGACCCGGCGTAGATCCCGAGCGCCACGCTCCCGACGTTGACCGACGGCAGCGTCGTCGTGCCCGCCGGCGTGCTCGAGCACCCTGCCACCATGGCCGCGAGCAGTGCACCCGCCACCAGCGCGACGGGCCCCACGGGGCGTCGGGTGAATCGTGCCGTCGTCGCCGTCATTGCCGGCGACGGTGGCACGGGCCCCGTCGACATGTCCCGGAGCGGATGTGGCTCCGAGTCCTTAGGTGGCCGCAGCCTGGCGGGCGCCGTGGCTACCCGAGGGTGTGCATGGTGATCACGGCGAACACCGCACCGGTGGGGTCACTGAGGACTGAAAAGCGTCCGGGGGCCACGTCCATGGGGTCCAACAGGATGGCGCCGCCGAGCCCGTCGGCTTGGGCGGCCGACGCGTCGCAGTTCTCGACGGCGAGGTAGACGAGCCAGTAGGCCGGTATCTGGGGCGGCACCTCGGCGGGCATGTCCATCATCCCCCCGACGCTGTCGTCCCCGCGTTTCCACTCGGTGTACGTCGTGGGTCCGTCCTGGCGGGTGTCGGTTCCCCAGCCGAACACCGAGCGGTAGAACGCGGCTGCCGTGGCGGTGTCGCGCGTCTGCAACTCGTTCCAGGTGAAGGTCCCGGGCTCGTTGGCGAGTTCGGCGCCGATGTGGGCACCGGGCTGCCACAGCGCCAGGGGCGCCCCCGTCGGATCGATGAACACGGCCATGCGGCCCGCGTCGAGGACGTCCATGGGGGCGACGACCACCGTGCCGCCTCCGGCGCTGACCTTGGCGCAGGTGGCATCGGCGTCTTGCACCGAGACGTAGGTCATCCACGACGGAGGCTGGCGGTCCATGACCGGGCCGAGGCCGGCGACGTTCCTGCCTCGCTTCTGGAACATGCAATAGCCGCCGCTCTCGGGGCCCCCTTCGGTCGCCTCCCATCCGAACAGCGCGCCGTAGAAGGCCTTGGCTCCGCCAAGGTCGGTTGATGACAGGTCCACCCACGAGGGCGTGCCCGGGGGATAGGCCTTGAACTCCACCACGACGGTCTCCTCGCACGGACTGGTGGACGCGAGCGTATCGAAGGTCACACCGGTCGCACGTGTCGCACGGGGTGGACCGGGCCCGAAGGCGGCATCGGTTGCCGAGATGTTGAGCATTCGATGGGGGAAGGTTGATCCCCGCTGTTCACAATTCGAGGGTCGTCCCAACGAGCGGTTCAGCGGCGACACGACCCGATGTCAGGGCTCGGGTCGCGGCACGCACTCGGGATCATGGACCCGACGTCAGTATCCAGCCCCGTGGTCGAGAATGCGGCGCGGATTGTCCACGAGCATGGTGTGGATCTGTTCGTCGCTGACGCCTCGCTCGCGCAGGGCGGGTAGCACCACGGTGCTGATGTGGAGGAAGTTCCAGTTCGGCTGGGCCATGAGCAGGAAGTCGTCGTCGAACCAGTCCATATGGCATCCCGCGTCGTGGGACAGGACCATGTACGGCGTCCAACCGCTTTCGCACAGTCGGGTTACCGTCTCGACGCGTTGCTCGGTGGGACAGTAGGCGTCGACACCGAACCGGTCCATGCCGAGCGTCGCCCCCGCCCCCAGCAGCTCCCGCAGATAGTCGAGATCGGTGCTGTCGCCACTGTGCCCGATCACCACGCGCGTGAGGTCCACCCCTTCCTCGGTGAACACCCGTTGTTGGTCGAGCCCGCGCCGCGTGGCCACGTCGGTGTGGGTGGAGATGGGGATGCCCGTGGCGCGATGGACACGTGCCACGGCGCGCAGAATGCGCTCGACACCGGGTGTGAGTCCGGGCTTGTCGGTGGCGCACTTGAGGATGCCGGGGCGGACCCCGGATCCGGCGATGCCGTTCTCGATGTCGTAGAGGAAGAACTCGTCCAACATGTCGACACCGCTCGGGCGAAACGGCGCGCCGCGGTAGTCGAAGTAGTGCGGGAGCTCGGTGTAGGTGTACAGGCCGGTGGCGACCACGATGTTGAGCTCCACCTGGGCGGCGACCTCCTGGACCGTGTCGATGTCCCGACCGAGGCCGACGACGGTGAGGTCGACGATGGTGTCGATGCCGGCCGCCTTGAGCTCGTGCAGCCGTTCGACGGCTTGCGCCACCTGAGAGGCGCGGTCCCACCCGGTGGGCCAATTGGACGCCACCTCCGGCGAGCGCACGAAGACGTGCTCGTGCATGAGCGTGGTGCCGAGATCGGCGGCGTCGACCGGACCACGCACCGTGTTGACCTGCCCCATGTGCCCCTCCTCCGCCTCGGTCCCGACACCGGAGCCGGGCGTACCCTAGCGGTGGTCGTGATCAGCCGGCCTGGTCGGGCCCGGCGCGTTCCACGGTGATCCGCAGCAGGACCCGCCGCTCTTGCTCCATGGCGGTCCGATACTCGTCCCAGTCGGGGTGCTCGCCCGAAACCTGGCGGTAGTAGGCGACGAGGCCCTCCATGGCCTCGGGGAGCGACACCACCTCCACGGGGCCCTCCACCTGGACCGAATTCCCGTAGAAGTTGTCGGTGAAGACGATCAACGAAGCCCGGGGCCGACGCCGGAGGTTCTTCGTCTTGATCGCGGTCTCACGGGTGGAGACGACGACGGTGTCGTCGTCCACGGCGGCCGCGACCAGAGACAGTTGCGGGTTCCCATCGGCTCGGGAGGTGGCCAGGACGGCCCGGTGATGGTGAGCGATGAAGTCGAGCGCGGTGGCGATGTCCATGGCGCCGCAGGTTATTGCACCGGCCCCGCCCACGCCGAGGGGCACCGGTAAGCTCCGGGAATGCTGAGCACGATGCAAGACGGGCCCCTCCTGGTGAGCGGCATTCTCCGTCGTGGCCAGGCGGTGTACGGCGACAGCCTTGTCGTGACCGCCCAGTCCGACGGGTATCGGGAATCGACTTTCGCTCAGGTGGCGGGCCGTGCCGAGCAGCTGGCCAGCGCCCTGGGGCGCCTCGGTGTCGGGGCCGACGACCGTGTGGGGACCTTCGCCTGGAACAACCAGGAGCACCTCGAGGCGTACCTGGCGATCCCCTCGATGGGGGCGGTGCTCCACACGCTCAACATCCGGCTCTTCCCCGAGCAGCTCGCGTATGTGGTGAACCACGGCGAGGACAGGGTCGTCATCGTCGACGCCTCGATCGCCCCGTTGTTCGCCCGTGTCCGAGACGAGTGCAAGACCGTCGAGCACGTGATCGTGGTGGGAGATGGCGACACCACGGGCCTGGGCGACACGCTGTCGTACGACGATCTCGTCGACGCCGAAAAGCCGGGATACGACTGGCCGGAGCTCGACGAACGCCAGGCCGCGTCGATGTGCTACACGAGCGGTACCACAGGTAACCCCAAGGGCGTCGTCTACAGCCACCGCTCGACGTGGTTGCATGCCTTCGCCGGCATGAACACCAATTGCGTGGGCGCCAGCGAGCGCGACCGTGTGCTCGTGATCGTGCCCATGTTCCACGCCAACGCGTGGGGCATGCCCTACACGGCGTTCTTCGCGGGGACCGACCTCATCTTCCCGGAGCGCTACCTCCAAGCCGAGCCTCTTGCCCGGATCATCGCCGAGCAGCGTCCAACGCTGTCGCTTGGCGTCCCCACGATCTGGAACGACCTGTTGCACTACTCCGTGGCCCACGATGTCGACCTCTCGTCGCTGCGGCTGCTCACGGCGGGAGGTGCCGCCGTGCCACGGTCGCTCATGGAGGCGTACCAGGAGCGTTTCGACATCGCCATGATCCAGGGGTGGGGNATGACCGAGACGAGCCCCGTGTGCGCCTTCGGTCGTGCGCCCAAGGGCATCCCCCCCGAGCAGGAGATGGATTGGCGGGCGAAGACAGGTCGCGTCATCGCCGGGGTTGAGCTCCGCGTCGTCGACGAGGAGGGGGCGGTGCTCCCCAACGACGGCAAGTCCGTCGGCGAATTCGAGGTTCGTGGGCCATGGGTCACCGCCTCGTACTACGGGGATCCCACCCCCGAGCGCTTCCACGACGGGTGGCTGCGCACCGGGGACGTCGGGAGCCTCGACGAGCGGGGCTTCATGCAGATCTCGGACCGCACCAAGGACGTCATCAAATCCGGGGGGGAGTGGATCTCCTCGGTCGAGCTCGAGAACGAGGTGATGGCCCACCCCGCCGTCTATGAAGCGGCGGTGATCGGTGTGCCCGACGAGCGTTGGGACGAACGCCCCCTCGTGGTCATCGTCGCCGCGCCGGGCGCACACCCCGAGCCGGCCGAGATCCTGTCGTTCCTGTCGGGTCGCGTCGCCCGCTGGTGGCTCCCCGAGCGGTGGGCGTTCGCCGACGAGATCCCCAAGACGTCGGTGGGGAAGTTCGACAAGAAGGTCCTGCGCGTCAAGGCCGCCGACGGCACCCTCGAGATCTACGAGGTCGACCTTCCCGCCCACCGCTAGCGGTGGGGGACGGGGTCGTGGACGTCGACGACGTGGCCGATCGGCTGGCGGCGATCGCCGAGGAGCTCGGTGATCTCGCCTTCGACCGNTTGCGCGAGGCCACCAGCGGGGCGCGCCGCACGGGCTCTCCCGATCCNGCCGTCGTGGCCGANGAGAAGCGTCTCACCCGGGCGCGTCGAGCCGTCGAGAAGGCGGTGGTGGTCCTGCGCCGGGCGCCCGCTTCCGCCGGCGAGCCGGACGCCTTCGACTGACGCCCGG
>JGI12269J14319_10001664_pt1 | contig 21918 bp, 27 predicted proteins | sample PeaSoiSIISIP2007_FD_14319 | JGI IMG/M metagenome (IMG submission 14319)
GGTTTACCTCCATGTACGAGAAGGTGAGCACGCTCCCCGTTCATAATATCGACCCGGACATCGGCGGGGGGTATACGAGTCCACGTAGTGTACCGACGCCCGGGCAGTATAGGGATTGCAACGCAGCAACTCCCCGGGACCCGGAGGGTCGTTAGGTCTCGACAATGGTACAGTGCTCGGCCATAGGAGCGTTCATTAACCCCTCGAACGATCTAATGTACGTCCCCTTGGGGGAGATTTCGAATGGTGAGGAAAATCGGGCGCAAGGCAGTTTACGGATTAACTATCGTTGCTATACTAGTAATGACCGCCGGGTTCGCCATGGCCACGGTGTTCAGCTCCATCAGCACCAACACCAATCAGAACGGGTTCACGGTAACCAACGCGGGCAATACGATCTACGGCGGTGGGAGTTCAACCCAGACCAGCTCGCTAGTCTACGTGACCCCGGGCGCTTGCGATTCTCTTGCCACACCGGCATCCGGCGCAGACATAGCTTCCTTCTATGTTGATGGTCAGATCGCTTGTGCCACTTCCCCTAACTGGTACGAGGAGGTCACCTTCGTATCTGGTAGCACGGTTTCCGCCGCATCCGACACATTTACCGTGAGCGTGGGGACCAACGTCAACGCCATCCTGGTGGATTTCTCCGGGATTAGCCCCGTTCACACAGTGACGGTCAACGTCTATTATGCGCTTGGCACGGGTGCCTCAACCACTGCCGGGAACATTGGTATTTCGGGGACCTGAGCGTTTCCCCACACAAGGCAGAGGGGACATCTCCCCAACCCTTTCTTTGATCTCCTCCGCGCAGCCATTCTTGGAATCCGTTACTGATCAGGCTGCGTGCCCCTCGGCCACATGAGTTCCCGCGGAGTCACGCCCCAATCCTCACCTGAAGTCGGACGCTAAGACTCCGGGCCGGCTCACTGACCCCTCTAATCCATGGGGTCATTCCCTCCCAACCGCAAGACAGCAACGACCGGTGGGCTCGGGTTTGGCGGGCATTAGAACGAGGGCCCGAACACCTAAGTTCTCCGGCCGGTGCCTTCTATGATGACTCCGTCCCGCAAGGGTCCTGCGATCCGCCGCGAGTTCGACCGCGAGGCTTCGGCCTACGATCGGACCGCCGAGGCGTCGATGCCCGGGTACAGTGACCTGCACCGGACCCTGCTCGGGGGGATCCCCTATTCTCCAACTCGTGAATTCCGGGTGCTGGAACTCGGGGTCGGCACCGGCACCCTCACCGCGCTCCTCCTCGAGCAATTCCCCCACGCCCACGTCACCGGGATCGACCTCTCCCCCCGAATGATCGCGCGCGCCCGCGCCAAGCTGCGTCCATTCCGGGGTCGGGTCGAGCTCGTCGACGGGGACTTGGGAGAGTTCGCGGATCGCCCGTACGACGCGGTCGTCTCCGCGCTCGCGATCCACCACCTCCCCGACCCAGCGAAGTGGCGGCTGTTTCGTCGTATCTATCGAGCTCTTCCGCGGGGCGGATACTTCGGGGACGCGGACGATCACCTGCCGGAGGACCCGCTGTTTGACCAACGCTACGCCCAGATCGCCTCGGCCGCCCAGCGGTCCCCCCGGGGGGGAGTGGAGTGGGCCCGCCTCCAGCAAGTCTGGCACGAACACGAGCAGTTCGACCGTCCGTGTACGGTCGCCGCCGAAACGGCAGCGCTCCACCGGGCGGGCTTTGCCCATGTCGGCGTTCCCTGGCGGTTCTTCGGGCAGGCCGTCGTCTGGGCGTTCAAATAGCGAAGAGGTCCCCGAGCTTGTGAGGGGAGGGGGCCGGTGGTGCTGAGGGAGACCACCTTCTGGCTCGGAGGCGCTCTTACTATAGGGCTCGGTCTCGCGTTCGCGGCCGGACTCGTCTGGGCGGGTGCGGGCCTCGACTACTTCTCGGCCTACCTCGGCGCCGGTTTCGGAGTGGTCCTCGGGTCGTTCTTCATCTATGTGGGAGGCGCCGAGGCCCGGGCGCGTCGGTCGTTTCTATCCGAGACCGATCGGTCCGTGCAGGGCACAGCGAGCGAGCCAGATCGGCCTCGGTGAACCTCCGCGCCGCGCGTCCACGCGAGGAAAGCCTTTTCTTGAGAGCGCACCGTCCACGCGACGTGGCCGGGATGGGGTAGCTTGGCCTATCCTGGGGGACTGTGGATCCCTCGACCCGGGTTCAAAGCGGCGCGGGGCCCACCCCCGCGCCCTGAGACTCTCGGTCCCGGCCCTACGGGCGTCGCCGCCGGGCCCGGGCCCGTGGCGGCGATCGGGTCGGTTTCTTCGTGAGACGTTCGAGAACTTCGGGAAGCGCGGAGAGGGTGGAGTCCGCCCACGCCGCCCCCCACTGGGCCAGGTCGGCGGGGGTCAGGGTCCAGCCGCGAATGGACGAGGTCCGTCCGAGCGCGGTCACCCCCGGGACCGACTGAGCGGCCTCCATGTCGAATCGGGAGTCCCCCACCAGGAAGACGGGGACGCCCGGATAGCGACGTCGGTATTCGGCGAGATGTTCTCGCTTCGTTCCGTCCGCCGAGCCAAGGACCTCCTCGAACCAGTAGCGGAGCCCTTCGCGCTCGAGGATGAGCTCCGCCATCTCGGTCTCGGCCCCCGTGGAGATCGTCATCGTCCATCCGTCCCGGTCGAGGCGGTTCAGGAGCTTGGGGATCTCGGGGAACGGCTTCGCCTTCGCGTAGGCTTCCGTGACTTTCCGCTGATGGAACGTGCGCGCGGTCGACGCGCGTTGCTCGGGCGACGCCCCGGGGTATAGCTGCGAGAGCTGGGCTTCGAACGGCATCCCGGTCGTCGCGAGGTAGTGGACCCTTCCCTCCTCCGGCGGGGTGGCGAACGCTTTTTCCAGAACGTCAGCGGCGACCGTGCTGATGAGACCCAGATCGTCGAGGATCGTGCCATCCAGGTCGAAGACGACCAGGCCCCGCGCCAATTGTCGGGGTGCGACGATCTCGCGGGGGCGACCTAGCCCCCGGCTCATCTCCGCGAACTGGCTCGTCGCGGAGAGCACAGGGAGCTCGGCTCCCTCCGGGGCGACCGGGGCGGAGGACCTACCCTTCGGAGGTGGCTCCGTCTCGTCGGCCGAAGGAGTCGCCATCCCCCGGTGGAGGGGCCGCTGCTCATTAAGTCGGCGCGCCCCCGGGAGGGCCTAATAGTCGCGCCCGGTGCGGGCCGTGGGAGGACCCGTGCACCCCAGTCGCGCCATCCGCGGCCGATCGACCCGCTTGCTCGAAGGCAAGCGGATCGTCTTCGGAATCTCGGGGTCGATCGCCGCCGTGGAGGTTCCGCGGATCATCCGGGAGCTGCTGCGGCATGGCGCCGACGTCCAGGCCGTCATGAGCCCCGAAGCGGGTCGCATCATCACCCCCGAGGCGATCGAGTTCGCGACCGGCCATCCCCCCATCCTGCACCTCACGGGGAACGTCGAGCATGTCACGCTCCTGGGGCCGGGCGAGGGCCGGGCCGACATGCTGCTCATCGCGCCCGCGACGGCGAATACGATCTCCAAGATCGCCCACGGGATCGACGACACCGCCCTGACCTCATGCGCCTCGATCGCGCTGGGCGGCGGCGTTCCCCTGCTGGTGGCTCCGGCGATGCACTCCCACATGGGATTGAACCCCGCCATTCGGGAGAACGTCGAACGGCTCCGGTCCTGGGGCGTCGGCATCATCCACGGCGCGTCGACGGAAGGGGAGGAGAAGATCGCGACCCCGGAGGAAGTGGCCGCGGCCGTGCTCCACCGGCTCGCCGAGGGACCGTGGGCCGGCCGTCAGGTGATCGTGATCGGGGGGGCCTCCCGAGAGAAGATCGACGCGGTCCGATCCGTCACGAACGAAAGCTCCGGCACGATGGCGGTCGCCCTGGCGACGCAGGCTTACTTTCGCGGCGCCGGGGTCGAGCTCTGGGCCGGCGCCCTGCAGGTGACCCCGCCGGCCTGGATCCCGATGGTCCGCTGGGAGGGCGTCGATGACCTCCTCTCGCTCGCTCGGGGCCGGAGAACTGACCTCGCGCACGCGGCGGCGGTCTTCGTCCCAGCCGCGCTCTCTGACTTCACGCTCGAACCTCGCACGGGCAAGATCCCCTCCCGAGACCATCCCCTGCTGACCCTCTCTTTGCGTCGGGCCCCCAAGGTCCTCCCCACGCTACGTACCCTCGCACCGGCACCCACCCGACTGGTAGGATTCAAGCTCGAGTCGGGAGAGAGTGCGGCCGAGCTCGAGCGGGAGGGATCCCGCCTCCGTACCGAGACCGGCGCGGATTGGGTCGTGGCCAACGACGTGAGCGCTATGGGCTCGAGCGAGACGAACGTCCTGGTGCTGACCTCCGCGGGGCGGGGTCAATGGATCCGTGGGCCTAAGACCGAGGTCGCCGGCAAGCTCCTCGATGACCTCGGCCGGGAGGTGGCCAACGTGGCCCATTCGGTCCCCTCCTCTCGTTCCGGACCTGGCACCGATTCCGCCTCCCCTCGCCGAAGGCGGGCTGGACGAAACGCCCGGCGGCGCGGCCCCCGTCGGCCTTAATAGACCGCCTGTCTCGGCGCGGCCAGAGGTGCTGTAGAGTGGTCAAGTTGGCCGAGTGGCGGGGCAAGGAGGTCTTCCGGAAGTATGCCGTGCCTCTTCCGAAGGGCGCGGTGGCCCGGTCGGCCGACGAAGCAGAATCGCTCGTGCGAGCCGGTACGGTGCCGCTCCCGTGTGTCGTGAAGGCCCAGGTGTTGTCTGGCGGCCGAGGGAAGGGCGGGGCCGTCCGGTTCGCGTCCACTCCGGCCGAAGCGCGCGCTGCGGCGGAGGCAATCCTTGGGCTCGAATTCAAAGGGGAGCGCGTCAAGGAGCTCCTGCTCGAAGAGAAGCTCGTCCTCTCGAAGGAGCTCTACCTGTCGATCACGCTCGACCGGAGCGCCCGTCTTCCCGTGCTCATCGCGAGTCCCCACGGCGGCGTTGAGATCGAGTCCGTCGACGACCACGAGATCGACCGGCAGCACGTCGACCCGTTCCCCGGCCTCACCAGCTATGCGAAGCGACGGGCCGGCACGGTCCTCGGCCTCACCGGAGGTCCCGCCAAATCTCTCGACCGATTGCTCGACGGCCTCTGGAAGCTCTTCCAGGCCGAGGACGCAGAACTGGTCGAGATCAACCCGCTCGCGGTCGTGGGGGATGGCTTGGTGGCCCTTGACGCTAAAGTGATCATCGAGGATGACGCGGCGTTCCGTCATCCCGAGTACGCGGAACTCCGGGACGACCGGACCCCGCTCGAGGAGATCGCACGCGAGAAGGATATCGCGTTCGTCCAGTTGGACGGGAACATCGGCGTCATCGCGAACGGTGCCGGCCTCACGATGGCGACACTCGATGTGCTGAAGGAGTTCGGCGGGAACCCCGGCGTCTTCCTCGACCTCGGCGGAACGGACGACCCCCGGAAGGTCACCGAGGCGTTCCTCTTGATGGCCCAGGCGAAACCGAAGGCGGTCTTCCTCAACATCTTCGGGGGTGTCACCCGATGCGACACGGTCGCCAAGGGGCTGGTCGAGGCGATGCGTCAGGTCCCGGCGGCCGACCGGTTCCCGCTCGTCGCCCGCATCCGCGGGAACAACGAGAAGGAAGGGATCGAGATCCTCCACGCGGCGGGAGTCACCTCCATCCCCGAGCTGAAACAGTCGGCGCAGGCCGTGGTGGCCGCGGCCGCGGGGGGGTCCCCATGAGCGTGCTGCTCACTCGCGAGACCCGCGTGGTCGTCCAGGGGATCACCGGACACCAGGGCACGGTCCATTCGCGTCAGATGCGGGAGTTCGGCACGAAGGTCGTGGCGGGCGTGACCCCCGGGAAAGGGGGCACGAAGGTCGAGGAAGTCCCCGTGTTCGACTCGGTCCGGGATGCGGTCGAGACGACCCAGGCCAACGCCTCGTGCCTCTTCGTCCCGGCCCCGTTCGCGAAGGACGCCCTCCTCGAAGCGGTCGACGCGGGGATCCGCCTCGTCGTGATCGTCACGGAGCACATTCCGTTCCACGACATGCTCGTGATGTACGAGTACGCGCGGTCCCACGGCACCCGGATCATCGGACCCAACTGCCCGGGCATCGCCTCGCCCGGTGTGGCCAAGGTCGGGATCATTCCCAACGTCGTGTTCCGGCCCGGACGGGTAGGGGTCATCTCGCGGAGCGGGACGCTCACTTACGAGATCGTGAACGGGATCAAAGAACACGGGCTGGGCCAGTCCACCTGCATCGGCCTCGGGGGCGATCCGGTCGTCGGAACGTCGTTCGTCGACGCGCTCCCGCTCTTCCAGGAGGACCCGGACACCGACCTCGTCGTCCTGGTCGGGGAGATCGGCGGCACGGCGGAAGAGGACGCCGCCGAGTACCTCCATCGGAAGTTCACGAAGCCGGTCGTGGCGTACATCGCCGGCCGAAGCGCGCCCCCCGACAAGCGCATGGGACACGCGGGCGCGATCATCTCCCGGGGAAAGGGTACCGCCGAGACCAAGCTCGCCGCCCTTCAGGCCGCGGGGGCGCGGGTCGCACGGTTCCCCTACGAGATCCCGGACCTCGTGGCCGAGAACCTCCCGCACGGAGCCCCGCGGTGACGCCCCCCGGTCCCTCCCGCGAGCCGGAGGAGCCGGAGCCCTGCATCGTCCCCGGCTGCGGAGCGCCGTCCGTCCGCCACCTCGCTCTCACCGAAGCTCGGAAGGCGTTCGACCGCCTGCCGGACAAGGGACGCCGCGCTCCGCTCTGTCGCGACCACTACCGGGAGTGGAAGAAGACGACCAAGGAAGCGCGTAAGCTCGACCGCCTCGGCTGGTAGAGCCCTCGAACGGCCCGCCGGAGGCCGAGCGCGTTCCCGCGGAGAAACGAGAGGGGCCTGAAGGGGTTGGATGAGCGGAAGGGAAGCGCGTTAGCGCTTCCGCATCTTCTGAGCGCGCATGCGTCTCCGCATCCGCTTCTTGCGCCACTTCCAGCGCATGTGGCCGCGCTTCTTCCAGACCCTCGAGGAACGTTTCACAGGACGGCGGGGGGAGGGGTAACGGTTTATTAGGGTTCCCCCGCCCTCGAGAGAGGGAGGGCCCGTCCGGCGTGCCGGACCTTATCTAGACGGCCCGCCTCGCACTTCCGTGCTCACCGCATCCGACCTCGAGATCAACGTGCTGGAGTTCCGCCAGCGCTCGTTCCAATTCGACCGGCTCGCCTCGCTCGACGGCGAGGAGTACGCGGTGTTCTCCCGGACGGAGACGGAGAGCGAGAGCCAGTTCCGTCCGCGCCTGGTCCACCTCCACCTGGTCGTCCCGCTCGCCTGGGTCCTCCTGGATGAGGCGAACGATTCGCTCCGCATCGCCAAGGACGGTGCGACCGCTCCGGCCCACCTCATTGAGACCGTCGTAGAAGTCGGGGCCGAGCCGCCCCAATTCATGGAGCAGGGGATCGAATGGTCCCGGAAGAGCGGCCCCGGCGGTGCCCACTTCTACGGACCTACCGAGCGGGTCGGACGGCTGTTCAGCCCCGAAGGCCACGCCACCCTGGGCCTGTAGGGTGCGACCTCGATCCGCCTCAGGCGGGGTGGGTCCGGGGCCGGAGGGTCCGCTCGACCACGGCGGCGAAGATCCCACCGACGATGGGTGCCACCCAGAAGATCCAGTCCTCCTTGATCGCCCACTGGCCCGACGGCCAGAGCGCGGACAGCACGGCGGGGGCGAAGCTGCGAGCGGGGTTGACGGACGCGCCGTCCACCGGGATCGCGACCAGGTTCGTCATGAACAGGGTCATCGTGATGGCGATGGCCGCGACGTTCTTCGACGAGTTCTCCGATCGCGTAACGAAGAGCGCCACGACGACGAGGAAGAACGTGATGAGGACTTCGAGCAGGAAGACCGCCGTGGCACTATAGAAGTACGGCGCGCCGTTCCCGGCGTAGCCCTGCGAGGCCAGGGCGACCCCCTGTACGAAGGAGAAGGAGCCGGCCGGGCCACCGTAGGCGATGGCCAGGATGATCCCGGTGGCGGTGATGCCTCCCGCCACCTGGGCGAGGATGTACGGAACGACCTCGCGTCCCGGCAACCGTCCCGAGGCCCAAAAGCCGATGGTGATCGCGGGATTGAAATGCCCGCCCGAAGTGTCCCCGAACGCGTAGGCCATCCCGAGGACCCCGAACCCGAGGGACGCAGCGATCAGGACGACCCGAGCGGCTCCGCTTTCTCCGTCCAAGCCGGAGAAGATGGCCGCTCCGCCGACGGCCGCGAGCAACCCGAACGTGCCCAGGAACTCGGCGAAGTACTTCTGACCGGACGTCCACGACATCGGCGGGGGACCACGTCAGTGGATTGTTAAACCTTACGCCCGCGAAGGACGGGAGGTCACCCGGGCGGGGGACGAGCGCGTTCCGGGTTCAGAGACCCTCGCGGTCGACCGCGAGCGACAGTCCATTGCCCCCGCCCATGCAGAGCGTCGCCAGGCCGAGCGACTTCTGGGACCGTACCAGCTCCTGCACGAGGGTGACGGCGATCCGAGCCCCACTCGCACCGATCGGGTGGCCGAGCGCGATCGCTCCTCCGTTCACGTTGAACTGCTCGTCCGTGAACCCGAAGGTCCGCTGGACCGCGAGCGACGCCGATGCGTAGGCCTCATTGTGCTCGACGCGGTCGAAATCGGAGGCGCGAAGACCGCTGCGCTCCAAGTGCCGCTTCACGGTCGGGATGGGAGACTCCATGACATCCCGGGGGTGGACCCCGCTTTCGGCCAACGAGTGGATCCAGGCCAGCGGCTTCGAGCCGCGACGTCGAACCTCGGTCGCGCTCGCGAGAACCAGCGCCGCCCCCCCGTCCGACAGCTTGGAGGTGTTGCCCGGGGTCAGCACTCCATCCGGGGCGAACGCCGGGTGCAGTCGGGCCAACCCCTCCAGGGTCGTGTCCGGCCGGGGTCCCTCGTCGTTCACCAATCCTTCCGAGCCGAGGGAGCGGTCGGCGGGTACGGGCACGGTCTCGCTCACGAAAGTGCCCGATCGGACCGCCGCGGAGGCTCGGAGGTGGCTGCGGAGGCCGTAGGCGTCCACCTCCGCCCGGGTGAGCTGGAACTTCTTGGCGATGCGCTCTCCCGTGATCCCCATGAGTTCGTGGCCCTCGTAGGCGTCGACGAGCGAGTCCCGCTGCATCGCGTCGTCGAGGGTGTACGAGCCCGGTGGGTGCGCCCAACGCATCGCGCCGGGAAGAAGGTAGGGCGCGCCGGACATCGACTCCATGCCACCGACCAAGACGCGGTCAAAGAGTCCCGCGCGGATCGTGGCGTAGCCCAGATGGATCGCCTTCATACCGGAGCCGCAGACCATGTTGAGCGTCACGGCTCCGACGGTGTCGGGCACGCCGGCCCCTCGGAGGACCTGCCGCGCCGGGTTTTGCCCAGCGCCTGCCTGGATCGCCATCCCGAAAAGCACCTCCTCGATGTCGGCGGGAGCCAGTCCCGCGCGTTCGATCGCGGCGGACGCGGCCAGAGTCCCTAAGCTGGTGGCCGGAACGGAGCGAAGGGCGCCTCCGTACTTGCCGATCGGCGTCCGAACCGCGGAGAGGATCGCGACTGCGTGCTCCGGTGGAGATGTCATCGACCTAACACCCGGACGGCGATTAAGAAGCCTGCGGGGCGCCGGAGCCGCGCGGGGGTCGGGGAACCTAATCCTCTTCGACGCGCGGCGCGAGCAGGTAGCGGCCTTCCCCGCGACCCGTTCCCATCGAGAACTCGATCTTGAGAGGGTATTCGTTCCCCACGTGGAGCGTGGCCTCCTCGGCCGTGATCGCCTTCACCATCGCGGAGAAGAAATCGAGCGGGTACATGCTCTTCACGGCCTCCTTCACCTCGAGCTTGGAGAGGACCTCCTTCGGGAGACGGAGGTCGAGGCGGTCGGTGTCCCCCTCGGAGTGCATCGTGAACGCCTCCGGGTCGACGCTCAGCGTCACGTGGTCCGTGAAGCTCTCGCTGCCCCGTATTCCCTGACGGAGGTCCTCCATCTTGACGGTCACGCTGGCCGGAGGGCTGACGTTCGGCACCTTGGGGTCGGTGATGCCGGCCGGGTCGACCACCGCCATCTGACGAGTGATGCGGCCGACGGCGGCGATGAGACGTTTTCCGTCGAACTGGAGGTCGATGACGTCACCGGGTTTGGAGAGGCGGAGCACCTCCTTCAGCTTGTCAATGTCCACGCCGACCTCGGTGGGTTCACCCGTGAACTCCTCGAAGACGCCTTTGTTCAGCTTGAGGACCAGCATGGCCACATGGGAAGGGTCGACGGCCTTCGCCTCGAGTCCCTCCTTCGAGATGGACAGCTTGACCTCAGTGACCAGCGTGGAGACAACCTCGACGACCTCGCGGAGGTTCTCCATCTTGATGCGGACCTTGAACATTGGGAGCCCTGCCGCCTGACATCGGTCCTGTCTAAAAGGGTTCCCTGATGGCATGCCCTTCTCTCGATGATTGTCAGGTCCCGTACCCCCGAGGCTTTCGTGGGAATCCAGCGTCCGGGTGCGGTGTCCACTGGGGAGGTCCTGCGCGGGCTCGATGCTCGACCTCGATGGCGCGCGGCGGGCGAGTCCCTTAGGTCCGGACCGCGGCCACGACGAACCCGTGCCCCGACTCGAGCGCCCCGGGCCGTCGGCCCACCCGCTCCTCGAGCCGCAAGAGCCCTTCCCACGTCTTCCGTTCCCGGTGGGCGATCGCCGCGACCCGGTCCTGGTAGGCCGCCAGGGGGGCCACGCTCATCGCGTCGATCACGCGGAACCCGGCCCGGGCCAATGCTTTCGTGGCCTGAGCCACCGTGTAGAACTGGAACTCCCACATGCCACCTCGTCCGGGGGCGTAAGGCTGGAACCCGGTCCCGAGCACTTGGTCCAAGAGATAGTACGCGGGGCGGCGTAGGATCCTCAGCAGAAAACGCTGCTGCGCCGCCCGGCCCAAGAATTCCTGGGCCGACGCCGCCGGTGAGGCGAAATCGAGCAGGAGACGACCCCTCGGTCGGACCACCCGTCGGAGCTCCGCCAGGAGGACCCCGCCGTCCCGGCCGGCGAAGCTGACGATGTTCCCGAGCGCCACCACGGTGTCGATGGAACGGGGCCGAAACGGGAGGTACTCGCCGGCCCCTTGAATGAAATCGATCCGGGCGAACCCGCGCTGCGTCCGGGCCCGACGACGGCCGGAACGAAGGCTCTCCCGCGAAAGGTCGAGCGCGATCAGCCGACCCCGGAACCGCTGCCGGAGAAATGGCGTGAACCGTCCGGGGCCGGGGCCTAGCTCGAGAAGAAAGCCGGCCGAGGGACGCAGGTGGCGTCCCACGAACCGCTGACGCAACGTGCGAAAAAGGAGCCTTTGAGCGTCCCCCGAATAACGCCCCCACTCCTGTTTCACCCGGTCGTCGAACGTCCGGCGGAGGTGGGCCCGCCGGCGAGCGGGTGGTTGGGGTCGCGGACGTGCCATCGCGAGGGTCGCACCCCCGGCGACTATTTCGGTTGTGGTGCGGGTCCAATCCAACCCGGGATCCCTCGCGGGATGCACCGGCTTAGACCCCACCGGCGCAAGCCGTTTTCTCGGGGAGCGTCTAGCCGACGCGTGACCGAGCTCGCGTACCTCGCCGATATGCCGGCCGCGTACGTTCGCTCGTTCCGGGCCCGGGTCGTCGCGCTCCCGCCCGGGGGCGTGGTCCTGGACCGTACCTTTTTCTACCCGACGGGCGGCGGCCAGCCCGCCGCCCGCGGGACCCTCCGATACGGAGAGGCCACGTTGGAGGTGACGGACGTCACTCGGAGCGGGAACGCGGTCCACCACCGCGTGCGATCGGCGGGGTCCGACGTCCAGAAGTTCGTGGCCGGGGCGGAGGTGGAAGGCACGGTGGACTGGGAACGCCGCCACCAGCACATGCGCTTGCACACCGGCCAGCACCTCCTCAGCGCGCGTGCCTTTGAGCGGAGCGGTCTGCGCACGCGAAAAGCCGTGCTCCGCGGCCTCGGGGCGACTATCGATTTGGAGGGAGTGCTCCCCCCCGCGCAATTGGACGCGATCGCCCACGACATGGACGAGGTCATCCGAGCGGGTCGTCCCGTGTCCATACGCCACGTCGCGCGGGCCGAGTGGAACGACCTCCCGAGCGCCGGAAGGTCGGGCCTGGTCCCGCTACCGCCCCACGTCGATCCGGTCCGTGTGGTCGAGGTCCAGGGGGAGGACAGTTGCCCCTGCGGGGGGACGCACGTCCGCTCCACGGCCGAGATCGGGGAGGTCCGGCTGACCGCTCCCGTGCTCGCTTCGGAGGGGGGAACCCGGATCGGGTTCACGTTGATGAGGCCGGGGGCGACCGCTCCGCCCGCGTGACCCCATAGAGATACACGTCGTGCCACCGCCCGTGGTGGTAGAACGCGCTCCGAAGCGTCCCTTCGCGACGGAACCCGAGTCCTTCGACCAGTCGGGCGGAGGCCACGTTCTCCACATCGCACGTGGCCCCGACGCGTTCTACCGAGGTCGTCTGGAAGAGATGGTCGGTCAGGAGGCCTACTGCTTCGCTCCCGTAGCCGTGTCCTCGCGCGGCCCGGTCGCCCATGATGTACCAGACCTCGACCGTTTCGAGCACGGGGTGAGGGGAGAAATGACCCACGACCCCCACGGGACCCGGCGCCTCGGCCCGTTCCACGACGAAGCGGGGAACGAGCGAGGCCGGGTCGTCCGTCGAGGTTGACATCGAATGCACGAAGCCATCATAGCTCTCCGAGAGGAAGCGGTCGTAGGGAGCGACTACCTGCGGGTCGCTGAACCAGGAGTAGAGGACATCGTAGTCCGAGGGGACCGGGGGACGCAGCCGAACCTTCGGGCCGTGGAGCGGCGGCAAGGAGGCCTACTGACTGGCGTGAGTTCCGCGCCCGGTCGTGGAGGCGGCCCCGGTCGCCGGACCGGGTGCCGATCCGGTCTCTTCCACATCAAACCGGACCGGGGGCTCGGAGAGATCGCCGCGCTGGACCTCGATCGCCATTCGGTGCCCCGTCGCGGTGAGGGAGAGGACATGCTTCGGTTCGGAGTAGCCGACGACGTACTGCGTACGGCGGTAGATCATTCGTGACATCTCGAGCGTCCGCATCGCGTTCTTCAGGTCCGAGGGGTCTTCGCCCGCGAACTTCCGTGCGATCCCGAACTCGGTCGTCCACTGGTCGGCTTCAAATCGAACCTGGTTGCCTCGATGGTCCAACAGGTGCACGAGAAGCAGACGCTCGATTCGGGTAAGCTCCTCGCGCGGCATCTGGAAGACGTCCGGCTCACGAGATGGTCGTGATTTCGTATTGGACGTCGAGACCTTTCAACCGCTCGTGCATCTCGGTGACCAACCGAATGACGTCATCCAATGCGGCCTTGTCCTTCCAACGGTACACGAAGTCATGCATCCCCATCGATTCCTCGAACCCGACGGACCGCATCGCCGCAAGGACTTTCGTGGGGTCGGCGCCTTCGGAGTGGAAGGTCATCCGTACGTAGGTCCGCATCGGGAGTCCGCCGGGAGAGCGGTAGGTCAAGTTTAGGTGGCCCTCCATTTATATATGCTTCTCTGAGTCGCTCCGCCCGTTGTGACGTCCGACGACCCTATAGGACCCGCCCTCGTCACGGGCGGAGCAGGCGCGATCGGCAGCTACCTAGTCCGGGCGCTCCTCGACCGGGGCCACGAGGTCCGTGTGGTCGACAACCTTTCCTCCGGCCGTCGGGACCTCGTTCCCACCTCCTCCCGGGTTTCCCTTACGGTCGCCGACCTGGGCCGACCGACCGAGTACCAGGACCTCCTTCGGGGGGTTACCCAGGCTTGGCATATCGCCGCCAATCCGGACATCCGAAAGGGGACCGCCGACCCGACCGTGGACCTTGAGAACGGCACCCTCGCGACGTTCCATCTTCTGGAGGCGGCGCGTCGTCACGACGTTCCGCGGGTCCTCTACTCCTCGTCCAGCGTCGTCTACGGCCAGGCGACCGTCTTCCCGACCCCGGAAGAATACGGGCCGCTCTGCCCGGAATCGATGTACGCGGCCTCGAAGCTCGCCTCCGAGGCCCTCCTGTACGCCTATGCGCATTCGTATGGTATCCGGGTCCACGTGTTCCGGTTCGCGAACATCATCGGCCCGGGCATGGGCCACGGGATCCTTCCGGACTTCCTGGCCAAGTTGCGGACCGACCCGGCTCGCCTCGAAGTACTGGGAGACGGTCGCCAGGCGAAGAGCTACCTTCGGACCGAGGACTGCGTCGCCGGGATGCTCCTCGCGGGCTCCCGGGCCAAGGACCGGGTGAACATCTTCAACCTCGGAGCCGCCGATCAGATCTCGGTGCGCGAGATCGCCGAGAAGGTCGTTGCCGCCACGGGCGGACGGGCCCGGATCGAGTACACCGGAGGGGACCGTGGCTGGACGGGGGACGTCCCGCTGCAACTCCTATCGATCGAGAAGATGCGCCGCCTCGGGTGGGCACCCCACCTCTCGAGCGCCGGGGCCATCGACCGCACCCTGGGCGAACTCCTCGCCGCGACGCCGCACTAAACCCGCGCGACCGATCGGTAGATGGGGAGGTGGGATTCCACCACGCGCGGCCAGGAGTACCGCTCCAGGGCCACCCCCCGGGCCGCCTCCCCCATCGACCGTCGTCGAGCCTCGTCGGATCGGAGCTCGATCGCTCGCGCCCGGATCGCCTGAGCGAACCGGACCGGGTCCTGGTCCGCCAACGTCCATCCGGTCCGTCCGTCGTCCACCACTCCTTCCACGGCTCCCCCACCGAGGACGGGCAGACCCGCCGAAAGGGCCTGGAGCACGGTGGCGGAGAGGACCTCCACAGCGCTCGGGTGCACCAGGAAGTCGCTCTCGGCAAACAGGGCCCGCAGCGTGACTTCCGGCACCTCTCCGAGGAGCTCGACGGAGTCCCCGGCCGCCCGCACGACCGCCGCATAGGCGGGATCGGGTTGCGGCCCTGCGATGCGGAGGTGGATCCCAGTTCCCTTCAATGCCCGCGCGGCGATTTCCCACCTCTTGAACGGGAGAACGACACCGACACCGAGGGCCCGGTTCCCATTCCGCCGGCCCCAGTCCGGCCCGAACCGTTCGGAATCAACTCCAAACGGGATCACGGAGATCGGGAGCGGGTGGGGGCTCGGGACGGCCGCCCGCATGGTCCGCGCTAGGGGTTCGGTGAGGGCGACGACCGCGTTCGCCCGGCGGACGGCACGTCGTTCGAGCCAGTATCCCCAGCGGTGGGTCCAGCGGGTCCGGTAGAACCAGTGCCGAGAGTGGGAGGTGTAGACGAACGGGAGGCCGGACCAGGCCAGGCGGTTCGCGACGACGGGGGTGTTAGCATGAAGGACGTCGTAATCGACCCCCCGCAACAATCGGGGCACCTCGAGGGCGAAGGGGTACTCGTCGCGCATCCGTCGCTGACGCACCCGATTGAGGATGATGCCCGTGTGACCGGCGGCCATCAATGCGGCCTGGAAGTCCGCCAGTATCCGCTCGATCGCGCCGTAGCCCGTCGGCGGGATGGGTTGGACCCCCCCTCCGATGAGGACGACCCGCACGCCCTCCCCACCTTCGCGTTAGATTAAGGACTTGGGGCGTTCGGGGAACCGGGCGTCTATCCGCCGGGAAAGCTAGCGATGGGTTCGGTTTGCGTTGAGATCGCGGTCCGAGACGACCCCCACCTCGGAGAGACTCTCGCTTCTCTCGCGCGACAGAGCCGAAAACCGGATCGCGTCCTGATCGCCGCGTCGAGCGACTCCCTACCGGAGTTTCTGCGCTCCGCGCGTCGGGCGGCCCCTGACCTGGTCGTTCAAGTGGCCCGTTTCCCGGGGGGAGTCGTGAATGCACGCGGGGGAGCGCAGCTCCTGATCCAGGAGGAGATCACAGCGTTCCTGGACTCGGACGAGAGCGCGCCGCCGGATTGGCTCAAGCTGCTGGTGGCGCCGCTGGAAGCGGGTTCGGCCGATTTTAGCGGCGGCCCGACCCGCCCGGCGCGCCCTCCCCAGACTTCGGTCGAACGGTACATGGACCTGCTCGAACAATCGATCTACGAGGACCTCGTGCCGGCCCGCGTCACGTACCTCCCCCTCCAGAACACCGCCTGGCGCACGGGCCCCCTCGCGCGACTCGGCTTTGACCCACGGATCCCCTTCGCGGAGGACCACGACGTGGAGACGCGGGCGGTGCGGGCCGGTCTGCGAGGGGTCTTCGTCCCGGAGGCGTGGGTCTATCACGACCCCGGCGCACCGGTGGGTTTGCTAAGGTGGGCCCGCAAGCGCTACCGCTACTTGGTCGCGATGGCGATGTCGCTCCTCAAGAACGACGGGCTGGGAGAACGACTCGGCGAGCGGCGACGCCCGGTCCGGCATCCGCTCCGCTTCCTCGAGGGCGCCATGAAGCCCGTCGCGCTCCTCCACGCTCGTATGCGTTGGAACCGAGTGAGGGGCTGGAGGGTCGTCCTCCCCTCTCCCGAGCCCGAACCGCCCGACTAGCGGGCTCCTCGCTTCTCGAGGGCGCGGGGGCTCCTTCTCGGGCAAACCTTAAGCGAGCGCCCGGTTCGGCGGGGCCATGCCGTCCGAGACCTCCAAACACCACGCGGGGGCCCAGTCCGGGCACCTGGTACGACTGGACTACGACCTGTGGGCCGAAGGAGGGGGACGGACGGACCTCATCGACACGACGCACGAGGAGGTCGCGCAAACCGCCAAGGTCCCTTCGACCCCCGGAACCCCCTGGGGACCTCGACCGCACCTCATCGGGGGCGACTACTTCCCGACGGGCATCGAGGCGGCGCTCGTGGGGCTCAAGGTGGGAGAGGAAGTCGAGAAGGAGTTCTCTCCCGCGGACGCCTTCGGGGAGCGGGACCCGAATCTGATCGAACTGTTCTCCATGCACGAGGTCTCCCGCCTCCCCGAGATGCGACGGGAGGATGCCCACCTCGATCTCGGGACCGTCCTCACCATCGAGGGACGCCGGGGGCGCGTGGTCACCCTTACCCAGGCGCGCGTGCGGGTCGACTTCAATCCGGCGTTCGCGGGTCGAAAGGTCCGCGGGAAGTTCCGGGTCACCGAGCTGATCTCCGAACCGGTCGACCAGGTCCGTGCGATCGTCGAGCTGCAGTACGGCCGGGCCGCGGAGTTCCAGATCGGGATCCACGAGAAGGTCGTCACGCTCACCGTACCGGATCGCTCCAAGTTCGACATCTCGTGGATGGCCGCGAAGCCCCGGGTCATCGACCGGATCCGCAGCCAGGTCTCCCCGCATTCGATCAAGGTCGTCGAGGAGTACGTCACTCCCTCCCCCGAGAAAGCCGAGAAATCAGAGCCGGGGGAGAAGAAGGAGCCGGGAGAGAAGAAGGAGGTCGCGGAGAAGGCCGAGTCGGAAACCCCACCCGAGAAGGCCGCCGAGCCCCACAAAGGCGGGGAGCACGAGAAGACCGAGGACCATGGGAAGTCCGCGGAGCGCCACAAGACCCCGAAGGACGAGAAGGCCGTCGGCCACGAGAAATCGGCCGACCACTTCAAGACCCCCGGCCCTCAGTAGACCCGGTCCACTCGGTTCCGGGGCTCCCCGGCTCGTACGATGTCCGTATGAACCCCCCGAAAATCCAACCGGCTATGTCCGCCCCTCTCGTCTCCACCGAGCCATCGCGCCTGTTCATGATCCTGCTCTTCGCCGGTGCGATTGTCATTGGGGTCGCCATCACTTACTTCGGGATCACCGGCGCCCTCGGCGGCCCGATCCCCTAGCGACCCGTCCTCCGAACCGGGTGGGCCCGGGCGGTCATCCCCCGCTAGGGCGAACCCTTGGCTTCTGGCCAGCGATAGAGGTAGACGTCCGTCTCCGGGTCGTACTGGGTCGGCGTCCACCCCGGCACCTTGTGGCAATGACTGACGACGCGAGCTCCTGGTCGTAGCTCGCTCTCGAGTTTCGGACGGAGCCGCTCCATCGCCCCCGGCCACAGGAACGCGGTCACCACGGTCGCGTCGTGGAAATCGAGGTGGAAGAGGTTCCCCCAGACCAATTGGATCCGGTCCCCGAACGCACCGAAGCGGCGGCGCAGGAGAAGGATCAGAAAGCGGAGCGGCTCGACCTCGACGCCCACGACGCGGGCGCGGTAGATGCGGGCCGCCCGGAATACGATCGCGCCGGTCCCGGCTCCCAGGTCGAAGACGAAGTCCTCGGGTCCGACCTCCGCCCAGCGGAGCATCGTGCGGACCGCCCGACGCGGGGTCGGCTGATACCCGGCTCCGAAGGCGAACGACGCGTAAACAAAGTACGTGACCACGGCGAGCGCGGCCAGGATGATCGTGACCGCGAGGAGCGGGGAGAGGGCCATGCGACCTACTGCGCGGCGTAGCGGGTCCGGAACAGTTCTTCCGCCGCGCTGGCCGGGTCCAGGGTCCGAGCTACGACCCGGTCGAGCAAGCGCCGGAGCTCGGGATCCTGGGTCAGCCGCTCGGCCACTTCCCGACCCACGCGATCCTTCACTCGTTCGGCGATCTCGATGCGGAGCCGGGCTCGCTCGCGCTCGGTCCGCTGGCCGCTCTGGTCGAGGAACCGCTCGTGGGCCACGATCGCGGTCCACAGCTCGTCGATCCCCGACGGAGTAGTGGTCGAGGTCGGGACGATGGGAGGCGCCCATCCGTCTCGGGCCGCTCCGAGGGTGACGAGGTCGGAAAGGTCCTTGGCCGCCAGGTCGGCCCCCGGGAGGTCGGCCTTGTTGATGCAGAACACGTCCGCGATCTCGAAGAGCCCGGCCTTCAGGGTTTGCACTTCATCTCCGAGATGGGGGACGAGGACGAGCACGCTCGTACTGGCGACCCCCCGGATCGCCACATCGACCTGTCCTGAGCCGACGGTCTCGACGAACACCACGTCGAACCCCGCGGCGTCGAGCAATCGGGCGACCTCCCGAGTCGAAGCTGCGATGCCTCCAGACTCGCCCCGGCTGGCCATCGACCGGAAAAACACACCGTCGTCGTTCGCCTTTCGTTCCAGCCGGATGCGGTCCCCTAGGACGGAACCGCCGGAGAAGGGGCTGGACGGGTCGACGGCGACGACGCCCACGGTCTTCCCGCGCTCCCGCAACCCGCCGATGAGGACGCTGAGAAGGCTGGATTTACCGACTCCGAGGGGGCCGGTGAGGCCGATGACCGGGGCGCGTCCCGTCCGGGGATAGAGCGCCCGCACCACGCTGGCCACGCTCGGATCTCCGTCCTCCACCGCCGAGATCGTCCGGGCGAGAGCCCGGCGGTCCCCGTCGACGATGGCCTTCGCGAGCAGGGGCAACCGGGTCGACCCGGTCATGCCGCGCCGCGCGCCAAGCGCTGGGCCGTCGTGACGATCTCCTGGAGGGTCGTCCCGGGACCGAAGATGGCCTTGATCCCGGCCTTCTTCAAGCGCCGGGCATCCTCGTCCGGGATGATCCCGCCCGCGAAGACCGGGATGTTCCCGGCCTTCTCCGCCTTCAACAGAGCGAGGATCTTGGGGAAGAGCGCCATGTGGGCACCCGAGAGGATCGAGAGTCCGATCAGGTCCACGTCCTCCTCGAGCGCCGCACGGACGACCTCCTCGGGAGTCTGTCGGAGGCCGGCGTAGATGACCTCCATGCCGGCGTCGCGGAGGGCGCGGGCGACGACCTTCGCGCCCCGGTCGTGACCATCTAAGCCCGGCTTCGCGATCAGCACCCGGATGGGTCCCGTCCTTCCCCGACGAACCATCGTTCCCTGCCGACGAGTTGGACCCGAGATGGGGAGAAAACCTTTCCGACAGACACGCGCGACGGGCGATCAGACCACGGCCAGCAGGTCGATGATCCAGTTGCCGAACAGCACGGCCCCCAGCGCCCCTGCAGCCATCAGGACGATGAACGGGAGCTGCGGGCCGACCCGGACGCGGTCGATGCCTCGCGACTTCAGTTCCTGGGCAACTTTCGCGCGCCACGCTCGGTCCTCTTCGGAGGTCTCGATGGCCTCCTCTTCCGCCAGAGTGGTGGGACGGGCGGGGTCCCGGACCCAGACATACCGCCGAGGCAGCTCGTCGACCGGGATCGTGTAGGTAGTGAAGCCCGAGCGGAGGGAGAACTCCCCGCGACGGAGGTTCCGGAGGGCCACGGCGAGGGGGATCACGACCGAGAGCACGGCCGCGTCCATCAGCAGGTTCACCGCATAGGGGACGAACGACGTGACGAGGAGCGCGTTCGCGGGAACCCCGAGCCAGGGGACTGGGAGGAGCGGCACCAGCACACCGGCAACGATGAGGGCCTTCGCGTCCGCGCCGCCGTAGAGGACTCCGCCCTCGAAGAGGAGACGGGCGATGATGACCGTCACCAGGACCGCCACCGCCGCGGGAGGGACGCCGCCCCCGCCGAAGCCCAGCCGGTAGGCAGCGAGCCCCACGATGACCGTCACGCCGAGATATGCGACGAGTTCGATCAGGTCAGCCCACTCCCCGACCCAGCCGCGACCCTCGGCGTCCCACGCGAACATGTGCTCGAGGGCCAGTCCGGCCACCAGGATCCAGACGACGAGCGGAAGCCACCCGTCCGGCGCGATGACGACGGCTCCGCCGATGGCACCGAGGGCACCGAGGAGCTGCCAAAGGCGGTCGGGGACCTCTCGGGTCCGTGCGTCGAGGACGGCGGCGATCCCAAGCCCCGCGAGAAGGACGACGACGCCGAAGTCGAGCCACAGGGGCCCTGCACCGGCCAACGTCGCCCTCTCTCGCGCGACGGAGCGGCCTCCTCTTAAGACCGAGGCTGCGGGAGCACGCGGTTCGGTGGTTGTTTTCTACCTCGCGCGACCTTCCAATTCCAATGAGCCCGGCGACCCCGACGTCGGCAGTTCCCACCCCCCCACCTTTCGCGTCGCCACCCGGGAACTCGACCCCCACCGCATCCTCGTCCACGGCACCGGCCCCTCGGTCGCGGCGATGGGTCACCCCCGTGTTCGCCATCATCGTAGCTGCCGTGGTGATCGTCGGTATCCTGGGGGCGGCCGGTTTCCTGTTCCACAAGACGACAGCGAATACCACCGAGCCGTACGCTACGCTGAACGAGGCCGATTCGGTCGCCGGCCCTGCCGCCGTCCATGCCCTCTCGGGAAGTTGGAACGCGGTTCTCGCTGCAGGGATCCGGCTCCCTGCGCAAGTCTCACTCCTTCTAGCTAACTTGTCGAGCGTCGAAAACCTGACCTCCGGTTGCACCCTGACCGCCGTGCCCGGCGCCCCGACGTCGATCACGGTGGACGCGACCCCGAACTCCGTTCTGGCCGGGCACGCCGCGTTCTGGCTCGTCGGGCTCTCCAACGGCGCCGGCTCGATCGCCCTCGTATCCGTCGACCTTGGGAACCCGGTCGCCCTCTACTCCTTCGCCGGGAGCACCTGCGCGACGGAGCTCGGCGACGTGGTCGGCTTCCCGTCCACCGAGTCGGATTCACCCGCCCTGGTCGCGGCCGCGAACGCCTCGGGCGGCGCGGCCTTCCTCGCGCAATACCCCAGTGCGACCCAACTCCTAGCGGGGCTCGGAGGGATCTCCGTCGACGGATTCACGAGCCCGCCGTTCTGGGAGGTCGTCGACACCTCCTGCCCGCTCCCCCTCCTTCTCAACGAAACCGGGGCGGAGTTCAACGCCACGCTGACGGGAGCGCCCGCGAACGTGGAGACTCACGCGACGGGCCCGGTGAACTGTGCCGCGGGCCTGGGGTCGTCCCTCCCGGGGGCTAGCCTCGTGACCGCACCGCTCCTTCTCCTCGCGGCTTTGGGATTTTATTCGGGGGACTAACCGCTCGCGGCGTCCCGGAATCGTTCTCCCTCCCTTCCTATCCGCTCCACCCGTGCCGGTCGGCGCTCGTCCGACCCGTAGAGGGGTCTCACCACATCCTGGGGAAGGGCGTCGGGGTCAAGTCGAAGACCCCCAAGTCCCGCGGT
>JGI12269J14319_10001665_pt1 | contig 21914 bp, 16 predicted proteins | sample PeaSoiSIISIP2007_FD_14319 | JGI IMG/M metagenome (IMG submission 14319)
AAGCGCGAGAGCTCTCGCGCTTTGGGTATCCTTCCCCTTCGTATTTGCATAGCGACACTCTACCGAGTGTCACTAATCATTCTGAACGAGAACAGGACTCCCTTGGCGGGGATCGATATAAGCACGGGTTATACCGATTGCAAAGAGTGCAAATTTGACTTATTGCGCAGAATTGGGCTTACTAGGAAGTGGAGCCGGACGGCCCTGCGAACGCACGGGGAAAGCAGCCCCGCTGGATGCAGAGGAAAGCGATTGTCGATTCAGAGATGAGACGCTACTCTATGACGCGAAGAATCAGCTATCCCGTATACGTAATCATCGGGTGGGGGCCGCCCGTCTAAGCCACGCTTAGGCGAATGCGCCCCGCACCTGGAGACAGGTCGCGGGGCTTTTTTGTTGGAGTCGAGGACAACGAAGGCTTCAGGGGCTAAAGCCCGTTTTTCTGGCCTTCTCCAACGGCGGGGTTGAACCCCCGCCCTTCCGTTGTCAGATGCACGAGAGGATCCGGGTCAAACAGCGATGCAGAGCGACGCAATCAAAAAAGGAATCGCAAGAGCGCCCGCACGGGCGATGTTGAAAGCCACCGGTCTGACGGACGCGGACCTGGCGAAGCCGCTCGTCGCCATCGCGAATACCTGGTCGGACGTGACGCCGTGCAATTCCCATCTGCGCGGCATCGCCGACAAGGTGAGAGAAGGGATTCGCGCCGCGGGCGGGACTCCGATTGAGTGCAACACGATCGTGATTTCCGACGGGATCACGATGGGCACCGAGGGGATGAAAGGCTCGTTGGTTTCGCGGGAAGTGATCGCGGACTCGATCGAACTCTTCGTGCGCTCCCACGCGTTTGACGCCGTGGTGGCGATCTGCGGCTGCGACAAGACGATTCCCGGCACGGTGATGGCTCTCGCGCGGCTAAACCTCCCTTCCCTATCGCTCTACGGCGGATCGATCATGCCCGGGCACTATCACGGGCACGATGTGACGATTCAGGACGTTTTTGAAGCGCCTGGCGCATACGCCACCGGGAAAATGACCGAAAAGGACGTGTGCGAACTTGAAAACGTCGCGTGTCCCGGCGCCGGAGCGTGCGGCGGCCAGTTCACGGCCAACACCATGGCCACGGCGATCACGTTTCTGGGAATCTCGCCCATGGGAGCAAGCGAAATTCCGGCCATCCATCCGGGAAAAGCGCAAGCCGCGATCGACTGCGGCAAGCTGGTGATGCAGCTATTCGCCAAAGATATTCGCCCGAAGCAAATCATCACTCTCGCATCGCTTCGCAACGCCATCGCGTCTGTTGCCGCGACGGGTGGCTCGACAAATGCCGTGCTTCATTTGCTCGCAATCGCGCGCGACGCCGGCGTGCCATTCACGATCGATGAGTTCGACAAGGTTTCAGCAAGAACTCCCGTGCTTGCCGATCTCAAGCCCGGCGGCCGCTTCACAGCGCCGGACATGTTTGCGGCGGGCGGAATGCGGCTGCTCGGCAAGCGATTGCAGGAAGCGGGCCTGCTGACAGATGGCATCACCGTCTCGTGCAAGAATCTATTCGACGAAATTCGCGACGCACGCGAAACTCCGAACCAGGAAGTGATCCGGCCGCTTGCGAATCCAATCAAGAAAGACGGCGGCCTCGCGATTCTCCGCGGCTCGCTCGCTCCTGATGGCTGCGTGGTCAAGCTGTCCGGCCACGAACGGGTGTTTCACAGCGGCCCGGCGCGCGTGTTCGATTCGGAGGAGAGTTGCTTCGAAGCCGTCCAGCAGCGAAAGATCAAGCCAGGCGACGTGGTTGTGATCCGCTACGAAGGACCGAAGGGCGGGCCGGGAATGCGCGAGATGCTCGCGGTCACGGCCGCGCTGGTCGGCCAGGGACTCGGCGATTCGATCGCGCTCGTCACGGACGGACGGTTCAGCGGAGCGACGCACGGGCTGATGGTCGGCCACGTGGCGCCGGAAGCGGCACACGGCGGCCCGATCGCATTGGTGCGCGACGGCGACAAGATCACGCTCGACGTTCGCGCGAGGCGGCTGGACGTGGAGGCCAATCTCGACGAGCGCCGCGCGCAATGGAAGGCGCCCGCGCCGCGCTACACGAGCGGCGTGATGGCGAAGTACGCGAAGCTGGTTTCCTCGGCGTCCGAGGGCGCGATCACGAGCGCCGCATAGACATTTTGCAATTTTAAGGAGAAAACACATGGCGAAGATGTTCTGGGAAAAGGATGCAAACCCGCGAGCGCTCGAAGGAAAGCGCATTGCGGTGGTCGGATACGGCAGCCAGGGGCGCGCGCACGCGCTGAATCTCCGCGACAGCAAGCTCGATGTCGTGGTCGGATTGCGCCGCGGCGGTCCCTCCTGGACGCAAGCGGAGCAGGACGGCTGGAAGCTCGTCGCGCCGTCGGAGGCGTCCGAAGGGGCTGACTTGGTGATGATGCTCGCGCCCGATATGGCGCAGCCGGCGATTTACGTGAACGAAATTGCTCCGAACCTTAAGCCGGGAGTGATGCTTCTCTTCTCTCACGGATTCAATATCCATTATGGCCAGATCACGCCGCCGAAAGACGTCGATGTGACGATGGTCGCGCCGAAGGGACCGGGGAATCTGGTCCGGCGTCAATTTGAAGCGGGCCGCGGCGTGCCTTGCCTGCTCGCGGTCCATCAGGATGCGTCGGGACACGCGTTCGACCGCACGCTCGCTTACGCGCACGCGATCGGCGGAACGCGGCCGGGCGTGATTCAGACGACGTTTGCCGAAGAAACAGAAACGGATCTGTTCGGCGAGCAAGCCGTCCTCTGCGGGGGAGCGCGCGCGCTGATCCAGGCAGGCTGGGAGACGCTGGTCAATGCAGGCTACCAGCCCGAGTCGGCCTACTTCGAGTGCCTGCACGAGCTCAAGCTGATCGTGGACCTGATCTACGAAGGCGGCATCGCCGAGATGCACAAGTTCGTGAGCGAGACCGCGAAGTACGGCGACCTTACGCGCGGAAACCGCGTGATCGACGACCACGTCCGCGCGACGATGAAGCAAATTCTAAACGAAATCCAGACCGGCGCATTCGCGAAGGAGTGGGTGCTGGAGAATCAAGCAGGACGCCCGCAGTACGCGAAGCTGCTCGAGCGTGACAAGAACCACCCGATCGAGGCCGTTGGCAAGGAGCTGCGCGCGCAGATGTCGTGGATCAAGCCGGAATCAACAGCCGCAGCCCGAGGCAAGAAGTAATGCCAGGCCCGATGGGCGGTACACGCTCGCGCCGCCCATCGGCCGCGGCTTCATCCCACTCACCTGATCGAAGGCGAATACAGTGCCCTTCCGTCGCGTAGCCGTCGTTGGCACAGGGCTGATCGGCGGATCGTTCGCCCTCGCCCTGCGAAAACAGTTTCCCAAGATTTCACTGGTGGGCTACGGCCGCGCCGGCTCGATGGAACAGGCGCGCGCCCGCGGTGCGATCGACGAGTCCGCGGTCGATCTCGCGAGCGCCGTGCGAGGCGCCGATCTGGTGTACGTCGCCCTACCGATTGGAGCGGCTATCGAATCGCTCGCCACGATAGCCAAATCCGCGGAGCCGCATGCGCTGGTCACCGACGCGTGCAGCACAAAAGCGGTTATTTGCCGCACCGCGAAGGAACACTTTCGGGGCGAGGCGCGCTTTTTGGGCGGACATCCCATGGCGGGGAAAGAAAAGTCCGGAGTGGAGAATGCAGACGCGGAACTTTTCCGCAGGGCAACCTACGCCCTGATCGGTTTGGAGGGCGACTCCGATCCGCGGGTGAAGGAGTTCGCGGAGATCGTTCGCAGGATCGGCGCGCAGCCGGTCTGGTGCGACGCGGACACGCACGACTGGGCGGTCGGGATCGTGTCGCACCTGCCCCAGCTTGTTGCGGTCGCGCTCGCGGGCGTGGTCCGCGACGAAACCGACGAAACCGGCATGCCGCTCACACTCGCCGGGCCGGGGCTACAGGACATGTTGCGGCTTGCGGGGAGTCCGTACGAGATCTGGCGCGATATTTTCCTGACGAATACGGAAAACGCGGCGCGCGCGCTCGACCGGATCGCGCAGGCGGTGGACCATCTGAGAACGCATTTGGCCAGCAAAGATCTCGAGCAGGAGTTTCAAGCCGCCAACGAGCTGTACAAGCAGCTGCGCAAGCAGCCGTAAACCGGCCGGCAAGTTACAACGGTTCTTTCAGCGCTGGTTGCAACCGAGCGCGTCGCGCTACCCGATTCCGCAGGTTCCGTCACTACAGGCCGCAGCAACGGGCATTCGGAGGGGCCGAGCGTCGCGGCGAACGCCGCCCTTCGGCCTCCATTTGTCCACCGAGACGCTCTGAGTGTGCACAAAATCGGTAGTGAGCCAAAGCGGGTTCGTTTCGCCGCCTACAACCACGATGTTGATCTGGCTTGGATCGTGAAAGGGAGTGATCAATTGGTCTTTCGGCAGCTTGGACCAGGACGCATAGGGTTCGATCCCCTGCCGCGCCTGCGGCGCAACAAAAGCATAGATGATGTCGGCGCCCCAGAATTGTCCCGCGGGTATCTTGACATGCTCCGAAAGCCACCGGCTGAACTCTTGCTTCGTTTTGAAGCCCTGGTCCTTGAGGCCCTTGGCTACCAGAGGATCCATCACCAGAGTAGCGGCCGAGCGCAGCCCGGGAAACGCCTTCAGCATGATGACCGTCTCCTCGCCGGCCGGCCGAACCGCATTCGCAGCGCCCATGCTGTTGATGACGCTCCATCCCCGGAAGAGGCTGACGACGCTTTCATCGGCCTTGAAGCCTTTTTGCACGTGGAAGGGCTCCCAGATGCTTTTCTCCTCGTTCTCCGCGCAGCACATGTTGTTGTAATTGAGGTTGTGGCCGAGAGAACCCATAAAGGTCTCGCCCAACCGTGAGTCCGCCAAATTGATGCTCATCAACGTCCAGGCTCGCCCAATAACGGAATTCGCCAGATTGAACGGACTCAACGCGCCGACGCCCGAGTTCATGCCGATCTCGTCGCGAATCGGCCCGTTCACGACGACCATCCTCGCAAAGGAAGTCGTGGAGCTCGGAAAAGCGGGCTCCTGAGTGGAGGCGATGGCGAGTATCACGGGAAAATGTTCGGGCCGGGCTCCCGCCATCACCGCATTGATCGCGACTTTCTCGACGGTGTACTCCGTCCTCTCCTGCGTCGTCGTGACCGTCATCCGGCCGACGACCTCGTCGGGATCGTGGCTGGTTCCCAACAGCATTTCGGCCACGCGTTCTTCGGTGGGCAAGATGATCGGAAGGCCGTCGGTCCAGCCGTTTTCCAAGAAGAGCCGCCGCAGATTCTCTTCCGTGTTCGGCTCGATCAGTCTGGCCGACGCAGGCCTCCCGGCCCGCTCTGGTTTCTTTTCGCGATCGGTAAGAGGCTTGGTAAGCGCCTCGATCAACTCGGGCACGAAGGGCTTTCCCGAAATGGGGTCGGCGCCTTCGATGTATCGCTGTAGGACGGTCCTGGACATTCCGACGACCGGATAAGGAGTGAAGCTGAAGCGCAGGTTCATTCCATGATTGCGCGAGTCGCGCTCGATGTAATCGGCGAATCGGGCGGTCGTGATGGGAGCGGTGGGGATTCCGTAGGCGTGTTCGAGTTTCCTACAGTGCTCGGCGACACTCGCCGAACAGCCGTCTCAACCGCCGACACCAAAGATGACTGCGTGCCCTTTGTCCCTTACTTCAGCCCACAGTTCAGGGTCGTCCAAAAACATGTTGCCCTTTTTCCGGCGGAGCAGCGTTTCGACGGCAGGCATGTTTCGGGAAAACCACGCGCGCAACTCTTCCAGGAACTCGTACCCTCCCGCAAATCCTACGTCTACAAGGTAAACAGTCTTGCCACCGAGGGTGTCGAGGCGCGGAGCCATGGATGATGGTTCAAAGACACCGGTGGGCTGGCCAAGAGGGTTTAACACCGTGCACAACGAATTGTGCAGGGTGCTCTGTACTTGAGACTGCGCCATATTCGTCCTCCCAAGCCGCGCGAGCGGATACAAATCACGCGTGCGTCACGGAAACATACGTGGATAGTACATCAATTCAATGAGCGGCGGTACGCGACGCGGGCGGTCTGCATGTCGTGGTCGCCCAAAGCCGCGCCGACGCTCTGGTGGGGCCAGGACTTCAGAACATGCCGCGGCCCGTCCTGATTGACAATCCACCTGCGTCAGCCTACAAGAGAGCGTTGGTGCATGGTGAAAGTTCCGAAAGGAAAACTACGCGATGAAACTTCGAATGGCTGTTGCTCTCGCGATCTTCGTGGTGGCGATTTGCATGCCGGCGTTGGCCGCCGACATCGGCGGGCAATGGACCGCGACATTTAACACGCAAGTCGGCGAGCAGCACTACGTGTACACGTTCAAGGTCGATGGGGAGAAGCTCACCGGCACGGCGAAATCCGACAATGGAACATCCGAAATACAGAATGGCGTCGTGAAGGGCGACGACGTCTCGTTCGTCGAGAATCTGGACTACCAGGGCCAGAAGCTCGTGATCACGTACACGGGTAAGATTTCCGGGGACGAAATCAAGTTCACTCGCGACGTGGCCGGCGCGGCGAAAGAGGATTTGGTCGCGAAGCGGGTAAAGTAGGCTGGTGGTCCGAAAGACGCCGCAGCTATCGCTTGTGCGCGTGCGTGAACTTGCCATCCACCTCGTGCGCGGTGGCGCCAACGCCATGGCGGACGAGAGCCACAAAGGCTGCGGCGGAGCGCGGCAGGGTGCGGTCGCGCCGGTAAACGATGCCCAGTTCCCGCCAAACTTCCATGTCGGAGATGGGGATCAGCTTCACCTGACCCGCGCGCAGTTCGTCCTGCGCGAAACCCTCGCTAATCAGCGAAACGCCAAGCCCGGCGGCGACGAACCGCTTGATCATCCCAACGCTCGCCAGTTCCATCGTGATCCTTAGCCGCGAACGGAAGGGACGAAACTGCTTGTCGAGCACCTGGCGGGTGAAGCCGGTCTTGGGAAAAATGAGCGGCTGATCGGCGATGTCGCTCGTTTTCACGCTTTTGTGGGATGCGAGAGGGTTCGTCGGGCTGACCATCAGCATCAGCCGGTCCCGGAAGATGGAGTGAACCTTCAGGCTCGGCGACTTCACCGGCATGGTGACGATGCCTACGTCCACCGTGCCGTCCTCGACTTTTTCAAGCACCTTGTGGCTGAAATTGCGGTAGATGCTGATCTGAACGCCGGGAAACCGGCGATTGTACTCTGCGAAGATGTCGGGCAGGACGTAGAGGCAGGTCGCCTCGTTGGCCCCGATGGCGAGCGTCCCGTGTGGCGTGCTCGACTGATCGGCAACCGCCCGCAAGGATTCGTTGCGGAGCATCAGCAGTTTGTTCGCGTATTCGAGGAGTGTTTCGCCGGCAACCGTCAGGCGAACCGACTTCCCCACGCGGTCGAATAGCTTCTGCCCATACTCCTGCTCAAGCTGGCGGATCTGCGCGCTCACCGCAGGCTGCGAGCGGTAGAGTTTTTGCCCTGCCCGCGAAAAACTGCCCTGCTTGGCAATCTCAAGAAAAGTGATTAGGTGGTCAAAGTCCATGACTCAACGGTGAACCGTATCACGGAACTGCGGGCAGGATTATAACAAAAAGGAAGCGTGTGCCAGGACGAAAGCCCGAGAAACCCGCCTACGCGGGTTCTCCGGGGCCTCAGGCGCCTGTGCCAGTGGGATGACGAGGGCCAGCCGCGAGGGTGGGATCGCGCCATTCGCGTCCATCCCTGCGGAGAAGCTCGTCGGCCTGTTGGGGGCCCCATGTGCCCGCGGCGTAGTTCGGAAAATCGCGCGACGGAAGAGCCTTCCAAACATCCAGAATCGGTTGGACGACGGCCCAGCCCGCCTCGACCATGTCAGCGCGCTGGAAAAGCGTGGGGTCGCCGAGCATGCAATCGTAGAGCAGCGTCTCGTATCCGGTGGAAGGCGTCGTGCCGAAATAGTCGGAATACTGGAAATCCATGTTCACGGCGCCGAGACGAACCACCGGTCCGGGAATCTTCGCCTCGAAGCTCAGCGAGATGCCTTCATTCGGCTGGATGTTGATCACCAGCTGGTTGGGCGTAATTTTGTCGACAGGAGTGTTGCGAAAAAGAACCAGCGGTGGCCGGCGGAATTGAATCACGACCTGCGTGATGCGTTCGGACATGCGCTTGCCGGTGCGCAAATAGAACGGCACGCCGGCCCAGCGCCAGTTGTCGATGTGCAGAGCCATGGCAACGTAGGTCGGCGTCTGCGAATCGGCCGCCACATGGGGCTCGCTGCGATAGGCGGGAACGCGCTTCCCGCCGATTGCGCCTTCGCCGTACTGGCCGCGCACGGCCTGGTCCAGGACCCGTTCAGGGCTGATCGGCTGAATCGCGCGCAGAATTTTTGTCTGCTCGTCATGGACCGCGTCGGCATCGAAGGAAATCGGCGGCTCCATAGCGGAGAGGGTGATCAACTGGAAGATGTGATTGGGAACCATGTCGCGCAGCGCGCCGGCGGTCTCGTAGTATCCGCCGCGCAGCTCGACGCCGAGCTCTTCGGCGACCGTGACCTGCACGTGGTCCACATAGCGGCGATTCCACACCGGCTCGAAGATTCCGTTCGCGAAGCGAAACGCCAAGAGGTTCTGAACGGTTTCCTTTCCGAGGTAATGGTCGATCCGGTAGATCTGCTTTTCTTCGAGGACCTGCCCGAGGGCATGGTTTAATGCCTCGGCCGACGCAAGGTCATGGCCGAAGGGCTTTTCAATCACGACGCGTTTCCACTTCGGGCCTTCCTGGCGGGTGAGCTCAGCCGCGGCGAGTTGCTCGGCGACGACAGAGAAAAAGACCGGGCTCGTCGCAAGATAGAACAGGCAATTGCCCTGCGTGCCTTGCTCTTTCTCGACTTGAGCGAGGGTGTCACCCAATGTCTTGTAGAGGACGGGGTCCTGGAAGTCGCCGGACACGTAATAGAAGCGCTTGACGAACGAATCCCACACAGCATCGTCAACGCCGCCAGTGGCGAACTCGTGGATGTCTTTCGTTGCTTGCCTGCGGAACTCCTCGGTCGAGAACGGCTCGATCGAGACACCGACGACGGCAAACTGCTCGGGCAGCAGTTTCCCGGTAACGAGGTTGTAGACCGCCGGAATCAGCAGCCGCTTGGTCAGATCGCCGGCCGCGCCGAAGATGACCATCGCGCACGGGTTGGCCGGTGAGCCGAGCGCTGCGTCCGCCACCTTTGCAGAATTAGTCGATCCCATCAGCGGCGTCTCCCCTAAATGTAGGCGTTTTCACGTGAATGGCTCGATTTCGAGCACGAGTGGAATTTGCGGAAGAATTCCAGCCAATCGGATGCTCTCAGGACAGCGCTTTTCTGATTGCTTGCTGGAGCTGTGCAAGTCCCCGCGCAACATCCAGCCCCAGATGAACGCGCAGCGCGCGGCGGTTGCGCTCGGCCAGCACTTGAAAATCGCCCCGCGCTTGCGCCGCTTTCACGACGCCGAATGTGTATTTCTGGCCGGGTACCGGGAGGTCGGCGGCATCATCGCACGTGACCTGCAAAAATACGCCCGAATTCGGGCCGCCTTTGTACGCCTGGCCAGTCGAGTGCAGGAACCGCGGGCCGAAGCCGAGACATGTGGCGACTCGCTTCGTATCCCGGATCGCGTGACGAATTGCCTGGAGCTGCGATTCGTGCGCTTCGTTCATTTCGATGTAGCCGAGCACGGCAAAGTAGTCGCCCGCGCGAAGGCGGCCGATGTGCGCGCGCAAATAGCCCGCGAGCGTGGCGTCGCGCCCTGCGGCTTGCTTCAGCTCCGCGGCATTCTTTTCGTCGGTGAAGAGTTGCAGGCCGTGCTGCTCGAGCACTGAAGCCTCCGGCGGCAGCGAGCCGGACTTCTCGTATGCCTCGGTCAGCTTGCGCGTCTCGATCTTGCTCGCTTCGACGTCGGGCTGGTTGAACGCGTTGATGCCGATCACCGAGCCCGCGACCGCCGTGGCGATCTCCCAGCGGAAAAATTCCTGTCCCAAATCGTAAATGTCGGGCACGGCGATATGAATCACGGGATGCCCGGCCTGCTCGATCGCCGCCACGGCGGCGTCCTGTTTCGCATCGGGTGCGGATTCGAGCCGCAGGTACGCGAAGACACGATCGTTGCCGTACACGTTCGGCGGGGCGATCCGCTCGCGATCCACGGGGATGATTCCGTGGCCTTCCTTGCCGGTGGACTCGGCGATCAATTGCTCGAGCCATGCGCCCAAATCCGAAATGCCGGGCGACGTGAAAATCGTGAGCTTGTCGCGCCCGAGCTTTGCGAGGGTGCCTAGGGTCGCGCCGAGCACGACGCCGGGATTTTGATTCGCCGGCACGGAGGAGGCACACGCGCGGACCATCTGTTCCGTGTGGTCGAGAAACTTCGCGATGTCGAGACCCTGAATCGCGCCGGGAATCATGCCGAAATTCGAGAGGGCCGAATAGCGCCCGCCGATGGAGGGCAGGCCAAAAAAAATGTGGCGAAAGCCGGCGGCCTCCGCGACCTTCTGCATTTTCGAGCCGGGATCCGTGATCGCGATGAAGTGCTTCCCTGCCTCGGCGGCTCCGGCAGTCTGCTTCACGCGGTCGAAAAAGTACTGCTGAAAGATGTTTGGCTCGAGAGTGCTGCCCGATTTGCTCGAAACGATGAAAATCGTTTTCGCCAGGTTCAGCTTCGCTTCGAGCGTCTTGATTTGCGCGGGATCGGTCGAGTCGAGAACCAGAAACTCGGGACAACCGGGAATCCTGCCGAACGTGAGCTTCAGAACTTCGACGCACAGGCTGGAACCGCCCATGCCGAGGAGCACCGCCTGCGTGAATCCCGCCGCACGAATCTCTTCGGCGATCTGCCGAAAGCTCTGGCGATTTGCAGTTTGTTCTTCCGTGATGCCGAGCCAGCCGAGCCACTTGTTTTCGTCGGTGTTGCTCCAGAGCGAGGCGTCGCGCGCCCAGAGGCGCCGGACCTTGTCGTGGGCTTTCCAGTCCTCGAGTGTAGCCTTCACCGCTTGCGCGAGAGGCTCCGGCAAATGGTCGGTCATCGGTTTGCGGGGTTCTTCGCCTGTTTGTCGACGGCTGCAAGCAGTTTATCGAACGCGTCCGCGAACAGTTTCACGCCGTCGTCGGTGAGCTGATCGGTGACGGCTTTCATGGAGATTCCTGCGCGGGCGAGGTCGAGCATCGTCTTGCGCGCGGCGTCGATGCCCTCTTCAAGGCTGGCGCGCGGCTTGCCGTGATTGCGAAACGCGTCGTACGTGGCCGGTGGAATCGTATCCACCGTATCAGGACCGATGAGTTCCTCGACGTAGAGTATGTCGCTGTAGGCGGGATTCTTCGTGCCGGTGCTGGCCCAGAGGACGCGCTGCGTGGTCGCGCCGCGGTCCGCGAGAGACTTCCACCTGCCGCCGCTGAAGATTTCCTTGTACTTCTGGTAGGTCAGCTTGGCGTTGGCGATCGCAACTTTTCCCTGGAGGCCGCGCCAGAGAGATTGATCGGCGCTGCCCGGCGCATTCTTGATCTGATCGGCGAGCTTGCCATCTATCAGCGTATCGATGCGGCTGACGAAAAAGCTCGCGACGCTCGCGACGCGGCTGACATCCCCTCCGCGCTTGGCGAGATCCTCGAGTCCCGCGATGTATGCTTCCGCGACTTTTTCGTACACGTCCTGCGCGAAAAGTAGCGTGACGTTGATGTTCAGGCCCCGGCCGATCAGTTCCCGGATCGCCGGAATTCCCGCGGCGGTGCCGGGGACCTTGATCATCACGTTGTCGCGCGCGACAGCTTTCCACAGGCGCAGCGCTTCGTCGATCGTCTCCTGCGTCTTATTCGCAAGATAGGGCGAGACTTCGAGGCTTACGTAGCCGTCGCGGCGTTTGGTCTGGTCGTACACGCGCCGCAGAGCGTCGGCAGCGTCCTGAATGTCGCGGATGGCGAGGTGTTCGTAAATTCCCTTGGCGTCGAGATTCTTTTGCTTCGCGAGATCTCCCAGGGCTTGGGTATAGTCCGCGCTTCCGGCAATCGCTTTTTCGAAAATGGCAGGATTCGAGGTCATGCCGCGCAGCCCGTCCTCGTCGATCAGGCGCGCCAGCTCACCCGTCGACATCAGGTCGCGGCGGATGTAATCGAGCCACACGGACTGGCCGAATCGTGTAAGGGCTTTGAGGGGATTCTCAGCTCGGGCATCGGCCTTTGCGGCTGGCGTTGGCTTCGTCGTCAGACTCATGTTTCCCTCCAGACCATCCGGCCGCCATTTTACCGCACGACACGGCGGCCGAGCGAAGTTTCCTCCAAGTGCGCAGTGAGTGTGTGAATGGTCAGTTACAAGCTCGCGACCGAGCCGCCATCCACGCGATAGTTCGATCCTGTGATAAACGATGCCTGCTCCGAAGCGAGGAAGACGACGATGCCCGCTGTCTCGTCGGACCTGCCCGCGCGGCCAAGGAGAATGTTGGGGCGAAAGCTTCGCAGGAGGGCCTTTTCCGCTTCGTCCATGGTGATGCCGCGGACCTTCGCTTCCTGCGCGAGCAGGCCATCGAGCAGAGGCGTGCGAATGAAGGCGGGCGAGACCGTGTTCACGAGAATGCCGTCCTTGCCATAGGCTTTGGAGAGGCTCTTCGTCAAACTGTTCAGAGCGGATTTGGCGGCGTTGTAGTGCGGCATCACGGGGTCGGGCTGCACGCCGGACTCCGAGGAAATGTTGATAATGCGGCCCCATTTCTGCTTCTGCATGTGCGGCAGCGCAGCGCGAGTGGCACGGACCGCCGAGAGCACGTTCAGCGTATAAGCACCGAGCCATTCATCGTCGTTAAGATCGTCAAAGGAGCCGAAGCGGCCTGCGCCACCCGCATTATTGACGAGGATGTGGATCGTGCCGAAGCGCCGGACAGCTTCGTCAACGCCTCGCTTCGCGTCCTCCGCATCGGTGGCATCCGCGATCACAGCATGAACTTTGGCGCCCGCGGCGCGCATTTCTGCGGCGGTCGCTTCGAGTTCATTTCCGTGGCGGCTGGTGATGACCACCTGGACGCCCTCGCGCGCCAGGGCCTCGGCAATCGACCGGCCGATTCCTTTGCTCGATCCCGTGACCAGCGCAACTTTGCCTTTCAGTCCGAGCTCCATGTTTCCGCTCCTTTTCTGCCAGCTTTTCCAGGCCGGACGTGAGCACCACTGAGTGACTCTACGATGAATGCGGCGCGCGCCGGACGGCCGAGCCGTATTTGCGCAGGAGCCGGAAGGGACGCAGCACTACATACAGATGCGCGAGCGGGCCCGACAGGCGCACCGCTTGCCAATCCTCCTCGGCTGGAACGGTGGCGAGCCGCAACGCATAGCGCCATCCGGCGAACGCGCCTTCGACCATCTGCCGCCGATACCGGAAAATTCGCGCCGCATCGAGCGGACGCGGGTTGCGGGCCAGGAGCCGCTGTTCAATTTCAGACGCGACTTCGGCCGCAACGTGGTCACGCCGCGTTCGCGAAATCACTTCGTCCGGCAAAGGTGCGTCCAAGAGCCCGGCTGCGAGCGCCAATCCGAGGTGAAGCATGCGCCGCGCGTGCAAAGCTTCCGCGCGCCGGAATACCTGGTCCCAATCAAGCTGCGATTGCGACTGCACAAATTCGGCGATGTCGGCGACCCACGAAATCCTCTCCCAAAAGTCCTTCGAGCCGTGAATGCAGAGGAGCGTAAGCATGTCCTCCGCCCCAAACGTCCACACATCGTGGCCGCTCAGTGAGACAGGCGTCAGCCGCCGGGCCAAATCGTCCAGGTCGGGCGGAACCGGAAAATGGCGCAGCGTGACTTCCGTGTGAAGCTCGATCGAGATGGCCCGCTCGGCGTCGCGGTAGTTGTACTCCCCGGGGACGACCGACGCCGGTGCGCCGGCCGACAAAACCCACGGGAACCTCGCTCGATAACCGAGGCTCGTGACGATCTCATTTGCTTTCGCCATGTCGCGCTGGCGCAGGATGATGTCCAGATCCTCGAACTCGCGCAGCGCAACGTCTCCATAAGCCTGCGCGGCGAGCACTGGCCCTTTGTACGGAACCGCCTGAATTCGCTCCGAACGGAACAGCTCGATGATCTTGATCAGCTCGGCGGTCAGGACCAAGCAGCGCATCGCATTGGCGCGCGTCAATTGCTTCAAGCGTTCAAGATGGCCGGGCGCAACGGCGCCCGCGGCCGCAGGGAGCTGACTGGCGAGAAGTGGCGTGATTGAATTGACGGCGGCTTCCGACAGAAGATAGTCCCAGTCGATCGGGCCGGCGGCCAGCTCGCGAATTTTTTCCGCGAGGGACGGCTGCATCCTCGTCCGAGCGCAGCAGACGAGGAGCCACTTTTCGGGGCAAGCAGCATCGCTGGATGAGAGGGTCATCAATGTTGCGCAGCGGGATCTGACGAGGAATTCTACGACATCCGGGGCCGGATGACCCGGGATTCATCACGGGATAGAAACTCTTGCGCCGCTCGAGGGGATCAAGCTGCGAGCGGATGAGTCCATGGACCTTGCATCTCGATCTTCTGCCCGATCTTCAGGAGCTTGCTGCGCAGACTCGTTGGGTCAAGACCGGCGCCGGCACACGCGCGGCTATACTCATTCTCGTTGTCGAAAAGAAACTTTTGGGCCTCGCGCCGTGCGCGCAGCGTCCCCGACCGCCAGTCTTCGACGGCGAGGGTAATCACCGCCATCCAGAGGCGGTGTTCGGCGATGCACTCCTCGGTAACCTCACTCTGATAGCTGATCCCTGCCCGCGTCATATTGCCTTCCATTGCTGTTCTCCCATTCTGTACGGTCATGCCCGACAATCCGCATCCGTTCGATCGCTTCGTCAGGAGAGTGAACAGCACGCACAGCGCCAGCGCATCTGGAGACTGCACGGCGTTCGAGCATGGACGCAACTCCGTGCAGTCGAAAGGGTTCGCCGTCGCTGATGCGCTGAAACACAGGCGAGAGCTGAGGCAAGGGCCGAGGGCCGGCTGGCTCATACGCGTACGGGTGTTCCGCTAAGGGACAGACGGGAGTTACCAGGAACGGATTCTAACAGGCCTTGAGCTGACAGCTAGTGGACAGCTTCGACGGCGAGGATCTCGCGTAATTTCGATGCGAGTGCCGCGAGCGTGAAAGGCTTCTGAAGAAGGACCGCATTCGTTTCGAGGACGCCTTGATGAACGACCGCTTGATCGGTGTAGCCGGACATGAATAGGACCTTGATGCCCGGGCGGAGGCCGCTCACGCGATCGGCCAGCTCGCGTCCACCGATGCCCGGCATCACGACATCGGTCATCAACAAATCGATCGGTCCGGCGTGCATCGCGGCCAGCTCAATCGCCGTGTGGCCGTCCGAGGCCTCGATGACGGTGTAGCCGCTCATTTCCAGGTATTCGCGCGCGAGCTCGCGCACGCCCACTTCGTCTTCCACGAGAAGTACCACCTCCGAGCCCCGCGGCAACGAGCGCACATCGTCATCGCGGTCGCTCCCGCTGCCCGTGGCTTCATCCTCGATTCGCGGAAGATATACCTTGAAGGTCGTTCCGTGGCCCGGCTCGCTGTAGACCCAGATATAGCCTCCGCTCTGCTTGACGACACCATAGACGGTGGCCAAGCCCAGGCCCGTGCCTTTGCCCTTTTCCTTGGTGGTGAAGAACGGCTCAAAAATATGCGCCTGCGTCGTAGCGTCCATGCCGGAGCCATTGTCCGTGACGGCGAGCATGACGTACTTCCCGGGCGCCAGCACGGCCGGCGGATGCGAGTTCGACGAATCAAATTCGACGTTGGCAGTTTCGATCATCAGCCGCCCGCCCTTCGGCATTGCGTCGCGTGCGTTGACGGCGAGATTCATGACCACCTGCTCGATCTGGCTTCGGTCTGCCTTCACAAGCCAAAGATCGGGTGCGGAAGAGGTTTGGAGCTCGATATCCTCGCCGATGAGCCGGTGCAGCATCTTTTCCATGTCGGCGACAACGCTCTGAATGTTCAGGACCTTCGGCGCCAGAATCTGCTTGCGGCTGAAGGCGAGCAATTGCTGGGTGAGCGAAGCGGCGCGCTGCGCGGACGATTGAATCTGCTCGGCATTCCGGCGCAGAGGATCACCGGCAGGCAGGCGGTCCGCCAGCAAATCGGCGTAACCCTGTATCACCATCAGCAGGTTGTTGAAGTCGTGCGCGATCCCGCCTGCCAGGCGGCCGACGGCTTCCATCTTCTGGGCTTGCCGGAATTGCTCCTCAAGTTTCTTGCGGTCCGTGACGTCCAGCGCCATGCAGATCGCGCCCTGCACCTTACCCGACGCATCGCGCAGCGATTCCACGTGACACGCGTACGAGCCATCCTTCCATTCGAGGGGAAACGTCATCGGCTCGCCGGCGACGGCTCTCCGGTGCGCCGCGATGGGCGCAAAAGTTTGGTCGACGGTTTCGAAGTACTCGGTGAGCGACATCCCGACAATCTGATTCGGTTTCAGCCCGAGCCGGGCCAATCCCGCCCCGACGGCCGAAGTGAAGCGGAGGTTCTTGTCGACAGTCCAAAGCACGGCCGGCAACTGCTCGATCAAGACGCGCAGGCGCGCTTCGCTTTCCCTTACGCGTTCTTCCGCGCGTTTGCGCTCGATCGCAAGGGCAATCTGGCCGCCGACGGAGGATAGGAATTCAAGGTCACGCTCCGTATAGACATGTTCTCTCTCGTAATTCTGCACAACGAGGACGCCGATCGTCTGCGCAGGCGTCCGCAGAGGAACCCCGAGCCACGACGGTGACGGCGTGCCGACGAGCTCGACTTCGCCCTGCTTGGCAAGGCGGTTGAAGATCTCTTGCGACATCAGGATCGCCCGGCCGGTGCGAAAGACGTACGCTGCGCAGCTGCGGCCCAGCTCTTCGCGCTGCTCAGGAGGTGGCGCCGGATCGAATTGGTCGACGAAGAACGGGTAATGGAATGTCCCGTCCGAAGGCTCGTACAGGGCCACGAAACAGTTCTCGGCGTCGAGCACCTTCCGCAGCGCCGCGTGGATCAGCCGCAGCAAATCGTCTAGCTTGTCCGTGACGCTGACGGCGTGGACGATCTCCGTCGTAACTTGACGCTCAAGCTCTGACCGCTTTCGCTCCGTGATGTCTTCCGCCGTGCCGTCGTGGCTGATGATCTTGCCGCTCGCGTCGCGGATGGCCCGGACGTTCATGGAGATCCAGATCTTGCTGCCGTCTTTCCGCGGCATCTGGCACTCGAATCCCTCGAGGATGCCCTGTTTCTCCAACGCCCGCTTCAAGTCCTCGCGAATTCCCGGGTCCACGTAGAGCTGCTTGCCGATGTCGTGAATCTCGCTGATCATCTCGGCAGGGGACGAATACCCGGCAATGCGTGCCATCGCTGGATTTACGGTGACGAACCGTCCCTCCGGCGTCGATTCGAAGAAACCTTCCACCGCGTTTTCGAAAATGCGCCGGTATTTTTCCTCGGCGCGACGCTGAGCGTCTTCCGCGCGGTTGCGTTCGGAAATATCTTCATAAATTCCGAAACTACCGGTCCGCTGCCCATTCACGACCAGCGGCACGCCAAGAATTCGCACGTCCACCAGCGAACCATCCCGGCGCCTGCGTTGTGTCGTCAAACGCACGACGTCACCCGCCATCGCGCGCCCGATGAGCCCGGTCATTTCACCCTGCCGACCGGGAGGGCAAATCAACGAGTTGAGTTTCTTCCCTCGAATCTCGGCAAAGAGATAGCCAAAGAGACGCTCGAATGCCGAATTGCACATCTGCACCCGGCGGTCCATGTCCAGCGTGACGATCGCCAGGGGATTGTTTTCGGTCAGCGCCTGCACATACGCTGTGTGCTCCGCCAATTTCTGTTCCGCGGCATGGCGCGCGCCGATGTCCTGCGCCACAATCAGGACAACGTCCCGGCCCGCAAACTTGATTCCTTGGGCTGTTACCTCGACGTCGAAGATTTCCCCATTCTTCCGGCGATGCCGCCAACGCCCCAGAAACGCTAGCGCCGGCCCATTTTTCTTCACGATCTCAAGAAGGCGAGGAACCTCATCGGCTGGCCGAATATCCGTGATTCGCATGCGAAGGAGTTCCTCGCGCGAATAACCGTATTGCCTGATGGCCGCTTCGTTGACTTCCAGGAAGCGCAGTGTGGCATTGTCGGACACATACATCGCCAGCGGATTCGTGGAAAACAGTAGCTCGAAATTCGCGTCCGTTCGAGGTGGCGCGGCTTGCGCTGCCGAAGACTGACCGTGTGGATGTGGCTCGGAATTACCGTCCGCGTGCTTCAAAGCGCGCGCACGATTGCCTTGCTTGGGACGAAGCGTCGCTGTTCTGCTCGACATAACCCTAGAGACAGCTAGATAACCGGAGTGGGCACAACGCTCCGTGGACGTACCCCACCTTCATGTATAGACGCAGATACCGAAGGCCACAATGGTACGTTCGTACCAAGAGCGCCGCATCGCAACACCAATAGTTGGGACTTGACCAATACCTGACCCGTGATGCGTCTGAAACAGGAGGCTTTCGCTGAACCGCAAGCCCGCGCCAGCGGAGCGAAAGGTTTGCAACGCACGCGCTTGGATGATTGCCGCCTTGCTCTTCGCTCCAGTAAGATAGAAACTTAGGGGCGTACGTTTCTCCCGAAGGCACATGGAAAAAAGTGAAGAATCGTCGGGCGCGCTGACCTCGGAGCAGGATAGCCTGCGGGACCAGGTCGAAGACCTCATCCGCGGCGAGCATTCCGATCCGTTCCGCATCCTGGGCCCGCACTGGGTGCAGCGGGACGGGAAGCGGTCACTCTGTATACGAGCGCTTCGTCCGGGAGCCCGCGAGGTGGTCGTACTTTGGGGCGCGGGCAAGACCGCTGTTCAGGCCATTCAAATCCATCCGGACGGTTTCTTTGAAGCCCACCTTCCGCCCGGAACACCTGAACTGCGCGACGGAGAACCAGTCCGGCCTTCCGCGTATCGCTTGCGCTACCGCTTCGCCGGGGATGTCGAGATCGAAACGTTCGATCCGTACGCATTTCCTCCCGTACTAACCGACTACGATCTTTATCTGTCGGGCGAAGGCACGCACTACCTGAAGTACGAAAAACTAGGCGCACACGTTCGTGAAGTAGCAGGGGTTCGCGGAGTTCATTTCGCCGTCTGGGCGCCCAATGCCCGCCGCGTGAGCGTCGTAGGCGATTTCAACTCTTGGGACGGCCGGGCGAGCTCCATGCGCAATAGCGGCCCGAGCGGAATCTGGGAAATTTTCATGCCCGGACTCGACGAAGGGGCGCTCTACAAGTTCGAAATTCTTTCGCGCGTCGGGGACTTCCTGGGACTGAAGTCCGACCCGTATGGATTCGCGGCCGAGCTGCGCCCAAAGACCGCCTCGGTTGTCTGTAACATCGACCACTACGAATGGAATGATTCCGCCTGGATTCAAGCGCGCACGTCGCGCGATTGGCTGCACTCCCCGATGTCGGTGTATGAAATTCACGCCGGTGCGTGGCGACGGAAGACCGGCGAAGGAGATCGCTGGCTCACGTATGGCGAGCTCGCCGACGAACTGATTCCCTACGTCAAGCAGATGGGCTACACGCACATCGAATTGATGCCCATCATGGAACATCCCCTCGACGCCTCCTGGGGCTATCAGACCGTTGGCTATTACGCCGTGACGAGCCGTTTCGGCACGCCCGCCGATTTCATGCATTTCATCGATCGATGCCACCAGGAAGGCCTCGGCGTGATTCTCGACTGGACGCCGGCGCATTTCCCGCGCGACGGGCACGGCCTGGCGTTCTTCGACGGCACTCATCTCTACGAGCACGAGGACCCGAAACGCGGCGCGCACCCCGATTGGGGGACGCTGGTCTTCAACTACGGCCGCAACGAGGTGCAGAACTTTCTGCTCTCGAACGCGCTTTTCTGGGTCGACAAGTATCACATCGACGGGCTGCGCGTGGACGCGGTCGCGTCCATGCTGTATCTGGACTACTCTCGACAGCCGGGCGAATGGATTCCCAATAAATTCGGCGGGCGCGAAAATCTCGAAGCCATTGCGTTCCTGAAGCGGCTGAACGAAGTGCTGCACGTGCGGCATCCCGGCGCCCTGATGATTGCCGAGGAGTCCACGTCCTGGCCGGCGGTCTCGCGCCCCACGTACGTTGGCGGCCTCGGATTCGATCTCAAGTGGAACATGGGATGGATGAACGATGTGCTGCAATACATGACGCTCGATCCCATCCACAGGCAGTTTCACCACGGCAAGCTCACGTTTTCCATGCTCTACGCATTCCACGAGAATTTCGTCCTGCCGATCTCCCACGACGAGGTCGTCCACGGGAAGCGCTCCCTGCTCGAAAAGATGCCGGGCGACGACTGGCAGAAATTCGCAAACGTGCGACTTCTCTTCGGCTACCTCTTCGCGCATCCGGGAAAGAAGCTTCACTTCATGGGCTGCGAGCTCGCGCAGCGAAACGAATTCTGGGAAGGAGCCTCGGTGGAATGGCCGCTTGCGGATTCGCCGCCTCACCGCGGCATTCAACGGCTGGTTGCGGACCTTAACCGGCTGCACCTCAAGGAACCAGCGCTCCACGAGGTGGATTTCGAATGGTCGGGCTTTGAATGGCTGGAGGTAGACGACGCCGCGTCGAGCGTATTGTCCTTTGTGCGGCGGGCGAGGAATCCCGAGGATTTTGTCGTTGCCGTGTGCAACTTCACGCCGGTGGTTCGGGAGAGCTACCGCGTGGGGGTCCCGCGACCGGGTTTCTATCGCGAGATTCTGAATACCGATTCGAAATACTTCGACGGCTCGGATATCGGCAATGCCGGCGGCGTGCGCGCCGAACCAATCCCCTGGAATGACCGCCCTTATTCGATCAAGCTGCGCCTGCCGCCCCTCGCCGCACTGTATTTCAAGCCGCAGCGCGACTGACTTCTTCTCCCAATTGTCATCCCGACAGAGTCCGCCGTGGCGGACGACGCGTTGTTTGCGTCCCGGACGAACCTGCGGGACGAGGGACCTGCTTTTGCCTTCGTAGCGCGCATTCAGCGCCCCGATCTTGCATCGGGGCGGCCGCCTTTCGCGGTTTGTGCGTCCGCCGTTTTCTGGCGGAAGGCGGGCGCCTTTGCCTCTTCCGAGGTTTGAGCGTAGCGCCGCGGTCTTTAGCGCGGCACTGCCCGCCGTTCGCTGGAGGGCCTGCCCGCCGGTTGCTGGAGGGCCTCTGCCCGCCGGTTGCTGGAGGGCCTTGCCCGCCGGGTGCTGGCGGGCTCGCCTTTGCGAAAAGCTGGGCATGGGCGACGTGCTGAAATATGTCCGGGAATTGACAACCGTGGATGAGTACGAGGCGGACGGAGACTAAACCCGGATTTGAGGTTTCAGGTCTGACAGGACGGACGATCCCGAGACGTACTACATCACCGACCGCTAAGCCAGCTGCGAATGGAAACTCGTTCCGCTGTCGCGCGTTCACCCCGACGCGCTGCGGGACCTCCTCCTCGGCGTGCGGCGCTCCGCCGTGGCGAACAAACGGCGCTCATCTCCCCGCTGGGGAGCTTGAGCCGCGGCCCGGAGAACTGTGAGAAGGATTGAAGGACTCCGTCCTTCGTGAAAAGGCGCTAGGGACATCGTACCCAGCATCGAGCGGGCAGTGATTTCGGGACGGATAGGCAAGGCATCCCCAGCGCCGTAGGCGCGCCATAAGTTAGCCCGGCGCACCAGCGCTGGGTACGTGATACAAGTAAATCCCAAGCGCCGGAGGTGCGACACATGTCCCACACATACGCTCAAAACGTGATTCATGTCGTGTTCAGCACCAAAGACCGGCGCAAAGCTATCTCAGGAGAGTTTCAGCCGCGAATGTGGGCGTACGCGGCAGGCATTTGCCATAAGCTTGGAATTCTTGTTCACGCCGTTGGCGGAATGGAGGACC
>JGI12269J14319_10001670_pt1 | contig 21891 bp, 17 predicted proteins | sample PeaSoiSIISIP2007_FD_14319 | JGI IMG/M metagenome (IMG submission 14319)
TAAGGCTTCATTGTGCCTGTACCAAACCGGGGAGAAGCCGGCGCATCTTCACTTGGCGTTCACGGCCGAGAATCGCCAGCAAGTTGAAGCTTGCTATCGCGCGGCTCTGGAGGCGGGTGGCAAAGACAATGGTGCGCCTGGTCTGCGCCCGCACTACCACGCGAACTACTATGCAGCTTTCGTCATTGGTCCGGACGGGCACAACATCGAAGTGGTTTGCCACGAACCCGAGGCCTAACCGTTCCATCGAGGGGACGTCCACAAGCGGGCTTCGCCCACTTGCGGCCGCCCCTCATGTCAAACGTTAGTCGTCGTAATCCTCACCCTACAGGCCGATGACTCATCGAACCGCCTCCTGCAGTTGTGGCCAGCTTCAAGCTCACGTCGCATCCGACCCGATTCGGGTCTCTGTCTGTCACTGACCTGCAGCGCCCGGACTCCCAATCAGGTGCCGGCTGGCGTCGATGCGGCGGCGACGCAAACCCGGTCCCGACCCTCCTGTTTCGCCCGGTAGAGGGCCTGGTCCGCTGCCTTGAGCAGTTCCGCCGGCTTGGCGCCATGTTCCGGGTATACCGCGACGCCGAAGGAGGCGGTCGGCGCCGGCAGCGTTTGACCCGCGTGGACGAGATTGATGTCCCGGAACGCACGCAGCATCCGCTCGGCGCGGTCGCGGGCGCATTCCCGGTTCGTCTCCGGGAGCACGACGGCAACCTCCTCACCGCCGTAGCGGCAGGCGATGTCGGAGGGGCGAATATTGTTCGAGATTGCGCGTGCCACCGCACTGAGCACGAAGTCACCCGCGTCGTGGCCGTGTTTGTCGTTGAAGAGCTTGAAGTTATCGATGTCTATCATTATGACGGAGATTGGCTTGCCGCTGCGCTCCGCGCGATGTAGTTCACGGCCTAACACGTCTTCGAAGTAGCGCCGGTTGTACAGACCGGTGAGTCCGTCGCGCAGGGCCATCTGCCGGAGCGAATCGCGCAGTTTGAGATTGGCGAGCGCTGGCCCGACTCGGTCGGTCATCGCGCGCAGACGCAGTTCCGAGTCCTGCGCCGGACGCCGGGTGCGTGCGCTGACGTCGATTGCAATGTGAAACAGGCCCAGAACCTGGCCCTGGCCTTGGATAGGCATGCAGACGTAGCTCTCCGTGTCGTCGTGCGCGTGGCGGCAGCGAACGGCGCCCTTACGCGGTGCGAAATGGGGGTTCCCTAACCGAAGCGCCCAGCATTCGTCCGGCACCAAGGTCTTCTCTGGCGCCTGCCCACTGCCCCAGGAGGTCACGTGCTCGAGTACGTCTCGCGACTCGCGGTAGATGAAGAGGGATCCTGAGGAGTCCGGAAATAGTTGCGCGCCGGTTTCGCGCACGATCGCATAAGCCTCACTGCGCTGCGTACACGCCTGCAGCAGTTCGGCCATGTGCGAAAGGTCCGCGCCGTCGCGGTGGATTGACTCGAGTTGCCGGACCGTGGCTGCCAGGGCTTGGTTGTTGCGGCGCATGGCGCTGTCGGCCTTACGGCGGGCAGCAATCTCGCGGGTCAGTCTGCGGTTGGCATCGCGAATTGCGGCCAGTTTGGCGTGGAGGGTCGCCTGTGCAGCATGCAACGCCTCTTCTGTGCGATGGAGTGTGGTGATGTCGCGCGCAACGGTAATCTCACCGACCAATTGGCCGTGCGTGTCCAGTAACGGCGCCGTTTTGAGTGCCACGCGGACAACTTCGCTGTTCTTCTTGCACCGCTCTGCGAAGCTTGCGGTGGGACGTCCCGCCCGCACGCGTTCGAGCACGCGGGCGTAGTCGGCCTCTGACAGGTCGGCGGCGTGGAGATCGCGCAGTGACTTGCCGATCGCCTCCTGCGCGGAAAAGCCGTACAGCGACGCGGCTTCGCGGTTCCAGTAGGTGACGACCGCATTCAGGTCTTTGATGATGACGGCCTCGCCAGTCTGGTCCAGCACCTGTTCCAGATCAGCGGCGCGCGTCTCGGCGGTCGCGCTGTCGGAACCGCGAGCGAGTGACTGTGTGACGCCGCGCATCGACTAGTCTCCTGGACCCGGATTGCACTGGGACCAGTCCAAATGCGCACGCGGGCTACCGTCTCCGAAGGAGCCTATGACGAAGAAGACATCGGTAAGGGGACCTACCACACAGATCCCGGCCGGTCGAGCCGACCAACGGGCGGTCTCTTGAGAACTGTGACGCGCGTCTAGGCAGTCGCGCTGAATGACCAAAAGCTGCACGGCTGACGATCGGTATTCGACCGTCGATATGGGCTTCGCATAAGCAAGCGGGTCATTAGCCGAGCTGACACCACCCGTGCCGCCACGCTCCATCGAGCTACCGGTCCCAATCAGGTCTGGAGCTGGGACATCGCCTGGCTGCCCACGACCGTGCGGGGCATATACCTGCTTCTGTATCTGGTAATGGATGTCTGGAGCCGTCGCATCGTCGGGTGGCGAATCGCAGCCGGAGACTCTGCGCTGATCGCCGTGGAGCTCGTCACTCAACCCTGCCGCCAGGGTAACCTCGATCCTCGAGGCCTCGTGCTCCACTCCGACGGCTGGATGCTTCGCGGGGGCGCCAGATTCAAGGTGTTAGACGCGACCTTCGGCGGAGCTGTCCAATATCATTGTCGCGGATGCTCTACGCGGAGGCCGCCGATAGTTCTGTCGCGTAAGCTTCGCGACGGCGTGAAGTTCGCGCCAATACTCGGTCACCACATGAGCCAGGAGAGTCTGGGCGATCAGCTCATTGACTGGCTCACATCGCATCGACCGGCTCGTTTTGACATCTGAGTCCGGGATCGGCAGAAGCAAACGGTGCAGTCCTACTTCGGTGGAGTCAGCAGTTCGAAGTCGACCATTTTTCTGACAAGGCTCGCGTCGAGGCGGACGCCCCGTTTTTCCTGGATGGCGGCCAGCGCTTCGCTCGTCGGCCGACCATCGAAATAGGCCAACAACTCAAGCACTGCGGCAGGCACGTCTATCGGGTCGTAGCTGCTATACGTACCCAGGCGGCTCACCCCGCGCCCGATCTCCACCACCTGAAAGCTGCCCGCCTGGAGCGTTGCTGGAACCGCATCCGACATCAACTGCGCATATTTGTGCTGGGTCAGGCGTGCGTAGGCATGTGCCTCGGGACCGCATATCGCGAGCACTTCCGCCCAGGCAAGCGGCCCGACCAACTTGGCGCAGCGAACAAAAAGCTCGGACTCACGCCCACACCAGTCACCCCACAATTGCCGATAGGCCTCGTTGACGCCGCGCTGATCGAGGGAGTCGGCGGTGAGCGGTTCGGCTTGCGCCGACCACGCCGGGGTTTCGATCAGACGGCAGAGCATCGCATCGCTGACGCCGATCTCAAGCACGCACCAGCGGGCGAGGTCGCGCTCGATCGTCTTCAATAGGTGATAAATGGCGTCCCGCCAGAACGAATAGCCAATCCGGCCGCGGACGTGCTTGCAAAACCACGTCGCGCACGTCGACTCCCGATGTCGCCAGATGCCACAGCGGCCGCCGTCTTCGAGAAAGTGGGGGCAGCGCAACGCCTGGCTCCTGCCAAACGCAGCGTCACTGCCGCGGTACAGCTGCGAATACACGGCCGATTGCTGCAGGCCCAAGGGCGTGACGCCAAGCCCCGCAGCGATTCTGTCGTTGACCGTACTGCGCCCGGCCTGCGCCGCGGCATCGGTGTCGGACAGAATGCGGCCCACCAGAAAATTGGCCAGCTCGGGGACATAGCTACAGCACTTCACGGTCGCTGAGAAAAACTGCCGGCTCGGCCCGTGCGCGTCGCCCGCATGCGCGCACATCGCGCAGTCATCGCAGGTCGCCCGGCTTTCTCGGGGAATCGGGCCACCGAGGAGATCCTCGAGCCATCCGGCGTACAGCGCCGGCAGCGGCTCGCTGCTGCCACGCGCGCTCATGCCGATCGCCTACTTTCCTTCCGGCGAAGTATTTGGCTTTTGCTTTAGGAGATTCTCCTTCCTTCTGAGCCCGCTCGCCTTTGACATCCCAACAGCAGGATTCTTCGGCGTGTGGTGGCCCTTCTTGTTATGCCTCGGTGGCGCTTCGGTCGCGAATACACCACCGTACGGCTGCACGATGGCTGCCGCCCCCAATACCATCAGCGTGCGCTTCAGCAGCGCTCGGCGGCTGGTCGGACGATTTGGGTTGTGCGTTCCGTTCCGTGGATCTGAAGACATCGCTTCCTCCGCTGCGCAGTGGGCGCTCGGCTCAGCCAGTTCCTAGATCATTATGGCACCGATAATGAGCTCTTTGGCGCATCCGATAGGCGATGCCAACTTGCAACCAGCGACACTTCTCGAAGTTCGCGCCCCGAGAGATTCGAACTCCGAGCCTGGTTCGTGGCTCGGTACTCGTCCGATTGAGCTACGGCGCACTGTCCGGACTGTACGCTGCCGCCCGGGATTCAGCGTGCCGGCTGTGTTGCGCTCTCACGTACCACGGGTTGTCTAATTTTGTGTACCGCCTGGGCCGCCGCCTCCTAACCGGTAGGTCGTCGGTTCAACTCCGGCCGGGGGCGCCAGATTGTGTAAGGGATCTGGGGCTTCCAGGTCATCGCAGGCAGCGAATAAAGTCCTTTGCCGCCGCTCCTCACGGTGCGCTGCGCCGTCAGTCAGGCGGTGGCGTTGGGTAGGCGAACCGATACCCTTGTGCCCGTTGGGGCGTTTCTTTCAACGGTCAGTCCGCCGCCGAGCGCCGCAAACCGCTCCCGAATGCCGAGCAGCCCAAAGGAGCCGGGCTTATCCATCGCACCGTCTGGAATTCCAATGCCGTCGTCGGCGATATCCATCGCGATAGACTCGGCATCAGCGCGCAGAATTATCTCGACTGATTTCGCTTGGGCATGGCTTGCCACATTGATCAGTGCTTCCTGCGCGGCCCTGAAAAACAGCAGCTGCTTGGCTTCTGCAAGCGTCGGGAAGGGTTCTATCTCGGTCACCTCAATGTTAAGCCCAGAGAGGTTGGCAAAGCTCCGCGCGTGCGAAAGCAGCATGTCCGAGACCTTAAGGTGTGCAAATGTCGCCGGCCGGAGTTCCTCGGCGCCTTGTCGCAATTCTTCAATGCATTTTTTCAGAGCTTGCCTGAGGTTTGTGCACAATTGGGTAACGTACTGTGCGTCGTTCGGCTGCGATTCGAGGCGGCCCAGGCGCAGCAGAGCCGCCGCAAGGTCCTGCGCGATTCCCTCATGCAGCATCACGGCGACTGATCGTCGTTCATCCTCTCGGATTGTCTCAAGCCGCTGGGCCAGTTCGCGGATCCGATGGTACGAGTTGCGAAGATCCGTGACGTCGCTCCCCAGGGCGCAGAAACCGACGACTGCACCGTCCTTGAGCGTCGGAACGTATGTCACCTGGCTGTATCGAAGTGATCCATTCGGCTGCCGATCGACCTGTTCATACGACTGCCGTTCACCGGACAGTGCTGCGTCGAGGTATTGCTTGGCTCTCTTGTACCGAACATCTCCAATGATTTTCCGGACGTGCCGACCGGTGGCCTGGCCCGGCTTCAGACCGAATTGGGCCTCTGCCGCCCGATTTGCGAAGCGATTGGTCCAATCAGCGTTCCAGTAGGTGATTCGGGCCGGTACGTTGTCCAAGATGGCTTGCAGGTCGGCGCGCGCCAGCTGCAGGTCGGCCGTGAGTTGCTTGCGCTCGGTGATATCGAAGCTGACGCCAACCATCTGAACGGCGCGCCCGTCTATGCCGCGCGTGACACTGGCCGCTGCCTTCAGGTGCCGTATGTCGCCATTTGGATGGACGATACGGAATTCAGTGTCGAACGCGCGTGCTCCGTTAATCGCTTCTGCTACCTCTTGTTCGCTTCTTGCGCGGTCGTGAGGGTGCAGGCTGCTTGCCCACAGAGCGTAGGGTTGCTCTCCTTCCAATCTCGAACGACCGTAGAGTCGGAACATCTGGTCGTCCCATTGGAGCGTATTTGACCTGATATCGAATTCCCAGAAGCCAAGGCCGCCAGCATTGGAGGCAATCGCGAAGCGCTCGTTTGTCTGCTTCAATTCGGACTCGATCTGCTTTCGAGCGGAAATGTCCTGCATCGAACCGGAGATGCGGATCACTTGCCCGGTAGCATCAAGTTCCGCAGCTGAACTCGTATGCACCCAAAGCCATGTGCCTTGACGGGTACGCATGCGGTGTTCGACGGCACACGGCGTACCGGAAGAAGCAGAGTCCGATCTAGCCTGCGCGACGGCTGCGCGATCATCCGGATGAATCATCTCGGAAATCGCCGCTGCAGCGATGGTTTGGGGTGTGTCGCGCCGATCGTAGCCGAGAAGTTTCCACCACCGCGGCGAGACCCAGAGACTGTCGCCGCTGCCAAAAGCGCTTCCTTCAAACAAGCCGTCGCGCGTCGCGTCTACTGCGCGCTCAAAACGCTCGTGCAGCGCGTCCAATTTTTGCGTGGCAACGTGGCGCTCGGTAATATCCCGCACGACGGCCCCGAAGCCGAGCAGCTCGCCGTGCGGGCCGCAGAGCGCGGTGATGCTGGCGTTCGCCCGGAATTCGGCGCCGCCCTTGCGCACCCTCCAGCCTTCCTGCTCGTGGCGGCCTTTGGTCATTGCGAGCTCAAGCTCGCGCCTGGGCGTTCCGATGTCGATGTCTCTGCTCGGATAGAAACACGAGAAGTGTTTGCCGATGATCTCTTCTGCGCGGTATCCCTTCAGACGCTCCGCGCCGGCGTTCCAGCTCGACACACGGCCATCAGTGTCCATCATGAAAATCGCGAAGTCCTTGATCCCGTCGAGCAGTAGGCGAAGGCGCGGATCGGAGTCTGCGAGGAGACCAGCCTTGTCCCGAGTGTCGGTGTGGTCGGTCTGAGCGTCGTTGCTATTCAACATTCGTCAGCCTCCGTCGGAGAATACCCGGTCCGCGTCACGCATCGCTTCGTAGCGACGGGAATGTCATGGCCTTGGCACAATCAGGGTGCGGAGTCGCCGGCACATTCTACTGCCGATATGCGCTAAGTCGTTTATCCGCGTGTTACTTCGGGCCGCAAGCGGCGACTGCAAGTACCTACTTGTGCCGATGCCGCAACGCTTTTCCTGGACAGGTTTGCGGCGGCGCGCAATTCAAGTCGTAATCGCCTCCAAATTGGAGCTTTGCGCCGCGGCGCAGGCCGAGCTCGGTCAAGTACCGCTGTCGGCAGACAAGCTTGCGGCGTCCCCCCGGGAGATGCAGCAGCAGTTGGCGGAGGGCGGGTGCGAATCCCGTGCCCTGACCGATCTGCCCGCCGAAATCGTAGACGCGCCCGGAACTATGGATCAGTGATCCGCGCAGACTCGGCCGCATCGCGGCTCGGCAGGATTTCGCCTGCATGATGCCGTTCCATTGATGAGGCGGGCGGGCCCCGAGCGCATACTCGCCGCTCGATCGGCATAGAGGATCTTTCGCCTCGTCGGTCGCAAGCCAACTACATGGATCAAAGGTTAGCAAGGGAAGTACCATGAACAGAATCATACGGACGCTTCTTATGGGAACAGTTCTCGCTGTCGGTGGTGGCGCAGTGGCTTTGGCTGCTGAGGCACCGAATCCGGTCGTTGGCACTTGGACACTGAATCTGGCGAACTCCAAATTCAACCCTGGCCCGGCACCCAAGTCTCAGACGCGAACGTATGCGCAGACCGCGCAGGGCACGGCTCTCACGTTCAATGGAGTCGCTGCGGACGGATCAGCGGTTTCCGGGCAGTCGACTTTTAAATATGACGGCAAGGACTACCCGATCACGGGCTCGCCCGACTTCGACACGCTGTCGTTGAAGCGGATCAACGGCAGTACCGTCAAGAGCACACAGAAAAAGGCGGGCAAGGTCGTGGGAACGACAACCCGCACAATCTCGGCGCACGGCAAGGTGCTGACACTGTCATCCAAGGGGACGGACGCCAAAGGCATGTCATACGACAACGTCTTGGTTTTCGACAAACAGTAGAATCACACTAGACTAGGCGCTCACCCGCTTGCTCGGGTGCAGCGCTGGGCTCTTGAAGCATCGTGAAGATCGCCCTGCAGGCCGGTTCGCCCAGCACCCGCTGATCGGTCTAGTTGGCTACCGCAAAGGGGCCAGTCCTGAACGGCCGCAGGAGGTCAGGAGGCGAGCGTCCACAGCTTCCGGTAGGCTAGTCGAACAAGGAAGCAGGATGAGCACGGAACCTGCCCATCTCTGGCCGTTCATCGGCAAGTTAAATCTACGAACCGATGAGCACCAGTGAGATATTTCTAATCGCCATGGGGATTATTTTCTTCGCGCCTTATCTGATCTGGCGCGTGGGGAACACTGAGTATTATGCACCGTTGGTAGTGGTCCAGATCGTCACAGGAATCCTGCTCGGCCCGGGAATACTGGGCGCCCTATATCCTCACTATTACGCCTTCATCTTCAATTCAGCCGTTGTCCAGGCACTCAATGGCATCGCGTGGTGGGCGGTCATGAGTTTTGTGTGGATTGCCGGAGTGGAGCTTGATCTGGTCGGAGTCTGGGAGCAGCGGAAAGAGAGTGGCATTACCGCCGGGCTGGCACTGGGCGTACCCTTCCTGTTGGGTTGCGCGGCGGCGGTCGGGCTAGTTCGATTCAGCGGCTGGATTGGCGCTACTGCGGCGGCTTGGCAATTTGTGCTGGGCATCGGTATGGCCTGCGCGGTGACCGCGCTACCGATATTGATCCTATTTATGGAGAAACTAGAGATTTTGCGCCAGCCCATCGGTCAGCGCATTTTGCGTTACGCCAGCATGGACGACGTGGCCATCTGGGGTGTGCTTGCGTTGATCCTGATGGACTGGCACCGGATCGGTAGGCAGCTGAGCTTCCTGATCACATTTGCGATCGCAGCCTGGGCTTTTCGCTGGTTCATGGTCCGATTGCCGGAGCGTGATCGGTGGCATGTCGGCCTGATTTGGCTGGCGCTGTGCGGCCTGGGTGCCGACTGGTCGGGCCTGCATTTTATGGTGGGTGCCTTCCTGTCCGGCGCCATCATGGACAGTCACTGGTTTGATCGGAAGCAGATGGATACGCTGAGGCAGAATGTACTGATGCTGATCATGCCGGTGTTTTTCCTCAGCACGGGTCTGCGCACCAATTGGACGATGGGCGGACCGGCGGTGTTGCTGGCAGCTGCTGTACTGCTGATTGCCTCAGTCAGCGGCAAATTGCTCGGTACGCGGTTGGCCGGGGCCATCCTTCGGTGGCAACCGGGCGAGAGCTCCTTGATCGGCTGGCTGCTGCAAACCAAGGCGCTGATCATGATCATCTTCGTCAATGTGTTGCTCGATAAGGGCATCATAACCAGCACCACGTTCACGGCATTGCTGCTGATGGCCGTGGGCAGCACGATGCTGACGGTGCCCATGACAACGCCGATATTGCGGCGCCTGAAGGCGCTAAATTTCAAAGCAGTCTAGCTGCGCCGCTTAGATCAGAAGGTTTTCCTGAATGCGACATAGGGTGCGAGACTGGGTTGCTCGGACGCCGGTCTTGCGTCTTCTCGTCGAAGGTGACTTCACTAAATCCCGTCGAGATTAGCCCCAGCGGGATCGGCCTTAGCCTGCCTTCAATATGTCTAAGATCAGTGGTGCGCGCGCTGAGATCCAGCATCGGCCACCGCAACGGCGGCCATGTTGACGATTCGCCGAACCGTGGAGGATGGTGTCAGGATGTGCACGGGCTGAGCTAGACCGAGCAGGAAGCCACCCACCGTGACCCCTTCGCCACTCACCATCCGCAATGCGTTGTAAGTAATGTTGGCGGCATCCACGTTGGGCATGATCAGCAGGTTCGCGTCGCAGGTGAGCCGTGCGTCCGGAAGTTCGTTGCCGCGCACCCCCGCCGACAGCGCCGAATCGGCCCGCATCTCGCCCTCGACGGCCAGGTCCGGCGCCCGAGCGATGATCAACTGCAGGGCCGCGCGCATCTTTTGCGCCGACGGGGCATCCGAGCTGCCGAAGCTCGAATGAGAGACCAGAGCGACACTCGGTGTCAGGCCGAGCCGGCGCACCTGCTCGGCGGCGAGCAGCGTCATTTCGGCAATCTGCCCCGCATCCGGATCATGGTTGACGTGCGTGTCGCAGATAAACAGCTGCCGGTTCGGCAGGATCAACATTTGCATCGTCGCCAGCGTATGGGCCCCCGCACGCAGGCCGATCAGGCGCTTGACGTAGCGCAGATGATCCAAGTAATTGCCCACCGTGCCGCACAGCATTGCGTCCGCATCGCCGCGACGAACCAGGATCGCGCCGATCAGCGTCGTGCGGGTGCGCATCTCCTCCATGGCCTGGGCTCTAGAGACGCCCTCGCGCTTGACCAGTTGGTAGTACTCCTTCCAGACCTCGCCGTATCGTGGATCGCTCAGCACGTTGACCGCATCGGCGTTCTCGCCAAGCTTCAGGCGCAGACCAAGCTTGGCGATGCGCGTCCCGATCAGCTCTGTGCGCCCGACGAGTACCGGGCGCGCCAAGCCTTCATCGACCACTTCCTGCGCGGCCTGCAGGACCCGATAGTCTTCACCCTCGGCGAAGATGACTTTCTTGGGCCGGTGCTTGGCGGCAGCAAAGATCGGCTGCATCGCCGAGGCCGACTGGTAGACAAACTGGGTCAGGCGTCGGCGATAGGCCTCAAGGTCGGCAATCGGCCGAGTTGCCACGCCGCTGTCCATTGCGGCCTGGGCGACCGCTGGGGCTATGCGCACGATCAGCCGCGGATCGAACGCGCGCGGAATGAGAAATTCTGGTCCAAAGCCTTCGCTGGCGGAGCCGTAGGCGGCAGTGGCCAGGTCCGATTGCTCGGCCTGCGCCAGCTCGGCCAGCGCATAGACCGTCGCGAGCTTCATTGACTCGTTGATCGTGGTCGCACCCACGTCGAGTGCGCCGCGGAATATGAACGGGAAGCACAGTGAATTGTTGACCTGATTGGCGTAATCGGAGCGCCCGGTGCACACGATGCAATCGGGCCGCGCGGCCTTGGCCAGCTCCGGGCGGATTTCCGGCTCGGGATTGGCCAGCGCCAGAATCAGCGGACGCGCCGCCATCTGCATGAGCATCTCGGGCTTGAGCACGCCGGGGCCTGACAGACCGAGAAAAATATCGGCACCGGTCGTGATGTCCCCGAGCGTGCGCGCGCTGGTGCGCTGCGCGTAGCGCAGCTTGTCAGGATCAGTTGTGCCGGCGCGGCCCTGATAGACGACGCCGCCGCGGTCAGCGATCAGCACGTTCTCACGCTTCAGGCCTACGGCGACGAGCAAATCGAGGCAAGCGATCGCCGCCGCTCCCGCGCCGGAGGCTGCGACCTTCACCTGGCTGATGTCCTTGCCAACGACTTTGAGGCCATTGAGCACAGCAGCGGTGACGATGATCGCGGTACCGTGCTGATCGTCGTGGAACACTGGGATCTTCATGCGCTCGCGCAGCTGCCGTTCGATGTAGAAGCACTCTGGCGCCTTGATGTCCTCCAGATTGATGCCGCCGAAGGTCGGCTCCAGCGCCGCCACGATGGCCACTAACTTGTCCGGGTCAGACTCGCTTACCTCAATGTCAAACACATCGATGCCGGCGAATTTCTTGAACAGGCAGCCCTTGCCTTCCATCACTGGTTTGCCCGCCAGCGGCCCGATGTTGCCGAGCCCCAGCACGGCTGTGCCGTTGGTGATCACACCGACCAGGTTGGCCCGCGCAGTCATCGTGGCCGCTTGCAGCGGATCGTCCTTGATGGCCAGACTCGCGTAGGCCACGCCCGGCGAATAAGCCAGTGACAGGTCGCGCTGGTTGGCCAGCGCCTTGGTGGGGGTCAGGCTAATCTTGCCCGGCCTCGGTAGCCGGTGGTAATCGAGAGCGGCTTGCTTTAGTTCTTCTTCCATGGCGCTGCCTCACTGGCGGAGTCGGTCGATCTCAAGGGTCAATTGCTCATTTGGACGTTATGAAGCGGCCGGTCGCGCCGCAGCTGGGCGGCCCTCTAATGCTGGCCTCGCATCGCGTCTTCGATTTCCTTCTGTTCACGGGCGTGGAATCGGTAGAGCGGATGCTCGCAGCTAACTCCCGCAGCGTCCATAATCCCCTCGCGATTCATCATGCGAGACATCGCCGCTGCGCACTGCTCGTAGATTCGATAGGCTCTCCCGCAATCGCTGAACTGGGCACTATCGGCTCTCCACTGCTCGCACACGTGATCGATGGCCCGATCCTGACTGCGCGCAATCTCTACCTGCCGCGATTCTTCCCGTTCGTGCACCGTCTCACTTATGCCGAGGTACGCGCCAACACAAATGAACACGGCTATGCCGACGGCCACCCAGTGTCTAACCAATAGTTTCGTTTTCATTGCGCGGCTTCTTTATAGCTGAGCAGCCATAAGCCGGACGCATAGGTTGCCATGGCTTTGCTCCTGGTCCCCTGGCGAACGTCTGCGCGCACGACAAGCGGCAACGCACAGACAGTAGACGTCCACTCCGCGTCCGCAATTCGTAGTTGCCACCGCCTCGTGGCAGCAAACCTCTGATAAAGTGCGCTGATGATTTTGTGAGGTTCATGAGGTGCTCCAAAGGAGGCGCCTAGCTCAGCCTGATCCTGCTACCGAACCGCAGTCAAGGTCGGCGCGAGGCCCGCGTCGTTCCCAGGGCTGCGATATACTCTGCATTATAAGAAATCGATGAACCAACCCATGCGTTCACGCTTAGTCTTTGCAGTCGTTCTAAGCTTGACTGGGGCGCTGCTTGGCACACCCTGTGATGCCCAATCACCGGCCACAGAGCCTGCTGCAAGCGCTACACTTGGGCCGCTGGACGCGCTTCCGCACACTCCAAGCCTGGATGTCACCGACATGGATCGCACGGCCGATCCCTGCATCGACTTCTATCGGTATTCGTGCGGTGGCTGGAGAAGCCGCAACCCTATTCCGCCTGACCAGGCAAGCTGGAGCGTGTACGGCAAACTGTATCAGGACAATCAGCGTTTTCTCTGGGGAATCCTCGAAAACCTTGCGCACACCACTACGAGTCGCTCGGAAAGTCAGCAGAAGATCGGTGACTACTTTGCCGCCTGTATGGACGAATCGGCGATTGAAAAACTCGGCGCCCAACCCCTAGCTCCGCTGCTTACGCGCATTGCTAACCTACAATCCAAACGTGAGCTGCCAGGCCTGCTTGCCGATGTGCACCTGCAGACACCCGATTCGGGCTTCCTGTTCGGCTTTGGTTCGAATCAGGATTACGCCGATTCCTCGCAAGTCATCGCATTCGCCGAAGCCGGCGGCCTTGGTCTGCCCGATCGCGACTACTACACCGACACCGACGCACATGCGGCGCAGCTGCGAACGCAATACAAAGGGCACGTTGCGCGCATGTTTGAGCTGCTCGGCGATTCGCCAGCGACGGCGGCGCGCAACGCGACGATCGTGCTGCAGCTCGAGACCAAGCTGGCGCAGGCATCGCTCAAGCGCGTTGACCGCCGCGACCCCCATAAGCTGTTCCACAAGCTTGATCGGGCCGCCCTGCAGCGCCTGACGCCAGAATTCGTCTGGGCGGCCTATCTGCAGCCGCTGGGGCTGGCCGACATCGCCAAAGTGAACGTGGCTGAGCCGAAGTTTTACGCGGCGCTTGGGCGTCTGCTGAGCGATACCAACCTCGCTGATCTCAAGATCTATCTGCGCTGGCATGCCGCTCACAGCGCCGCCCCCTTCCTGTCCTCGGCATTCGAGGATGAGCGCTTCGCATTTTATGACCACACGCTGCGCGGTGTGTCGGTGCAGCAGCCACGCTGGAAGCGTTGCGTCAGGCAGGTCGACAGGCTGCTCGGTGAAGCACTGGGCCAAGAGTTCGTCGCCCGCGCCTTTGGACCGGAACTCAAGGCCTCAACGCTTAAGATGACGACGCAGATTGAACAGGCGATGCGCGCGGACATCGAGAATCTGCCCTGGATGAGCGCGCCGACCAAGCATCAGGCGCTCGCGAAGCTCGACGCGATCGTCAACAAGATCGGCTATCCGGATCGGTGGCGCGACTACAGCGCCATCGCCATCCATCGCGACGATTTCTATGGCAACGTCGTGCGTGCCACGGAATTCGAGTCGCGACGCCAGCTCGCTAAGATCGGCAAGCCGCTCGATCGCTCGGAGTGGGGCATCACGCCCCCGACCGTGAATGCCTACTTCGACCCACAAATGAACGACATCAATTTTCCCGCCGGTGTGCTGCAGCCACCGCTGTACGATCCGGCGATGGATGACGCTCCAAACTACGGCAACACTGGCGGTACCATTGGCCATGAGCTGACCCATGCTTTCGACGATGAGGGTCGGCAATACGACGCGGCTGGCAACCTGGCGGACTGGTGGACTATTGCCGATGCACAGAAGTTCAAGCAGCGAGCCCAATGCATCGTCGATCAGTATGCCCAATACGTGGTCGTCGATGACATCCACATCAACAGCCGGCTCACTTTGGGTGAGGACGTGGCGGATCTGGGCGGTCTTATTCTGGCGCACATGGCCTGGATCGCGCAGACCGCCGGTCAGACGCTGCAGGAGCGGGATGGCCTCACGCCCGAGCAGCGATTCTTTGTCGGTTATGCGCAGTGGGCGTGCGAGAACGATCGACCCGAAAATCTGCGCCTGCGTGCGAAGACGGACCCGCACTCACCGGGCCGCTATCGCGTCAATGGTCTCGTGGTCAACATGCCCGAGTTCGAGCGGGCCTTTGCCTGCAAGGCAGGGCAACCGATGGTCGCGGCGAACCGTTGCCGCGTGTGGTGACAGGCCCGCCAGACGTACAGCGAGATGCGACCCGCAACGGCCCTATTTCCGGCCGAACGCGAATTCAACGATAGAGGCCACACAGCGAGTCCATGCAAGGTTCGAGCAATCAAAGGAATTCAAATGTCGATCATCGAGAGTAGGCTTCGTGCCCTCGGACTGTCGCTGCCACCTCCAACACGGCCGCCCCCTGGAGTGGTTCTTCCATTTCAGTTCGTCCACGTCGTCGGCCGAAGAGCGCTCATCTCCGGTCACGGACCACAGGCGCCAGACGGATCATTCGCTCTTCCGTTGGGCAAGCTGGGGCGTGAACTCACGGTTGAACAAGGCTACGTCGCCGCTCGTCTGACGGCCCTATCCATTCTCGGAAGCCTGAAACGCGCCCTCGGCGAGCTGGATAGAATTGCCGCTTGGTCTCGAGTGTTCGGCATGGTCAACTCGGCTCCAGGTTTCAATCAGCAACCGAGCGTTATCAACGGCTTTTCCGACCTTATTCTCGAAGTATTCGGTCCAATCATCGGAGCGCACTGCCGTAGTGCTGTCGGCCTCGCCGAACTGCCGTTCAATATTCCTGTTGAGGTTGAAGGTGAAGTCGAGCTAGTGACCAATGACCCGGCTGTTTCGGTCGCGAACAACTGATGATTGCAGGACGAGCACATTCGTTGTTTTCGACGCAGGTATCCGCGACATGGCCGGGTATCTGGACTTCATGATGGCGGTCTATCTGCGCTGCAGCTCCTGATCGGCTTCACGCAACCAATCGTCCCGATCGGTCGCGGCGGGCAGCGCCAGCGCCGCATCGTGTGCGCGCACAAAGGTTTCGCGTGCACCGCTTCCGTCTCCCGTCTTCGCCAGCGCCTCCGCCAGCGCCAGCAGGTTCGGTGGGTACAGCGGCCGCAGCGCTACTGCACGACGCGCGGCAGCCAATCCCGCCTCGGCGTCGCCGGGCCCCAACGGCCATCCTGGCGCCCGGACAAACACCAGCGCCCGCACGCGCGCCGGCCCTGCCTCGTCGTAGTTGGGATCCGCTGATTCGGCGCGCGCCAAAACATCGAGCATGTCGTTCAAGAGCTCGAGCGCGCGCATGGGCTGTGCCCGCGCCTGCAGTCCGAGCGCGACCGCGCGCCCGTATAGACAGGCTGCTGCTTGAGGCTCGCGCGCGAGGCAGGCTTGCGCTGCGCGGCCGGCGTCTGCCGCCAGCGCGCCGCGAATCTTCGAGTCAGGCTCATGCCCGCTGCGCCTTGCATCCACCGCGATGACCACAGCCAGGGCGGCGACCGAGGAGGGCTCCTCGCTCGCTACCGGTGGCGCTGGTGGCGGTCGCGTCACGCATGCGGCGACTGCGAGCATCAGCAAAACGCACCAGAACCGCTTGGTCACGGCGTCGGCGCGCTGGATGGCAGCTTGGGCAGCACGAAGCCGTGCAAACGAAGCGGCTCCAATGTGTCATCGCTCGCGGACGCGTGACCCATCTTAAGTAGCCCCGCTTGCAGGGAGCGTGCACGAGCCGCGGCCACACGAGAGTTGACCACGGCAATGATGGCGACAGGCAACTCCGGAGACTGCATCACCGCCGTGAGCTCGGTGGCGAACGGCAGGCTCGGAAGCGCCGCCGCCTGAGTCTGATCGAGCAATGCCGCAACCGGTTCGCCCGCCGCAATCCTTCTCAAGGCGCTGAGTATCTGTCCCGTCGCCTCGATCTTGACGTCCGGCGGCAGCGCCCAGCCCTCGAGAGCGCTGTGCCGAACGAAATCGGGGGCGTAACCCGCGACGCTGAGTATGGTGTACCCCGCCATCGACGCCGGCCCGGTGATACGGCCCGCTTTTGCAATCAGCGTCCATCGCTGCTGTGGACCAATATCCGTCACGTCCGCCTGCACGAGCGGCATCAGATGCAGTTGAGCCGCATGCTCGACGAAGAACGGATACGGCACGAAGGCGAGCACCGCATCGGCGCCGCTGAGTTTCGCAAGGCCGCCGTCCTCGGTTGGATCGTAGACAGCGGCAAGACTGCCCGCAGGCCAGCCGGAGGCAGCCGCGGCGGCGCTCGCGAACTTGTCCAGCAGCGGCTGCGCGTCGCCGGAACCGCCCGGATACCCGGGAGCACAGAACACCAGTGTCGCAAGCGCTGCTGCCAGCAGTGAACTCATAGATGCTTAAGCTATCATGCTCCGGCGCTGAGGGCCTCCCCGCTCGAAAGGAGCGCGTTTTTATCCATGGCTTTGCCAGCTTCGCCCAAGGTCGTCCAAGTCTTCCTCCACATATTGCGAGCGCGAGATTGGATCGTCGGCGCGTTTCTGATTCTCGCCTCGGCTGGCATATACGGCGCCATGCGTGTGCCCAATGATCCAGCGATCGAGCGTTTGGTCGTGCTCGGTGACCCGGTCGCGCGTGCCACGCTCGATTTCGATCGTCTGTTTCCCGAGGGCGAACAGGCATTGATCATGCTCGAAGCACCGGATCCGCTGAACCTTGCCGCATTGCGCGCCGCCGACCGCCTCGAGCACGAACTCGCAAGCATTCCGCACGTCGAAGCGCACAGCCTTCTCGACCTCTACCGGCGCGCGGGCTCAGCAGGGGAACTCAATCCCATAGAAGTCGAGCGTGTGCGCACGTTCGCGACCGCGACGCCGCTGTTCCGTCGCGCCGGCCTTCTCGGCGACCAATATCTCGGCATTGCGCTCGAACTGCGGGTGAATTCGCCCGCCGAACGCGACCGCGCGCTGACGGCGATCGACGCGTTGGCTCTGCCCCTGGAGGCCTCCGGCGGGCCGTTCTCCAAGGTCCGGCGCGTCGGATCTCCATGGCTCGACGCCTGGCTCGAGCGACAGACCGGCGCGGCGACAGCGCACTTCATGCCTCTGTTTGGCATTTTTCTGATGACCCTGGTGCTGATCATCTACCGCTCCTGGCGTGCGCTGGGGGCCATTGTTGTCACGCTCGGCGCCCTGGTTGCGATGGCGATGGGGCTGGGCGATCTCTTCGGCTGGTCGCACACGGTAATTTCTACAATTGTTCCGCTGACCGTGATGGTCACGACGACCTCCACGCTCGTGTATCTCCATTCACGCTATATCGAGCCGGACGATTCGCCGACGCTTCTCGAGCACCATGCGCGTACGCTCGCGAATAAACTTCTGCCATGCACCGCCTCGATGTTCGCGACCGCGGTCGGCTTTGGCGCGCTTGCGATCTCGGATATCCGACCTGTGCGCGAGATGGGCCTCTGGACCGCGTCCGGGCTCGCCCTGGCGTGGATAGGGTGCTTCACCTTGTTTCCGGCGCTGCAGTCGCTGTTGCGCACGCCGATGCGCTCGCAGCAGGTTCCGGCCGGCACGTGGTTCCCCGCATTCGTTGACAGGTTGGTCCCGGCGAGCCGCCGGTACCGTTGGCCATTTGTCGGCGCTGCTGTCGTGCTGATTCTGTGCGGAGTGGCCGCGGTGTTCGGCATTCCCGGCGTGTTTGCGCCCCTGGCACTCGACGTGGACGTGCTGACCTACGTCAATTCGAGCGAACGCGTGGCGCAGGATACTCGTCATTTCGAGCAGTCGAACGGGCTCGATGTCGTCGAGCTTTGGCTGCAGACGCCAGTCGGCCACGCATTGGACCCAGATTTCCTGCGCGCCCTGGAGCAGTTTACCCGCCAACTCGAGAGCGATCCACGCATCACCGCCATCGACGGTCCCACCTCGGCGCTGCGCTGGGCGCGCTATGTCGAAACCGGATCCGATCAACTGCCCCTCTCGGCCTCCGCCTGGCCAAAGCTGGCTGCGGATCTCGAGCAGATCATGCTGACCGAGCCTGGAGCGCGCGCGTTTGTGGATGTCACAGACCTCGCCAATGTGCGGCTCAGCATCCGCGGACGAGCGAAGCTCTTCGGCCGAATCGGCGCGATGCGCATTTTCGTGGAGCGGCGGTGGGCTGCGGCCCAGGCCGCCGAGCCGGCGCTGCGCGCGGCGCGCGGCAGGGTGGTCGGCAAGGGAGTACTCGGGGCGGAGATCACACAGCGCCTCCTTCCCACTCTCACCGAAAGCTTCGCACTCACGGCGAGCATCATTTTTCTCGCGTTCCTGGTGGTGTTTCGGAGCCCGTCCGCGCGCTTGATGACGATGCTGCCGTCATTGTTTGCCATCCTTGCCGCGTTTCTCGTGATGCGCTTGACGGACATTCCGCTCAATATCGCCACGATCCTCATCGGTTCGACGGTGTTGGGCGCGACCGAGAACGACCAGGTTCACTTCTTCTATCATTTACAGGAAGGCCGCTCGACCGGCACGATGAGCAGCGCGCTGCGACACGCCATGCTGGTGGCCGGCCGGCCGATTCTGTTCGCGACTCTCATCAACGCCAGTGGCTTCCTGGCCCTCGCGCTTTCGGACTTGCCGCCGATGCGCGAATTCGGCATCGTTTCCGCGTCGGCCTTCGTGCTCGCGCTGCTCGCCGATTTCACCGCGTTGCCGGGCGCACTATGGATTCTGAACCGATATGAGCGTCAGAGTGCCGGGGCAGCTGCTCATTGAGACAGTGTCGACACTCGGGGGCTGATCGTGAACCATCCGCATGACCTGCGCGACTCAGATTGCGGCATCCGCACCTGCGGGGTTGCGCGTACGCTGGTGATCAGCGATGCCGCATATAAACACTCCGGCCGCGCCGGTGCCCGCATGCAGCAACACGTCTGAGCCAATGCCGTAGATCGAGAAAACCGGGGAAAGACACGACAAAGTCAGCAACAGCACACCGAACGAGGAGAGCTTTCGATGCAGCTGATTTCCGGCGGTGGCAAGCGGCTGAACAGTTGCGCCGCGCGCAGGCGGTGGTTGTCTTGTCACGAGCACTTCCCGACCGCTCGCAATGGCGCGTGAGACGGCAGAACTTCAATATGCCATATTACGCACGTCCTAAGGGACTATGGCGATTGGTGGCCCGCCTATTGCGGCCGTGGTACTGAAGTCCAGGCGCGAACGTTGCCCTCGCGCGGATCCTTCTACGGCCTGATCACCACCGCCGGCGCAGGTGCCACGACGACAGCGCGCGGTCCGTAGTAATAGCCGGGCCGTGGAGAGACAACACATCCCGCAAGAGCCAACAAGCTCACCGGGATCAGTACCGCGAATACTCGTCTCATGTCGGTCTCCTCAAGATTGCCGTCGATAGAGCAGACAACGCGGCACCGGCTGCGACGCTGACACGCTCCCGGCAAGAGCGACAACATGTCAAACACTCGAATGGTGGGCGAGCCGGTATGACAAAGCACAGCAAGCCGGGGGACGCCCGGCTTGCTGTGCGAACGGACCGTCTCCTAGCTATTTCAGGTCGAGTTCCTGCCCGGTCCATGAGCCGAGCACGCGGCGGATCTTGCCGCGGTCGACCGCGGCCTGATTGGAGGCCGCCAGCGAGCCTTCTACCTGCTTCGCGACCGCATCGCCCTTGGCCGTGGCGCCGTCCAGGGCCGCCCAATTTTTATAGGTAGTCACCAGATAGATATCCGGATCATTCTCGGTGCGCGCCTCTAGCGTGATGACCTTGTAGCTGACGATATACCCGGCCTTCTTGGCCGCTTCCTGCTCGGCCTTCCAGATCGTATCGAGATACTTCATGTACTCGTCGAATTTTCCATACTCGGTCCGAATCGCTGCCATGTTGACCACCGGCCCTTCGGAAAAGACATGGTCGTCCGCGAACGAGGCAGCACTGGTGAATGCCAGACCCGCGGCCGCCGCAGAAATAACCAGCTGACGCTTGATGAACATAGTGACCTCCTGAAATTGCGTACCGTTGGCGGTACTTAATCTAATTACCAAGCGATGCTATGTGGATGGCTTTAGCGCGTCAATTGGTCATTCTGGGCGGTTCGGTTTGTCGTCGCTGTGCCGCGCTGGCCCTCAGTGCGCGGTATTGGCACCGCCCGTTGCGAACATCTCCTCCTTGCCAAGCATGCCCTTGTGGCTGGTATCCATCATGTCGAATACCTTGCTCTGGTAGGCGATGAATTCGTCGTGGGACACGGTGCCGTCGCCGTCGGTATCGATCTTATGCATCATGGCAGCAGATCGCAGGCCTCTGGCATAGCCGCCGGTCGCAATGCTCACGAGATCGCCGCCACTGTGGCTAATGAATTCCTTCGCATCGACAGTGCCATTCTTGTTCTTGTCCAGCATGGCGAAGACTTTTTCCTGGAATGCGATCCACTCATCGCGCGATACCGTGCCGTCGCCATCGGTGTCGATCTTGTGCATCATCTCCGGCGTGCGCAGAGCGCGGACGTAGCCGCCCGTCGCGAAGGACGCCATGTCATCCGCGAGCGCAGCGAAGGAAAACGTGAGAGCAAACGCGCAGGCCGCGGCGGCGACTGCGCAACGCATTGGACGAATCGTGATCATGTCTCATCCTCCTCAAAAAATAGGCGTGCAAATGGGATTCTTAAGATTGACGCTCATCGGGCTTCGGGCGTCCTGGCGTCGCGCCATGAGGCCATCACACTTGGTTCCCAACGAACGGCACATTGGTATATTCGTAGGCGCGCACGCGAAGTTACACTTTCGACAGCGAGCAGCAGCTGAATCCAGCTCGTCCGCATTGCCTGCCAGACCAAAGAGGGGCGCAATCGGTCGTTGAGCCAGAAGCTGCCGGGATCGCACAACCTGCTGCTGCCGAAGGAGGACTGGGAGTCGCAGTTACCCGCCGCGACCGCCTCTCAGGGCGATGAAATCGTCGTCACCAAGACATGATCTGCTCGGCATCCTGCAGCGCGGCGGCGATGCGGCGCGCCCACTCCGCCTGTCCGGCCTGATCGCTCACCAGGTCCTGACGGATTTCGATCTCGACGTAAGGCAGGCCGCGCGCCTCGGCGTGGCGTGGGACGGTGAAATCGGTCTCGTCGCTGACGCAATAGGGCTCGTTCTCCGCGATGCGCAGATGACTTTCACGACGCAGCATGTCGAGCATCACCGCGGCGAAACGGCGATCACGGTTGTACAGCACCGCAGCGTGCATGTCGCGGCGGACGCCTTTGAACACATCGGTCATGCTGTGCTGTGCCACCAGAATGGTCCGGCGGCCGGCGGCGAGCCGCTCGTCGAGTAGCGATCGCAGACGCGCGTGATAGGGATCAAAGATCTCGCGGCGGCG
>JGI12269J14319_10001673_pt1 | contig 21862 bp, 14 predicted proteins | sample PeaSoiSIISIP2007_FD_14319 | JGI IMG/M metagenome (IMG submission 14319)
CCGCTCCGTCCGCGTCAACGTCGAAGCCGACAGCATCAACTCCGCCATTCTCGGCCCCGACGCTGCGCCGGGAACCGATCTCTTCGATCTCATCGTCAAAGAAGTCGTACGCGAAATGACGCTCAAAGCCGGCCAGAAATGCACCGCGATTCGCCGCATCCTGGTCCCGCGCGCGCAGTTGAAAGCGTTGGGCGAAGCCATTTCGGCGCGTCTGGCGTCCACCAAAGTAGGAAATCCGCGAAATGCCGAAGTGAAAATGGGCCCAGTGGTGAATAAAGCCCAGCAAACGTCGTGCCTCGAAGGCCTGCGCAAATTGAAAGAAGAATGTTCCGTGGTCTTCGGCGGAGATGAAAAGTTTCAACCGGTCGATGCCGATCGCGAAAAATCAGCTTTTATCCAACCGACGCTGCTGGCCTGCAACGATGGCCTCGACGCGAAATACGTGCACGACGTCGAAGTCTTCGGCCCCGCCGCAACACTAGTTGCGTACGATAGCACCGAAAATCTCATCGCCATCGCCCGCCGCGGCCTCGGCTCGCTCGTTGCTTCGATTTTTTCGAATGATGCGAGCTTCGTCCGCAACGTAGTCCTCGGAATCGGCGACATGCACGGACGCCTCGTCGTCGTAGACTCGAGCGTCGGCACGCAACACACCGGCCACGGAAATGTGGTTCCCAGTTGCCTGCACGGCGGACCCGGAAGAGCCGGCGGCGGCGAAGAACTCGCCGGTCTCCGCGCGCTCCTGCTCTATCATCGGCGTTTCGTCGTGCAAGGACCTCCGAGCTTGCTCAGCGAACTCGCGGCGCTCTCGGCCGATGCGAGTCTGCTCTATTCATGAGCCTCGTCGAAAATTATCGAACGCCTCTCCTCCCGCATTGAGGCACAAGCCATGAGCGTGAGGCCGCCGAGCACTTCGCCGCCCGGAGCGGCTGCGCCCGATTGGGATCGCATCGCTAACAGCGAAGAGTTCAAACATCTCCTCGCCATCAAGCGCCTCTTCATCGTCCCGGCGTTCGTCTTCTTCCTCATCTACTACTTCCTGTTTCCCGTCCTCATCGGTTTCGCACCGAAGTTCATGTCCACGCCGGTAATCGGCGCGTTCACTCTCGCCTACGCGTTTGCGTTCTCGCAATTCTTCGTCGGCTGGATCATCGCCTGGTTCTATTTGCGAGCTTCGGCAAAATTCGATCTGCTCGCCGGAGACATTCTCGCGCGCGTCGCCGATCAAAAAGGGGAGAAGTAAGTGTCCGTGTCCGTCGCGGTCTTTCTCGCCTTTGTGCTTGCGACGCTCGGAATCACTTACTGGGCCGCAAAGCGCTCGCGCGGCGCCAGCGCCTATTTCGCCGCGGGCCGGAAGATCACCGCGTGGCAAAACGGATTTGCCGTCGCCGGCGATTTCATGAGCGCCGCGTCGTTCCTCGGCGTGATCGGCCTCATCGCGCTGCAGGGCTTCGATGGCTTTTTCTATTCCGTCGGCGGCTTCGTCGCTTTCGTCACCATCCTCCTTCTGGTGGCCGAGCCGCTGCGGAACGCAGGCCGCTTCACCATGGGCGACCTCCTCGCGTATCGCCTGCAGCCGCGGCCGGTGCGCGCCATGGCCACGCTGAGCACTCTCGCGACCATCATTTTCTATTTGCTCGCGCAAATGGTCGGCGCCGGAGCTCTAGTCACGCTGCTTTTCGCCGGCTCGGGCATCAGCTTCAAGATGGGCGTCATCGGCGTCGGCACATTGATGATGCTCTACGTCGTATTCGGCGGAATGCTGGCAACCACCTGGGTTCAGATCATCAAAGCCGTGATGCTGATGGCCTGCACGATCGCCACGACACTCCTAGTCCTCGCCCACTTTCATTTCCAGCCCGGCCAGCTTTTCTTGGCCGCTACAAACGTCTCCTATCACCAGGGTGGCCGGTCGCTCGTCACCAACTTTCTGCGGCCCGGCATGCACTTCCGTCCGCCGTATGGCGCGCTCGATTTAGTCTCGCTGAGCTGCGCGCTGATTTTCGGCACCGCCGGGCTGCCGCACATTTTGGTGAAGTTCTATACGGTGCCCGACGCGGTCACGGCGCGAAAAAGCGTAGTCTGGACCATGGGCTTGATCGGCAGCTTTTACCTCATGACCTCCATCATCGGAGTGGGCGCGAGCGTTCTGGTCGGCCCCGACTACATCGTCACGCATGGCGGAACGAACATGACCGCGCTGCTGCTGGCCCGCGCGCTGGCAGGCGATACGTTCCTCGCCATCGTCTCGGGCGTAGCGTTCGCCACGATTTTGGCCGTGGTCGCGGGGCTCACCATCGGCGCGTCCACCTCTTTCGCGCACGATTTCTGGTCCAACGTGATTCATCGCGGCGCCGTGCGGCATCCCGGCGAAATCGTGCTCGTGGCGCGCCTCGCAGCCATTGCCGTCGGCATCATTGCGATCGTTCTCGCCATCGGCCTGGGACCAAACTCGAATGCGGTAATCCTCGCGACCATGGGCATGGCCGTGGCGGCCTCGGCCAATTTTCCCGTCATCGCGCTTTCGATTTTCTGGCGCCGCTTCAATACCGCGGGAGCCGTGTCAGGAATGTCCGTGGGATTGCTGGCTTCGGTGGGCTTGATTCTTGCGGGCCCGTCATTCACAGGAATCGATCCGCCGGGGGTAGCGGGCGCCGCGCATCATTTATTTCGAGCGAGGCCTTGGTTTCCGCTGGAGAATCCAGGGATCGTTAGTGTTCCGCTAGGCTTTCTCGCCGCTATAATCGGCACGCTGCTGAACCGCGAGCCGAGCGCAGAAGAAAAGTTCAGCGAGTTGGTCGTGCGCGCCAACACCGGCCTGGGCGCCGAGAAAGCCGCGTTGCACTAAAATAGTGCACTTGAAAAACAGTGATTTTTTCCCGATTAGACCGAGGTGCTCTCCTTATCTTTTCAATGGTTTAGAGTGGTCTCTAATAATTTCCTTCCCGATTAGAATTTGGCTTGGCCGGAGGGGGATTGGTTGAGGGTTGGCTTCGTTGGGGAAAGGCGTCCGCTGCTGGCTTAGGCCAGACATTTTGTGGCAACTCCTGTTTGAATTGTATGGCGCGGACTGCGGCTGGCTCTAGTGAGCCGGACCTTGCGCCGGGACTTCGGCTTACGACAGAGAACTTTATAGCATATGTTAGTTAATTAGTCAACAGAAAAATCAAGGCTTGAACTGCGGGATGGCCTGAAAATTTCGGTTCATCGCTAGCGATACCTTGGGGGATTCACCGACTGATCCATGCCCATGCATTTTTCTCCGCCCTTGGCGACATTGACGCAGATGAGTTGCGGGACTGGCGTCGCGAACGCCGCCTTTAGTGCGGGCTCGAGATCTTCCGGGCGGTCAACTTCCTGCGCGGCCATGCCGTAGCCTTCCGCAATTTTCACGATATCGATTCCTGGTATATCCATGCCATGAACGTTGCGGCCCACTTGCGTGAAGTCGCAAAACGATTTCAGAGCGGTGTAATCAGAGTTGCGCAGAACGATTACGATAACCGGGGCTTTGTGTTGCACCGCGGTCCACAGCGCCTGGACCGAATATTGGATCGAGCCATCGCCGACCGGGCAAACGACTCGCCGCTTCGGATCCGCCATTTGCAAACCAACCGCCGCAGGCAGACCAAATCCGAGGATGCCGTTCGGCACGGAATAAAACGAGCCCGGCTCATCCAATTCAATATAGTGGTCCACATCTCCTTTCGACGATGGACACTCCTCCGCGACGACCACGTCGCGCGGCATCACCTTATTAAGGACGCTGAGCAGATAAGCCGGCGTCATAGGATGTTCGGCCTTCGGCACTGGCGGTTTTATCCGCCCCTCTGAAGTCTTCCCTTGCCGCGCTCGCGCATGCTCGCGAATATATTTCGCCGCCGCGGCGATATTTCCGACAATGCTCGTCCCCGCCAATGCAGCAGCCGCGTGTTCCGGTGAATTTGTGATTTGAAAAAGTTTCGTGCCGCGCTTGATCGGCTCGCCGGGCACGTAGGCGTAATAAAGAAAAATCGGCGCGCCCAGCACGACCACGGTGTCATAAGCCGCCAACTGATCCGCCAGCGGCTGCTGAGCCGGCAACAAGCCGCCGCGAAATAGCCGGTGCCGCCGCGGNAACGTCCAGCGCGGGGGAATCGGCTGCTGATAGACGTCAGCATTGAGATGTTCCGCCAACGCAATCACGTCATCCCAGCCGCCATCTTCCTCAATCTGCGCGCCAGCCACGAGCGCCGGGTTGCGGCTGGAATCAAGCGCCCGAACCACTTCATCGAACGCCGCCGGATCCGCCATAACAGTGTGCGTCACGCGGCGAAATTCCACCGGCGCGCATTCATGGGTCCAGTCGTCCATCGGAATGGAAATGAAGACCGGCCCCATCGGCGGCTGCATCGCCAGGTAATATCCGCGCGCAATCGCCGCGGGCACATCTTCCGCCCGCAAGGGCTCGTGCGCCCACTTCACGTATGGCTTTACCGTTTCCACCGCGCGGCTCACCAAAAAAGGCTCCGCCAGAACATGCCGCCGATCCTGCTGCCCGGTCGTCACCACCAGGGGCACGTGCCCGCCAAACGCATCCACCAGCGCCGAAAGCCCGTTCCCCGCGCTGGCAATCGAATGTAGATTTACAAAAGCAGCCTTCCCGGTCCCCAGCGCATATCCCAAACCGATTCCCGCAGCCGAGCGTTCGTGCAGCGCCAGCACGTACTTGAAATCCGCGGGCATATCGCGCAGAAAAGGCAATTCCGTCGAGCCGGGATTGCCGAAGATCACGTTCATCCCCGCGTCGCGCAAGACCTGATAGGTAACTTCTCGAACGGTGCTCAACACGTCGCTCCGTCAGTTCTGGATTCGAAAGCCGTCGACTTTCACGCGGAACAGCGCATAGGGCTTTTTGCGCAAATCCTGGCCGTTATGAAAAATGCCCTGCCGCTCGATCTGATTCACGATGAAATAAAGGTAGCCGTTGGCCGCAAGCGAGAGCGTATCGGGCCAAAGCACCCGCGGATCGTGCACCAGCGTTTCCATCTCGCCGTCCACATTCCGTCGCGTAATCGAGTCATGCTCGTAATCGCTGATGTAAACCCGCCCTTGCGTATCCGATTCCAGTCCGTCCCCGCCTCCGCCTTTTTCCCCCAGATCTTTCACCGTGGCCGCCACGTCGGCATCGGAAACGGTCCGGTCGGCAAGCGCATCCGCGTTCACGCGGTAAAGATGCCGGCTCGTCAAAGGGCAATAATAAAGAATCTTTCCATCCGGACTGATGGCGATGCCATCCGAGCCCACAGCAAACTTAGCCGGCGGCTGTCCCGGCAGCTGCATCTGCAAAACTTCTCCCTCCACAATCGGCACGAACGCAGGATCCGGCTTCGTCGAAGGATGATCGTTCAAGCGCCGCCAACTCTCACCGGTCGCAAGATCCACCACAATTATTCCGTTCGCGCCCGATAAAGACGAATCCGTAATAAACGCCGTGCCGGCAGCTCCCCGGTGCATATCGAATCGCACGTCATTCAGATAACTCGTCGCCAGCGCAATACTCCCGGGAAACACAATTTTCTTCACAATCTGGTTCGTCCGCAGATCGATGCCCAACAGTTTCGGCCCGCCCGGCTTCACCGGCCCAAACTGGATGCTGCCGGTATCGAGAACCCACAATTTTTCCCCGCTGGGATCAACCACCACGCTCTGCACGGAGACGAATTTTTCATCGAGCTGGTCCGCGGCTGTATAGCGATTGATTTCAGCATTGGGATAGGCGAACGTCTTGCCATCTTTCACTTCCGCCACGGTGTACTCGACGTCGTCGCCCCAGCGCGGAAAGTTAACAAAAATGCGGCCATCATTGGCCACGGTCACGCCCGTCGGCATCGGCCCGTCAAACCTGGCGACCAGTTCGAGTTGCCCGATGACATGCTCTTTAGAGATCTCCTGCCCCGAGCACAGAGCCGGAATCAGAAGAGACGCGCATAGCAGGAAACCTGCCCTCAGGGTTCGTCGCTGCATTCCGCCTCCGTAAATTTCTCGATGCCGCCCGAATCGCAGCGCGCGCAGTCTGCGCTAGGCAATTCTCTTCTTCTGTCCGGGAAGTTTAAAGACCCGCCGCACCGATTCCAGGAAGGAGAGCGTGACCGCCGAGTCCTCGCCCTTCCGCCACGCCGCGCAAACGTCAATCTTCGCTTCCGGCTCATTCAACCGTATCGTCGCCAGCTCGAGGCCCGCCACCGATCGGTTCACCGTTGCGCCCGCTCCCACAAATATCCCTTTTCCCGAGGCAATCATGATCGCTCCAGCCTCTTCATGCGCCTCGACGTGCGTCAACGTCAGGTGCGGCGTCAATCCCTGCCGGTTGTATAGGCCCAAAATTTTGTCGTAAAGCCCGGTCGAAAAATTCCGGTCGAAGATGATCAGCGGCTCATCCGCTACATCCTTCAGTTTCAAATTCCTGCGCTTCGCCAAACGGTGGGTCTTCGGAAGAACAACCACGAACTCTTCTTCAAACAGCCGGTAGCAATCCAGATGCAATTGATCGACGGGCGGACGCAGGAATCCGACATCTATCTCGCCGTTCTTGAGAGCTTCATTCTGCTGCGTGGAAAAAATATCCTTACACTCCACTTCCACGGCGGGCCAGTGTTCGCGATGCTGGAATACAACTTTGCTGACCGCCGCTCCCAAACCCGACGCGACGCCGATGCGGACAACGCCGGACTCGCCTTTCTGCGCGTGGCGCGCAGCCTGCGCAGCATGACCGGCCTGTACGATCAGCTTACGCGCTTCCTCGAGAAACGCCTGTCCGGCTTTGGTCAGCTCCACGCGGCGCTTATTGCGCGTGAAAAGCGTGACGCCCAAATCCTCTTCCAATTGGCGTATCTGACGGCTGAGCGGCGGCTGCGCGATGTGCAGTTGCTCTGCGGCCCTGCGGAAATTGCGGTACTCCGCAACCGCGAGAAAGTAGCGAACGTGACGTAATTCCACGGGCGGCTATTCTATACCCTCTGACAATTTCTCCTGCATTGGCACTCGTAGGGCCCGGTCTTCAGCCGGGCCTCTCCGTGCACGATCGAGCCATAGTCGCCTCTCGCTCACGCCGCTATTCCCGCTCCCGGCGATTCTGAAGCTCGCGCAGTTTGAACCGCTGTAATTTCCCCGTCGATGTCTTAGGCAGCTCGGGAACGAACTCGACCCATCGCGGCCGCTTGTAACCGCCCACGCGCTGCGCCACCCATTCTTGCAGATCATGCGCGAGATCATCTTTTGCGGGGAACTCCGGCTTCACCACCACGTAGGCCGCGGGCTTGGTCAGCCCGCTCTCATCATCCCGCGCGACCACCGCCGCCTCCAACACTGCCGGATGCGCGATCAGCGCGCTCTCCACCTCCGCCGGACTGAGCCATCTTCCATTCACTTTGAACGTATCGTCGGCGCGTCCGGCATACCAGTAGTAGCCGTCTTGATCCTGATGATATTTGTCGCCAGTGCGAAACCAGGGCCCATCAAACGCCGCCTTGGTCTTCTCAACCTGGTTCCAATAACCCGCGCAAATCGAATCGCCCTTCACCGCCAGATTGCCAATCTCTCCCGGCGCCACAATATTTCCGTGCTCATCCACGATCTTCGCTTCATATCCGGGAATAATCTTTCCGCTCGAACCGGGCCGCGCCTCCCCGGGACGGTTGGCAATCACCATCTGCAAAGTCTCCGTCGAGCCGAGGGCATCGAGAATCTCAATCCCGAATTTTTCCTTGAAGCGCTCGAATAGTGGCGCGGGAAGTGATTCACCGGCGGAGACAGCGTGGCGCACGCTGGACAGGTCAAATGCACGGCCGTTCTCGCTGCGGTGCGCGAGGAGCGCGGCATAGTTGGAAGGCACGGAGAAGAACAGGGTCGGCCGGTAGCGTTCGATATCGGCGAAGATTCCCGCCGGAGAAGGCCGCGCCGGAGAAAGAATGGTCGTGGCTCCCGCGGACAACGGAAAATAACCCGCATTTCCCAAGCCGTACGCAAAAAACAAGCGCGCCACGCTATAGCAGCGGTCACTCTCGTTCATGCGCAGGATTCCCTTGGCGTATCGCTCCGCGCACACCACCATGTCGCGGTGAAGATGTATGCACGCCTTCGACGCTCCAGTGCTGCCGGACGAATAAAGCCAGAAAGCAGGCTCGTCTTTGCCGGTCGTCTCAGCTTCCAGCACGGCCGACGATGAGTTCAGCGCGTCGCTCAGCGACTTGCAGTCTGCGCGCGATTCTCCCGCAACGATGATCTCTTTCAGATTCGGAAGGCGTTCCCGGGGAATCAATCGCAACTGCGGCAGCACCGTCTCGTCCACCACCGCCACGCGCGCCGCGGAATCGTTCAACACGTATTCGTAATCTTTCGGCTTCTGAAACGGATTCACCGGAACGGCGACAGCTCCGATCTTGATCGCGCCGAAGTAGCAATAGAGGAATTCGGGGCAGTCGAGCAGCAGCAGGAGCACCCGCTCTCCCCGCCGGACTCCCAGCGCGCGAAACAGATTGCCCGCCTGATTGGTCTTCTCCAACAGCGTCCGGTAGCTCACCCGCTCGTCGCCGCATTCGACGGCGATCTTTTCCCCGCGCCCCTCGAGGACGTTGCGGTCCACCAGGTGACTGGCGACGTTGAATCTTTCGGGCAGGGTGATCACGGAATTTCTTTTCTTCTCGCGCCAGCGGGCATAGAATCTCGCTGTTTCCCTCGAATGACGCGGGAGTATAGCATGGGCGATTATCGCTCGACGGGCGTTGGGGCACAGCGCGACGTTCTCGCCGCTTACGCTCGCCCATTCGCGCTTCGTTTTCTCCCTCGCGCTCCGCTCGCGCCGGCACGCAGCGCCGAAACAATCTCGCACCAAGTGTTCGAGTTAGCGCCGCGCGCCTCTGCGGCTGCTTCGCCGGCGCTGCCTGCTTTGCGCCACGCTCTGATACCTTTCAGGTATGAGACTCAAACTCAACATGTATTGGACACTTTTCCGCTTCCCAACCATTCTCCGCTCACGTGGGGGCCATCTTTCGTCTGGCGGAGCTTGGGGATTCGCTATTTTGCACACAATCTAAGTCTAGTTCCCATCGAGGCGCAGTCGCTTCTCCTTGAAAGGAGTGTTCTATGAGAGCACGCACGACTCTGCTGGCTATCCTGTTGTTCGCGATTTCGTTTGGTGGCGTTTATCCCGCCGCCGCGCAAGTCAGCGTGGCTCAATTGAACGGAACCGTGCGCGACGAAAGCGGCGGCACCGTCGCCAAGGCCGCTGTCTCTCTGCGCGACCTCGATACCAACCGCACGTATACCACGTCCACAAACGATCGCGGCTACTACGTGCTGCCCAATCTCACGCCGGGCCGGCTCGAACTGAAGGTCTCGTTCACGGGTTTCTCGAACTACGTTCAGACGGGCTTGATCCTCACCGTCGGACAAACAGCGACCGTCGACATCATCCTGAAAGTGGCCACCAAGGGCGAGGAAGTAGTGGTCACCGGCGAAACGCCGGTCATCGAACCCACGAAGACGGAAATCAGCCAGGTAATCGACACCAAGCAGATCGATTCTCTGCCTATCAGCGGGCGCCTTTTCACCGACTTCGCGTTATTGACGCCGGGAGTCGCCACGGGCCGCACCAGTTTGCAATCCACAATTACCGAATTTGAAGTCACGCGCGTTTCCTTTGCGGGCATGCGCGACCTCAGCAATGAAGTCACCGTGGACGGCGCGGACAACATCAACACCGCGACGGGCTCGCAGCGTTCGACGCCGCCGCAGGAAGCCGTCAGCGAATTTCGCGTGGTCAACAACAGTTTCGGCGCCGAATACGGCCGCGCGCTCGGCGGCATCGTCAATATCGTCACGAAATCCGGCACGAACGATTTGCACGGCTCGATTTACGATTACTTGCAGAACAGCGCCACCGACGCTCGTTCGCTCCTGCAAGTCGCGCCTCAATCTAAGGCTCTGCGCCAGAATCAGTACGGCGCCACCGTCGGCGGTCCCCTCCAGAAGGACAAGACATTCTTCTTCGCAAACTACGAAGGCCAGCGCCGCGGCGAAGCTCCTACGTATCCGACCACGCTGCTGGAGCCAGTCGTGACTTGCGCCGTAGTAGTCCCGAGCTGTGCAGGCGCCACTCCGACCACAAATTTGGCGCTCATCGATCAAGCCAAAGCTGCTCTGGGAATTGCGCCCGAGAACTTGAATATCCTTAAGACCAAGGACAACGACTACGGGATCATCAAACTCGATCATCAATTCAATCCCAGCAATCGCTTGTCCGTGCGCTACTCGATTGAAGACGCCCGCGACTTGAATCAGTTGGTCGGCAGCACGCTGGACGGCGGCGGCATTGGAGCGCCGAGCAGCGGTCACGATGTTTTCCTGCGCGACCAGTCGCTAGTCGGCGCCTGGACTTCGACGCTCAAGCCGGACCTGGTCAACAGCGTTCTCGTTCAGTGGGCGCGCCGCCATTACAATTTCCCCGGCACCACCGGAGAACCCAACCTCGACATCCCGAATACTCTTCTCTTCGGACACAACTTCGGCGTACTCGATGCCATTTACGAGAGCCGCGTGCAATTTTCGGATTCGCTGGCGTGGGTCAAGGGGAATCACGTCGCGAAGTTTGGTGTGGACGTCAACTACGTCAAGAATTTCGTGATCTGGCCCGGCTTCACGCCCATGCGCATCGTCCTGCCGGGCATCAATTGCTTGGTGGACTTCGCCAACTTCGTCAATCCTCTCGCCGGAGTTCCCTCGGCTCCGGCGGACGGTCCGTGTCCAACGGCCGCTCCTCCGTTTTTCCCGTCCAGCCCGTTCGGCGGAAATACCAACGACTTTCTCAACGGCGTTCCCATCGTCTTCTGGGGCGACCCGGTGGGCAGCGGCGCGGTAGCGCCGGGATTCGAGCCCCCGCCGATCCCGACGAACTGGCAGAACGCATATCTGCCTGGGCAAACCGTCAATTTCTCGGAAACGCTGAACCACAGCTACTACGGTTTCTTCGCGCAGGATCAGTGGCGTCTTACTTCGAAATTTACCGTGAATTACGGTCTTCGCTACGACTTCGAGACCGGCCTCTCGAAGCAAATCCACTCGCATTACGCAGGCGTCCAGCCGCGCATCGGATTTGCGTACTCGCCAAACAGCAAGACGGTGATTCGCGCCGGCTTGGGCCTTTTCGACGATCGTTACAATCTCTCCTTCCTCTTCATCACGCAGCCGCAGCGGCCTAACACCATTCCTGGTGAAACGCTGCCCGGAATCCGCGCGGGCGCAGATTCGGCCACGTGGGTTCTGAATCAATTGGGTCCTGGGCCACCGAATCCGGGCGGTATGCAGATCTTCCCGGCGCCAGCCGCCGCAACGCTGATCACCACCGGCGTCGTACCGCCGGAATACCTCACCGGCGCGCCGAACCAAACCGTCACGGCAGGCTCGGGAATGGTGGACCACGCCAGCAAAATTCCATACTCCGAGCAGGCCAATCTCGAAGTGGACCGCGAAATCGGGCACGGTTTGGCGATCAGCGCGGGATACCTCTTCGTCGCGGCGCATCACTTGGTTCGCGCCGAAAATTTGAATGTCTGCCCGCCGGACGGCGCTGCCGCATCGACGACCGTTCCCGCCATCACCCCCGGCACTCCCGGCTGCGCGATTGGACCGGCGTCGGCAATTCCCCCAGGCTGGCCCGCAGGCAAAGCCTATTTTTACAATGGCAATCCCGGCGGCAACTCAGCGTATGCCAATTCCGGCTTGCTTTATTTCACGGATAACTCCGGCAATTCGGTCTATCACGGCTTGACCCTGCAGGTGAGCGAGCGGATCAAATACTTCAGCTTGAACGCCAACTACACCTTCTCGCACACGCTCGACGACGGCACCTTCACCACCTTCGTCAGTACGCCGCAAGATTTGTACGACCGGCCGCTCGAGCGCGCCAACTCCAACCAGGATGTCCGTCATCGCTTCATCGCCAATTTCACAGCCGATGGACCGAAGGACAGCTTCCTGCGCAATTTCTCGTTCAGCAGCATCATCACGCTGCAGTCTCCGCGCCCGTTCACGGAGTTTGTCGGCTTCGACGCCAACGGCGACACGAATCCGGTAACCGATCGCGTCGGAACCATTCCAAGAAATTCCTACTTTGGCGACGACCTCTACTCCTGGGATCTGCGGCTCTCGCGCTACTTCCAGATCAAAGAGCGTCTAAGACTCGATCTGATGGTTGACGCTTTCAATCTCCTCAATCGTCCCAATGTCGACGAGGTCACGTCCGTGTACGGCGCCGCCGTCTTCTGCGGGAACGGCGCAATCCCAACGCGCTACAAAGACAAGGCCACCATCACCACGCAGCAAACCGCTGCATTTTTCGACTCCGCACCTCCGGGAACCGTGCCTCCGAGCTGTCCGGTGAGTGGCCTGGGGCTTACTCCAGCTCCCCCGGTGCCGAACGCGCTCTTCGGCACGCCGAGAACGATGCTGAACCCAAGGCAGTTCCAGTTCGCAGCAAAGTTCTCGTTCTAACGAAGTCAAGGGGCGGGCAAGCGATCAAATCGCTTGCCCGCACTCTAATCTGGCGCCGGCCTTCAGGTCGGCATCTGTGATCCACTCGCCGAAACAACCAACGTCCGCTAAGTTGCCGCGCCGGCTCCGTCGCGCCGAACTTCCGCAAGACACCGAAGCCCTGGCCCGCTACTTGATCGGAAAAACCCTCGTCCGCGAAACCCCGCGAGGAAGAATCATCGGCCGCATCGTAGAAACCGAAGCCTACGTCCTCGGCGATTCCGCTAGCCACGGCTTCCGCGGCCTTACTCAGAGAAATCGCTCGCTCTTCCTCCACCGCGGGCACGCCTACGTCTATTTCATCTACGGCATGCACTACGCCCTAAATGTTTCCGCCGGCGCAAAAGGCCAAGGCACCGGCGTCCTAATCCGGGCCCTCGAGCCCGTAGAAGGCATCGAACAAATGCAAAGAAATCGCGGCATAAAAAACATCCACGAACTTGCCAAAGGCCCAGGCCGTCTAGCCGAAGCCCTAAAAATCGACAAGCGTCTAGATGGAATAGATCTATGCACTGCAAAATCTCTGTGGCTGGGCGACGCGCTCGCGCCGCCCGCACCAATCTCCACCAGCAAGCGCATCGGCATCACCAAAGAAATCCATCGCCCTCTGCGTTTCTACGAGCGGAACAACCCGTACGTCAGCGGCCCCAAGCGCCTCAATCAATAGAAACGCCAAGACCATTCAGCTCGAAATGATCGATAATTCAAAACTGAGAGGAGTCCCCAATGTCGCAATCCGCGCCGCAACCCATCAAGCCCCCCTTCACAGAAGAATCCGCCCGCGCCAAAGTCCAATTCGCCGAAGACGCCTGGAACTCCCGCGATCCCGAGCGCGTAGCCCTCGCCTACACCGAAGATTCCGACTGGCGCAATCGCGACGAATTCATCCACGGCCGCGAAGAAATCAAATCGTTCCTCCGCCGCAAATGGACCAAAGAACTCGACTATCGCGTGAAGAAAACCATGTGGTGCTTCACCACAAATCGCATCGCCGTAACTTTCGAATACGAATCCCACGACGCCACAGGCCAATGGTGGCGCTCCTACGGCAACGAGCTCTGGGAATTCGACGCCACCGGCCTGATGCAACGCCGCATAGCCAGCATCAACGACGCCAAAATCCAGGAATCCGACCGCCGCATCCGCTGACGAGTATTTTCGTTGTCATCCCGAATCCGCCTAGGCGGATGAGGGATCTGCAGTTGCCCGCGCGCTCACCGTTGAGGCCGCCCTTGCCACTGTCCCCGCGCCAGCCGTCGTAGGGGCGCCGCTTGCTCCGCCCGCTCCACGTACACCCCACTGCAACGCTCGCCACGGCCTAAGCGTAAATCGATCGAATGTCTTGATTTTCTTGCTTTCTATTGCAATCAGGCAGGCGATTCGAAGATCTTCAACTCGCCGCCGGCGGCGCAATCCCCGGCGTCTTCAGATACTTGGTCCGCACGTCGCTCTTCCCGGCGCGCCCCTGCGTCGCGCCATTTGCCGGCGCGCCCACCAACTCCGCTTCCTCTTCCGCCGGCAGCGCTCCCACCGCCTGATTCCGCCCCGAATGTTTCGCTTCATAAAGCGCCCGGTCGGCCATCCCCAGCACTTCTTCGTAATTCACCGCGTCCGGAAAATCTGGATTCCACGGAAACGCCGCCCAGCCAATCGAGCAAGTCCGGTGCAGCGAAACTCCCGCGCCCTTGATCTCAAATGGCTCGCGCGACACATTCCCCAGCACCCGCGCCGCCAGCGCCACCGCATCCTTCCTCTCCGTGAAGCGCGATACCACCAAAAATTCCTCGCCGCCCCAGCGCACCAGCACATCCGAATGACGTATCGCCGAGCTGATCCGCCGCGTCATCTCGATCAACACTTGATCGCCCGCGTAGTGCCCGAAGCGATCATTGATTTCCTTGAAGTGGTCCGCGTCAATCAAATAAAAAATCAAATCGCGATTCCGCCTCGATTTATCCCCGGAAGCATAGCCGCGCACCGCCTGCCCCACATCCGCGGGAATCGTCACCTGAAAATATCGCCGGTTCCGCACGCTCGTCAGCGGATCGGTTAGCGTCATCTCCTCCAGCACGCGATTCGCTTCCGCCAGCTCCGCGCTGCGTTCCTCCACTGCCTTCTCCAGACGCAGCCGCTCGCGCTCCAATTGTTTCGTGCGGTTGCGAATCACTCCCACCAGCGCCAACAATCCCAGAAGCAACGCCCCGCCTCGCGTGTACCACTCCTGCCACCACGCCGGCTCAACCACAAAAGCAAATCGCGCCGGCGTACTCGCCGTTCCGCGCGACGACCGGCACGTCACATCAAAACGGTAATGCCCCGGCGGCAGCGCCGGATACCGCACGTCCCGCGAAGTCGTCTCGTTGACTTCCGTCTCCAACCCGTCCAGGCGGTACCCGCAGCGCACATTTTCCGGATCGCGGTAAGTCAGCGCCGCAAACTCCACGCTGAATGTGTTGTCGTCATGCGTCGCCTTCGGATTCACTTCGCTCAGACGGTTCTTCGTTCCAAGATGCGCGGCCGTAATCACCACCGTCGGCGCTACATCGTGATTGTCGTCGGCCACAAACGGATTGAAGCGCGCCAGTCCGCCGCTCGTGCCGAACAGCAACGTTCCATCCTGTTCCTCGTAAAATCCGCCAGCGCTCAAATCGTTCCAAATCAATCCATCCGAGCGCGTGAATCGCAGCGCGCCGCCGTTGTGCACAAACTCCGTCAGTCCGTGCTCGCCCCCGGCCCACACATTTCCCTGGTGATCCGCGCCGAGCATATAAATCTCCAGCCCCGGCAAGCCCTGCGCAATCCCGAAATGCGTCACCTGCGTTTTTCCATCCACGATTCGCAGCCGGCTCACTCCCAGCGCGTCGCGATAATGAAACCACGCTTCATTCGCATTCAGCGGCGCTATTTCCGTAACCTCATCCTCCATCAATCCATCGACCCGCGTGAATCGCGTCCACGAGTGTCCGTCGAAGCGCGATATTCCCTTATGCCCGCTGCCCCACAGCACACCTTCCGGACCCATCACGATGCGGCTGGCGCTGCCAATCACTCCCAGCCCCGGTGGCGTCGCCACATCCACAAATCGAAACGGCCGCTTCACCGATTCTAGCGCCTTCAGATAGCTGTAATTTCCGATCCACAATCGCCCGTCAGGCCCGCGGCTAATTCCCGTAGGATTTGGTTCAGGCGCCGCCACTTTTTCCGGCTGCAGCGTCACCGGATCAAAGCGCGTCAATCCTCCAGGAAAGCAAAGCGCCCAGACCGCTCCGTCCGCAGCGACCGCCATGTCGCGCACCGTCGAGCCGTTCAATCCATCTTTCGCTTTCCACACTCGCCACGCATGCCGTTCCGCATCCCACATCGCGAGGCCATTATTCGTTCCCACCCACAGCCGCTTCTGCAAATCCCGCAATTCGCTCCACACCACGTTGTCCGGCAATCCTTCGGCCTGCGTCCAACTCGCCCACGTCTTTCGCCCGATCCAGCGCTGAATTCCCGCGCCGCCCAACCCGATCCAATAAGCCCCCTCGCGATCCTCGGTGATCGTGAACGTCGCGTTCGTAAACATTCCGCGGCTCTGATCGATCAATTCCCAATCGCCATTCACCCGCCGGAACAATCCCATCACGCTGGGGATCATCAAATTCCCCGCGTGATCCAGCGCCGCACGCCCGAAATCATTTGCCGGAGGCAGGTCCGGCGCGTCCGCCACGAAATGCGTCTCCCCGGGATCGAGCCGGTACAAGTGCAACGCAGTCCGCACCCACAAAACTTTCTGATTGTCGCGAAGAATGGTCACAATCTTTTCCGGCGGCAGCCCGCTCTCCAGAGGAAAAAATTGCAGATGCTCTTCTCTGTCGAGCCACCCCACGCGATGGTCAGACGCGAGCCACACTCGTCCGTTCGGGTCCACCGTCACGGCTTCCACTTCGGCCGCAGGCATTCCCTCCGTCTTGCCCCATACTCGCGCAATCTTTCCCTTTGCCGGATCAAGCCGCAGCAAGCCGTTCAGCGTCGCTACGTAAGGAATTCCGTCGCGATCGAGCGCCAGTGCTTGCGCTCCGTCGAACTCAGAATTCGCTTCGGGAAGTTTGAACGAATGCACGGCGTTTCCTTCGAAAAACACCAACCCATCCCGGGTCACAATCCAGATTCGTCCGTTGGGCGCCTGTTCGATCTGCTGCACGTCCGTGCTCGGCAATCCCTGGTCCAGTCCAAAGCGGATGACCCGCGCACCGTCGTAGCGCAGCAATCCATCGCGCGTTCCGATCCATATAAATCCGAGTTGATCTTGGAGAATGCAGGAAGGAGTGACAGACCCGAGCCCCAGTTCCTCGCCTACCCGTTGAAATACATAATGAGGCCGATCAGGAACCGAGAGATCGGTGGCGTCCTTGGTTTGCGCGCCACCGCCAAGCGGAGCCGCGAGCAGCAACATGAGAGCAAGAGCGGGAGAGGGAATCCGCATGAGCGCTCCGAATTGGTTATACAAAAATATAGTTTAGCGTGCTCAAGGCAAGGATGTGCGGCGGTGTACCAAAACGATAACGCACTGACCCTCCTGAACCATACTTTCACTCCCGTCCTCGAACCGTGACCGCCATCACCTCCTTCCGTGACACCTCTCACTGCTTGCATCCGGCCGCTTCTTGCATCCTTTTACCAGAGAGGTGGCATATGACAACTCTTCCTGTGGGCTCGCGCATTTCTCTCAGCAACATCCTGTATCTCACGGATTTCTCAGCACCTTCCCAAGCGGCGCTGGCCTTTGGCGTTTCCGTCGCTCGGGAATACGGCGCGGCCTTGCATGCCTTCCACGTTCTGACGCCTACCACTCTGGCCTACACGACGCCGGAACTCGCCGCGGCCACCCTGGAAGCCGAGGAAGAAGCCGCCGAAATTGAAATGCAGCGCATCGAATCGCAGCTCGCCGGCGTGGTTCACGACACCACCGTCAAGCGCGGCTTCGACGTCTGGCCCACCATCGAAGATGCCATTCTCGAATTCAAGGCCGATCTGATCGTTCTCGGCACCCACGGCCGCACTGGTCCGCAAAGACTGGTCATGGGCTCCGTCGCCGAAGAAATTTTCCGCCGCTCGCCCATTCCCGTTCTCACCATCGGCCCGGCAGTCGACCGCGGCCTTCACAGTGGCGGACGCTTTCACCGCATCCTCTTCGCCACCGACTTCACTCCGGAATCGCTAGCGGCTGCTCCCTGGGCCATCTCCATGGCGCAGGAGAATCAGGCGCGCCTCGTGCTCCTCAACGTCCTGCGGCAGCGCCAGGTTCTTACCAACGAAAGAGTCGCGGAAGAAACCGTGGCCAACTCCATGTATCACCTTAACGAACTCATTCCGCCCAGCGCGGAACTCTGGTGCCGCCCCGAAGCCTTCGTGCAATACGGCGATCCTGCCCGCAAGATTCTCGAAGTCTCGCAGGAACGCGGCGCCGATTTAATCATTCTCGGCGTACGCGAAGCGACGGGCTATGTCGGCGCGACCACTCATCTGGCGCGCACCACCGCGCAAAATGTCGTCGCTCATGCCCATTGCCCGGTCCTCACCGTTCGCGGCCAGCACGTGGAGCTCGCCACCGCGAAGGCGCGGCCCGCAGAAACGATCTGCGGAGTATCTACCGCACTCGTAATTTGAAAATCAGCGTGGCGCGCAACCCGGCCCGCTGGTAGCCTGAATTCCCCTTCCCTCGGGAATTTGTCTCGCTAAATTTCCTTGAATCTTGCGCCGTAGCTGCGCGCATCTATGCCGATCACGCCACCGAGGACTTGAAACCATGACCACTTCCGCCGATAGTGTTTCCATGACCGACGTGAATTCGATTCCGAAATCCGAAACTCTCGCCTCCTCCGGCGCCACCATCCAATCCCGCGCTCTTGACTCCATCTTCAAGCCCTCGCGCGTCGCCGTCATCGGCGCCACCGATCGCGAAGGCAGCGTCGGCGGCACCGTCCTCGCGAATCTCGCCAACGGCGATTTCAAAGGCCAGGTCATTCCCATCAATCCCAAGCGCTCCGAAATTCTCGGCCTGCAAGCATTCCCCTCCATCGGCAAAGTCCCCGGCAAAGTCGATCTCGCCGTAATCGTCACGCCCGCTCCCACAGTTCCCGGCGTAATTCACGAATGTCGCCAAGCCGGCGTCGGCTCCGTGGTGGTGATCTCCGCCGGCTTCAAAGAGCGCGGCGAAGAAGGCATAGCCCTCGAACGCCAGATCCAAAAAGATCTCCAAGGCAGCCGCATGCGCCTCATCGGCCCCAACTGCCTCGGCGTGATGAATCCGCTAGTCGGCCTCAACGCCACTTTCGCTCACACCATCGCCCGCAAGGGCAACGTAGCTTTCCTCAGCCAAAGCGGCGCGTTACTTACAGCCATTCTCGATTGGAGTTTGCGCGAGCAGGTGGGCTTCAGCGCCTTCGTTTCCACTGGCTCGATGCTCGACGTAAGCTGGGGCGATCTAATCGACTATTTCGGCTACGACTCCGACACGAAAAGCATTCTCATCTATATGGAATCGATCGGCGACGCGCGTTCCTTCCTCTCCGCCGCCCGCGAAGTCGCCATCACCAAGCCCATCATCGTAATCAAAGCCGGCCGCACCGAAGCCGCCTCCAAAGCCGCTTCATCCCACACCGGCGCGATGACCGGCAGCGACGAAGTCTTCGACGCCGCGCTCCGCCGCTGCGGCGTTCTCCGCGTTCCCAGCATTTCCGACGTCTTCTACATGGCCGAAGTTCTCAGCCGCCAGCCGCGCCCGCAAGGCCCGCGCCTCACCATTCTCACCAATGCAGGAGGCCCCGCCGTCCTCGCCACTGACGCGCTCATCAGCCACGGCGGCGAACTCGCCGCGCTCTCCGGCGAATCCGTGCAAGCTCTCAACGCCTTTCTCCCGCCGCATTGGAGCCACGGCAATCCTATCGACATCCTCGGCGACGCGGAGGCCGATCGCTACGCCCGCACACTCGAAATCGCCATCAACGATCCCGCGAGCGACGGTCTCCTCGTAATCCTCTGCCCGCAAGGCATGACCGATCCCGCCGGCGTAGCCGAGCGACTTCGCCCCTATGCTCACGGTCACGGCAAGCCCGTCCTCGCAAGCTGGATGGGCGGAGAATTAATTTCTAAAGGCGAATCGCTGCTCAATTCCGCCGGAATTCCCACCTTCGCCTATCCCGACACCGCCGCGCGCGCTTTCGATTTCATGTGGCAGTACACCTATCATCTTCGCGGCCTCTACGAAACTCCCGCCATCGCCGATTCTCCCGACGCCGCGCAAGCCCGCCGCCGCGCCGCAGAAAATTTGCTCGCGCCCATTCAGGCGCAAGGCCGCACCATCCTCACCGAATTCGAATCCAAGCAAATTCTCGATCTCTACGGCATTCCCACCGTCCCCACAAAAATTGCCCGCTCGCCCGACGAAGCTGCCGCCATCGCCGTCGAAATCGGCCTTCCCGTTGTTTTGAAATTGCACTCCGAGACCGTCACTCACAAAACTGACGTAGGCGGCGTAAAGCTAAATCTAACAACGCAAGATGCAGTCCGCGAAGCCTTCAACGAAATCCGCGCGTCAGTCACAGCCCGCGCCAATGCGGCCGCCTTCCAGGGCGTCACCGTCCAATCCATGATCAAGCTCGACGGCTACGAACTAATCCTCGGCAGCAGTGTCGATCCGCAATTCGGCCCGGTCCTGCTCTTCGGCTCAGGCGGCCAATTAGTCGAGGTTTACAAAGATCGCGCCTTGGCGCTGCCGCCGCTCAACACCACGCTCGCTCACCGTCTGATCGAGCAAACAAAAATCTACAAAGCCCTGCAAGGTGTGCGCGGCCGCAAGCCCGTCGATCTAGCCGCTCTGGAAAGCCTGCTGGTCCGCTTCAGCTCTCTCACCGTAGAAGTCCCGCGCGTCAAGGAAATCGACATCAATCCGCTTCTCGCTTCGCCGGATCGCCTTCTCGCCCTCGACGCGCGCATCGTCCTCTTCGACAATTCCGTCGCCGACGCGCAACTCCCGCGCCCTGCCATTCGCCCCTACCCGGCCCAATACATCTGGCCGTGGAAAATGAAGAACGGCAACGAAGTCACCATCCGTCCCATCCGTCCCGAAGACGAGCCGCTGCTAGTCCGCTTCCACGCCACGCTCTCCGCCGAAACTGTCTATCTGCGTTACTTCCACATGGAAAAACTCGACACCCGCGTGGCCCACGAGCGTCTGCTCCGCAAATGTTTCATCGACTACGACCGCGAAATGGCCCTGGTCGCCGAAACCAAGCCCGCCTCAGACGGCCAGCGCGAAATTCTCGGCGTAGCCCGACTGACTCGCGAGCGCGACACCCGCGACGCCGAAGTCGCCGTCCTAATCACCGACAGCGTCCAGCGCCAGGGCCTCGGCACCGAATTCCTACGCCGCCTAATCGAAATCGCCCACGCCGAGAAACTAACCAGCATCACCGCGAACATCCTGCCCGAAAATCGAGGCATGCAGGGCCTCGCGAAACGCTTCGGCTTCAAGTCAGTCCCCAGCGAAGATCCGACAGAACTAACCGCCATCCTGAAGCTCGAATAAACGATCCGGCTGCCTTAAACGCATTGCACGAAGAATGTAAGTGTTTGATTTTGCTCCCGTTAGCAGAGTTCGTTTTTTCATTTTGGCTTCTTGCAAATCGGAAAAACGTCAAAACCTTCAGCCTTAGGGTGCAAGCTATCTAATGCGAGGCGAGGCAACTGTGCCTCCCCAATCCGACCTTGAACCCGTAGATCCAAATGACGTACATAACGTGCACGACATACATCAGACGTCCGGCCATCCTAACCGCGTTCATTCGCCCTTTGCCTCTTCGCTTTCCGCAATAGCCGCTTTCGTTCTGTCCGGGGCAGCCAGCAGCTCAGCGCAAAGGCTGCATGACGCCCCGCCTTCCTCCAAGGGCGCAACTTCGAAATCGCGCGCTAGATCGTGAACTTGACGGCGCATCCTCTCGGTTAGAACGATTGAAAATCCCTGTCGGTCGCGCTTCGAATGGATTCCCAGCGATCGCAGGATCTCGCCGATCTGTCGCGCCTCGAGCGCACCGGTTTCCCCACTATTTTTTTGAATTTCCTCGATGGCTGCCGTGATTTCGCCGACATACACCTTCGCGTCTGGCCGCGTATGACAGAACGCTAATAGCGCCTCGATGGCAACGCACCGCACATCGCACCAGTGCTCCGCTCGAGCTTCTGCATCGTGGCTTTCGAGGATCCTCTTCAGGTCAGCCTGAATCTCCGGCGCTCCGACCACGCAGGCGCCAAG
>JGI12269J14319_10001675_pt1 | contig 21844 bp, 19 predicted proteins | sample PeaSoiSIISIP2007_FD_14319 | JGI IMG/M metagenome (IMG submission 14319)
CTAGCGGTTTGGTTCAGATCCAGTTGCCCGCCCAGACTGATTACTTGGGTGGAACCACGGTCTCGCGCATTGCCTGCCGAAAGGCTTTGTTCAATGCCGCTTAACGCGCAGCTTCGTGAAGGGGCGCGTTCCCACCAATGATCTAGCGCCGCCGGTTCCGCACACATAGTGTGAGCTATATGGAATGATCGTACACATGCGCCGCACTTTACTCTCAATCCTCCTCATGCAGCTTGCTTACGTGTCGGGATGCGGCCGGAAGCAGGCCGCGCAAAGCTCTCCCGCCTGGGACGCCTTTGTGGGAGCATTCCTGGAATCCACGTTTGCGGCGAATCCGGATTTTGCCGTCTACCAGGGACGGCATAAACTCGATGGCAAGCTGCCCGACTGGAGTCCCGCGGGTATTCAGGCGGAGATCGAACGCCTGCGCGCCGAACGCGCCAAGGCCCTGGCCTTCGAGGTCGCAGCACTCGACGAGCGCCAGCGCTTCGAAAGGGATTACGCGGTTGCGGTGATCGACGGCCGTTTGTTTTGGCTGGCGTCGGCCGAGTGGCCCTTTCGGAATCCTTTCTATTGCACCGACTCTCTCCACCCCAATGTGTACGTGTCGCGCGAGTATGCTCCCTTGGAACAGCGCCTCAAAGCCTATACGGCCTACGCGCGCGCGGTCCCCGCGGCGATGAAGCAAATCCGCGAAAACCTGCGCACACCCTTACCAAAACCGTACGTCGAGATGGGCCGGACCACCTTTGGCGGCTTGGCCAGCTATTACGAGAAGGACGTGCCGACGGTGTTCGCGAAGGTTCAGGATTCCCAGTTGCAGACCGAATTCCGGGCGGCTAATCAGGGCGCCATTAAGGCCGCCAAGGAGTTGGACGCCTGGTTCGCTTCCCAATCGGCGTCGGCCACCGATTCGTTCGCCATCGGTGCGGACCGCTTCCAGGAAATGCTACGCGCCACGGAAGCCGTGAATCTTCCGCTGGAGCGGCTCGGACAGATCGGCCGGGAGGACCTCAACCGTAATTTAACGGCGTTGCGCGAAGCCTGCGCGCAGTACGCACCAGGAAAATCAATTCCTCAATGCATTGAACGCGTGAAAGCCAACAAACCAGAAGGAAGCCCGGTGGAAGCGGCCCGCCGCCAACTGGCCGAGTTGAAGAAGTTTGTCGCCGACAAACAGCTTGTGTCGATTCCAGGAACCGAGGACGCCAAGGTGGACGAATCGCCGCCCTACCAGCGCTGGAATTTCGCCTACATCGACATTCCGGGACCCTACGAAAAGAACGTGCCGTCTATCTACTACATCGCTCCGCCGGAGCCAAATTGGACCAAGGCCGAGCGCGATGCCTACATTCGTGGCCGCACTGACCTGCTGTTCACCTCCGCCCACGAAGTGTGGCCGGGCCATTTCCTCCAATTCCTGCACGCCAACCGCGCTTCGTCGCGATTCGGCCAAGTGTTCGTCGGATATGCGTTCGCCGAAGGTTGGGGCCACTACGCCGAGGAACTAATGTGGGAAGCGGGCCTGGGCGGCGATCCGGAGACCCACATCGGCCAGCTCCTCAACGCCCTACTGCGCAATGTCCGGTATCTGTCGGCGATCGGCTTGCACACGCACGGTATGACCGTGGCGGAATCGGAAAAGATGTTCCGCGAGCAGGGGTATCAGGACGCCGGCACGGCGCGCCAGCAGGCGCGGAGGGGGACCTTCGATCCCGCGTATCTGAACTATACGCTCGGCAAGCTCATGATCCGGAAGTTGCGTTCGGATTGGACTGCCTCGCGCGGCGGGCAAGCAGCCTGGCGCGAATTCCACGACCAATTCTTGTCGTTCGGTGGGCCGCCCGTCCCGTTAGTCCGCGGCGCAATGCTCGGGCCGAACGCGGGCCCGCCGCTTTAGCCCCCAATTTTGGGGATCCGAGGAAGAACGGCCCGCCGCCGAGTGCGAAACAGGGAGAGGGCAGCCACGCGAGAGGGGCCTGATCATCGCCGGGTCGTTCAGTCGATAGGTGTCGATAAGGCTCCAAATGTGCTCCCGCAGCTTTACCCTTCGGAGGCTCCTCGGCGTCTGCGTCCACTTAGCAAGTAGATCGCCGCGCGCAGCTCAATCAGGGGGTCTTCCGAGGGATCGATTCCTTCGACGCGTGGAATGGGCTCAAATATGATGTGCTTTTGTTCGTGCGCGTTGTCTGTCACTGGCTCGGTCACAGTAAACGCGGTTTCTTCATAGCGCCTCTCTCCTTTTTCTTGGCAGAAAAACCACCCAGAGGCGTTCACGCCTCCAGGTTTGAGAGTCGCTTACTTTCTACGGACTAACGGGCATCCTCCGTGCACCTCGGCTTCTCAGCCAGTGCGCCGAATCTAAGGGGCAGCTATTGAAGAGTGCTGGTAACCACTTGCACGCACCCTTCGCCCGCATCACCGCCGGACTGGTTCTGATCGCCGTCATGCAACATAAGCTGGAGGCGATAGGTGTGTCCGGCTACCAGTCCGAGAGAGTCGGCGTTCCAGACCAGCTCGGCGCCGAAGCCCTGGTTGCTTCCGAAGCCGTTCGGTGGAACGTCAGGTATAAAGCTCCAGAAGTTCTGTGCCGGGTCGGAATCGGGAGTGACGGTAATCTGCGCCGGAGTCTGGGTCTGGTCGACAGTCCTTACGGCTCCCTTCCACGTCCCGTAGACGGCGTTCGGCGGGAATGGGCTAATGCCGCCTTGTTGCCAGTCGCCCGCCGTGCTGTTGGAAAGATCCGTGATGTCAGTGATAAATAGCGCGGGGAAGATCGGCCGGCCGTGGTCGAGGTACCCACAGGTTGCGTTATAAGTCGCCTTGTCGGTGCCGGCTTGAGGGCCGGCCAAAGCGGTCGTGCCGACCGGTAGCGGATTCGCGCTGACCGCGCTCAGCGTGGTGCCGTTGAACGGCGTGAAGATGCTCGAATAGTCCGTCGTAGTTGTACCACTAGTGTAGTGTCCAGGAATTAGCTGGACTTTCTTTTTCGGGTTTTGGGAACCGTACAGCCGGGCTGGATTCGTTCAAGAGTTTGACGACAGCGGGCGAGCTTGGCGAGGATGGAATCCACGGTGGCGGTCCAGACGAACGGCCTCGGGCTTTGATTCCACTCGGAGAGGAACTCCTCAATGGCCGCCGTAAGATCATCGACACTGAGAAAGGAATCTCGGCGGATGCGCTTGTTGGTCAACTCGGCAAACCAGCGTTCAATGAGATTCAGCCAACTGCAACTGGTGGGCACGTAGTGCATGACAAAGCGAGGATGCTTCTTGAGCCAGGCTTGGACCTCGACAGTGCCGTGAGTGCCGTCATTGTCGATCACCAGATGCAGCGGGCTCTTGCCTGAAAACTCCCGGTCGATGCGTCGAAGAAATCTCAGGAACTCCTGATGCCGGTGCCAGCTATGACAGTCCCCGATCACTCTGCCCTGAAGCAGGTCCAGTGCGGCGAATAGCGTGGTTGTCCCGTTTCGTTTGTAGTCGTGGGTCATCGTTCCGCAGCGGCCCTTCTTGAGCGGCAGGCCAGGCTGGGTGCGGTTGAGTGCTTGAATTTGGCTCTTCTCGTCGACACAGAGCACGATCGCCTTATCTGGCGGATTCAAGTAGAGACCGACGACATCGGTAAGTTTCTGCAGAAACTTCGGGTCGCGTGACAGCTTGAACGTCTTGGTGCGGTGCGGCTTGATGTTGTGACTCCGCCATAGGTTGCTCACCGTCGATTTGCTCAAGCCCTGATTTGCCGCCATGAGCCGACAGCTCCAATGGGTCATCCCTTTCGGTTTCGACTGCAGTGTCGCGTCGATCACCGCCTGGATTTTTTCCGCGCTGTAAGTGGCCTTGCGGCCTCGGCCCGGCGCGACCTCCCATAGGCCCGGCAGTCCTCGCGCAACAAAGCGTTCGCACCAGAGACGAACCGTTTTCCGATTGACCTTCATCTCGGCGGCGATGGCAACCTCGGGCTTTCCGTCGCCGGCGGCGATCACGATGCGGCCGCGAAGGGCCCCCTGTTGCGGCGTTCCCAACGCCGCCAACCATTGCTCGATCTGTTTCTGCTGATCCTCAGACACGGCCAGTAAGCGTGTTGGGCGGGGCATGCTTGAGTATGATGTCCAGCTATTTGTTGGACACTACACTAGCGGACGTGCCTGCGCCGACGCTTGAACCGGCGCTCGGGTCCTGAAGACGACGCCCGATCCGTCAAAAGGTGAATTTCAACGCGGCCTGCATCAAACGCGGCGGAGACGCCTGTACGACATGACCGAATAGAGTCGTGCCGAAGTCCCCATTGACCGCCGCCGGGCCGAAGAACTGAGCATGATTGAAGGTATTGAACGTCTCCAAGCGAAACTGGAGCGTTTTCTTTTCCGCCAGCGAGAAGTTCCGCAGCAGTGCGAGATCGAAGTTCAGGATGCCCGGTCCATAAAAGGATCGCCGCGACGCCGAACCTGGAGTGCCCAGTGCGTTCTCACTAAAGAGGCCGATATTAAAGTATGGCTGACCGTTGCGCGGATCGTGGTTGATTTCCAGAGGGCCCCCGGCGTAGTCCGGCAGATCCAGGCTGTGGTTGTTCACGCCGTTGGGGATGCTGCCCTGAAGGGAGTTATCTCCGTGCTCGGCCAGAGTGACCGGAAACCCGCTGCTGGCGCGGACAATGCCGGACAGAAACCATCCGTCGGTAACGCGCTTGGCTCGATGCGATAAGCGGTCGAAAGGAAGCTGATACCGGAACGTGCCCACGAAATTGTGGCGCAGATCGAATGCCGACGGCGCGCGTGTGCGGTGGTAATTCAAGGGATCGACGATATCGGAGATGCTGGAGGCCTCATCGATGGACTTGCTGTAGGTATAGGACAGCATCATGTCCAAGCGCGTGGAGTTGTACTTCAGGCTGGTTTCGAGCGCATTGTAGACCGAGTTTCCGAAGCTGCCTTCATAGGAGTTATTGCTGAAGCTAGAGCCCAGCGGGCCGCGGGTACCCTGAACGACCTGTCCCGCCGCGGTGGTGTAGGTGGCGTCCTCTCCGAAGGGCCCGCAGGTGGGCGAGCCGGGAGCAACCGCCTGAGGCGTGCTCAAGGCCAGACACAGCGCCGGATTGCCGGGGTTCGCGGAGTAAATCAGCAGAAGATGATGCGCCTCGGAACCCACGTAGCTCACACTCAAAATGGTGTCCCGGGCGAGTTCGCGCTGGATGGCGAAAAAGTAATTCTCAGTGTACGGATAGGTGTTGCCTCGATACGGCGCGTCCATTCCGGCTTGCGGGAGGAACGGCGAGAAGTCGATGTTCGGGTTGGGATGGCTCACCGAAGCGTTCAGTGGAGGGAAGGTCAGCGGAAACGGGTTCACGTGCGTGGCGCCGTCGGCGGCGCTGATGAAGGGCGTCGCAAACATCGGCGGCCCCGGACTGGTGTAGCTCAAACCGTAGGGTGGCTGGGGCTCATCGATGGCAATGGTGTTGCCCTCAATCACGGAATAGAAGATTCCGTAGCCTGCCCGCACGCTGAATTTTCCGGGTCCTCCAGTGATCTTGCCCAGCAGCCCGCTCGATTTCGACGGCGACCAGGCCAGCCCCAGGCGCGGGGCGAACTTATTCTTCTGCGGGACCAAGGTATTCGGCACGCCCGCATCGGTGGGATACACCAGGCCGACCGGTGCGGTCGGATACACCTGCGATTGCTGGCCCAGGTTGAAGGCCGGAATCTGGTTGTACTTCTCCGACCAATACTGCATCAAGTCCCAGCGCAGGCCGTAATTGAACGTCAGGCTGGGGAATGCGCGCCAGCTGTCCTGCACGAATCCCGCGGCGTACTTGTGCCGCCCGTAATAGGCTTGCGAGTCGGCCTGATTGTAGTTGCTGGCCACGCCGATCAGGAAATCCGCGAACCCCGAACCGGTTTCCGTGCCGGTGAACAGAAACGATCCGTTGAAAGTCGGGTTCGGATTCACGTTGACCTGCTCGTAGCTCACCTGCATGCCCGCTTTAATCGTGTGCGCTCCCAGAACCTTGGAGAAATTGTCGAGGACCGAGTAGGTGTTGTTGGCCTGCTTCAAATTGGTGATGGGCGTTCCCATCACGAACGAAGGAAACACGACATTCTCAATCCCTTCGATAGACGGAGCCAGCGGCACGATTCCAGGCGTACCCGGCCCGGTGACGAATCCCTGCGAAGCCAGGCTGGGACCCACTCCGCCCGAAGGCTGTCCCACGTTATTGGCGCTGCGCATGTAGCTCAGGCGCAGCTCGTTGACGGCGCTCGCGCCGAAGGTCTTGGTATGGCCCACGTTCATGAGCTGCGATCGCCCCAGATTCAGCGCCGCGAAACCCGGTACGCTGGCGCCGCCCTGGCCGGTCGGGTAGGGATTGTTCAAGTTGTAATCGTCGAAAAAGTAGTAGGCGGAAATCAGCCCATAACGCTGCGAGTTGCCGTCCACGCGGAAACTTCCTTTGTCGTCGCGCAGCGTTTTCCCGTATCCATCAGTGGAAAACGTGGAGTCTCCGACATTCGGCGAGGGGATGTAGGGCAACAGTTGGTTTGAAGGCGGCGACCACGCGCGCTGGGGAATGACAGCGTTGGGAAACACGCACAGCTCGCTGGTGGTGCAGCCCGCAAAATAGTACGGCTCATTCGCGGTGACCCCGTAGTTTAAACGGTGAGCCAGTTGGTCCGCCAGATACTGCCCGGACACGCTGCCGGTGAGAGAACTAGCCTGATCCTGCAAATTGCCGCCGCGATCGGCGACCGAAGGCACGGGGAGTAGCCCGGTATCGACGCTCTGGCTCTGGCGCGTGCCCTGATAATCGCCAAAAAAGAAGACCTGGTTCTTGCGAATGGGTCCGCCTATCGTGCCGCCAAACTGGTTCTGCCGGTAAAACCCTTTCTCCGGCGAAAAGAAATTCCGCGCGTCGAGCGCGGTATTGCGAAGAAATTCGAATCCGCTGCCGTGCACATCGTTGGCGCCGGATTTGGTGATCACGTTGATGACGCCGCCGCTGTAGTTGCCGTATTCCGCGTCGAAGTTGTTGGTGAGAATCCGGAATTCCGCGATGGAGTCGAGGTTGGGAATCACCAGCGTGCCGCCGTTCATCAGCTCCTTCACGTCGCCGCCGTTGACCATGAATCCGTTGGCATCTTCGCGCTGCCCGCTGATGGACTGGTTGCCGGCGTTCAGCGTGCCGGAAGGTTGAATGGCCACCGAGGCGCCCGCCATGACGATCGAGTCCGGGAGCTGCGTAGTCACCGGAACGATTCCGGGTTGCAGGGCGAGAAGATCGGTATAGCTGCGGCCATTCAGCGCCACCTCGGTCATGGATTTGCTGGTGATCACTTCGCCCAACTGGGTGCTGGCGGTATCCACTTGCGCCGAGTTCTCGATGACCGTGATCTCTTCGATCTTTTCGATCATCTCCATAGTGGGGTCCAGGTGGATCACGCTATCGGCGTTGACGGTTATATTCCCGCGCTTCTGCAGACGGAAGGATTCGGCTTGGACTTCCATCTCATAACGCCCCGGGGAGAGGGCCGGGAAGCTGTACTCGCCTTTAGTGTCCGCGGTGGTCTTGGTCTGAATGCCGGTGGCCGCATTGGTGACGATGACCGTTGCGCTGGGGATGACGGCGCCGCTAGGGTCCTTGACTGTTCCCGAAATACTGCCCGTCGTGCCTGCCCACAGCGCGCCGCACAGCACCAGCGGCAACAGCACAATTCTAGCGGACCAAGTCAATATCCGAGCCCCTGTACTTGTTTTCCCTTACGCGCGCGCCAGCCGCTTCGGCCGTCCGGCATAGTTCCGCGCAAGCGAAATCGGTGCAATCTTGCAGCCGAAGTGTACCACGCGATTTTCTCTTATCGGCTCCAGGGGAAGGTAACCTGAGGTCACTGACCTGTCTATGACCACGCGAAGCGCATGAGTTGTGGCGTTCAGGCGTGGCTCACCGGGCGGCTAAGACGACCTTCCGTGCGTTCGCAAGGTGTGACCCGTCCCTGGCCGGATACCCGCTGATGCTGATGTGGCTCCCGGGCTTCAGGGAGTCGACCTTCCAGCCCTGGCTCATCAGCCCATTCGGGCTGGCCAGCTCCAGCTCCCAATTCACCGTGGCGTCGCCGTCCTTGACGTCGAGAAACACTAGTACATGAGGGTTGGTCCAAGTCACCTTGGTGACCGTTCCGCTCAGCATGATGGTCTGGTTCTTGTCGTACTGAGCGTCAAACGAATGATGCCCGAAACCGGGCGCCGCCATCAACAAAGAGGCGACGGCCGCGATCCCCATCGCGCGGCGTGAAGTCATGCGGCACCTCCAGACGGCTTCTAACGTGGCGCCTGTGCGTCTGAAAAAAGTTTACCAACTACGCTGGCTAAGTCAAGGCGCACGGCGGGGGCCGCAGTCATGGCGAGTCTTGACCAGCCGTCTTGACCAGCATTGGTCAAGTGACCAAATATGGTTGCTCGTCAGCAGTCGCCCCTTCGCGAGTCGGGCAGATGATTGGGATGCTTCATCGCGGCGACACACGGCCACCGGCGTGCACGTGCAACGAAGTGTCGTTCCATTGGGAAACAACGAGGAGATTCTAAACTATGCAAAAGATGTTGATCTTATGCGCCGCCGTGGCCCTGACGGCCACAGCAGCCTGCGCCGCAGACGCGAAAGCCGGGCAGGCCACCTTTGGCACATCCTGCAAATCCTGCCACGGGACCGACGGTACGCCGAACGCGGCCGTCGCAAAAGCCATGAAGGTTGAGATAAAAGACCTGAAATCGGCCGAAGTCCAAGGCAAAAGCGATGATGACATCAAGAAAATCATCACCGAAGGAACCGGCAAGATGCATGCCGTGAAAGCCGTATCCGGCGCGGACGCCGACAACGTGGTCGCCTATGTCCGAACGTGGAAGAAGTAACAGAACGGGAGCCGCGTGATGAAAACCATCCGGAAGACGGCACTGCTTTTGTGCCTAACCGCGGCCTTTGGTTTCGGCGAGAATATCAGCGGCACTCTGCTCGACGCGAATTGTCAGCCTGTCGCCGACAAAAATGCGCCCTCGGATGCCCCGCCGAGCTGCTCGCCCAAGGGATCGACCACTGAGTTTGCCGTCAAGACGTCGGCGGGGAAGATTTATCGGCTGGATGGCGCGGGAAACGCGCGGGTTGCCTCGGCGCTCAAGAGCGATCCTGGCAGGACCAACGTGACTGTCTCGGGCAAGATCGAAGGGCAGACGATCACCGTCGAATCGATCGATATCACCTAAACCGGAGCTCCGTGGGTCCTACCGGAAGGCCAGCTTGGCCTTGCGCTCTTCCTCGGCCTTGATCCCCGGCCCGAACAACTGCTCGAAGTAGCCTTCGCGCACCAGCCGCTCCACCAGGCTGTTGTCGATCACCTTACGGAAGTCGAAAGCCCGCAACTGCGCCGCCACCTGATCGTCCGCCGGATGATCCAGCACGTACTGCACCGCCGCCGCTGGGATGTACGGCACGCGTTCGTAGGTGCTCACCTTGGCGTAGTGATCGTAAACTTTGTCGATGTCGGCCAGCTCCTGCTTGTCGTACGGCAAGTAAGCTTTGATCGCGAACGCCTTGTCGTCGTAGAAACGCTTGATAGCTTCCGCGTGCGCCTTCATCAGCAGTTCCGGAAGCTTGGGGCTGGCGGCAATGGTGGCCTTGCGGAATAAATACACCGAAGGCGCGTAAATATCCTCATAATCGCTGATATTGCCGAAGTTTTTGTAGCCTTCGGTTTCCAGTTTGAAGTACACCGGCGCGGTAAGCATGGTGGCGTCCACGCGCGAGCTAACCAGCGCCGCCGCCCGCGCGCTCACGTCCGCGCCCACCGGAATCCACTGCACGTCGCGCTTGGTCAGCCCAGCCTTCCCAATCAAGCCCACGGTGTAGTTGTACGGAGCGTCGCCGATCTGGCTCACGCCGATGCGCTTGCCTTTGAGGTCGCGCACGCTGTTCACATTCTTCAGAGCCATCAGCGCAAACAAGCTCTTCTTAAACGGACTGCCCAGCGCGATCAGCGAACCATCCTTGGAACTAGCCTGCATGGCCTGCTCCAGAGTGTACGCGGTCATGGCCGCTTCGCCGCTGACCACCATCGCAATGCCCGCCGGATGCACGCCGAAAACCAGATTCACATCCAGCCCGTACTTCTGGTAGTAACCGCCCTCCTTGGCGATGTACAAGGGCCAAGCCTGCCCCGTGCGAGTGGGATAGTTAATGGCGATTTTCTGGAGTTGCGCCGTTTGGCCCAGGGCGGTCAGAGCCATCAAGGCCGCCACAACGGAAACTTTCACACTCGCCATTCTGACTCCTGACTTCTGTATTCTGTATTCTTCTTCAAATCAACTCCACTGGGCAAAACAGTGCGCAGTTCCCGTGCCCGCCTCCGACCGGTAGCAAGGCACGTAATCCAGCACGCGCATTTTGAATCCGGTCTCGGCCATGATGCCCGCCGCCGTGATCCAATTCTTCAGTTCGGAAGTGCCGGACTGGTACATATAATCGGGAATCTTCGCCAGCGCATCGCCGTCGCCTGCCTGAAGCATGGCCAGCACCTCGCGGTCGAACTCCTCGTCGATCACAAAATGGGTCAAACCGCCCGAGGCCAATACCGCGACGGAAACGTCCTGGGGCCAAGCCTTGAGCGCACGCGCCAGCATCCGCCCAAACTGAAAGCAGCGCCCCGCGGAAGGTTGGTTGGGTGGATAGAACGTGTTCACAAAGATCGGCACGTGCGGCATCACTTTGTCGCGCATTACGCGGCGGTAGACAAATCCATACGCGTGGGGAGCCGTGTTCGCGCCGACGGCGCCGGTGGGGTAATGCGTCAGTTGCGCCGGATCATAGCCTTCCTTGATCGAAGTTTCGATCAAATACCGGCCCAGATCCGGCAGGCATGGATACTGAGTGTACTCGGTGGGCGTGCGATCCAGTTCAGCCCGTCCCACGCCGGGCGGCAGAGACGCCAGAAACTCAGGCGTGCGCGGACGGCCCTCGACATAAGGACCCCAGAAAATGGCGAACGCGGGAACGTGATCTTTGTTGAAGATCTCCATCTGATCGTTGCCCACGATCACCGCGATATCCGGCTTGGTAGTTTCGAGTATGTCGCCCAGCTCGGCAAGAGCCTTCTGGCAGCGGGTGTAGCGGCCCTTACGGGATTCGAGAGACGATTTCTCATCCAGCAACTCGGGCTTGCGCAACGCGGCCAGTTCATCGAACGAGTAGGTCTTGCCGCGAAACGGATGTTTGGGATGCGCCTTGTCGGCGGGAACGCGCTCGGGCCAATATTCCGGTCCGACCGACAGCATCGGACCGTGAGACGTGCCTAATCCTAGAGTAATTCGAGCCACAATCAACTGCCTCCAAAGTAAGAAGAATGAATTCGTAAAAAGCGGCCGGATCTGACCCCCGCCTCTGTCTTCATGAGCATATCAGAGGCGCCCTGCCGTTGACACCGAAAGCCCCGGAATGTAGCATCAAGATCGCCCCGGAGTCTTAAATCCATCTGGGAATCCATGGGGCTGGAGGTTGCATGCGCCCTCGCTTCTTCGCCCCGTTTGCTGTCGTCGCGGCCGCGCCGCTGCTGCTGGTTTCCGCACGCGCGCAAACCCCGAAAGCCGCGCAACCATCCACCACGCCGCAGGCCGCTAGTCCGCAGGCCGCCAAGCCGCCAGCAGCGAGCAAGTGGACTCCTCCGCGCACCCCGTGGGGCGACCCGGATTTGCAAGGCTGGTACACCAACTTGAGCGAAGATGGCACGCCGCTGGAACGTCCGGATCAATTCGCCGGACGCAAGCTCGAAGACATTCAAGGCGCGGAACTGGCCAAGATCAAGGAAGATATTCAGAAGCGCACCATCACCAACTTCCAGGGACCTCTGCATGCGCCCGAGCACTGGTGGCAGGATGATCTGAACCTGGTGAAGGGCAGCCAGGCCTGGCTGGTCGTGGACCCGCCGGACGGCAAAATTCCCGCGCTGACTCCGCAAGCCAAGGAGCGAGCCGCCGCGCGCGCAGCAGCCCGGAGGAACAGCGGACGCGGCCCCGCCGATTCCTGGACCGACCTGACGCTGTACGATCGCTGCATCACGCGCGGCCTGCCCGGCTCGATGATGCCCGCGATTTACGGCAATTCGTACCAGATCGTGCAGTCCCCCGGCTTTGTGGCGATCCGCTACGAGATGGTCCACGAGACGCGTTTAATTCCCGTCGCAGCAGCGGGAAAAGAGCCGCCCCCGCACGCCGCGGCCAGCATTCGCTCCTACATGGGCGATCCGCGCGGCCACTGGGAGGGCGACACGCTGGTCGTCGAGACCACAAATTTCCGGGACGAGTCCACGTATCGCGGAGCCAACGCCGCCACGTTGCGTTTGGTCGAGCGCTTCCGGCGTGTGGCTAAGGACAGGGTCAAGTGGGCGGTGACCGTGGATGATCCCGACACCTGGACCCAGCCGTGGACTTTCTCCATGCCCTTGACCATGGACGACTCGCAGCCGGTGCTCGAATACGGATGCCACGAGGGCAATTACGGTTTGCGAAACATCCTCAGCGCCGCTCGCGCGGCGGATCAAAAAGCCGCGGAAGACGCCGCGAAAAAGTAAGAAACCCAGGAAGAAACCAAATGACGCAAACAAGTCTCCGATCTGTAGCGATTGCCGTGGGCGGGCTGGTGCTGGCAGTGGCGCCCGCGTGGGCGCACCATGCGTTTTCGGCGGAATTCGACGAGAACAAGAAAGTCATGCTGCGGGGCCGGGTCGCGCAGATGGAATGGATCAACCCGCACGTCTGGATTCACCTGGACGTGAAGGGTCCCGACGGCGCGGTGGCCAGTTGGATGATCGAAGGCGGCCCGCCGAATGCATTGCTCAAGCGTGGCTGGAATAAGCACTCCCTGCCCGAAGGTACGGAGATCGTGGTGGAAGGGTATCAATCCAAGGACGGATCCTTGCGAGCCAACGGCCGCGAGATCACGCTTGCCGACGGCAGCAAACTGTTCGTCGGCTCGTCGGGAGCAGGCGAGAAGCCGGCCACGGAAAAGTAAGAAGTAAGAATAGGAGATTCTGATATGCGCCGAGTTTTACTCACGCTCGTTGCCGCTGTTACGTTGACTGCGGCCTCATTGCCGTCCTCCAAGCCCGAAGAGGTTGGGCTGTCCAGCGAACGGCTACAACGGATTCACGCCATGGTCCAGCGCCACATGGAGCTGGGCGATATCACCGGCGCCGTGATTCTGGTGGCCCGCAAAGGCCAGGTCGCCTACGTCGACGTGCAGGGCACCCTGGACGCGGAGACCAAGAAGGCCATGACGCGCGACAGCCTGTTCCGCATGGCTTCCATGACCAAACCGGTGATCGGCACCGCCATCATGATGATGCTCGAAGAGGGCAAGATCCAGTTGGGCGATCCGGTGTCGAAGTACATTCCCGAGTTCAAGGGACAGAAGGTCGCCGTGCTGCAAGAAGCCGGCCGCGGCGCGGGCAACCCTCCCAAGTTCTACACCGTGCCGGCGCAACGCGACATCACCATCAAGGATTTGTTGACCCACACGTCGGGCTTATCGAGCGGGCCAATGAGCCAGAGCGAAGTAGCCAAGATCCGCCGCAAGCCCACCGAGACGCTGGCCGATTACATCCCTCGTTTAGGCTCGACACCGCTGGAGTTTCAGCCCGGCTCGCGCTGGCAGTACAGCCCCAGCGACGGTTTCGACGTGCTGGCGCGCATTGTCGAGATCGCGTCGGACGTGCCGCTGAATCGCTTTCTGAAGCAGCGTCTCTTCGATCCGTTAAACATGCCCGAGACCAGCCACTATCCCACCGACGAGCAGATGCCCCGCCTGGTAAGCGCCTATCAGAAGACCGACAAGGGCCTGGTGAAAAATCAGAATTCGCTGTCGATGTCGAGCAAGGTGTACTTCGCCGGAGGCGGCGGGTTGGTGTCGACCATCGACGATTATTCGCACTTCGCGCAAATGCTGGCCAACGGCGGAGAACTGTATGGTAAGCGCCTGCTAAGCCCGCGCACCGTGAAGCTGATGAGCTCGGTGCACATCCCGTACACTCTGCCGGGACGCACGCTGGGCGAAGGCTACGGCCTGAGCGTCCGCGTGATGCAGGACGCGATTGTTGGAAATCATCGCGTCTCCGACGGCAGCTTCGGCTGGAGCGGCGCCTACGGCACGCACTTCTGGGTCGACCCCAAGGAAGAACTCATCGCCATCATGTTCATCCAAACCCCGATCCGCGAAATGCGCCCGGAGTTTGAGAACGCGGTGATGCAGGCAATCGTGAAGTAGCTGTGGAGCACGCACTCGTGCGTGCCACGTCGAGACTCGTCTCGACGCTTGGCGAACCTTACGAAGGTGTCGGCACAAGTGCCGACATGGCACGCACGAGTGCGTGCTCCACATCCACTCCTCACCGCCCGTAAATCAGCAAATGAAACGTCCCCGGCTTCGCTCTAGGCTGCGGAGGCCGCTTGCCCGCGACGGCCGGTGCGGCAGGATCGAAATCAGCCGTATCCACCAAGAGGTTGTGCGTCTTTGGGTCCAGAGCCATGGTCTTCGCTCCATACTCGGTCTTCACAGTCTCGACAGCGCTGAGCGTGTCCGGCGAGTCCTCGTGAAAAACATGGATCGTACCTTCGCCCGTAGCGCTCGCCACCATCCCAGTTGCCGGATCGTAAACATTTGCGTCGACCCGAGCCCCAATCGGGAACGATGGCCCAATGATTTTTCCGCCGTCCGCATCCATCATCACGAGCAGTTGAGGATTGCGGCCGGCAATAAATAACCGCCGGTGTTCCCGGTCCATCGCGATGGACACCGGCTGCCCCGCGGGCGCGACCGGCCACCGCGCCGTGATCTTGAGCGTGCGGGCATCCAGCGCGATCACTTCGTTCTTGTCTTCCAGGTTGTCGTAGATCATGCCCTTCCCATCGGCCACGGCTTGCTCCGGAGCGCCTCCCAGAGGCAGCGTCGCCACAACGGTGCCGTTCGCGGGATCGATCACGGTGCAGCTATTCGGCTCCCCGTTAAACACGAAAATTCGCTTGGACACCGGCTCGTAAAGAATGGAATCCGCGTCTCTGTCCGCCTTAACTTGGCCGAGTGTCTTCAAGGTTTTCAAATCGAAGATGACCACTTGACCCGCGTCTCCGTCGGTGATGAATCCACGGTTCAGCTCGGGTACCAGCGCGACTCCGTGGTCGCGCTTCAAACCCCCAATCTTTCCCGACACGGAGCCGCTATCGGCATCTAGCACCTCGATCTCGGTGCCGTGCGAAAGGTAGACCCGGCGGGTCGCGGCATCGAAGGTGATGTAGTCGAAATACTCACCGCCGCCTTCAGCCGCGCCAAGTGGGATTTTCTTCAGCAAATGATACCCGCCCGCCGCTTGAAACCCGAGAACCACGGTGCCGAGCAAAAGACAACACAAGCCAGCTCGCGCAAAGGCTGAGTTAAACCGCTGCATGTACTCCTCCTTCTTTCGAAGCCACCTGACTCACTGCGGGCTGACTCAAGTAGGCCAGAGCCTCGGTCACGCCGCCCTTGCGGTGAGGCACGCCCGCGAGTTCCAGACCCATCTCCACGCCGCACAGCGTTCCGGCCAGCATCAGATCGTTGAAGTTGCCCAGGTGGCCGATGCGAAATACCTTGCCCGCGAGTTTGCTCAACCCAGCGCCCAGCGACATGTTGAAGTTGCGCAGGATGACCTCGCGCAGCTCAGCCTCGTTGAATCCGGCCGGCATCAGCACCGCGGTCAAGGAGCTGCTGAATTCGTCAGGGTGCTGCGCGAACACTTCCAAGCCCCAGGCGCACACCGCGCGGCGCGTGGCTTCGGCGTTCCGGTCGTGGCGTCGAAATACGTTCTCCAAACCTTCTTCTTCAATCAGCATCTTCAACGCCTCGCGCAGGCCGAACAGCAAATTGGTCGCCGGGGTGTAAGGGAAGAATCCCTTGCGGCCCGCTTCCAACATTTCTTCCCACCGCCAATAGCTTTTCGGGAGTCGGGAATGCTTACTCGCGGCCAGCGCCTTAGCGCTGATGGCATTGAAGCTGAGCCCCGGAGGCAGCATCAAGCCTTTTTGTGAACCAGCCACCGTGACATCGACGCCCCATTCGTCGTGGCGATAATCCATCGACGCTAGCGAAGAAATCGTATCGACCAGCAGCAGCGCCGGATGCCCGGCCGCATCGATCGCCCGCCGCACGGCCGCGATATCGCTCTTCACTCCGGTGGAGGTTTCGTTGTGGACCACCATCACGGCCTTGATTTCGTGCTGCCGGTCCGCGTCCAACTTCGCGCGCAACGCATCAGCGTCCGCACCGCGGCGCCAGTCTCCTGGTATCGTGTCGACGGTCAGCGTGAGGCTGTTGGCCATCTTCGACCACAACGACGCGAAATGGCCCGACTCGAAGACCAGCACCCGGTCGCCCGGACTGAGGGTGTTGACCAGCGCGGCCTCCCACGCGCCGGTTCCCGACGCGGGATATATGACAACATCGCCGCCTGTCTTGAAAACGGTCTTCATGCCCGCCAAGCAAGCCGCGCCCAACTGGGCAAACTCCGCACTCCGGTGGTCGATGGTCGGGTTGTCGATGGCCCGCAGAATCCGGTCGGGAACGTTAGTGGGCCCAGGGATCTGAAGAAAATGCCGGCCAGGCTGATAGGGCATTGGAGAGGGCATATGATCCACATTACTGCGTTTTGGGATGCAATAGAATAGTTATCCGAAAGGCGGCATCCATGAGGCCAAGAGTCGCGTTCCTATTCCTGATCGCCGCGGGACTCGCCCTCGCGCAATCCGGCGCGAAGAACGGCGAGTGGCGCACCTATGGCGCGGACCTCGGGAATACTCATTACTCGCCGCTCAACCAAATCGACGCCGGCAATTTCGCCAAGCTGCAACTCGCGTGGCGCTTCAAGACCGACAACTTAGGCCCGCTCCCGGAAACCAACCTTCAATCGACACCCCTGATGATCGGAGGCGTCTTGTATTCGACCGCGGGAACCCGCCGGGCAGTGGTCGCGGTGGACGCGGCCACGGGCGAGCAGCTTTGGCTGCACAGCGAGGTCGAAGGCGCGCGGGGCGACAACGCTCCGCGCAAGCTCTCGGGCCGCGGACTCGCGTACTGGACCAATGGCCAATCCGGCCGCAATGGCGACGAACGAATTCTGTACGTCACTCCGGGCTACCGACTCATCGCTCTGAACGCTAAGACGGGCGTGCGCGTTCCGAGCTTTGGCCAAAATGGCGTCGTTGACTTGAAACTGGATGACGATCAGGAGATGGACCTCGAAACCGGAGAGATCGGGCTCCACGCGACGCCGGTGGTGGCAGGCGATACCGTGATCGTCGGCGCGGCGCACCGGGCCAGCGGCGCGCCCAAGGTCCGGAAAAACGTCGCGGGCTACGTCCGCGGGTTCGACGTCCGGACCGGCAAGCGTAACTGGATCTTCCACACCATCCCGCGCGTGGGCGAGTTCGGGCACGACACCTGGGAAAACGATTCCGCCGAAAACACCGGCAACGCGGGCGTCTGGGGCCAGATCAGCGTGGATGAAGAACTGGGGATGGTCTACCTGCCGGTCGAACTGCCCACCGGCGACATCTACGGAGGCCATCGGCCCGGCAACGGCCTGTTCGGCGAAACCATCGTCGCGGTGGATTTGAAAACCGGCCAGCGCAAATGGCATTACCAGTTGGTGCATCACGGTATCTGGGACTTCGACATTCCCTGCGCCCCCATGCTCATCGACATCACCATCAACGGACGCGCCGTCAAAGCGGTCGCGCAACCGACCAAGCAGGGAATTCTTTACACCTTCGATCGCGTGACGGGCCAGCCGATCTGGCCCATCGAAGAGCGGCCCGTGCCGAAGGGCGACGTCCCGGGCGAGTGGTACTCGCCCACGCAGCCGATTCCCACCAAGCCGCCGGCCTATGGCGTAGCGGCCATTCCCTCGCTCGACGATCTGATCGATTTCACGCCCGAGCTGCGGGCGGAGGCCCTGAAGGTGGTCTCGAAATATCGCATCGGCCCGATCTTCACGCCCATCGTAGTCAGCAAACCCGAGGGACCCTTCGGCACCATCCTGACGACCGGTGTGACCAACTGGCCCGGAGGTTCTTATGACCCCGAGAGCCACATCTTATACGTCCACGCGTCGACGGGCATGGTCTCGAACGGGCTGGTCCCCGGCGATCCGGCGAAAACCGAGTTCGCCTGGGTGTCGGGCAATGCAGCGCCTCCGGGTGCGGCCCCGGGCCTGCGAGTCCAAGGCTTGCCGCTGGTGAAGCCGCCCTATGGGAGCATCGTGGCCATCGATATGAACAAAGGCGAGATTTTGTGGAAGATCGCCAACGCGGAGACTCCCGATAACGTTCGCAACCATCCGGCGCTCAAGGGTCTCACCATTCCGCGCACGGGTCGGCAGAGCAACACCATCGGTCTCCTGGTGACCAAGACGCTGATGATCGCGGGCGAGCCGGGCACGTTCACCACACCGACGGGTCAAGTCGGAGCAATGCTCCGCGCCTACGACAAAGCGACCGGCAAGGAAGCGGGCGCGGTTCACATGCCCACGGGGCAAACCGGCACTCCCATGACATACATGCTGAACGGCAAGCAATACATCGTCGTGGCGGTGGCCGGACCGGGTCATCCGGGCGAGCTGCTGGCGTTCAAATTACCGGAATAGGACCTTGCTTGCGCGTCGGCATCGGTGCGGCCGGTTTTGCTACGATAACGGGTAACTCGTAGCCGACCGCCTGAACGCCCTAATCCCAGCAAAGGATCTTCAAAACCCATATGTCATTCCTGAGAAGCAAAGTATTAGCCCTGTGTTCCCTCGCATGTCTCGGTTTGAGCGCGGCATGGGCGGACCAAGTGGTGTTGAAAAACGGCGACCGGATCACCGGCAGCATCGTCAAGAAGGACGGTAAGAATCTCACCATCAAGTCCGACCAATTCGGCGTCGTCACCCTGCCCTGGGACCAGGTCGTGTCCGTGCAGGCCGACAAGCCGCTCAACGTGGGCGTTCCGGGAGGGAGAACCGTGCAGGGAACCATCGCCACGGCTAACGGGAAACTGGAAATCACCACCAAAGACACGAAACTCAGCTTGGACCCGGGCGACATCACCACCATCCGCAATGACGACGAAGAGACGGCGTATGAGCGGCTCCAGCACCCGGGTTGGGGGCAGCTGTGGGCCGGCAATGCCACCGTCGGCTTCGCGGGCGCGAGCGGCAACGCGGAAACCTTGACCTTCACCACAGGCGCAACCGCGGCCCGCGTTACGAATACCGACAAGATGTCTCTCTACTTCAACGCCATCAAGGCGTCGGCGTTCGTCAACGGCAAGAATTCGGACACCGCGCAGGCGGTTCGAGGCGGCCTCGGCTACAACCACAACGTCTCACCGCGCCTGTTTGTGAACGTGTTCAACGACTGGGAATACGATAAGTTTCAGAATCTGGATCTGCGGTTTGTGCTCGGCGGAGGGTTCGGATACCACGCGATGAAGACCATGCGCAGTCAACTGGACGTGCTGGGCGGCTTCGATTATAACCGGTCGAAGTTCAGCGCTCCGCCGACGCAGAGTTCCGGGGAAGTCTTTTTTGGCGACCAATACAACCTAAAAGTGAATGGCTCCACATCCCTGGTCCAGAGTTTCCGGATCTTCGAGGATCTGTCGAATTCGAGCGCTTACCGCGCCAACGCCGACATCGGGTGGAACACCAAGATCGCGAAATGGCTCACCTGGAACGTTTCGGTGAGCGACCGTTATCTGCACAACCCGGCGCCCGGGCGCAAGACCAACGACTTGCTGTATTCCACGGGGCTGGGGATCACGTTTGCGAGATAGTTCTGTCAAAGGAGCTCGGCCCTGGGGCGCGGCGCGACTGATTGCGCCCTGAAACAGGGGCAGATCAGCTCGCTTTACCCGGCGCGCTCGGGCAACCGGAGGAGTTCCAGCTCGGGCATGGGGAAATGCTTCCGGTTGTCGGTCAACAGCGGAACTGCGTGGTTCAACGCAACGGCGGCAATCGTGACGTCGGTGTAGGAAAGAGTTTGGCCTTTCTTCTGCCAGTCCCGGCGCAGCAGCCCGGCTTGCCGGGCGATTTCCGGGCTGACGCTCAAGCACTCCAAGCTATTCAGGAAGGCCGCGGTCCTTTTCTCTTCGTCGGGCCGCATACCGGCATACACTTCGGTTAGGTTTACCGGGCAGCAGGCGAACACGTGCCCCTGCTGGATAAGCTGTTCAAGGAAAGCCGTGCGGCCGTAGCGCCCGTTGAGGTGATCGAAAATGACCGATGAATCTAGAAGGATGACGGCCATCAGCGAGTCTTGTTCCGGCGGCGGGCGTCAACGCTTTGATCGGAGACTCTTCGACTGGGGACTCGTCGATCGGGGAACCGTTCGTCCCGTTCGGAGCGGATCTTTTCGACGTAGTCGGCGCCGCCTCGGGCCAGTTCCGGGTGATGATCCGGATTCCAGGCTCCCGCGGAAAGCTTTAGGGCCTGGCGCTGTTTGTTGCGCCGCACATCCCGCCAGAGGAGATCGACAGCGTAGGGCGTCCGCCGCGTGTGCTCCGCCTGCGCCAACAGGTCTAGTTCGCGCGCGAGTTCTTCGGGTATCTTAATGACGTTCTGCATGGGTTCCTCTGGTTGGTGCCTTAGGTGGCTACCTTCCTTGGTACCTACTCAAGATCTTAACCCACTGGCGTCCGGCCTGGCTGGGCTCCTCCCAAACTCACCGCGTCGTGCCGCCGGGCCCATGTCGCGGGCCCCTGATGGAATTGTGTTTCCACGGCTGCCGTCACAATAAGAGTATGACTCCATACACTTTCCTGGAAAGCATTGAAGCGGAAGTCGCCATACCGGAGAACGGCATTCTGAGCCGGACCCTGTTCAACGATGATGCGTTAAAGGTGGTTGCCTTCGGTTTCGCTGCCGGCCAGGAACTGTCCGCGCACACCGCACCGATGGCGGCAATCCTGTACATCGTGAAGGGCGAAGCGGAGCTGACTCTGGGCACTGAAAAGAAGCCGGCCGGCGCCGGAGCCTTCGTCCACATGACGCCGCAAACGCCCCATGGCGTTCTCGCCAAGACCCCGCTGGTGATGCTGCTTTTGATGCTGAAACAAGTTCGGCTCCCGGGATCGCAAGGCTCCATTACGTAAGCCCGGTACGACGTGGTGCTGTCGCGGTCTAGCGCCGCCCCGCGGCTCGGGCTTGGGTTCGTTTGGTAGTTTTGCTGCATGTGGACACACGATTTCTGTAGACACACTGCGGCTGTCGGGAGTTTATGCGTTGCGGTGGCCGGGGCTCTCGGACTTATCGCCGTGCGTTACCGGCCACCAGTGATTTAAGGGCATCTAAGAGGCTTGTCCCGCACGCTGGTTGGCGCGCTTCAGCCCCTTTTCAATGCTACTACGAGCGTAATGCGGACCACCTTGTTTAAGGGTGCCGCACCACTCTCTGAATATCTCATGAGCCTTGCGGTCCTCACAGACTTTAAGGAACCTGTTCCTCTGTCTCCCGTCGATGCCATGCTACGAGCTGACACCGCAAGGCGTTAACAGCCTCCGGGAGTTCAGTACCACCTCAATCGCAACGCTTCCTGGCCAGGAAGTTCTCTTACGACTTCATGGTAGATGGCCGGTGCAAGGTTTCACGGGTGGTGGTTGGGGGTGGGCGGCGGGAGGTGCTTGAAAAGATGGCGTAGAAATAATTTGGGGTGGGTTGTGATCGTGCCGGCGGGCAGGCCGATTGACAATCGGCCGCAGGTTGCCAACCACACCTGTCCAAATTACAGAGGGGCGGAAGACCGATACTTTGATT
>JGI12269J14319_10001677_pt1 | contig 21836 bp, 16 predicted proteins | sample PeaSoiSIISIP2007_FD_14319 | JGI IMG/M metagenome (IMG submission 14319)
TTCGGCATCGCCCAGTTGCAGCCGGCGCCGGCCGGCAGCGGCAGGTCGAGCCAGTGGGTTAACTACATCACGTCCGTCGCGAAGCCGGCTACCGGTACGACACCGGCCGCGTGGGCGAAGGTGGCGATGGTGCAGCCCGGCCTCGAGGGGGCAACCACGGCGGGCGCGACGTTCACCGACAACGGCGACGGCACCTACAGCTACACGCTGAGCCAGAGCCTGACGGCGTACGCGACGACGACAACCGCGAATTATGCGGCCAACCCCGCAGTGAGCGGCGTCCCGCTGACGATCGCCTACGACGGGACGCTGACCCATCGCGTCGGGCTCGAGATCCGCGGCACGACCGCGACGCCGACCAACAACGGCGTCTATGACTACCTGCCGGGGACCGGCGCGACCACCGGCTTTACGCTGACGCGCTACATCGTCAGCAGCACCGAGTGCGATGCCTGCCACGCGAGGCTCATGCTGCACGGCGGCCCGCGCATCCAGGCCGAGTACTGTGTGCTCTGCCACAACATCGGCAACGCCGACCCCTCGTCGGGCAACTCGCTCAACTTCAACGTACTGGTGCACAAGATCCACATGGGTACGAGCTTGCCGACCGTCGTGGCGGCAGGCGTCACCGGTGTCAACGCCCCGACGCAGGGCGTCGGCTACGCGATCTTCGGCCACGGTGGATCGTTCAACAACTTCAACAAAGTGCTGTGGCCGCAGGACCAGCGTAACTGCACGACCTGCCACAACACGAGCGACGCGGCGACGCCGGATGCGGGCAACTACGCGACAGTTCCGTACACGGAAGCGTGCACGGCCTGCCACGACACGACCAACCCGGCGGCGGCGGCGGGCACAGCCAATCACCCGGTGCAGGCAACCGACGCGCAGTGCGCCGAGTGCCACGGCTACAAGATCGGCACGTTCGGTGCGGCGCTGTGGGCTGATACCGGCGATGCGCACGCGATCACGCAGAACGTGAACGCGGCGAATATCAAGTTCGTCGTCCAAGGTTTGGCGCCGGTCATCGTCAATGCGGCCAATCCGGCCGGTCCCAAGATCCCGGACCCGGTCGTGAATTGCCCGAAGCCGACGACGACCATCTGCCAGATCCCGCCGGGCGATTACGTACGCGCGACAATCAAGATCACCGACGGATCGGGCAATACGCTGTCACTCGGCGGCCCGAACAACAACCCGTCCACGGCCTCGTCCGGCTTTGACATCACGAACTTCATGCCGGCGAACTCACCGCTCGGTGCGAATGGGCCGACCGTGTCGGTCGACGTCGCGCTCACCAACGCCGACTTCACGAACCCCTACAGCACGCGGACCGCGCCGAGCAACGGCGGCAACCACGCGTACGGGGTGGGAATCAGGTTCCTGGCGTTCACGTTCACCAACGGAGTGCCGGCGTTCTCACCGGCCACCGCGACCTCGACGACCGGTACACCGCCGGCAGCGAACGCGGACGGCAGCTACACGCAGGACTCCCTGGTCGCGATCCCGGCCAACGTCCCCGGTGGTCTGGTCGGTATCAACGGCAACGTGTCAGGCTCCGTGTTCATCGAGGGTCGGGCGGTCACGAATGTCGCGCCGGCCGGCCAGCCGACGGAGTATTGGGTGACACCGGTCACGAGCGCTGGGCCGGTCGCGTTCCCGATCTCGTCGTCGACGGCTGTGGCTCGGCGCGTTGTAGTCGATATCAACAACTGCGACCTCTGCCACAAGAAGCTGTCCTGGCACACGTGGGCGCGTAACGACAATGAGCTCCTGTGCACTCAGTGCCACAATCCGGAGAATGTGTCGGGTGCGAACGCCGCCGGGCTTCTGACCGCCAGTGGGACTCTGGTTCCGACGACGTCTGGTTCGATCGACTTCAAGTTCTTCATCCACTCGATCCACTCGGCCCAGTACCGGTACGGCGGGCACGACTTCACCTCGACCGCGCCGGAACCGACGCCGACGTCGTTCATGGAAAGGGCGGACCTCAGCAGCAACCCGATCCTGTTCCCGTGGACGGCCAACCCGAGCTCGGCGGCCGCGAATGCAGGGGCCAACTGCTACAACTGCCACACGACGGGCGGCACGACGTTCTACCCGGTCGGTACGACAGTGTTCGCGACGACGATTAACGCCGGCACTGCCGTGGGCGCGCAGGATGACATCGCGATCACGCCAAACGTTGCCGCGTGCGGATCGTGCCACGCGGACACGTCGGCGCAGTCGCACATGTCGCAGAATGGCGGCATCACGGCGGCGATGCAGGCGGAGAACCCGGTGCCGATCAAGGCGGCGAACGGCTCGACGCTGCCGCAGTACCAGACGGAGGCGTGCACGGTGTGCCATGGTCCCGGCGCCATTGCCGACGTCGGGAAGATGCACAACGTATCTTCATTCCAGTAGTCTAGGTTGACCGAGCACAGGGCCCGGCGCGACGACGCGCCGGGCCCGTCGTCTAAAGGGGGCGATCCATGTTCGCGGTACAGCGCGCCACAGCGGCTCGGGCCCTGCCTGTCGTTCTCCTCGCCCTGCTTGGCGCGCTCGCTCTCGCCGGCTGTTCCGGAAGCACGGGAGGCACCGGCGGTGCGGGCGCGACTGGTGCCGCGGGCCCTGCCGGCCCCCCGGGATCCGGCGGTGGAGCGTTCGCCCAGGACATCAGCCTCGCCCACACGATCACCGCGAAAATCACGGGCGTCACCGGCGGCAGTACGCCGACGGTCGCATTCTTCCTGGTCGACGAGGTGGGCCGGGGCATTACCGGCTTGCAGCCGTCGACCATCAGCTTCGCGATCGCGAAGCTCACGCCCGGCAACAACGGCACCTCGAGCACCTGGCAGTCGTACATCAATACGGTCGTGACGCCAGGCGCGGGCGCCTGGTGGGGCACGACGCCGGCGCGACAGGCGACGACAGAAACCGCGACCGCGGGCACGTTGACCGACAACCACGACGGCACCTATACCTACGCCTTGGCGCAGGACCTCGGGACGTACACGCCCGCCGACGCGACCGGCCCGGCGGTCGCCTACGACGGGACGCTCACGCATCGCATCGGCCTTGAGATTCGCGGCACGACCGCGACCCCGACCAATAACGCCGCCTACACCTGGCAGCCATCGACCGGCGCGACCACCGGCATCTTCACGCGCGACATCGTCAGCGACATGGAGTGCTACGCCTGCCACAACAAGCTCGCGCTGCACGGCGGCCCGCGCACCGACGCCGAGTACTGCGTCGTCTGCCACAATCCGGGCACCACCGATCCGCACTCGGGCAACACGCTCGACTTCAAGGTCATGGTCCACAAGATCCACACGGGCGTGAACCTTCCGACCGTGGTTGCGGCGGGCAGCACCGCGCCGGCGCAGGGCGTCGGCTACGTGATCTGGGGCTACATGAATTCGTTGAACAACTTCAACACGGTCGTTTACCCGCAGGACCCGCGCAACTGCACGACCTGCCATAACGCCAGCGACGGGGCGACGCCGGACACGAACAACTACCAGACCGTGCCGAACGCCGAGGCATGCGGGTCATGCCACGACAACGTCAACTTCACGACCGGCGCGAACCACAGCGCGGCGAACCTCGGGGGCCTCACGGACTCGGCCTGCGTCACCTGCCACGGCCCGACTGCCACGACCGGCGGTGGCGCATGGCAGGTCGCGGCCGCGCACGTCATCCCTGAGAAGGTGGCCGGCACGAAGTTCAGCTTGAACGTCTTGTCGGTGGCGGATGCGACCAGCGGGAATGCCCCGGTCAGCGGCGGCCAGCTCAAGATCACGTTCTCGGTGACCGATCCGACCAACAGCAACGCGCCCTATAGCCTCGCGTCGGCGACGCCATTCTCCGGCACCGACGGTGGCGGCGTGGTGTGCCNCGGCGGCGGCTCGGCGCGGCTCGCGATCGACGTCGCGTGGAGCACCGGCGACTACACCAACTTCCGCTCCAACTCCCCGCCCGCGCAGCCCTGGTCGTTCAATCCGCTCGCGGTCGTGCCTGGTTGCCCGGGCGATGCGCTCGCGAGCTACTCAGGACCGGACGCGAACGGCGTGTATACGCTCGTGACCAAGGTAGCGGGCGGCCTGCCGGCCGGCATCGGGACGCTCGGCGCCGTGTTCGAAGGGCACCCGGCCGTCGACACGCAGAACGCGGGCACGGCACCCGGCACGAGCTGGCAACGGATCCCGGTCACGACGACGGTCACCTACGGTGCCGTCGACGATCCGAAAGCCGTGCCGCGGCGGACCGCAGTTGACATCACCAAGTGCGACCGGTGCCACAACCTGCTCACGGAGCACGGTAACAACCGCACCGACAATCCGCAGGCCTGCGTCGCGTGCCACAACCCCGGTGCCACGGATGGCGAGTTCCGCAAGAACATCACGAACTCGAGCAACGTGGTGACGGGAGTCGATCCGGTCGATGGCCTCTACGAGCAGACGATCGACTTCAAGGTCATGATCCACGCGATCCACGGCGCAGTATTCCGTGCCTCGCTGGGCGCAACGCCGTTCGTCGTCTACGGCTTCGGCAACTCCCGGAACGACTTCAGCTCCGTCATCTTCCCGGGCGACATCAACGACTGCCAAACCTGCCACGTTCCGGGCGCCGATTATCCGGTCAACGACAGCGCCGTGCAGGCGACGACGACCAGCAACGGCACCGCTGTCAATCCGCTCAACCCGAACCCGGTCGCGGCGACCTCGGCCAACATGTCGGTGTGCTCGGCGTGCCATACCGACAGCACCGCGGCCCTGCACATGACACAAAATGGCGGCTCGAAGACGGTCCAGAAGGATGCGAACGGACGGACGATTCCCGGTCTGGCGGTCGAGACGTGTGCGATCTGCCATGGCCCGGGTGGAGTCGAGGACGTCGAGGTCGTCCACCAGGTCGCCCAGTACCCGTTCAACTGACCGGTGCTGGATGGGGAGGAGCGCGGCGACGGGCTGGACGGCTGTGTGCCGCGCGCTCATCGCCAGAACGGCACTGTCTGCTCACGCGGATCGCGTCATCAGAGGAAACACGCGCATGAGGCTACGACGGATTGACAGGGCCCTGGCGGTGCTCACCACCGCATGGTTGGCTCTCGCCTCGCTCCCGGCGATCGCGGCCGAGGCGCCGCCGGCGCCGGCCACGAGTGGCTACACGGAAAAAGGCGCGGACACCTGCCTCAATTGCCACGACGACCCGGAGCTGACGGGGATCTTCCGAACGGCGCACGGCCGCCCGACCGACCCGCGCGCGCCCTTCGGCCACGGCCAGCTGCAGTGCGAGGCCTGCCACGGACCCGGCGATGCCCACGCGCGCACCAAGGGCAAGAACAAGCCGCCGGTTATCCGGTTCGGCGCGAAGTCCGGGACGCGCGTCGCGACGCAGAACGAGCAGTGCCTCGGCTGCCACCGCGGCACGGCGCCTCACTGGCAGGGGAATGCCCACGCGGCGAACGACGTGTCATGCGCCGATTGCCACAAGAGCCACTCGGCGACGGACCCTGTGCGCGCGGTCGCGACGCAGGTCGAGGTCTGCAGCCGCTGCCACGCCGCGCAGCATGCGGATCTGTTGAAGCCGTCGCGCCATCCGCTGCTCGAGGGCAAGATGGCCTGCACGGGCTGCCACGCGCCGCACGGATCGACCTCGCCCGCGCTGCTCATCAAGTCGACGGTCACCGAAACCTGCACCAGCTGCCACACGGAATTCCGCGGCCCGTTCGTCTGGGAGCACGCGCCGGTCACGGACGACTGCACGATCTGCCACCAGCCGCATGGCTCGGCGCAGCCGTCGCTGCTGAAGACGCGGCCGCCATTTCTCTGCCAGCAGTGCCACCAGGTGCAGGGCCACCCGTCGGCCGCGTATACGCCTGACGGCCTGCCCGGCGGCGGCGGGCCAGCGGGCGGTGCATTCCTGCTCGCCGGCGGCTGTGTGAACTGCCACTCGCAGGTGCACGGCTCGAATCATCCCTCCGGCTCGAAGCTGATGCGTTGAGGGACCCAGCATGTCACCCCGCACGATTCTAAGGCTCACGATCGCCGCGCTGCTCGCGGCACCGGCCGCAGCGGCGCTCGCGGACACGCCCGCTCCCGACACCAGCAACTGGAAGTGCGAGTCCTGCCCGTTCTACGCGGGCTACGACGCCGAGGCCACGGCGGGTGCGATCGTCCCCGGCAAGGCGAATGCGCCGTTCGGCCGCTATACGGGCATTGATCAGGACAAGACCTACGTCGACCTCGACGCGCACGGCGACTGGCGCAACGCCGCCGGTGAGTACGCGCGCTACGAACTCGACGACCTCGGGCTCGATTCGCGGACCGGGCGCATCACGCTCGGCCAGGACGGCCACTACTCCGTGGCCCTCAGCTACACCGGCCAGCCGAACCGTATCTACGATGCGACGGTGACTCCGTATCTGGGGGGCGGCGGATCGCTGACGCTGCCGTCCGGCTGGGTGGCCGCCGGTACGCCGGCCGGCATGACCGCTCTTGCCGCGAGTCTGCAGGGCGTCGACATCGGCACGCTGCGCAAGAACTTCGGCCTCGAGGCACGCTGGCTGCTCGGCGGCGGCTGGTCCGTGTTCGGGTCGGCGAAGCGCGAGGACAAGACCGGCACCGAGATTCTCGGCGCCAGCTTCCTGACGCAGGCCGTGCAGCTCCCGGCGCCCGTCAATTACGAGACGGACACCTTCGAGGCCGGCGCGGCATGGTCGGACGCAAAGCGCTCGCTGCGGCTCATCCTGTCCGACTCGCACTTCAAGGACGACACCGAAGCTCTTTACTTCCAGAACCCCTACCTGCCGCTCGTGCCGAGCGCCATGCTCGGCGCCATCGCGCTGCCGCCGAGCAACGAGGCGCGCGGAGCGAACTTCACCGCCAGCACCGTGCTGCCGTTCAACTCGAACGCCTCGTTTGCGGCCGGCTACACCCAGCTGACGCAGGACCAGACGCTCTTACCGCCGAGCACGCTGCCGGGCGCAGTATCTCCGGGCTCCTTCAACGGCGACGTGACGCTCCAGCACTACGCGGCGACGCTCGGGTCGCGACCGATACCGAATCTGAACGTGCACGGTCGCGCGGCCTACGATGAGCGCAACGACGACAGCACGCCGCTGACCATCGCACAGGTCGTCACGGACGTCGCGCCGGGCGCGACGGTCACGACCCAGAACTACGACTACACGCGCTGGCGCTTCGACGGCGGTGCCGACTATCGCCTGTGGCGCTGGCTGACGGTCGGAATTGGCGCCGATCGCCACGAGGTCGACCGCACGCAGCAGGTCGTCCGGCAGACCGTGGACGGTGAGACGTTTGGTTACCTGCGGCTGACGCCGTGGAGCATGCTGGCGATCAACCTGAAAGGAGGCGCCGCGAGTCGCGACGCGCATGGGATCGACCTTGCGCTGCTGCCCCCGCAGGAGAATCCGCTGATCGTGATGTTCAACCTGGCGCCGCTGTACCGGGAGTTCGTCGAGCTCGGCGCGACGCTGAACCCCACCGCGACGATTTCACTGGGACTGCAGGGCTCGTGGTCCGACGACTTCTACCGCCAGTCGACGCTCGGGCTCGTGTCCGGCCGCCAGCGGCGGGTCGAGGCCACCTTCGGCTGGACGCCGGCGCAGACACTGTCGTTCTACGCCGACGGCGGGTACGAGGCGCGCCAGACCGTCCAGGACGGCGAATTCAGTGCGGCGTCGGCGCTGTGGCAGGCGCTGATCAACGACCGGTATTGGAACGCGGGCGCCGGCGCTCGCTACACGCACGGCCGCTGGGACGCGACAGTCGACTACTCCCATGCAACCTCCGGCGGCGAGACCGACGTCGGGTCGATCGGGCTGCTCGGCGGCTTTCCAGAGCTCGGCACCCGATATGACAGCCTGCGGGTTGGAGTGGGCTGTGGCATCACACCGGCGCTGACCGTGCGGCTCCGCTACGTGTATCAGAACTACTCGACCGACGACTGGGCGCTCGACAACGTGGGCCCGGCAACGCTCGGGAACCTGCTGTCCCTCGGGGCACCGGCCGCCGCCTACAACGTGAACCTCGTGGCGCTCAGCTTCACCTACCGGTTTGGCACCGGAGCGGCGCCGCACAAGGCCGAGTGAGTCGGTGCGCTGAAGCGCCGCGATCGCTCCCCGGCCGGATCCGCGCCCTGACGGCTCGGTCAGGCGAGCGCCGCGGCAACCGCGGCGAAGAACGCGGCGTCCTCGACGACGTGGGCACCGGTCGGCTTTGGGCGGGCTGAGAGCACGATGATCACGAGCCGCTCGCCCGGATTGAGGTAGATCCGCTGGCCGAAGATCCCCTGCGCGGCGAACGCGCCGCGATGGACCGGATCCGCGGGCGGCAGCGGCCACCACTGGTAGCCGTAGTCGACCCGCACGCCCCCCTGCATGCGCGCCGCTGTCGACTCCAGGAACCACCCGGCCGGAACGATGCGTGTGCCGCCGACGATACCGTCCTCGAGCACGAACTGCGCGAAACGCCCGTAGTCGCGCAGCGTCGCCGCCAGCCCGCTGCCGCCGATCCCGGCGCCTGATGGCGATTCGAGCCACCACGTCGCATCCGACTCCATGCCAGCGGGCTCCCAGATCTTCGCGCTCAGGTAGCTCGCGAGCGGCTGGTGCGTCGCGGCCTCGAGCAGCGCGCCGACGAGAAAGGTCTCGCCGGTGCTGTAGTTGAAAAGGAGACCCGGCGGCGCGGCGCGCGGGAGCGAGCCCATGAAACCGATCAGGCTTCCGGGTCGGCCGGCGATCTGCAGCTCGAGGAAGCGGCGCCGGTCGGACTCAGGATCCGTATAGGTCTCGTCCCAGCCGACGCCCGAGGCCATCTGCAACAGCTGGCGGATCGACACGCCGTCGTAGGCGGTGCCGGCGAGCTCCGGCAGGTGCCGTGTCAGGGGCTCCTCAACGCCGCTGACGAAGCCGTCGGCGATCGCGGCGCCAACGAGCGTGGAGCACACGGACTTCGCGATCGAGAACGACGCCCAGCGATCCGCGGGCGCGAGCCCGAGTTCGTAGTCCTCGAGCGCGATCGCACCGTCCTTGAGCACGAGCAGGCCCGCGACCCGGTTGAGTGCGAGGTAGTCGACGAGGTCGTAGGTACTGGCCGCCTGCCGGAGCCGGATTGGACCGAGGCGCCGCGGGCCGTCGGGCAGGCCGCGCACGCCGGGTCCGCGCCGGACGGTGGCAACCGGAAACAACCGGTCCGTGTGCTTGAGCGTGTCGACGAGTCCGTCGGGCGCGAGTGCGCCCGCATACAGCCGGCGCGCCACCGATGGCGCAGCCCCGGTCGATGCCGCGGTCGGCAAGCGCGCTGCGCGGGCGGGCGGATCGGTCGCGGCCATGCGCGATGGTAACCGACCGCGGGATTCGCTCAGGCGCCGAGCGCGTTGAGACGTCCGAGCAGCTCGTGTGGAGGGGTGCGAACGACTGGCAGGCTGCCCGGATAGACGCAGCCGCTCGCAGCGTCGAGCGTCAGCATCTCGCCCTCGGCGATGCGCTGCGCGCCGAACTGGCCGGCATGGCCATCGGCGTCGATCGCAAGACCCGTGCACCCGACGATGCACGCCTTGCCGAGCTGGCGGGCGAGCACGGCCGCGTGCGAGGTGCGCGCGCCGTGGACCGCGAGGAGCCCGGTGGTGGCCTCGAGCGCGGCGATGTCGGTGGTCGCAAGGTCCTCGCGGACCAGGATCACTCCCTCGCCGGCGCGCGCCCGGTCGATGGCCCGGCCTGGATCGAAGACCGCCGCGCCTGCAGCGACGCCGATGCTCGCCCCGGTGCCGGTCAGCAACGGCTCGATCGACCCGCCTGCGGCGACCTCGACGGTCTCGAGGCGCCCGGCATCGAGCGTCGCGACCCGGTTGCGCGCCTCGGCGGGCGACAGCAGGCCCGCTTCGGCGAGCTCGACCGCGATCCTGAGCGCAGCGAGCGGCGTGCGCTTCGCCTCGCGCGTCTGCAGCACGAACAGCTCGCCGTTCTCGACCGTGAACTCGAACTCCTGCGCATCGCGGAATTCGTGCTCGAGGAGCGCGGCGAGCTCGGCGAGTTCCTCCCAGATCGGCGCCGGGAGTGCTTGGGTCGCGGCTGCGCTCACGAGGGCGGTCCTGCCCGAGACGACATCCTCTCCCTGGGCGTTCGGTGCGAAATCGACGTAGAGCTCGGCACTGCCGGTCGATGGGTTGCGAGTGAAGCCGACGCCCGCGCCCGAGGTCCCGCCGGCATTGCCGAACACCATGCGCTGCACGGTCACGGCAGTGCCGAGCTCGTGGGCGATGCCGTGCGCCTCGCGGTACCAGCGGGCCTTGGCGCCGTCCCACGAGCGGAACACGGCGGCGACAGCCTGCTCGAGCTGCTCGACAGGCGATTGCGGAAAGGGCCGGTCCGCGGCGGTGGCGTAGAGCGCGAGCTCGCGCAGCGCGAGCTCGCGCAGCGCCCGGAAGTCGAGTTCAGCGGGTGCAGCCACCGAGTTCAGCGCGAGCGCCTGCCGTCGTGCCGTTTCGAACGGCGCACCCGGGAGCCCCGCGACGGTCTCGGCGTAGGACTCGATGAGCCGGCGGTACGAGTCCCACACCAGACGCGGGTTGCCGGACACCCGCAGCAAGCCGGACAGCGTCGTGTCACCGAGCCCGACGTTGAGTACCGTCTCCATCATGCCGGGCATCGACACCGGCGCGCCCGAGCGCACCGACACGAGCAGCGGCCGGCGGCTGCTGCCGAAGCCGAGGCCACTCGCCGCCTCGAGTCGCCGCAGCGCCGCGGCGATTTGCGACCGGGCGCCCTCCGGCAGCTCCCCGCCCCCGGCGAGACACGCGCGGCACCAGCCCGTCCCGAGCACGAACGCCGGGGGTATGGGGACCCCGAGGCGCGCGAGGCGCGCGAGGTTATGGGCCTTGAAGCCGAGTTCGGCGACCGGTCCCGGCGGGCCCTCGTCCACGCCGCAGCCGATCAGATGGACCAGCCGCGCCTCGTCCACCATTGCTGCTCCTCAGTGCGCCGTCAGCTGCGCGAGCACCTGATCGCGCAGGTACAGGGCCGCGTGCTGCAGGTGGTCGCCCGCGAGCTCGAGCCCGGCGGCGCTCTGGGCGGTCAGATAAATCTCCCGCGCGCTCGTGCCGCCGCCGGCGAGCTCCGCCGCGACGCGGCGCTTGAGCTCATCGGTCTCGTGCTCGATACGCCCGATGCGATGGATCGCGTCCAGAAAATCCCTGAGGTCTTCACGGGCGGCACCGGGCCCCAGGGACCGCACCGTCTCGAGGGCCTTGACGAGCTCCTGGCTGCCGGCGACGAGCCGGCCGGCGAGTGTTGCGAGCTCGGCGATCAGCGGGCTGCCGACGCCGGCGCGGCGGAGCAGCGTCACCAGGAACGCCGTCTCCTCGAGGTCGTCGGCAACATCGTCGGCGCGCTGCACCAACTGCTGAAGGTAGGCGGTCTCGGGCGCCGCGCGCGCGGCTTCGCGCACATCGTTGACGATGCGATCGGCATCCGATTCCCAGGCCTTGCAGCGCGCCGCGAGCTGCTCGGCGACCTGTTGGCCGTCGCTGCGGCCTAAGGCCAGCAGCGCATCGCGCACGCTGCTTGCGATCTCGACGATGAGGCCTGCGTGCTCCGAGACGCGATCAAGCAGGCTCTCGCTGCTGCCGCGCAGCTGGCGCAGCAACTCCGCCCGCAGCTCGTCGTGCACCAGCGACTCGGGCCGGCCGGCCAGCAGCTCCGCGGTCGAGATCCTGAGCACGAACTGCAGGAAGCGCTCGGCCCGGTCGCCACCCAGCAGGTCGTCAAGCGTCTGCCCGAAATGACTGCGGCCGCGCGCCGCAAAGTCGAGCGCCTCGAACACGGCGCGCGCGCCGCCGAGCCGCAAGAAGCCCATGTGGCCGACGTCTTGAGCGGCCGCCCACTCGAGCAACCGCACCGCCTCGGTCTTGCCGACGAGGGTCCGCAGCTGCTTGCGGGCCCGGTTCCAGTCGATCAGGAACACGAGCCGCGATCCGAGGAACTCGAGGAAGCGGTCGATGCGCTCGGAATCCGGCGTCGGGCAGCGGCCGACGGCCACGTGATACAGACCGTCGGTCATCTGCCGGTCCTGGATCAGGCGCGTGTCCTGCCAGTCGACCGGATGCGGCCGGAACAGCGACTGGAAGAACAACAGCCGCTGCAGGTGCACGTCGGTGTAGGTGACCGAGACGCCGTCAGCCGCGACGTGGACGACGAGCACGTGCGCATCGGTTGTGCCGATGTCGTTCTGAATCACCAGGCGCCCGCCGCTGCGGGTTGCGGTCGTACCTAGGCCCGGATGGTCGAACTTGAGCGGCAGCGTGCGGTTGACGCCGCGCATGAAGGCGCGTACCCGCTCCCGGTCGCCGGCCGCGAGGTCGTAGACGCTCGCGCCGTCGAGGACCTCGGTGGCCACCGCCTGCTGCAGACGGTTCAGCATCCTGTGCAGGTCCATGACCAGCAGGTGCAGGCTGTCACCGCGCCCGCGATCACCGTGCGACCAGGCATCGAGTTCCACCGCCGTGAACCCGTCACGGTGCGCGACCAGCGCCGGCAACAGCAGGGCGGCGCGCGCCGTCACTGCCGCGACCGCCGCGCTCCCGGCCGCTCCCTCGGCGACCAGCACCGGTGCGAGCATCGCCCGGACGTCGCGCTCGGTGTCGGCGAGCACGGCTGCGGCGCCGGGCAGCCGGTAATCGTCGGGCGGCGCGCGGGTGCAGGTTCCGGGGAGTTCGTCGAGGCGCGGATCGTCGATATGGGCAGCCTTGCGTTCGACGCGCAGGTCCGGGAGCTCCCGATCCGGCGAATCGGCGTGCCGGCGCGCGAGCTGCAGCAGCGTCAGCCGGTACTTGACGCGGTCGTTGGCGGCGAGCGCCTCCTCGATGAGGCGCGGCAGCGCGAGCCCATGCTCGCCGAGCGCGGCAACGATCGATTGCTTGGCCAGCATGCGTGCCTCGTGCGTCCGATGTGGCATGCTGCCGCGCGGCGCGCCTGCCGGCATCGGGGCAGGCCACAATGCCAGCCCGCGCCGCAGTCATGGCGCTGAAACGTTGCCCTGCTATGCGCCGCCCGCCAACCGACTTCGACGCCGACTTCTTCGAGCGCTATTACGGCCATGCGGCCACGCGGGTTGCCGACGAGCGCGATGCGGCGCGCCTCGTCGGGCTCGTCGGCGGCATCGTCGACTACGTGGGTGTGACGGTGCGGCGCATCCTAGATGCCGGCTGCGGGGTCGGGCTGCTGCGCGCGCCGCTGCTCGACCACTATCCGCGGGCGCGCTACGAGGGCCTCGAAGTGAGTCCTTTCCTGTGCGCCAAGTACGGCTGGCGGCAGGGGTCACTCGCCACGTTCGCTGCGGCGCAGCCGTACGACCTCGTGATCTGCCACGACGTGCTGCAGTACCTCGACGATGGTGCGGCGGCGCGCTCGATCGCGAACCTCGCACGCCTGACCCATGGCGCGCTCTTCTTCAGCGTGCTCACACAGCGCGACTGGCACCATGCCGCGGACCAGTCCCGCACCGACCGCAACGTGCACCTGCGCTCGGCGGACTGGTACCGGCGGCGCCTGAAGCGCGGCTTCCGCCATCTTGGCGGGGGGGTGCATCTGGCGCGGCCGCTAAAGCCGATCCTGTGGGAACTCGAGGCGCCCTGGAGCTGAGCCGAAGCGCGCTGCCGGGGAATCAATGGCCCGGATCGCCGAGCTCGCGGATTGCCTGCTGACCCTTGAGGAAGGCAACCAGCCGCTCGATCAGGTCGCGGGTCTTCTGGCCTGCCACGACATCGGCGCCGTGTTCGCGCCAGAGCTCGACGCCCCAAACCGGCATGTCACGGGGCCCGTGGGCCATGACCGTCTCGCGGCCGTCGATGACCCGGTAGACCCAGTTGTCGGGGTAGGCGCCGCCATGGCGTGCGGCAATGCGGGCCAGATCCGGCACCGCGACCGTCAGGCTCCGGGCGACCGGTCCGTCACCGGCGAGCGTGCGGCCGTGGCAGCTCGCACAGAAGCGCTGGTAGAGCTCGACCCCGCTGTAGTCGGAGAAATCGCTGGCGAGGGCGGGCGTCGCGGCGAGCATGGCCAGCAGGGCGGCCCCCAGGGGGTGGTGGCAATGGCGCATCGGTGGCTCCGGTCCGGATCAGACACTGTACGTCGCCCGCCGCCCGATCGGACCCGCGGATTTCCGGGGTGCGGCTGCGCAGGCTACAATCCCCCGGCGCAGCGTGCGCCATCAACAGCAAACGACCAGCAGGGGGATGATCATGCAACTGTCGTGGAACACCAGCCGCCGCGGCCGACCCGCCCGCCTCTTTCTCGTGACGGCGTTTGCGGCCGCCCTCGGTAGCCTCGCCGCCTGCGGCGGCAGCGATGAGACCGTCGCGCTGATCAAGCCGACGATCAAGGTCCAGTCGATCACGCAGCAGGGCTCGTGCGAGGACGTCAACATCAAGGTGACGCCGCTCAAGATCCTTCCGGGCGCGCCGAAAATGTCCAACGACCGCGAGTTCGTCACCCCTGTGAAGCTGACCAAGGGCGCCGACAATGTGTCCTGCACCGGGCAGGCCCTGACGATCCCGATGGCGCCGGGCAAGTGGAAGCTCACGGCCAACCTGCCGTCCGAGATCGCGACCTGCGAGCGAGACATCGCCGCCGGTGGCAATCTGACGATCAGCTTCAAGGACGGTGAGATCACGTGCCTGGAACAGGCAGCGGCCAAGCCGGACGAGGCACCGCCCGCTCCGCCCGCACCGCCCGCCGCGCCGCCAGGGCCGCCGCAGTCCTGACCGATGCCCGGGGCGTCGTGCGCGACGCCCCGGACGTCCCCGACCCTAGCCCGGATTCGGTTGCGGCGCTCCCACCGGGGCGCCGCGGCACGCTGCTGGCGGGCCACGGAATCCGACCGGTCGTGCTAATCTGCGCGGGTGAGCAAGGGTACCGAAACCCGGGCGCGGATCCTGGCGGCGGCGGTCGAGACCGCGTGCCTGACGGGCTTCAACGGCCTGAACCTGCAGCCGCTCGCAGTCCGCGCGCGGCTGACGAAGAGTGGCCTGTATGCGCATTTCGGGTCGAAGGAAGCGCTGCAAGTGGCGGCACTCGAGCGCGCGGCCGCGCTGTTTCAGCAGACGATCGTGGCGCCGGCCAAGGCCGAAGGGGCGGGACTGCCGCGCCTGCGGGGGGTGTTCCACCGCTGGCTCGAGTGGCCAGGACGCGCCGGCCTCCCCGGCCACTGCCCGTTCTTCGCGGCAGTGGTCGAGTTCGACCACGACGAGGGGCTCGTGCGGGCGCGCCTGACGCGGCTGTTCCGCGACTTTCAGCAGGTCATCGAGCAGCTCGTTGCCTCGGCGGTCCGGCATGGCCATCTGCCGGAAGGAACATCTCCGACGCAGTTCGCGCACGAACTGCTGGCGCTGCGCTACGCCCACCACTGGGCGCAGGACTTCATGCGCGATCCGCAGGCCATGATGCGCACGCGCGAGGCCTTTGCCGCGCTCGTGGGCCGGGGCCGGAACGTCATCTGAGGCCGGCCAGCACCAGGCGCCGTCGGCGCAGTCGGCGCGCAGCGTCTGGGGCCCGACGAGGAACCCGACCGGCACTGTCGAGCGCGCCCGACCTCAGCGGCCGTAATACACCGTGAAACCGGCCGTCTGGATCGTGTTTGCGTTCAGCATGGAATCGACGACCGCCGCGCTGGCGCCCTTGCCGGCCGCGAGTGTGTCAACTTTCAATGCATAAAGAGTAAACACATACCGATGCGGCTTGTCGCCAGCTGGCGGGCACGGGCCGCCAAAGCCCGGTGTGCCGAAATCCGTCACCGCCTGCACGGATCCTGCCGGCGCCTTGCGGCCCGATGGGTCGCCGGCGCCGGCGGCGAGCGTCGTGCTCGTCGCTGGGATATCGTAAATCAGCCAGTGCCACCAGCCCTTGCCGGTGGGCGCATCCGGATCGAAGACCGTGATCGCAAAGCTGCGCGTGCCGACCGGCGCTCCGCTCCAGCTGAGCGCGGGCGAGACGTTGCCGCCGCTGCAGCCGTAGCCGTTGAACACGTGGCGTTGCTCGAAGCGCCCGCCGGGCATCAGCTCGGCACTCGCCAGCGCGAACGCGCTCGCCCCGGGGGGCGGTCCGGCTGCACGGGCGGTGATACCCGGCACGCTGAGTGCGGCCAGCAGTACGGCGGGAAACAGGCATCGCGGCATCGGCGGTCTCATCGACAGCAGAGGTGCCGCTCGAGTGTAGGCGGGGCCCACCGATCCGTCACCCGCCCGGCCCCGCCTCGGGCGCCTCCGGGCCGATTGAGGGATAATGCGCGGCCCTGACACCACGGTCCCTCCCTTGAACACAGCCCTCCTCATCCTTGCCGCTGCCGGCGCGCTGCCGCTCGCGGCCTGCGGCCAGGAGCAGTCGATCCCCCACCCGCCGCAAGGATGGTTCCACGCGGCGGCGGCACCGCGCCTGCCGCTGCGCGTCGCAGCGGACCTCGTCGTCAAGCGGGCACAGTTCGGGATCCTCGAGACGACCTCCAACGGCGAGGAGCACTTTGTGCCTGCCAAGGACATCCCCGCCGAGGACGGCCAGGTGTTCGGCTGGGTCGTCGACGTCGAGACCAGCCGCGACTCGCTCCACTGGCAGGAGCACCTGAAGCTGCCGCGCCCGCCCGCCGACTGGGGCGATGCGGCGAGCGATCCGGACGTACTGATCGCCGCGGACGGGCGCAGCGTCGCCTCCCAGGGCGACGACCTGATCGAGGACGGGGAGCTATCGCGGTTCTACTGGGCGCTCGCGCCCGGCGATCCCGCGGGCGAGTACGAAATGGACGTCGCGGTTGAGGGCAAGGCAGTCGCGCATTTCACGTTCCGGGTCTCCGCGCCCGTCCAGGAGAAGCCGATCCTGGTCAGCAACGGGCCGCACGGGGGTCTCGCGCGGCGAGGCGCGGTGCCCGGCCCGTGGCGGATCGGCGCTGGATCAATCGCATGGAAATGAAGCGCGTCAATGCCGGCAACCTGCGGGCGATTGGCTACGACGAGCAGAACCGCCTGCTTCGCGTCGAGCTTGGGAACGGAACGCTGGTCGAGTACGCGGGTGTGTCGGCCGACACGTGGCAGCGCCTGAGTTCGTCCTCTTCGATGTGGAGCTTCTTCCGCGACAACATCGAAGAGAACTACTCCGAGCGCCGCGTCCGCTGAGCGGCGGCATGCCGACCACGCAAAGACTGCAGCAGGCGCTGCCGATCGCCGTCGCGGTCGCGATCATCGTGCTCGCCGGGCGCGTGCTCGCCCGCACGCTCAAGCACGTCAGCCTCACCGGCGTGTTCGCGCACCTGCATGCGATCGCCACCCCGCAACTTGCGATCGGTGCGCTACTCGTGATCGTGATCTATGCGACCCTCGCGACCTACGAGGCGATCGTTGCAGGTACCGTCGCCGGACCCGTGACCGCGCGGCGCGCGATGCTCGGCGCGCTGCTCGCGGCATCGATCGGGCACGTGCTCGGCTGGGGCGCCGTGTCGGGCGGTGCGATCCGCTACCGGCTGTACTCGGCAGTGCTGATGCGCCCGCTCGACATCGGCAAGATGGTGCTGCTCGCCGCGATGCCGTATCCGGTCGGACTCGGCCTGCTGCTCGGGCTGTCGCTGGTGCTGCAGAGCGCGGCCGCGGCGCGCATCCTGCACGTGCCGGCCGAGCTCGCGCGCGGCACCGGACTTGCGCTGCTCGCACTGCACGCCCTCTACGTCGCGCTGATCCTCAGTCGGCGCGCACCGCTGATCCTCGGGCGGTTTCTGCTGACGATGCCCTCGCCGTCCTTGACCGCGGTCCAGTACTGCGTCGGGACGATCGAGGTGTGCTGCGGCGCAGGGATCCTGTACGCACTGATGCCGGCGGGCATCGCGCCGCCGTTCCTCGTGTTCGTGGGCATCTACGTACTTGGCATTCTCGCCGGGCTCGCCAGCAGCGTGCCGGCCGGCCTCGGCGTCTTCGAGGCGATGCTCGTGACCCTGCTGCCGCAGGTGCCGAAGGAGCAGCTGATCGCGACGGTCCTCGCCTACCGGTTCGTTCTGGAATTCGCGCCGGCGGTGATCGCGATCACGCTGTTCGTCGGCTACGAGGCGTGGTGGCGGCTGCCGGCGCAGCGCGCGCGACTCGCGCGGCTCGAGCGCGAACGAGCCGGCTGATGATCAGGGTCCCGGCGGCTCCGCAGCTGGCTGCGAGGCTGCGGTGCGGGCCTCGCCGGCACGCAGCGTGATCCGGAGCTTTCCATACGGAGAGGCGCCGAGGAACGCGAACCGGGCGGCCTCGGCGGCGCTGTCGGGGTTCGTGATGGGCGGCAGCGACCGGCCGGCGGCGAGCCGCGCCGGCGTGAACACGACGAGATAGCGCTCGCGCGTGGCGGACGGGTCGATCGGCAGCGTGACCCGGTACGCCGGTGCGGTCGTATGCTCGAAGAGCGGTAGGTCGAAGCGCAGGAACTCGAGATCGGTGGACCGCGACACGAGGAAGTCGTCGGTCAGCACCGCGACCACCGGATAGAGCACGCGCGCGCGGCGCGGGTCCGGCCCGCCCTCCAGAAAGCTGCGCACCTCGACGACGTACGGATGGGTCTGCGGCGGCAGCGCAAAGGCCCGGAAGGCGCTCGGGCCGCTCTGGAACTCGAAGGTCGGGCTCGAGGCATCGATCACGAAATCCACCGCGCCCTCCGCCGGCAGCGGCTGGTAGCGGAAGTGCGCCGGGTCCGCGTCCGGCGCGGGCGGCGCGGCGGACAGGGCCGGCGAGCCGGCGGCGAGCAGAGCTGCGAGCGCAAGGCCGCGTGCGAGCGCCGTCACCGCCGCACGCGGCGCGCGGCCGGCGGCCGGCGGGAGGTGCGGGGGATACTGCATCGACGAGAGGCTAGCACGGAGCGCCTGCGGCGCCCGTCATTTTCACGACGGTCGGGTACGATAGCGGCCCGGTTCGATTCTCAGGCCCCGCCGATGACCCGCCCCGCGCCCCGCGCCGCGATCCGGCCGTTCGAGATCGCCTCGCCGTTCGGCGCGCGCATCGATCCGTATTACTGGTTGCGCGACGACGAGCGGGCGAACCCGGAGGTGCTCGCCTACCTCGGCGCCGAGAACGAGTATTGCCGCGAGACGCTCGCGCGGCTCGCACCGCTGCAGGACCGCCTGTACGCGGAGATCGTCGGCCGCATCAGGCAGGACGACGCGACGGTGCCGGCGCGCCACAACGGCTACTGGTACTACACGCGCCACGAGATCGGCAAGGAATACCCGATCCACGCGCGCCGCCGGGGCACGCTCGAGGCGCCGGAGGAAGTGCTGCTCGATGCGAACCGTGCCGCCGAGGGTCACGAGTTCTACGAGGCCGCCGAGCTCGCGGTCAGCCGCGACAACCGGCTGCTGGCCTGGGCCGAGGACACGGTCGGGCGGCGTCAGTACCGCGTGCGCATCCGCAATCTCTCGACTGGCGAGCTGTACGCGGACTGTCTCGACAATGTCGAGCCCGACCTCGCCTGGGCCAACGACAACCTAACGCTCGTCTACGTCGAGAAGCACCCCGACACGCTGCTCGGCTACCGCGTCAAGAAGCACGTGCTCGGCACGGCCACCACGAGCGATGTGCTGATCTACGAACAGGACGATGCGAGCTTCTACACCGGCGTCTACAAGAGCAAGAGCGAGCGCTTCGTGTACATCGTTTCGCAGAGCACCGTGTCGACCGAGTACCGCTTTGCCGACGCCGACGACCCGGCGCTCGCTTTCGCCGTGGCCCTGCCGAGGGAGCGCGACCACGAGTATCAGCTCGAGGACCTCGGCGAGCGCTTCGTGATCCGCAGCAACTGGCAGGCGACCAACTTCCGGATCCTCACCGCGCCGATCCCGGCGATCGGCGACCGCAGCGCCTGGCGGGTGGTGGTGCCGCATCGCGACGATGCGTTCATTGCCGGCTTCACGGCATTTCGCAACTACCTCGTGCTCGCAGAGCGCTCGGGGGCGCTGCGCAAGATCCGCGTCCGCTCGTGGGACGGTGCACGGGAGTTCCTGATCGATGCCGCGGAGAGCGCCTACGCGATGACCCTGGGCGCCAACGAGGAGAGCGACACCGACACGCTGCGCTACGTGTACTCCTCGCTGACGACGCCGAACACCACCTACGACTACGACATGACGAGCGGCGCCCGCGTACTGCTGAAGCGCGATCCGGTGCTCGGCGAGTTCGACCCGGAGCGCTACGCGACCGACCTGTTGTGGGCGCCGGCGCGCGACGGCTCCCGCGTGCCGGTGTCCGTGCTGTACCGGCGCGGTACGGCGCTCGACGGAACCGCGCCGCTCTACCAGGTCGCCTACGGCGCCTACGGCCTGTCGCAGGATCCGGCATTTCGCTCGACCGTGCTGTCGCTCGTCGACCGCGGCTTCGTCTACGCCATCGCGCACGTGCGCGGCGGCCAGGAGCTCGGTCGCGCCTGGTACGACGCCGGCCGCCTACTGCAGAAGCGCAACAGTTTCAGCGACTTCGTCGACGTCACACGCTTCCTGGTGGCGGAGCGCTATGCGGACCGCCGGCGCGTCGTCGGCATGGGTGGCAGCGCCGGGGGACTGCTGATCGGGGCGGTGGCGAACCTTGCGCCCGCCGACTATCGCGCACTCGTGGCGCACGTACCATTCGTCGACATCGTCACGACGATGCTCGATCCGGGCATCCCGCTCACGACCAATGAGTTCGACGAATGGGGCAACCCCGCCGCCGACAAGGCGACCTACGACTACATGCTGTCCTACTCTCCCTACGACAACGTCGTGGCGCGCGAGTATCCGGCGCTGTACGTGACCACTGGCCTGTGGGACAGCCAGGTGCAGTACTGGGAACCCGCGAAATGGGTCGCACGGCTCCGGACGCTCAAGACCGACGCGAACACGCTCGTGATGCGCGCGAATCTCGAGGCCGGCCACGGCGGCCGGTCGGGGCGCTTCCAGCGCTATCGCGAGATCGCCGAGGAGTATGCGTTCGTGCTCGATGAGACCGGCATCGGCGCCTGACGAGGGTGAGCGTCCCGACGCGATCGCCGGCGGGCCGGACGCCGCGACTAGACAACATGGCCCCCGCCGATTTGGAGGGGGCGGCTGATGAGAAGGAAGCGGTCTGCCTCCTGCCATATCGTGGGTTGCGCACGTGAGTGCGCCGAGCCACATACAGAACGCCTGGCGGCGTGATCTGCAGCAGTCACAGGAGGCAGACCATGGACAACGATATCACTGCTTTCGTCGGAATGGACGTACACAAGGGCTCCATCGCGGTGGCGGTTGCCGAGGCAGGTCGTACTGCGCCGCGGTTCGTCGGCACGACCGGTCCGCAGCTGGCGGAGCTTCTCAAGGCGCTGTCGCACCTCGGTGAGCCGCAGCGGATGCTGATCGCCTACGAGGCCGGACCGTGCGGGTACGGATTGGCGCGGCAGCTCGGTGCGCGGGGTTACCGCTGCGAGGTGATCGCGGTCGCCAAGACGCCGCGCAAGCCGGGCGAGCGGGTCAAAACCGACCGCCGCGACGCGCTGATGCTCGCGCGCTACCTGCGTGCCGCCGAGCTCACGCCGGTCGTCATCCCGGACGAGCGTGACGAAGCGATCCGTGACCTGTCGCGGGCGCGCGAGGACGCCGTCCGTGCCCGGCTCAAGGCGCGCCAGCAGCTGAAGGCGATGCTGTTGCGCCACGGGCACCGCTACACCGGTAAGACCTCCTGGACGGCGGCCCATGAGCGCTTCCTCGCCAAAGTCAGCTTCGACCACCCCGCCCAGGACGTCGCCTATGCCGAATACCGCAGCGCCGTCCGCGAGGCCCACGATCGGGCCGAGCGGATCACCGCGGCACTGC
>JGI12269J14319_10001684_pt1 | contig 21797 bp, 21 predicted proteins | sample PeaSoiSIISIP2007_FD_14319 | JGI IMG/M metagenome (IMG submission 14319)
GGCCCAACAGGCCGCCCAGGCGGCGCACGCGTTCCGCGAGACTCTACAGCGGGCCACTCTGGCGGCGGAGGCACTTGCGCTTCCGAGTCGCGTTAGCCACCCATTCGCCCGGTCAGCCGGATTACTGGTTATCCGGCCATCGCAGCCTTGATCGCCGCGCTCGGTCTGCGGCATGGGCGGGTGGTCCGATGGTCGCGGTGACATGGCCGCGGCGGATGGCACGGCGGGCGGGGCGCACACTGGTGGGGTGCGTATCACTGTCCGGGTCCGGCCCCGGTCTGCCCGTCCCGGCGTGGGCGGGCACCACGATGAGGCCCTGGTGGTCCGGGTCAGCGAGCGAGCCGCGGACGGCAAGGCGACTGCGGCTGCGCTGGCCTTGGTGGCGGCGGAGTTCGGAGTCAGCCGTGGCTCGGTCACGGTGGTGGCAGGGGCGCGAAGCCGGGTGAAGATACTCGACGTGGCGGGCGCCGATCCGGCAACGCTCGAGCGGCTGCTCGCGCGATAGGACCGCGCCTGGCCACAGGCCGGTACCCTCTCCCGGCGGCTCCAGGGTGATCGGCTCCAGTGTGATCGGTACCGTTCGGGTTATGACCATCGAGCCTGACACCAAGGACTGGACCTGGGTGCTGCAGCGGCCCTGCCCGGACTGCGGCCTGGACACCCGCAGCTTCCCCCGTGACGGGATCGCCGGCATGATCCGCGTCAATGCCGCTGCATGGCATGACTTGCTGGCTGGGCCCGGTGATCACCGGCGGCGTCCGGCACCGGGGAAATGGTCAGCCCTGGAGTACGGCTGCCACGTCCGCGATGTCCTGCGGCTGTACGACCAGCGCCTCTCGCTGATGCTCACCGAGGATGGGCCGCAGTTCCCCAACTGGGACCAGGACGCCACCGCGATAGCTGACCTCTACCGCGAGCAGGACCCCGTCACGGCCGCCCGGGAACTGGCCACCGCCGCCGGTGTTATCGCCGCGCACTTTGACGGCCTTGCCCCAGATCAATGGCCACGCACCGGCAGCCGCAGTGACGGAGCCCACTTCACCGTGGAGTCCTTTGCCCGGTACCTCATCCATGATCCGGTCCATCATCTCTACGACGTCACCGGCACCCGGCACACGACCTGGCAGTGACACACCCGCGGCCGATGATTGTGTCCACCCGGTGCGACCGCGGAACCGTACCCATGATATATCTGCTAGAACCACGATGAGATATATTCGCTAGTGAGGGGAGGTGACTGGCCATGACCAAGACTCTCATCGACATCGACGACGAGTACCTTGCCGCTGCCCAGCAGGCGCTGGGCACCACCACCAAGAAGGACACCGTCAACGCCGCCCTCCGCGAGGTCACCGCGCTGGCCGCCCGGCGCCGCGATCTGCAAAGGCTTACCTCCCGCGGCCTCCCCGACCTTGAAGACGAGGACGTGATGCGGGCCGCATGGCAGCGGTAGCACGCTACCTGGCAGACACCAGCGCGCTCGCCCGGCTGCACCGCCCGGCAGTAGCAGCGGTCCTGGTGCCGCTGATCGAGTCGGGAGTCGTAGCGACTTGCGGTGTCATCGAGTCCGAGCTCGGATGGGCCACCCGCAGCAGCACAGAATTCGACCAGTNGCGAGCCGATCGCGATGCCGGCTACGAGTGGCTGGCCACCCACGATGAGGACTGGCGACGCGCGCTTGAGGTCCAGGCCTCCCTGTGGCGAAGCGGGCACATGCGGGCCGTCGGCCTGCCCGATTTGCTGGTCGCAGCGGTGGCCGAGCGCGAACGCGTCATTGTCCTGCACTATGACGGTGATTACGACCCCATCGTGCAGGTCACCGGCCAGTCGATGCAATGGGTCGTGCCTCGCGGAACAGTACCCTGACCATCCCCCAGAACTGCCGGGACCCGCGCAGGCGTCAAATCCCTGCCCAGGACAGACTGGCTGCCGATAACAAGCACATCCGGATCGCCGACGATCGTTGACGCGGCGCGCAGAATATGCTCAAGCTGCTCGCGGGTCACGCAGTATGCGCCTGACGCCAGTGATTGCGGAACGCCTGGAGGGCGGCTGTCCGATCCTGTTGGCTGAGTACGCCTGCAAATGGGCTGTTCTGCCGGAGTTCCACAGCGTGCCTCGATGGGGAAGTCAGGGCACTGAAAACCGCGTCTTCGCCGCTGTCGAGGATCTTTTGCCACTCGGTCAGCCACTGTGCTGTCGCTCCCTGGGGATGGACCTGCCTGAGGTGCTGAAGGTTCTTGCCTGCCCGGGCCAGCACTGCGTCCGGGTCCAGGGCAAGGCGCCCGGCGACGACCCGGTGCAGCCACAAGGACCGCTCCTGATCCCTGGTCAGTTCCCCGCTCATGAACCCCGTCACATCCGCGCGGCGCACGCGCCGATGCGACCCGACTGACACAAACGGCAGCACGCCGCGCACGCACAGGTCGACGACATGCTGGCGCGAGCACCCGAGCAGTCGCGCTGCCTCGCCGGTGCTCATCAGATCAGCTTGCTGGCCCATGCCCTGAGGATAGGCCCTTAAACCCAAAAAACACAACAGGCCAGTTCCCTGCCGGCATGACCCGGTCAGGCTCCCCAGGCCGCCCCGGCACGGCCTCTTATCACTTCCTGCCGGCGACTATCCGGTATGCGGAACGGCCGGACGTATCGGAAACCCCGGAACTCGCAGTTAGGATGCGCAGTGTCGCCGGATCCAGCAACCGCCTGACGGACTCGCTCGGCTGGCGGCACGATGGGGTTCTGGCCGAAACGCCGCGAGTTCGGGCTGCTGCCATCACCCTGTAGACAAGCTGAGGCAGCGCTAGCTGGTAAAGGATGCCCGCGAAATGGATGGAGGTGGCCACGGTGAGCCAGAAGCAAAGCCGACGATCCAGCCGCCGGACGCGCCGGCCGGCCCCCGAAACTGCCGCCGACCAGGCTTATCCCATCTGGGTCGATGTTTCCGGTCGGCGCATGTTCGTCGTCGGCTATACATCGGGCGGAGCCCCCTACGGCATCTTCGAGGACGAGATGGATGTCGGCCCAGACGACCTTGATCTGGGTAACTGTGACCAGCTGTACTGACTCAGCTTCGCGCTTAACGCGGCAAATGAGTACGTGCGTGATAAGAGTGGCGATGTATGAACACGCGGACCTGGTGGCCTGGCCGGCGGGACTGCAAGCGGGTCTGCCTTGCGGTCAGCGATGCGAGAAGCTCTTGATAACCGCGTGTCGACCGCCGATCTGATCGGGTCCTCATCGACCGGGTCGGGGAGAACTGGGCAGGCTCTGATCGGTTGTCTCCGGGAGTCTTGTTGTGCGCAGCGTCGAAGCGGAATGCGGCCTGGGATAGTGCCTCGTGGCCACCGGCGGTGGTGGTCCTTTCTGGCTCGCGGCGGGGACTGCGGCCCTGGTGAGAATTAACGGGGATCTAGGTCGATGCGTACCGTTAGCGGGCTGGTGCCCATCGCCGCTGACGCGCGCATGCGCCAGCGGCGCGCGAGGCCGGCCTGGGGTAGGAGCCGTTGCCGCTCGCGCGGGTCGTCCTGGTCGAGGATGTGCGCCGTCCCGGCCCGCCAGCCGATGCCGGAACCGCTGCGGAACTTGACCCGGACGCGCGGGTTCGCCGCGATGTTGCGGACCCGGTCGGCGCCGTGCCCGCGCTGGGCCGCCAGCCAGAAGGTATCCCCGTCCAGGCCATCGCGCGCTGGCGTGCGCCGGGGCTGCCCGGGACGCCGCCCGGTCGTCTCCAGCAGGGCGTCGCCCGGCGGCGGGAGACCCACGTCCCGCGCGAGCAGGACGATCGGGTTGACCGCGTGCTTCTCGAGGGGGTAGATGATGCGCTCCCGGGCGTCTGACCCGGCCATCTCAGGGCCTGTCCCTTTCCGGGGCGGTGACCGCCAGCGACCCATCTCGTGCAGATAATCTAGGCCGCGCCCGGGTCCAGGCGGCGGCCTGGGCGGGGTAGCCCCGGCGCCGGGTAGGTTGATGTCATGCCGGGCCGGATCGTGCTGTACGGGGCCACGGGCTATACCGGTGCGCTGACCGCGCAGGCGATGGTCGCCAGCGGGGCGCGCCCGGTCCTGGCGGGCCGTGACCAGCGCCGGCTGAGCGCGCTCGCCGCCCGGCTCTCGCAGGCAGGCGACGGGACCGAGCTGGAGACGGCGGTCGCGGCGGGGGACGGGCCCGGGACGGGCCCGGGCCGCTGCGGGACCTCATCGGGGCCGGTGACGTGCTCGTGTCGACTGCGGGACCGTTCATGAAGGTCGGCCGGGCCGTGGTGGCCGCGGCGGTGGATGCGGGCGCGGTGTACCTGGATTCCGCCGGCGAGCCGCCGTTCATCCGCCAGGTGTTTGAGGAATTCGGCCCGCGCGCCGAACGGACCGGTGCGGTGCTGCTGACCGCGTTCGGCTATGACTTCGTGCCGGGAAACCTGGCCGGGGCGCTCGCGCTGCAGGCCGGCGGGCCCGCCGCAGCGCGGGTACAGGTCGGCTACTTCGTGCGCGGGGACATCCGGCGGGGAGCAAGCGCGGGCACCCGCGCATCGGCGGCCGGCGTGCTGCTCGAGCCCGGATACGCCTTCCGCGGCGGCCGCATCGTGAGCGAGCGGACCGCTGCGCACGTCACCTCGTTCAAGATCGACGGCACGAAAAGGGAGGCCTTCTCCCTTGGCTCATCAGAGCATTTCGCGCTGCCCAGGCTCCGGCGGGCAGCCGGGGCAGACGCCGTCCCCGCGCAGGTGCCGCTCACCGACGTGGGCGTCTACCTCGGCTGGTTCGGCCGCGCCACCAGGCTCGTCCACTACGGCTCCGTGCTCGCCTCACCGGTACGCAGCCTGCCCGGTGTGCGCCGGGCCCTGGATGTGGCGGCCCGCCGGATTCAGCGCAGCAGGGCCGCGCCCGCGCCCGCCGAGGCCATCCGCTCCGACGTGGTGGCCGTGGCCCGCGATCCGAGCGGCAGGGACCTGGCCGTGGTGCACCTGACCGGCGGGGATCCCTACCTGTTCACCGCGCTGATCCTCGCCTGGGCGGCGGGCAAGGCGGCCGCCGACGGCGTGCAGCCAGCCGGCGCGCCCGGCCCGGTTGAAGCCTTCGGAGCCGGCATCCTCGAAAGGGCCTGCGCCGGCGCAGGATTTCACCGCGAGCGCACCTGATGAGGATAAGCAATTCGCGATAAGACCGGAAATCGGGCGCACCGGTCAAACGGCACCCGGCCGCGCAGAATCGGACCAGCCGCGCTCAGCCGCCCGGGCGGGCTGGCCTGCCGGTAAAGCGCTCCGAGCCGGCGATCCGGCTCTATGCGAGCAGGAAAGGTTACGTAGCAATTGCCGCTGCGACGTAAGCGCGCTGGCTCAATAATGGAATATCATGCATGGCCGTGCATAAACACGTGCACAGGAAACTCGCTCATTTCGGCAAATGCGAATAGAAGGACCGCACCTGGTGGTCCAGGCTGGGCTCAGGCAGCGTGAGGGGCTATTTCCACGATGAGGTCGGCGTCGAGGGCCATGCTGATCCGCTCCAGTAGCGGGATGGTAGGTACCACGCCGCCTGCTTCCAGGCGGGACAGTGCGGGCTGGGTCATGCCAGCGCGGGCGGCCAGTTCGGTCTGGGACAAGCCCAGGGCCAGGCGGCGTTCACGGACGGCCTGGCCGATCAGGAACGCCCGGCGGGCCTCAGCGTATCCCTGGCGGTACTGCTCGCTGCCGCGGCGCTCGCGGCCGAGTTCTTCGTAGGCGGAATGCTCTGCGGTCATGTCAGTTCACCTCCTGGTCGAACACTTGATGGGCCCGGCTGTGCTGGGTTTCGCAGATCATCTGGGCGCGCAGGGCACGGGCGGCCTCGGCAGGCTCCGCGCCGCGGTTCTTACGGAAGACCGTCAGTAAAATCACCCGCCGGCCCGGTGCCAGCCAGTAGGTGACCCGCGTCTGCTGGCGCAGTAGGTGGAACCGCAGCTCCCTGACCTTCCCGCCGAGATGACGGGTGTAGGGCTCACCCAGATCCTCGGCCCGTTCGGCGAGCAAGCCGGCGAGGAAGTCGACCCGGCCGAAGTCGCGGTCGGACAGACTGGCCAGCCAGGACCGGACTTCGGGCTCGATCTCAACCTCATACAAGCTCGCCATGCATCTAATGCTATATGCATCCGCTGCTATAGCCAAGACGGCACGGATATCAGGTGCCGGAGGCCATGTAGGCGGCGAGGATGTAGTTGGGGTGCCGGTCGAGGTTCGTGCGGGCCCGCTCTGGTGCATGGTCGTCCGGGGATCGGCGTGCCGGGCGGCGATCTGGACGTCGCGCAGGTCGACCCCGGCATCGAGCATCGTCGTGACGAAGTGTGCCTGAGCATGTGGGGATGAGGCCTGGTGATCGGCATGCTGGCCTGGTCCGCGAGCTGCCTCAGGCGGGTGGCGGCGTGCCGGTCCATCCGGGCACCGCGGCTGTTGAGCAGGATCGGGCCGCGCATCCGCCCTGCGACGGCGCGGTCGATGGCCCGGCCGGCCGCCGGGGGAAGCGGGACCAGGACGACCTTGCCGCCCTTGCCGCACACGCGAAGGACCCGGTGACCGTGCTCCTCACCCAGGTCGCCGATATCAGCGCCGGTGGCTTCGAAGATCCGCAGGCCCAGCAGCCCGAGCATGGCCACCAGCGCGAAGTCATACCGGTTCGCGGACTCGCGCGCGGCGGTCAGCATGGCCTCGAACTGCAGGTGGGTGAACCCGGGCGTGGGCGACTCCGGCGGCACTGACGGGCGGCGGACATGCTCGGCTGGTGAATGCTCCAGCGCTCCGTCGATCACGCAGGTCCGGTAGAACCCGGCGGCCACGGAGAACCGCCGCGACACCGTGGACGGCTTGAACCGGCGGAGCTCTTGCATCCACCGGATGTACAGCTCCAGATCCGCGCGCCGCGCGGCTAGCGGATCCAGGCCGCGGCCGGCACACCAGGTGAGATAACAACGCAGGTCGGATCCGGTGTGCTCGCGGGAGGAGCCCTTGAAGCGGCCCAGATAGGCAGCGGCCGCCAGCCGTACATGATCGGCCGGCCCGTCGCTGGCGGAGGAGATCGGGATTGGCTCGCTGAAGTGCATCATCCCCCGACAGTGCGCCCAGTCGGTGAGCGTGCAAAGCAGTCCATCCACCCGGCGCGGCATGAGCGGTAAATCAGTCGGCCTCTGTCGTTGCCTACCAACAGTGCCGAGACTGGCCAACTGCTCGCAAGATGGCAGCTAAGGACATTTAATGGTGCAGACGCCTTCTCCTCACCATTACCCACATCGTGCCGCACGAGTCGCCCCGGTTACCGCATGCGGAATTTTGACCCAGCCCAGAATATTCCCGTATGGGGCAATGTCGCCGAAACTGGCGATGTGGATGATATAAGAGCTCTAGCGGAACACCGCAGGTTAGTGGTTCAACGTAGCAATGGGTCCCTTTCTCGTGGTGGCACTTGATATCGTCACGCTGGCAGGCGGCGCATTATTAGAGTCGCGTCGAAATCGTCATTAGGGGGGATTGTTGAGCAACATGCACCAACCAGCGCGGGTTTCATCTGATGAAGCACTGGAATGGTCTTGATGCGGCGTGCTGGCGGGTTATAAACACTGCCGCTGAGGTGGGCTGAATGAGGCGGGGTGATGTTTAGTCTGGCGTATTTTGCAAATCGCTCCGGGAAAATGGCCGGCGTTGCGGCGGCCTGCTGCCTGCCGGGTTGCGCTCTGCCTACATCTGGTGAAAGATTCCTTCGTCTGATGTAAGTGACGGAGAGTGGTCGTGATGGGGATGGGGCGGGCGGGTCGCCGGGGTGAGAACTAACCGCAGGGCGCGGCCAACCCAGGCCGGCAAGTAGACAGCCTCTAGTAATTCGTCAGGGCTAGACACCGAGCGGGTAGCGGATTCCGAGCAGGCCGCCCGCCACGGTGCGGAGCTTGCCGTTGTCCCACAGGGAGGGCTGCTGCCGGCCGTTGACCGTGATGCCGTAGGCGTGCGGGCAGGCGCCGAGCGTGACGACCACGGATGGTCCGCCGGCCGCGTGTGGCGTGAACCGGAGCGTGTACACGATGGCCACCGGGGCGCAGCTCATTGCGTCCACCACGGACGGGGGCGCCGGGACGCCCCCGTTGATGATGGCCGCCAGGCGGGCGATGTCCGCCTGGGCGGTGAACGTTCGCGTCCGCACGCGGGACTGCCACGGCTGGGCGGAGATCGTGACCGACCGATAGACGGCCGGGTCTAGATGCTCGGCCGGCGTCCGGGCTGGCAGCCAGGCGGCCTCGGCTCTGACGTCAATCAGGATCGTGCCGTGGGACAGTTGCACCAGCGTGACGGCGAACGCGGCAACGTCAAGACCGGGTGCGGGAGCCTGCAGTATCGAGGCGGCCGTCGCGCCGGGGGTTAGGCCGCCGATGTCGTGCAGCGGCGTGCGGGCGAGCAGGCCGGTCCACTCGGACGCCGGCTGGGCCGGTGCCTTGAGGGTTTCCGTGACGCGGACCCAGCCGGGCTGCAGCGGGGCCTGCGGCTGGTTCAGCGGCCACGGCAGCTTCGCAAGATGAACCGTCCTGGTACCCGGCGGCGGGCTGAGCTCGCCGACGAGCCGCCAGGCGAGCGCGAGTGCCCGGGTACGGATCGGGACGGCCGGTGCCGCGACCGTGTGCGCGCGGACCGGGGCGGCGGTTGCGGGTTTCGCCAGTGCCGTGCCGCAGCCCGCGAGCAGCATGGCCGCCACCGCGGCGGCGAGCCATATCCGCATCGGTGGCTCCTCCGTTCTACCCGGATTGGACGCCTGGATGCCGGACCGGGTTCCGTCCGCGAGCAGGTCGGCGCCTCGTCGGCGACGGCGAGATGATCGATGCGGGCCGAGCTTGTCAACGGCATCTGAAAACTGGATCCAGTATTCGACAACAGAGCTGATCGTGCGCCCACCCGAGAGCTGTGCAGACACCATCCTTCGAAGCTCAAGAGTTATTTTGCCGCGTCCTCCTCGCTCCTCGCGCGCTTGGGGGCATCTGATTGAGGCGTACGGACTGGTCATGCATGTCCTTCCGCGCCCCAGCGTTCCGCCCTGGGACGGACCCAGGTGAACACGAGGAGAAAGGCCCCGATGTTCCCGAATGCTTCACGGCGTGTAGCCGTACCTGTTCTCGCTGTCCTTGCGGTGTTCCCCGGCTCCGCCGGGGTGGCGGCAAGCGCGGGCACGGCCGCCGCTGATACGCCGTCAGGTTTCACCGTCAGTGGCCACCGGATCCTCCGTGACGGGCAGCCGTGGATCCCGTACGGGTTCAGTATTTACACCTTCGCGAACGGCCTGGACACGTTCGCCCGGGACGAGGCCGCGACCGTCGCCGCGCAGATCCGCGCCGTCGCCGGGGCATGGCATGGCAACACGGCCCGCTTCCAGGTGGAGCAGGATGAGTTCCTGTACGGCGGGGACGGCCACAGCGCGGGCACTTTCCGCGCCAAGGTGTTCGCCGCCATCGCCTATGCGCAGAGCCTCGGCCTGGCGGTTGTCATCAACGACACGACCGAGGCGACGGACGGCCTCGACACCCGGGACGAGCCGCTGCCCACTGCCGCGACCTTCAGCTTCTGGAGGGCCATGGGCCGGTACCGGAATGATCCCGATGTCATTCTCGACCCGTTCAACGAGCCCCGGCTGGGGGTCGACGGTCCCAGCCCGGACGGCGACTGGGGCACGTGGTTCCGCGGCGGCGGCGGGTACATCGGCGCGGACGCGCTCATCCGCGGCCTGCGCGCCATGGGCTGGGGGAACCAGCTCTGGATGGAGGCACCGGGCAACCTGGCGCTGGCCGAACTGGTGGCCACCTGGCCGAGGTACCGGCTGTCCGGCAGCAATATCGTGTACTCCTACCATCACACCGCAGTAGAGCAGAGCGCCGACCCGAGCGTCACGGAGTGGAACGCGCAGTTCGGCAACCTGGTCACCAGGGACGACGTGCCGGTGGTGGATGGCGAATGGACCAACCGGTCCGTGCCGTACCGGACACAGCGCGGCATCTTCCACCCCAGCGGAGACACCGGGCAGTGCTGGGGGCATGCGCCCAAGTTCGTCCCGCTGTACTTGTCCTACCTGGCCAGCCACGGTATCGGCATGATCGTGTGGACGCTGGGCCCCTACCCGGACCAGCCGCACTATGACCCCATCAACGCCGACGGGGATAACAGCAACTTCACCACCGCCAACAACTACAGCAACTGGCACGGCTGCATAACACCACCCGATGGCACCACCTCCGGCGCCGGGCAGCTTCTCAAGGCCTGGTTCACACAGCAGGACCGGTACACCAGGCAGCAGTGAGGAGCAACCAGTGACCACCACCGCCCTTCGCAGATACGGCGTCACTGCGAGTGCTGGTGCTCGCTGCCCGTACCCTGCGGCAGCGTAACCGTATCCCCGCCGCCATTGGACACATACACAATCCGCGCCAATCCCGGCACCTCATCTCCTGACGGGGAGCCTCACCCGCNTCCGATTGTGCAGCCCCCCAGGGCAGGCCGGTCAAGGGCGTATCGTATCGAGCGCAGCGGCCAGCAAGGGCGCGGACGAGGTAGAGGCAGCGTTCCGAGCCAGTCCAGAGCCCGATGATCAGCGCGTACAATCACACCCAGTAACCACGCCATGAAAGTCATCCTGAATACGCGCCGGACAAATACGCTCGTTCACCAGTCGATCGAAAATGATCATAAGCGGACTGGCTGTCATAGCTGCGGCCATCGGCACAGCGCCGGGCAGCGCCATGGCAGCGACGGCGGGCGTAGGCCAGGCCCGCGCGGTGGGAACGATGATGGAGCGCACCGTTACCGAGCATGCCGCGGGGCAGACCATCACAGGGCATACCGTGATATCGACACGGCTGCTGAGTGAGCGGGCGTTGCAGCGAACCATATCGGCGGGCGCGGTGCGGCTGGTGTGGGCCACGCTGAGACATGCGACGCGGGCCGATATCTTCGGCCCAGCGTTCACCCAGCAGCCCACGCTTACCGTCGACGACGGTGCCAGCGGCCTATTCGGCTACTCGGAGGCGGTACAGGGGAGCACGCTCGTGGTGGGTGCACCCGGGGTGGGCGCCGGCGGTTCGGTTTACGTGTTCACCCGCACCAGAGGCACGTGGTCAGAGGCCGAACTGCTGACAAGCACCGCCCCTGCTGGCGTCAACCTCGGCGTCACAGTCGCGATTCAGGGCAGCACGATCGCCGCGGATGCCCCGGGCTACGGCGAGGACGGCCAGGGTGCGGTCTACGTCTTCACCAGCCACCGCGGCACCTGGTCACAGGCGGCGGTCCTTACCGCACCCGACGTCGCGGGCGGCTATCTGGGGAGCGGCCTGGCGATCAGCGGCGACCGGATCGCGGCAGGCGCGCCGGGTGACGGCACCGACAGTCAGGGGTCTGTGTACATCTACACGGGCGCTGGCAGGGATTGGTCCGAGCCTGTGGAGCTGACAGCCAGCGACGGGGATAACGGTTGGCTCGGCAACACGGTGCAGCTTTCCGGGAATACCCTCGCGGCCAGCGCACAACAAGCAGGCGGCGGTCAGGGCGCGGTGTACGTCTACACCGACAACCTGGGCACTTGGTCCGAGCCGACAGAACTGACCGCCAGCGACGGGGACGGTCAGCTGGGTTCGTCACTTGCGTTCAGTGGTGACTTGCTTGCGGCCGGCGCACCTGGCGCCGGCACCGACAGCCAGGGCGCTGTCTACATCTATCGTGGCCGCGGTCTGTCATGGTCGGATCCGGTGGAGGTGACAGTCAGCGACGGGGATAACGGCGACCTTGGCGGGATCGTCGGGCTCGCCGACCAGGAGCTTGTCACCGCTGCTACCGGCGCGGGCACACTGTACCTGTTTGCACTGTCCAGGGACGGGTGGCAGCAACGGCAGTCGTTCAGCACCCCGACCGGCGGTGGTATCGGGCTCACGGACGGGGCCGACCAAGACACCGTCGCAATCGGCTCGCCCGGCGTCGGTGAGAACGACGAGGGCGCGGTGTACATGTTCGCCGCTGGCTTCTGATAACTATCGCAGGGTGCGACAGCCCGGACTGCCCGCGCTCCGCGCCACGTCATTCTGGGGACAGAGGATCCGCCTGGTCTCACCCGGCCAGGCGGATCGTCCGGAACTTACAGGCGCTTGCGGATGCGGCACCGGCGAGCCGTCTAGTCCGGCCAGCACGGCGAGTCGCTGAGGTACAAGCCTGACGTCCTCGCCGTCCATCTGGTCCGTAGCCTCCGGCGCTGGTACAGCGGTCAGCCCGGCCACCAATGCTCTGCGGCAGCATGCCGTCGGTACGAGTACCTCAGCGACACCTCATCACGGCCATGCGATCGGGCCAGGTCAAGTGGCAGGAAGTCCTCTCGAACACCGTCCTGGGCCGACTTCAGACGACAATCGGCGCCTTGATCGTTTGCCACTTATCAGGCCCGCCCAGGTCAGCGCCGCCCTGGCAGGCCGACTTATCTGGCACCGGACAGTCAGTCGCGCAGGCCATGGGCGGAGCGACACCTGTCATCTGGTTCACAGGCACCTCGACAGCTCGTGAGGCTGCTAGTCGGATTGTCCTCCGATGCGAGCGGGAAAGGCTCCTGGCGCGGCCGCCGCCCGCGGCGCCCGGCCGACCGCTACGCGCAGCCCGGCCGCGGCCCGTTCCCGGCCGGGCTGCGCGAGCTGGCGCGGTTGCGAGAGCGCCCGGGCCGGCCTCGTATCAGGGCTCCGGGGCCCGCACCCTGTTCGGCGCGGTGGCCCCACCAGTAGCGCGCCGCCGGCACCCGGATGTGCGGCGTGGTGCGTTCTGCGCGCAACCGTTCCTGTCGTGCCACCGTCTGTAATGCGGACGGGGATAAGCAAGAGGCCATCACACGGAGCCAGGAATCCGCCATGACAGTCCGCGCACACGGCTTTCGCGCACCGCGGCCGAAGCTCGCCGGCGGCCACGGTCCCGCGCTGGCGGCGAGCGGGCGTGCTGCGCTGCGGGCGGCTGGCGCACCGCGGCTTGCGGGTCGCCGCGCCGTGCTCGCGGCCACAGCGCTAGTCACGCTGGGCGGTGCCACGGCGGGGTGCACGGCGACCGGCACGTCAGCCGCGACACCACCCGCCGCCGTTGCCGAGTGCCCGGCCGTCGGCCTGGTCATCACGACCGGTGCGGGCGAGGCGGCTGCCGGGCGCTCCTACCTGACGCTGATCTTCACCAACTCCAGCGGGACCCCGTGCTTCCTGCAGGGCTACCCGGGCGCGGATCTGACCACGGCCGGCGGCGGCACGCTCGGCGCCCAGCGCACCACGGGCGCCGCGGCCCCGTCCCGGGTGACGCTCGCCCCCGGGCAGTCGGCTTCCGCGCTGATCGGGTGGGAGCATTTCCCGCAGAACGGCAGCGCGGCCGTCTCACCGGCCGACTGCCCCGGCTACGGCGCCACCGGGCTGCTGGTGACCGCACCGGATCAGACCGTGCCGACTCGGCTGACCCCGCCCGGCACGACCTCGCCGGTGTGCTGGGGCTTCGAGGTCAGCCCTGTGGTGCCCGGGTCGACCGGCCGGTCTTCCGCGTCGTCCTAAGCGGCGCAGCACTGGCCGGTCCGCGAGCGAGGATGCGGAGGACCGCAGCCGGCCGGGGCGCCGGCGCAGGCCGAGCGGAGGCATTGCGGGCCGGTGAACACGCACGCACCGCCCGCCCTGCCGGTGTCCGCCGGGACTCATCCGCGGCGCGCCTGCGGCATCTCCGCACACCGGTGCCAGGTTGATCTCGCCGGGAATCATGTCGCCGCAGGTGGTGACTGCTTCGCGGATGAGGGCGCAGGCCTCGCCGGCGCAGTGAGCGTAGTGGCCGTCCAGGGCGCGGGCCAGGGTGGTTCCGGCGATGGAGGCGGCCACCTTCCCCCCTGAAACGGATAGATGGTAACCATCACGTCGCGCCATGACCTGAGGTTAACGACTGTTCGCCAACGCGGGTGCGGTCAGCGGGAACGGTCCGGCAGCTAGCGGCAAGGGTTCCTGGCTGGGCTGCGTGCTGCTGGCGGCAACCTGTCCGGCGTCCGCCCGCGGCCACTGCGCAGGCGTGCGGGTGGCTTCGCCGCGCGGGTGCCAGGCGTTCGCCGGAATGGATGCCGCCTGCTCATAGTTAGCAAAGTTAATGACTTTGGCTAACGACGATGACAGCAGCCTGTCCCAGGCTGGGCGCCCACCTGGCAACAGCGCTACGGATCTTGATGACCCGGCTCGCATGAAGGCTGCGCGCCGGGCGGATGGCGCCAGGCCCGCAGCCCGGGCTTTCCGGCACGCAGCTGGCCGCGCCGGGGCGCCCGGCCACGATGATGCCGGGCGGGCTGGCCAGGCACGATACGGTGCAGCCGCCATCGATGACCAGGATCATCGCCGCGCCGGAGGACCGCGGGCTGGCGGCCAGAGTGCCGCATCCGGCGGACCGGCGCCACGTCGTCCTGACCATCCCTCATCACGGCGGGCGGCCCAGAGAACTGAGCCGCCGGGAACGGGCGGTCCGGCGCGCCGCAGCCCTGATCCTGGCGAAGCTGCGCCGGTCCTGGCAGCGGGCCGCGGGGAGGGCGGGCGCACGGGGCGGGCGGAGGCCACGCGCAGGGCCAGCCGCACCTTCGGCTCGCTGCACACCCGCAACTACCGGCTGTTCGCGACCGGCCAGGTGATCTCCAACACCGGAAGCTGGATGCAGCGGGTCGCCCAGGACTGGCTCGTACTCGATCTCACCCACAACAGCGGCACCGCGCTCGGCATCACCACCGGGCTCCAGTTCCTGCCCATGGTGTTCAGCATGTGGGGCGGGGTGATCGCGGACCGGTACCCCAAGCGTTACATCCTGATGGTCACCCAGGCATCGATGGGCGGCCTTGCCCTGATCCTCGGGCTGCTCGCGCTGACNGGCCGGGTGCAGATCTGGAACGTGTACGTGCTGGCGCTCGGGCTGGGCNTGGTCACCGTGGTGGACAATCCCACCCGGCAGGCCTTTGCGGCCGAGATGGTCGGCCGCGACGNGATGGCGAACGCCATCGCCNTGAACAGCGCGGTCTTCAACCTGGCCAGGATCGCCGGACCCGCAGTCGCCGGCCTGGTGATCAGTGCCGTGGGGACTCCGGCTGCGTTCCTGCTGAACGCCGCGTCCTACGGGGCCGTACTGATCAGCCTCAAGCTCATGAACCCCGCTGCGCTCTACCAGACCGAGCGGCCGCGACGGGCCAAGGGGCAGCTCCGCGAGGCGCTGGCCTATGTCCGGGCCAGGCCCGCGCTGTGGATGCCGCTGGTGCTGGTCTTCTTCGTGGCCACGTTCGGGATGAACTTCCAGGTGACCACCGCGCTGATGTCACGCGAGGTGTTCCACACAGGCGCGGGAGCGTTCGGGATCGCATCCACCGCCTACGCGGCAGGCGCACTCGGCGGTGCGCTGCTGGCGGCCCGCCGGGGACGGCCCAGCCTCCGGCTGCTGCTGGTCACCTCGCTGGCGTTCAGCGCGCTGGAGATCGGCACCGGGATGATGCCCGCCTTCTGGTCGTTCCTGGTCGCTCTCGTGCCAACCGGCCTGGCTGTGCTCATCTTCACGACCGCGGCCAACTCCTCGACCCAGCTCGGCACGGCGGCATCCATGCGCGGCCGGGTGATGGGCCTGTACCTGCTCGTCTTCCTGGGCGGCGCCCCGATCGGCTCGCCGCTGGCCGGCTGGGCTGCCGCGCAGTTCGGGCCCCGCGTGAGCATCATCGCGGGCGGACTGATCTCGCTGGCCGCAACCGCGGCCGTCGCCGCCATGCTGGCTCGCCGCCACAGGGTCCCGGCGCGGTCCTTGCTGCGCGCCCTCGGCCCCGGCGGCCACTACAGCGAGGCCAGCCGGGCGGCCCGCGCCGTCTCCGCCTGACCCAGGCGTGTGCTCACCCAGCCACGGCCGCCGCCTTTTGCCCCATGGAAGACGCCAGGTGAGCGCCAGCGGCTCACGAACAACCGCCGGGCAGGACACCCCGCCGCTCCCGCCGGGCCAGCGCTACCACCGGTCCGCGCAATACCGCTTCCGAGTGGGCAGCAGTCGTGGTCTCCGCGGAGCCGCGTGGCAGACGCCTATGACTGGTGCTGGGCGAACCACTGCCTAGACCGACGATCATCGTGATTCCCGGATCGCGGCACGAGAGTGCGTGCAGTCCAGCAGGGGTGAGGAGTTCCCAGGTATTGCAAGGGACTGTGGCGCTCGGGCAGGGCCTTATGTTTCCCCGCGCTCGCGGAGGAATTCACGGAATTCGCAGATGGCCTGGTCGTGATCTGACCCGAGGTCCTCGGTGACGACCATTTTGGTGCCGGTCCAGTAGGCCCCGGCGTACTGAGCGCTGCCTTCCGGTAGCACCAGGAGCGGGTTATGCGCGATCTTTATGTGGTCCTGGACGTCTTGCCACGGGACGCCAGCGCGCACAAGGCCGATCGTCGGCGGCTCGCTGTCGTCGTACTCCAGGTCGTCGAGCACTGGTCTTCTCCCCGTTGCACCGGTGATCCCGCACACGTGGCCGCGTGCGCATAAATCTCACAGTAACGGCCCGGCTCCCAGCCGTTGCCCGGCCGCGGCGGATCCAGGCGAGCGGATAGCGGAATGACCGGGCGCTTCCGCGGACGCCGCAAGCTTGCCGGTGGCGCTGGCCAGCACCACCGCACAAGAAGGTGACAGTGGGTTCGCCCTGTCGGCGGCACCCATGAGGGCCATTGGTGTCAAGAGGGCATGGCGAATTCACCCGGCGACTTGCGTGGTGTCGCCGGGCTGGCCTGACTGTTCTTCGGGATCTTCCTCGCCGTTGCCTGGTTCACGTCGCCGTGCGGGAGGGGTCAAGCTGGAGCGCCCGCAGCCGCGTAGCGGCGAGGACGAACGAGCTGGACGCCGCCGGACGGCGACGGATCATCGGGGGCGGGGAAGGTCCTTTCGTGCTGGCGTTTGAGGGTCGCGTGGTTGTCCCCGGCGTGGCTGGCGGAGTGGTCTCGCAAGCACCCATCCGGCGCCGCGCCGGGCGTAGTGGCGGGCGCCATGACCATGTGTCCGGGGACCGGGCTGCTCAGTCAGAAGATCGAGCGCGGGCCTGGTGGCCTGGCTCATGCCGCATGGGCGAGCGTGCCCGGGGCTTGGTGACCCTCCCGGTCTGCGGGGCCGTGGTCACGGCGGGTGCCGCGCCGACGGCCGGAGTCTCCGCCTCGGTGGCGTGCATCGTGGCGAGCAGGTGGTAGGCGCGGGTCNGCAGCTTGCGGGCGATCGCGATGGTCGCGATCTTCTTCCCGCGCCGCTTGGCGATGGCGGCGTAGGTGGCGGCGAACTGCGGGGAGCGCTTGGCGGTCTGCGCGGCCTGGTTGAGCACCCAGCGCAGCCAGGCCGAGCCCTGCTTGGAGATGTGCCCGTGCCGGACGGTCCGGTCCGAGCCGCGGACCGTCGGCGTCAGCCCGGCCCAGCTGGCCAGCTTGCGGGCGCTGGGGAACCGCGAGATGTCGCCGATCTCGGCCAGCATCACNAGGGCGGTGAACTGGCCGACGCCGGGCAGCGTGGTCAGCACCTTCACGCGCGGGTCGGCGTTGGCGTGCTGGCGCAGCTCGGCGTCGATCCGGTCGATCAGCGGCGCCAGGCCGTCGATGACCGCCAGGCAGTCGGTGACGATCTCCCGGGAGGCCGCGGGCAGGTCCAGCTCGGCCAGCCAGCCGCGGCCCGGCCCGGTCCAGTAGCTGGCGCTGCGGTCGTATCCGTGGTCGGCGGCGACCGCGTGGATCCGGTTAAGTAGCTGGGTGCCCAGCCGCACCAGGCTAGCCCGGTGCCGCAGCAGCGCCCGCAGCTGGCGCACCTTCGGGGGCGCGATCCAGGCCTCGGGCAGCAGGTCCGCGCGTAGCAGCTGGGCCAAGATCGCGGCGTCGACCTTGTCGTTCTTCAGCCGCGCCGAGGCGATCGCCTTGCACCGCAGCGGGTGCACCAGGTGCGGGTCGAAGCCGTAGTCCTCCAGCAGCTGGACCAGCCAGCCCCAGCCGAACGCGGCCTCGAACGCCACCGGCGTGCCGGCCGGCAGATCGCCGATCAGCCGCAGGATGGGCTCTGTCCCGTTCACCGTGTTCTTGTTGAGCTCGACCGTGCCGTCCTCGGTGACCACCGCCACCTGGGAGCGCTTGCGGTGCACGTCGATGCCGACGTAAACAGACATTGCCGGGTCTCCTTTCCCGAGCTCGAACCTTTCACCCGGAGCGTCCCGCTACCGGGCTGAGCTGGGAAGAGGCCCGGCCCTCATAGGGTCAGAAGAGTGCATCCGTAAGGGCCGGAAAGGGGCGACAGATGCTGGGCTCGTAAACGGGAAACTCCGAGCCGTGGGAAGGCGGATAGGTGTCTACACTCACATCACGCCGCGAATGCGCGCCGAACTCGAAATGGTCTGCAAGAGCTTTGGGAAGCGTCACACTCTCCGAGCGGGCGCTACTTTCGGGACGCTCTTCAGTCGTCATCCTCGACAGTTTTCTTGCCAGTAGCTGACTCCGCGGGCGGAACGTGCCGTGCATGAACTCAGCGAGCATCGTCGGCTAGGTCGGCCGCGTGGAAAGTCGTCGGGCCAGTCATCTTCCAGCCTGACGCCGAGCCCAGTAGCGTGTTGACGGTGGCGCGCGGTTGGAACGGGACTACCAGGGGCCGGTCGGTTAATAAGTACCTATTGCCGGGCGAGCATCAGCTCGTCTGTGTCCGGAGGCATCCCACGGTCCCGCTCGGACACCTCACCCTAGCTATCTTCGGGCTGGTGGTGGTCGCTGTGCTGCTGAAAAGCTTCGCACTAAGCAGCACTGGACTTCTAATCATCTGGCTAGTGTGGGGCGTTCTGTTCCTCCACACGATCTGGAAGGTGGCGAGCTGGTCCGTTGGATACCTCGTCGTAACACCGGGCCGGATCTTCTTCGTGGTGGGGCTTGTAACTCGCAAACTGTCGTCCATGCCGCTCTCAGCCATCACCGACTTGAGGCTGCGGCGCTCACTGAGCGGATACGTGTTCGGGTACGGCGACATGGTCGTGGAGTCCAAGTCGTCCGATCAACCACTGACTGTCCTGGACCACCTCCCCTTCCCGGAAGAGGTCTACCTTCTAACGCGGTTGGGCTCCGATCCGCCTCATCCTATCGAGGACTTTACCTAGCGTATCTGCAAGGTAGTTGTTCCCGTCTCGCCATTCAAGGTCGTCCGGTTGCTCGACCAGGCATTGGAAAACGAGGCCACGGATTCACATGCGGTATCCCGAGAGCTGCTTTACCGTACGGTCGCCGATCGACTGGATAAAGATCCATCACTCAATCAACGTCCGGAACTCCGTGACTCTCTGGCGGAATATCGTATTGATCTGCGTCGGCGAGACACGAGAGAAAACTTCCGCGGGATGGCGAGATTTCTAACAGCGGTCACTGTCACGTCAGCGATCGCCCTCGGCTTGCTTCTTGGGATGGAATATTCTAACTCAGTTAGGCTAATCTCCCAAGACGCGGCGCTGACCCTATTGGTCGCAGCAGGGTCTCTCAGCGCCCTGCTAATCTCATTGCTCTGGGTACTTACACGCAGAATCGATTCTCTCGATAGCCAGATAAAGCAGGCGGCTCAGCATGTCGATGGCCAAATACTTGATGATCTTAAGAGCATCGCATCGGGACTCTCGAAAAATCTTCAGAACGCAAGTAAAGAGCCGAAGCTGCAATTGACCGATGCGCCGACACTGATCGAACTGGAATCCGCGCGCGTTCAGCCGTTCGCAAGCTTCGGAACTGTTATCGAATTCCTCGAAAAACACCGCACATCGGCTGTAGGCATAGCTGGCCGGAGGGGAGTAGGAAAGACCGCATTGTTGCACTGGATAAAATACAAATTGGAGCCCGGGGAGCCCGGGTGGATCGTAGTTTACATATCAGCACCTGCTGTGTACAACACTGTCGACTTCGTGCGAACGATATTCACCATGACCGCCAAAGAAGTAATACAGAAGTACTCGCCTGTGCTGCGCGAAGGGCCGCTGATCGGTATTATACAGCCATTCCGGAAGTCGAGTACCGACCGCCAGATCGGGCAACTTTCACAGCAGGCTCTGTACTCGATCATGGGCTCACGGAGCGACCAACGCACAACGACAACCGGAATAGCCGGGAAAGGCATAGCTCTACAGCGAGGGCGGCAGTTCACTTGGACGCAGCGCGAGCGAAGTCATCCAGAGTTGATCGCGGATTTCAAAGAGTACCTTGAGCAATACCGCTTGTCAGGAGGGCGTCCTATGGTGATCGCTATTGATGAACTGGACAAACTGGCAGAGGCTAGCGAAGCCATCGCTGCGATTAACGGCCTGAAAGACTTGTTCCACACTCCAAACACGCATTTCGTAATCTCTGTTTCTGAAGATGCGCTGCACCGGTTCGCTATGCGCGGGAATCCGTTTCGTGACGCTTTTGACTCAGCTTTCGACAAGATCGTGAAGCTTCAGGTGCCATCCCCCTATGAGGCATGGGAAATGCTTGCGCGCCGATCGGAGGGGCAAGGGGCGTTTCCGCTACTAGTTGCTTTGTTCTGCTACGCGTGGTCCGGAGGTATTCCCCGCGATATCATCCGTACAGCTCGCGAATGCGTCAATATCAGAACCATTGAGAATCGCGATCTGGACGTGGCTGAACTGGCTCTGGAGATTGTGAGACGAGATGTTTCCGAGATTGTCGATGACGCAGTAACCACTAGCCTTGAAAGAAACAGCACTGTTGACATTGACAGACTTCTCGCACTGCAACACCAGCTCAGTGATAAGAGGCTCAGTACCCAGAGATCTTCGCTTGAAGCTGTACTGGACGCGTGCAGATTCAATGAAGCAACGCTCGATAAATCCGCGGATACTGTTATGCTAAGGCGGCTATCAGTATATGCGGAAATCGGAGAAACAGCCCTACAATATTTCTCCAAGGATAACCCTGATTTGCTCCATTTCTCCCAAGACGACCCAGATTCGCCCGATGATGATTCCAAGCGAGTGTTGGGCGTGGTGAAAGCGCGAGTGTTGGGCGTGGTGGAAGACCTAGCACGAGCAAAAGCCGCGCTGGCAGTATATCCGGCCGAGGCAGAATGGTACTTGTCCCGCGTACGCATGAAAATTAGTTCATCCGTCGACGGATAACGTTAGGCGGATGACGTGGATTTCTTCGGGTGTCGGCTGGTCAGCGCGAGATGCCCGAAATTTCGCGGCGATTAGGACGCGGCGGAGCCTGGCGAGCATGTCGTAGGCGGACCGTTGACTGACCGTTCGTGAACGCCCGCTCATCGGCATGTGAGCGTGGGGCCGCGCCCTGATTAGCTTGGAAGTGTTTCCCGGCGTGGTTCGCGTGGCTGCCGTGTTCTTGGCCGCCGGCTGGGCGGGTCCTTGTGTTCGGCCTTTCGCCTTCGCGTCTTGCGGTGTGGCCCGCTCGTGGATCTGGTTGGTATTTAGCCCGGCTGGTCTGGCGTGGCGCTGCTTCCGGTGCTCTGAACCGCCCCGCGTCGAGTGCGTCAGTGGCCCTGGAAGGCCGGGTAGGCCCGGCCGTTACGGCGTGGTGCGGGTTAGCAGGTCTGCGGCGTTGCCGCCGAGGATCTGCCGGACGTCGGCGGCCGGGACGCCGTGGTCGTGGAGCAGCGCGGCCAGGTCGGTGAGCTGATGGTAGCTGGTCAGGACGGGCTGGTAGTTGCCGTCCAGGTCGGTGCCGATGGCCACGTGGCCGGGGCCGGCTACCTCGGTGAGCCGGATGATCTCGGAGCCGAAATCGGCCAGGGACCGGCTGGTCAGGCCGACCGGCCAGGCGCCGATCAG
>JGI12269J14319_10001685_pt1 | contig 21790 bp, 19 predicted proteins | sample PeaSoiSIISIP2007_FD_14319 | JGI IMG/M metagenome (IMG submission 14319)
CCCAGCCGGTGTCGGGCCCAGAGCAGCCGTCTGCCAAGTACTGGCGGGTGACTTCCGGTCGCGGCGCACTGGCCGGTCGGCAGCGGCCGACGCCGCCGCCCAGGTCTCGGCGCGGCCAGCGCGCACGTTCCCTGGCCAGGCCAGTCGCTATCCTGCTCGCCTTCGGCGGCCTGCTCTACGGACTGCACGTCCTGGGATTCGGCCCGCAGTCACCCGGCTCGTCCAAGGTGGGGAGTACTCCGAAGCCAGCGGCCCATGGGTCAGGCAGCTCCGGCCCAGGCACCGCGGGGGGCACCGCACCTGCGTTCACCGTCNCTGACCCGTTCGCTGGCACGCCGGCGGAGAATTTCGCCGATGGTGCNGCCGGGATCGTCCTGCCGACCGCGCACCCAGTCGGCAGCTACTCGGCGGCGCAGGTCGCCGTAGCCTATGCCCTGACCAGGAAGCTGCTGATCGCAGCTGACCTCGACCCGGGCACGCTGCGCGGCGGCCGCCCTGACATGTTCGCCCGGCTGCTGGCAGCACCGGAGCGATCGTACTTTCTGGCCAGGCTGGGCCGAACCGGCGTCGACTCGCACGGCTACGCGCTGAGCACCCGGAGCTGGGTTATCTCGTTCGCACCTGGCACTGTACTGGTCGGCAGCGTGATCAGGGTGCACGGCGTCATGACCGCGCTCGCCGTCCGCCGAAGCGGCCGTGCCGTGCTGCGCGTCTACGCCGACTACCTGTTCGTTTATCCGGTGCAGCGCTCCGGCCTGCCGCTGACCAGGATGAGAATCGTCGCGCGAGCGGCGGTCGACGTCGACTTCGCCCGGTGGAGTGACCCGGGCGGACCACTTCAGCCGTGGTGGCGGCCGATCGGCGGCGGGCCCGCCGGGGTCCGATGCGACATCAATGACGGATTCGTGCACCCGCAGTTTCCGGCCAGCCTGCCCGACAAGGTCCATCCGTCCGGCGCTCCGATCGACCCCTACGATCAGCGGATCCCGCCCAACCACGCCGGATGCGTGGCGGTCACCCGAACCTGAGGGTCGCCGGCCGGGCGAACGAGTTCCGCTGCCTGCCATGCTGCACACGGGCGGCTCAGCTGATCGAATGGGCTCATGGAACGCCTGGATCAGCAGATGCGGTTCGTCGCGGAGGCAGGGCAGCTCAAGGGGGTGCTCCGGCAGACCACGCTGGCCGGGCTCGCTAGGCGGGAGAACTCGGCCGAGCATTCCTGGCACCTGGCCATGATGGCGTTGACACTGGCCGAGCACGCACCATCAGGTACCGATATCGCCAGAGTGACCGGCATGGTCCTGATCCATGACCTGGTGGAGATCGACGCCGGAGACCTGTTCCTCTATGCCGATTCTGAACAGCACGACAAGCAGGAAGTCGCGGAGCGTGCCGCCGCCGACCGGATCTTCGCCCTGCTCCCAGCCGACCAGGCAGGCCGAATCCGCGAGCTATGGGACGAGTTCAACGAGCGCAGGACGCCGGAGGCGAAGTTCGCCAGGGCGCTGGACCGGCTGCAGCCGATGCTGGAGAACCTGACGGTGGGCGGCGGCACCTGGCAGGAACATGCGGTAACCGCCGATCAGGTGCTTGCCAAGGTCGAGCTGATCGAGGACGGTTCGCCGGCGCTCGGCCGGCTCGCCAGGACGCTGGTGCTCGACGCCGTCGCCGCCGGAATCCTCGCGCCCGCCGGATGACGGGATCTCAGCCGGGGAAGAAGATCAGCTTCGCGGCGGCGATCAGGCCGATTACGACGATCAGGGTCCGAAGCACGACCGGCGGCAGCCGATGGCCCACCCGTGCGCCGATCAGGCCGCCGGCCGTCGACCCGGCCGCGATCAGGGCCACGGCCAGCCATGCCACGTGCGCGAAGATGATGAAGACCACCGCCGCCGTGCCGTTCACGATCGTGACCAGAACATTCTTGGCGGCGTTGACCCGCTGCAGGCTCTCGGTCAGCGCGATGCCGAGCAGGCCGATCACCATGACGCCCTGCGCCGCGCCGAAGTACCCGCCGTAGATGCCAGCGGCGAAGATCCCGGCGAGGAGCAGCGGCCCGCCATGTGGCTTGCGTTCCTTGCCGCGAGCCGCGACCCGCGCGGACAGCAGGGGCTGTACCACCACCAGCACGCAGGCGATCAGAATGAGCGCGGGCACCACCAGCCGGAAGACGCTGGCCGGCAGGGCAAGCAGGGCGATCGCGCCGGTCAGCGCTCCAGCGCAGGATGCCACCCCTAGCCTGAGCAGTCTGCCCCGCTGCCCGCTCAGCTCTTTCCGGTAGCCATAAGCCCCGCTGACGTTGCCGGGGACCAGGCCGACGTTGTTGGAGACGTTAGCGATGACCGGCGGGAACCCGAACGCGAGCAACGTGGGGAAGGTAATCAGCGAGCCTGAGCCGACGACGGCGTTGATGGCACCGGCCGCGATCGCCGCACCGAGAATCGCCAGGATCTCAGCCCTGCTCACGCGGTCCCCGAAGCATGAGCAGATCGTAGGGCAGTGTTCCGGCCAGACCGCTGGCCGAGGTTCCGGCCAGACCGCTGGCCGAGCCGTCAGCTGAGCGGGACGGCGCGGGCCATCCAGCGGGCGGCGCGCCGTTCGACCCGAAGCGGGATGCCGAAGCAGCGGGACAGGTTCAGGTCAGTGAAGACTTCGCCGACCGGCCCGGCCGCCAGCACGGTGCCCTTGCGCAGCAGCAAAGCATGGGTGAAGCCGGGCGGCACCTCTTCCACGTGGTGCGTGACCAGGGCCAGGATCGGGGCCCGCGGATCGCGGGCCAGCGCCGCGATCCGGCTCAGCAGATCCTCGCGACCACCGAGGTCAAGCCCGGCGGCTGGCTCGTCAAGCAGCAATAGCTCCGGGTCGGCCATCAGCGAGCGGGCGATCTGAACCCGCTTGCGCTCGCCCTCCGACAGCGTGCCGAACCGGCGCCGGATCAGGTGGGCGCAGCCGACAGCGTCGATCAGCTCGACCGCACGGACCAGATCGAGCGAGTCGTACTCCTCGGCACCGCGGCCGAGGATCCCGTAGCTGGCGGTCATCACCAGGTCGATCACCTTCTCGCCGCGCGGAATCTGGTCGGCGACGGCGGCGCTGGCGATTCCGACCCGGCTGCGCAGCTCGATCAGGTCGGCCTGGGTGACCGGCTGGCCCAGGATCTCGGCCGAGCCCTCGGTCGGGAAGATCAGCCCGGCCGCCACCTGGAGCAAGGTCGTCTTTCCCGCTCCGTTCGGTCCGATGATGACCCAGCTTTCGTTCTCGCGGACCGTCCAGCTGACATTCGCCAGCAGCATCGACTGATCGCGACAGACCCCGACCTGGCGAAGCCGCAGCACCTCAGCCGACATTCCGCTTCCTCCCGAGCGCAGTTACGGTCACCGCGGTTCCGATCACTGCGAGTGGGGCGTCCATGAAGCCACCACCTCGCCGGCGCCGTCGCCGGAGCCAGTGGCCAGAGCCAGCCAGCTGGCGTCCAGTCCGATCACCGTGATCGCCGCGGTGGGCAGATCGGCCGGACGGCCGGTCAGGATCTCGGCTACATCGGCGGCGGCCGGGTTGTGCCCGACATACATGATCGTGCGATTCTCGGGCGGGGCCTCGGCGACGAGGTCGAGCAGCTGCCTGGCGTCGGCCTGGTAGAGCCGAGGATCCATGATGACCTCGGGCTGCGCGCTGAGCCCCGCGCTGAGCTCAGCGCTGACGTACTGCCAGGTCTGCCTGGCTCGCCTGGCGCTTGAGCAGAGCACCAGGTCGGGAGCCAATTGGTGGGCCACCAGCCAGCCGCCCGCGGCCGAGGCGTCCCTGCGCCCCCGCGGCCGCAGCGCCCGCTCGGCATCCGGGCCGCCAGGAAGCTCACCAGCCTTCGCGTGCCGCATCACGATGAGCTGCCGTCGCTGCGTCATGACACCCATCGTCCGCCACAACCGCTCCGGCACAAACGCCGGCGCGCTGGATGAGCGTCCTGGCGACGATCAGCGGCGGATCCAGGGAGCATGACCTGGACCCGCCGCTGTGTCGTTATCCAGGCAATCAGGCAGAAGCCGTCTCGGCCGGCTCCTCGTCGCCCGCCGGGGCGGCGGGTCCGCCGGCGTCATCCGAGCCGGACGAGGCGATGCCGGTCGCGCGCCGCTTGGCGATCACGATCGAGCCCACCACAACGGCCAGGGCGAAGATCGCCACGCCGGCCCGGAGCGCGTGGTTATCGGAGTACTTGACCACGCTGGTCGCGATCAGCAGCGAGACCAGGTTCATCACCTTCATCAGCGGGTTGATCGCCGGGCCTGCCGTGTCCTTGAACGGGTCGCCTACGGTGTCGCCGATCACGGTCGCCGCATGCGCTTCTGAGCCCTTACCGCCGTAGTGGCCGTCCTCGACCAGCTTCTTGGCGTTGTCCCAGGCACCGCCGGAGTTGGCCAGGAACACGGCCATCAGCACACCGGCCGCGATCGCGCCGGCCAGGAACGAGCCGAGCGGCCCGTAGCCGAAGCCGAAGCCGACGGCAATCGGGGTCAGCACGGCGAGCAGGCCCGGCGTGGCCAGCTCACGGAGCGAGTCCTTGGTACAAATGTCCACCACCCGGCCGTACTCGGGCTTCTCGGTAAAGTCCATGATCCCCGGGTGCATCCTGAACTGCTCGCGCACCTCGAAGACCACCCGGCCAGCCGCCCGGCCCACCGCGCTGATCGCCAGCCCGGAGAAGAGGAACACCACCGCGGCGCCGACGATCAGCCCGACCAGATCGTTCGGCTTGTCGATCGACAGGCTGAACGAGCCGGCCGCCTTGCCGAGCGCGGCAGTGACCGAGGTGCGGAACGCGCCGAACAGTGCGGTCGCGGCGAGCACCGCGGTGGCGATCGCGATGCCCTTGGTGATCGCCTTGGTGGTGTTGCCGACCGCGTCGAGCCGGGTCAGCACCTGGGCGGCCTCGCCCTCGATCTCGCCGGACATCTCCGCGATGCCCTGGGCGTTGTCGGACACCGGGCCGAACGTGTCCATCGAGACGATCACGCCGACCGTGGTCAGCAGGCCGGTGCCGGCCAGCGCTACCGCGAACAGCGCGATCGTCGCATTGCCGGTGCCGAGCAGGAACGCCCCGTACACCGCCGCGCCGATCAGCAGCGCGGAGTAGACGGCCGACTCGAGGCCGGTCGAGATGCCGGACAGGATCACCGTGGCCGGGCCGGTCAGCGAGGACTTGGCGATGTCCCTGACCGGGCGCCGGGAGGTCTCGGTGAAATACCCGGTGAGCAACTGGATCGCGCTGGCCAGGATCAGCCCGATCAGCACCGCGCCGATCGCCAGCAGCCTGGGACTCCCGCTGTGGCTCAGGATCCCGTGGTCTGTCACACCGGTCAGCTTGCTGAACGAAGACGGCAGGTACCAGAACGCGGCGCCGACGACCAGTACCAGCGAGAAGACCGCGGAGAGGAAGAAGCCGCGGTTGATCGCGGTCATCCCGCTGCGGTCGGTCTTGCGCGGCGCAACGAAGAAGATGCCGGCCACCGCGGTGATCACGCCGATCATCGGCACGATCAGCGGGAAGACCAGGCCGTAGGAGCCGAACGCGGCCTTGCCCAGGATCAGCGCGGCCACCAGCGTGACCGCGTAAGACTCGAACAGGTCGGCCGCCATGCCCGCGCAGTCGCCGACGTTGTCACCGACGTTATCCGCGATGGTGGCCGCGTTGCGCGGGTCGTCCTCGGGAATGCCCTTCTCCACCTTGCCCACCAGGTCGGCGCCGACGTCGGCCGCCTTGGTGAAGATGCCGCCGCCGACTCGCATGAACATGGCGAGCAGGGCGGCACCGAAGCCGAAGCCCTCAAGCACGCTGGACGCGTTCGAGCGGTAGACGATCACCACGACCGCAGCGCCGAGCAGGCCGAGGCCGACGGTGAACATGCCGGCCACGCCGCCAGTACGGAACGCGATCCGCATGGCCGACCGCTCTTCGCCGGTCTCCCGCGCCGCGGCTGCCACCCGGACGTTGCCGCGTACCGCCAGCGACATGCCCGTGAAGCCGGTCACAGCCGAGAACAGGGCCCCCACCAGGAAGAACGCCGACCGGCCCCATCTGATCGACGCCGAATCGGCCGGCAGCAGCAGCAGCACGAAGAAGATCACGACCACGAAGACGCCGAGGGTCCTGAACTGCCTGCGCAGATAGGCGGCAGCCCCCTCCTGGACCGCCTTCGCGATCTCCTGCATCTTCGCGGTGCCCTGGCTGGCCGCAAGCACCTGCCTGACCAGCACGCCGGCCACGCCAAGGGCGATCAAGGCAACGACGGCCACAATGACGACCCAGGTCAGGTTGGAGCCCGTTACGGTGGCCGATCCATCCGCGAGAGCGGAACTCAGCCTTGTCATCTGTCCTCCTTGGCAGGGGAAAACAACCTCGGCGCGACCGCAGCCCGGCACGAAGGCACACTGCCCATCCAGGCACCGCCCATGCAGGTACGTCGCGCGATCTTCAGGAAATATCACAACGTCTCGCCACGTCAGTGCCGGGGAGTCTACGCATCCAGCCTGTCGAATACTAAGGCGGGTCCGGAAGTCACGTCGCCGCTATCGGTTCGTGATCGGCAGGTAACTGGCCAGGCTCCCGCCCATCGGCGCTGATCAAACCGGCGATCCGCTGGCAAGCGAGCCAGCGGACGGCCAGCTCATCCGGACGCTGGTGCCGCCTGCGGTCTCGCTGATCTGGACATCGTCGGCCAGGCCGGCGATCACGGCCAGCGAGAATCCCTGCGGGACCAAAGCGCCGTCGTCGGCGCCGCCCGCGGATTTGACCGGATCGGTGCCGGGCCGTGGCCTGGACTCCGGCCCAGCGTTCGCGGATTCTGGCGGTCCCAGAGCCGGACTCGTGTTGATGACCTCGATCTCAAACCTCCCGGCCTGGTCGGTCAGCGAAATCCGGACCGGTTCGGTCGGGCAGTGCAGCTGGTGCGCCTCGACCGCTCGTGAGCACGCCTCGCCGACCGCGAGCCTGACCTCATCGAGCAGCGACTCAGCTACGCCGCTGCGCCTGGCTACGGCCGTGGCGACCAGCCTGGCCGTGCGAACGTGCGCCGCCAGGGGCGTGAAGGTGACCTCAACTGTTGCCATCGGAGGGCAGCAGCCAGACGGCTACTTCTCGGACTTCCGATTGGCGATCGCCTCATCGACGGTGTCGTGGATGCCGAAGACCTTGGTCAGGCCGGTAATCCGGAAGATCTTCAGGATTCGCTCCTGGGTGCAGACCAGATCCAGCGACCCGTCGTGCGCCCGGACCCGCTTGAGCCCGCCGACCAGCACCCCCAGGCCGGTGGAGTCGAGGAAATCCACTTTCTCCATGTTGACCACAAGCTGGTAATGGTTGTCACCGACCAGCTCGATAAGCAGCTCACGCAGACGAGGCGCGGTGTAGACGTCGATCTCGCCCTCTACCTCGACGATCTCTATCCCGTCCTTGGTGTGGTGATCAAGCTTCAGATCCACAGATTCCTCCAGCGCCATGCGTCCATTATCCCAGCGGTCAGCTGGGCAGATCCCATCCGGCGCGCCGGACGGGATGATCCCGTCGCGCATTCAACCATGCGCTGACGTCATGTCTATATCAGATCACGGTTCGTGGCACTCCACCTGCCGATGACAAACTGAGACACCATGCCTGATCCGCCGCCGCTTGCTGCCGATGAGCCCGCGACGGCTGCCTGGCGTGCCCGGCAGCCAGCCGCGTTTGCGGTCCTGAGCCGCGGTGCGGCCTCCGGGCGGCTGACCTACGCCGAGCGGCTGCCTGCTCGCCCGGGCGTCCGGGTGCCCTGGCCGGACTGGGTCCCCGGTCAGGTGGTGGCGGCGTTCGACCGCAGTGGCATATCCGACCCGTGGGCGCATCAGGCGGCAGCGGCCGACCACGCCAGGGCCGGCCGGAACGTGATTCTCGCCACCGGTACCGCGTCGGGCAAGTCGGTTGGCTACCTGGCGCCCGCGCTGACCGCGATTGGCGAGGGGGGCACCGCGCTCTACCTGGCACCGACCCGGGCACTCGCCGCTGACCAGCTCAAGCTGGTTGACGGGCTCAGCGAGGGGATCGACCATGGGCTCGGCCAGGGAACTGGCTCAGGATTCAGGCAAGGCCGCGGACTGGGCCTAGGGATCGGGCACGGTCTGGGACGGGGATTCGGACTCGGCGTCCGCGCGGCGGTGATCGACTCAGACACGCCAGCGGACCAGCGTGCCTGGGCCCGCAGGCACGCGAGTTACCTGCTGACCACACCGGACATGCTGCATTACGGACTGCTGCCGCAGCATCCGCGGTGGAACGGGTTCCTCCGGCGACTGCGATACGTCATCGTGGACGAGTGCCATGGCTACCGTGGCGTGTTCGGCTCGCATGTTGCCCATGTCCTGCGCCGACTCCGGCGGGTGGTCGAGCATCATCAGGACCGCGGCGCCCCCGGCCTGGTCTTCGTACTCGCCTCGGCCACCATCAGCGAGCCGGCCCGCTGCGCGGAACTGCTGACCGGACTGCCGGCCGAGGCGGTCACGGCGGACGCGGCACCGCGCGGGCCGATGACCTTCGGGATGTGGGAGCCGCCGCTGACCGCGCTGCGTGGTGAGGCCGGAGCGCCGCTGCGGCGCACCGCCGTGGCCGAGGCCGCTGAACTGCTTGCTGATCTGGTGCGCGACGGAGTGCCCGCGCTCGCGTTCATCCGGTCCAGGCGCGGTGCCGAGGCGGTAGCGGCGGCCGCCAGGAGCCGGCTGGTCGAGACCGGGTTCGGCGAGCTAGCGCACCGGGTTGCCGCGTACCGATCGGGCTACCTCGCCGACGAGCGCCGCCACCTTGAGGAGGCGCTGCGGAGCGGTGCGATCACGGCGCTGGCCACCACCACCGCGCTGGAACTCGGGGTCAACATCACCGGCCTGGACGCGGTCCTGATCGCCGGATGGCCAGGCACCAGGACCGCGCTGTGGCAGCAGGCCGGACGGGCCGGACGGGCCGGCAGGGAAGCGGTCGCGATTCTGATCGCCCGCGATGACCCGCTCGACACCTATCTGGTGCACCATCCAGAAGCGCTGCTGCACCGGCCGGTCGAGGCGACCGTGCTCGATCCGGCGAACCCGTACATTCTGGCTCCGCATCTGTGCGCGGCCGCAGCCGAGCTGCCGCTGACCGCCGCCGATCTCGAGCTGTTCGGCCCGGCCGCACCATCGGTGCTGGCTCAGCTGGCCGGTCAGGGCTCGCTGCGGGACCGGGGCGGCAGGTGGCATCTGACCAGCGCGCACCGCACGCCGCTGACCGGCCTGCGCGGGACCGGCGGCCGGCCGGTCCGGATCGTCGAGGAAGCCACCGGGCGCCTGGTCGGCACGATGGACGAGCCATCTGCCCACGTGCTCGCGCACGCCGGCGCGGTCTACCCGCACCAGGGCGAGATGTACCTGGTCACCCGCCTGGACCTGGCCGAAAGCGTGGCGCTGGTCCAGCACACAGACCCTGGTTACACCACCTCGGCGCGGAGCTGACCGGCATCGCGGTGAGCGCCGAGCATCGCCGGGCGCAATGGGGTGCCGCGGCGGTCCATTTCGGCGATGTCCTTGTTACCAGGCAGGTCGTTGCCTTTACCCGCCGGAAGCCGGAAACCGGTCAGCTGCTTGGTGAGCAGGCGCTTGATCTGCCATTCCGTACGCTTCGGACCAGAGCTGTCTGGTGGACACTTTCCCCAGGTCAGCGCGCTGAGCTGGGGAGCGCAGGTGTCGACCTGGCAGGCGCCGCGCACGCCGCCGAGCATGCCGCCATCGGCCTGCTTCCGCTGGTAGCCGCCTGTGACCGATGGGATGTCGGCGGGGTGTCCGCGGACCTGCACCCGGAGACCGGCCGGCTGACAATCTTCGTTTACGACGGGCACGATGGCGGCGCCGGGTTCGCCGAGCGCGGCTTCGCGGCCGCGGCGCAGTGGCTGCGCGCCACCGCACTTGCCATCGCTGGCTGCGAATGCTCGGCCGGCTGCCCGTCCTGCATTCAGTCCCCCAAATGCGGCAACGGCAACGAGCCGCTGTCCAAGCAGGGCTCGCTCGCACTGCTTGACCGCCTGCTTGCTGATGCCGCGGAGTAACGTCCTCCGGGCCGACTTGGGGAGCAAAGGGGGCGACCCCCGCCGGGGGGGAGAGCGGGGGTCGCCGTACGGCCCGGCTCCGGGGGGACAGAGCGGTTCCGTAACTCAGGAAATCCTACGCGCAGCGGGTCAAAGTTACCAGTCGGTCAGGGTGAACAAAGATTAGGATTCATGACCGTCCCCTATGCTCCCGGACCATGGATACTCCGGCCGGGGGCACAACGGCAGGTACGGCGGCCTTCTTCGACCTTGACAAGACGATTATTTCGCGGTCAAGCACGCTCGCCTTCGCGCCATCCTTCTATCGTTATGGCCTGATCAGCCGCGGGCAGGCGGTACGCGGCGCCGTCGCGCAACTGGTCTTCAGAGTTGGCGGCGCTGATCATCAGCAGATGGAGCGGATCAAGGAGCAGGTCACTACGCTGTGTCGCGGCTGGTCCGCCGACCGGGTTACCGAGATCGTGACCGCGCATCTGACCGAGACGATCGTGCCGATCATCTATACCGAGGCGCGCGGCCTGGTCAACTCGCATCGCCAGGCCGGACGCGATGTGATCATCGTGTCCACCGCCGGCCAGGAGATGGTCGGCCCGATCGGGGCGCTGCTCGGCGCCTCAGCAGTCATCGCCACCCGGATGCGGCTGGCCAACGGGTGCTACACCGGCGAGATGGAGTTCTACGCTTACGGCGAGGCAAAGGCGGGGCGGATGCGCGAACTCGCCGCGGAGCGCGGCTATAACCTCGCGAACTGCTTCGCCTACAGTGACTCGGCCACCGATCTGCCCATGCTGGAGGCGGTCGGCCATCCGCACGCCGTCAACCCGGACCGAGAGCTCCGCCGGGTGGCCCGTGAGCGCGGCTGGCCGGTGCTCCTGTTCGCGAGCCGGCCACGCGACATGTGAACACCGGGATCGATAAAGATCACGAATTGATCACGCTGGGGTCTTCCCAACGCGGCTGATCCGTCGTAGAAATGAGATACGGACCGAGTGGTCCGGACACGGCAACCGGGTACCCACGCGCGACCAGCCGCGGGAGGCGGCCGAGATAGGAGCATCCAGCAGGACAGAGCGGTCAGAATAGGCGCTCACGCTGGGTGACCTGTCCGGCAGTGAAGGTGCACGCTTGGTAACCTGGATTGACGTGGCTGAGCGACGGCGCCTCCACGAGGGGCGCCGTCTGCTTGTCTGGGTGCTGTATCAGATCGTGGGTGCCCGAGCGGCGCGCAGTCCCATCGCATAATTCCGGAACGCATTGCGCCTCAGCACTCGTCAGGCTCGTCGCATTTGCCCTCAGCGCATTGCGCCCGGGGACACGCCAGGCTCGTCGCATTTGCCCCGAACGCATTGCCGGGATCGCATTGCCAGCGGGCCTGGTCAGTACCGCTCAGGCGCGGCACTGACCGGCAGCAACTGAATTCTGCTGAGCCCGAATGGGATGCCAAGGCAATGGCTGATCCGGGCATGCGCGAGACTGGACACCAGACAGCGAGAAAGGGGAGAGCATGGCCGATCCCGCAACGCGCTACCCAGCGGATACCGAGCAGGCGTCGGTAGGCGACCTGGTCGCCCTTGCGCTCAGCGACGTCTCGCAGCTGGTGAAGTGCGAGCTTGACCTNGCCAAGTTGGAGCTCAAGGCCGACGCACGCCGGCTCGGCATCGGCGGCGCGCTGATCGGCGTCGCCGCGTTCGTCGGCTGCCTGGTGCTGATGGTGCTGTCCTTCGCCTTCGCATACGGGCTCATCGCGCTCGGCATCTGGGCCTGGGCGGCCTTCCTGATCGTCGCGGGCACCTACATCGTGCTCGCCGGGCTGGCTGTCGCGATCGGATACACCAAGTTCCGTGGCCTGACCGGATTGCGCAGGACTCGCAGCACGGTCTCCGATGACCTGGCGCTGATCCGGCGGGACGACACCGTCCCGGTGACCGGATCGGCGGGAGCCAGGTAGGCAATGGCCGCCGGAGGCGAGGCCTCGATCTACCTCGATGGCCCGTGGACGCACCGGTCGGTCAGCGCCAACGGCACCCGGTTTCATATCGCCGAGAGCGGCGACGGGCCGCTGGTCCTGCTGCTGCACGGCTTCCCGCAGTTCTGGTGGACCTGGCGGCGTCAGCTGTCCTCGCTGAGCGATGCCGGATTTCGCGCGGTCGCCGTGGACCTGAGGGGATACGGCGGCAGCGACAAGCCGCCGCGCGGCTATGACCTGGTCACGGCCGCCTCGGACGCGGCTGGCCTGATCCGATCGCTCGGCGAGGCGAACGCCGTCGTGGTCGGCCACGACTGGGGCGGGATGATCGCCTGGACAATGGCGGCATACTTCCCCAAGGTGGTGCGCAGGCTGGGGGTGGTATCCGCCGCACATCCGCTCCGGCTGCGCGCCGCCGTGCTCTCCGACCCGCTCGGCCAGGGGCGTGGCATCGCCCACGCGATCCGCTTCCAGCTGCCGATCCTGCCCGAGCGGCAGCTGGTGCGGGATCGGGCTGAGCGAGTCGGCCAGATGCTCAGCGCCTGGTCCAGCCCTGGCTGGCCGGATCCGGAGACCGAGCGCAGATACCGGGCAGCCATGTGCGTTCCTTCTGTTGCTCATTCGGCGCTCGAATATCATCGCTGGCTGCTCCGGTCGCGGTTGAGACCAGACGGGGTGCGGTACGCCCGCGCGATGCACGCTCAGGTTCAGGCGCCCACGCTGCAGATTCACGGGTCACTTGACAGCTGCGTACTGCCTCGTGCCGCCCGCGGCTCAGGCAGATACGTGGACGCACCTTACCGGTGGCGGCTGATCGACGGGGCCGGCCACTTCCCGCATGAGGAGGTGCCCGAGCGGTTTGACCTGGAGCTGCGATCCTGGCTTGCCGATCCAGAGCCAGAGCGGTGACGTCTACCCCGGCTCCTGGCGGTAACCAGGGCCGCGACCGTGATCGGGACCCGGCCGGCCGGCCTCGTAATGCCCGGCCCAGGGATGGCCTCGGCAGACCGCTGCACCGGGCCGCCGCAGGCGAGCCAGCCATGCCCGATCAGCTGAACCTGGCACCGGTCGATGCCGTGGCCATGGCTCAGGAGCTGATAGACGCCGGACGGCCGTTCCACGCGCATGAGGTACTCGAGGTGGTGTGGAAGTCGGCCCCCGAGGCTGATCGTGACCTCTGGCAGGGGCTGGCCCAGCTTGCCGTCGGGCTGACTCACGCCAGGCGCGGCAACGGCCGCGGCGCCGTTGCCCTGCTCCGCCGGGGCGCGGCCGCGCTGCGCGGGTACACCGACGACCGGTCGGATGGCATCGACGTGGCCGGAGCCCGGGCGAGGGCAATTGCCCTGGCCAGCAAGATCGAGCAGACCGGCCTGGCGTCGATCTCCGAATCGGAGCTGCGGCTGCGGATCAGCTCCTGAGCGCCTACTGGCAGGCGCGGGTCGAGACGGCAGCGGTGCGCTGCCGGCCGGCCAGCAGGTCCGGTTCGATCTCGCTGTCGGTCAGCGCATAGCCGGTGTCCGCGACCGAGGTGGCCGCCGCGAAGACCACTCCGTAGACGTCGCCGTCGGTGGCGAGCAGCGGTCCGCCAGAGTTACCCGGCTTCACCACGGCCCGGATCGGATAGACATCGCGGACCAACTGGGTGGTCTGATAGATGTCTGGCCCCCAGGCCAGCTCGGCCCGGCCGACCCTGGCAGGCACGGCCGTGAACGGGGCATCGAGCGGATACCCGGCCACAATCGCGCTGGCGCCGAACGGAGCGGGCCCGGCCAGATGCAGCGCAGGTACGGGCAGACCAGGGACGTAAAGGACCGCGATGTCGCTCCTTGGGTCGAACAAGACCACCCGAGCCGGATAGCCGGTCTGGGATCTGGTGTAGACCTCGGGACCGTCGACGACTCCGGCCACCACGTGCGCGTTGGTGATCACATGGTCCGGGCTAATCACGAACCCGCTGCCCTCGATCGTCCGCGAGCAGCTTGGCGCTACGCCTTTAACCTGGACCACGCTGTTGCGGGCCCAGGCCAGCGCCGGTGACCGCAGTACGGCCGGATCCGGCCTGGGAACGTTGAGCGCGGTCTCCGCGCCCAGCGCGCCGAAGACCTGCACATACGGCTCGGTGGTCATCAGTCTGCGGATAGCCGAGAATTCGGGCCGGACCCCACGGGGAATCAGCCGGTCGACGCCCTTGAGCAGGATCGAGTCGTTCACCTGCCTGGCGGCGGCGGGGAACGGCGGGGCGTATGCGATAAAAGAGCCGATCAGCCAGGCAAGCAGCAGGATCGCCACCACATTCACCAGAGCCCCGCCGATCGAGTCAAGGACCGTCGTCGGCCCTGGCCGGACGTGCGAGCGCATCAGGATGCCGAGGCCGGACGCGATCAGCATGCCGATGACGGCGGTAACGAACACGATGACGATCGCGAGCACCGCCTGCAGGTTCTGGCTGGAAGACAGCGCGACGGCGATGCCAGGTGCGAAGTAGATGCCGAGCACCGCACCGCTGATGAAGCCGGCCAGACTCATGACACCGACGATGAACCCCTGGCGATAGCCGGCCACGGCGAAGGCAGCCGCCAGCGCGATCAGGATCAAGTCGAGCAGGTCACCGGGCACAGTTCCTAACGGTATCCGGCCTCGGCCACGCCGGTGCGCCACTGCCGGGCAACTCCCAGGTCGGGCCCGCCGCAGCCCGCTTCAGGCGGTTGGTTCCTGGGCATCAACGCCCGTCAGCGAAGCACCGGGCGGCAGGTCGGTGACCCGACGGGAGTCCCACGGCAGTTCCCAGCCGCCAAGCGCCAGCAGCCGGTCAAGCAGGTAGGCGGTGAATCCCCAGATCAGCATCTCGCCGGCCCGGAAGGCCGGTCCTGTGCTCCCGGACGGATAACGGATGGTGAGCCGACGGGCCGGATCGGCAAGGTCTGCCACCGGCACTCTCGCGACCGCGGCCACCTCGGCTGGATCGCCAGGAGCGACCGGCACCGGATCGCGCCACCAGGCCAGCACCGGTGAAACCCGAAATCCGCTGCGCGAGATGTAGAGGTCTGGCAGGACGGTGATCACCTGCACCCCGCCCGGCTCGACCTGCGCTTCCTCGGCCGCCTCGCGCAGCGCGGCGGCAGCCGGACCGTCGTCGGCGGCATCGATCACGCCGCCGGGGAAAGCCGGCTGGCCCGCGTGCCGGCGCAGTGCGGTACTCCGCTGCACAAGGAGCACGTCAGGCCCGGCGGAGCCGAGGCCGAACAGGATCAGGATGGCGGACGGACGGCCGCTGCCTGGCGGTGGCCGCAGCCCGTCAGGCACCACCATCTGCTCCGCCGAACGGGCCAGATCAGCGAGCCAGCCAGGGACCTGGCCGTGCACCTCACCGGGCGCCTGGCCGGGCTGATTCGGGGCCGGTGACTCCCCGTTACGGTCGGCCTCGGTCATGAGAACGGGCCGACCCTAACCAGGCGGCCGGCCACGACCGGATCGGTGGGGCCCTCGCCGAACGCCGGGCAGAGCCCGGCCAGCACACAAGCACCGCAGGCGGGCCTGCGGGAATGGCAGACCCGTCGGCCATGCCAGATCAGCCGGTGCGACAGCATGGTCCACTCCGAGCGCGGAAAGAGTGCCCGCACCTCCTGCTCGACCTTTTCCGGGTCATCGGACGTGGTCCAGCCAAAGCGCCTGGCGAGCCGGCCGAAGTGAGTATCGACCGTGATGCCGGGAACGCCGAACGCATTGCCGAGCACGACGTTGGCCGTCTTCCTGCCGACACCTGGCAGCGTGACAAGATCACGCAGCCTGGCCGGGACCTCGCCGCCGAACTTGTCGCACAGGGCCTGACCGAGCCCGATGATGCTGGTCGTCTTGGCCCGGAAGAACCCAGTTGAAATGATGATCTTCTCGACTTCATCCCGGTCCGCTGCCGCGTAATCCGCCGCAGTGTGATACCTGGCGAAGAGCACCGGCGTGACCAGGTTGACCCTCTTGTCCGTGCACTGCGCGGACAGAATGGTCGCGATCAGCAGTTCGAGCGGCGTGCTGAAATCAAGCTCGCAATGCGCGTCGGGGTAGAGCGCGGCAAGCTCGCGGTTGATCCGCCGGGCGCGGCGGACAAGAGCCGTCCTCGACGGCGGGGCGGATGACACGGTGACCACTAGTCCACCTTATGGTTCGGCGGCGGCCCGGTCGCCACGATGGACAGCGCACCGCTCCGGGCGGAACGGCATCGATTCCGGGCCGACCTCACTCAGCCCGGAGGCCGGCCCCCGCAATCCGCACTGGCCGGGCCTGATCACGCCGCAGCCCGGCTGGCCTGACCCGGGCATGGCGGCGCTGACATGCCGTCCGAGCACTACGGTTGCCACCGACCTGGCCCCGGCATGGCGCAGCGCCATGGCAGCTGACTGGGCCGTCGATCCCGTCGTCCAGGTGTCGTCAAGCAGCAGCACCCTGGCGCCGGGCAGCGGTTGGGCGGTGAACCTGGCCGGGTCGAGATCACGCACCGGGTGACCACCAGGTCGGGCTGACAGCTCGGCCCACGATGTCACAAGATAGGGGTTGATCAGGGCGCGGAGCGGATGCACGCCTGGCCGGCCACGGGCGGTCGGCACCACCGCCAGGTGCGTCGGCCCTGGCATCCCAGCCGCTCGCCAGACGCAGGCGCCGTGATCGCGCAGAAAGACAAGTAATAAGGCGAGCAGTAACCCGGCAGCGGTGTCCGCCGCGGTCATGGCCGGGCTCGCGGGCGGGCCGAACCGGCATGATTTGTATTGCCAAAGGTGCCGCGCGTGCGAGCCACCCTTGATCGCGAACGCCACCGGCACGACAACATCGGCCAGGCTGTCCGGCGCGAGCTGGCAGTGCAGGTCGCACTGGAAGCAGCGGGCACCTCCTACGGCGGCCGGGCCGTGGCAGACGGCACACAGCCCGGGCAGACCTGGCCGCGGCGCGCTCAGCAGTGGCGCCTGAGCCTGGACTAGGTCACGCAACTGGCGCCACGCCAGCTCGTCTGCTTGGCGGTGGGGCAATTCAGGCAGCAGCCGCCGATCGGGCGCCTCATTCAGCACAAGCGCCACGGTAGGTAAAACCTCTGACATTTTCCGCAGCTGGGCGAACCGGCGCCCAGAAGGCTGAGAGATAGGCAGCTTAGGGGCCCGAGACTCTCGTGGTCCGGTAGGCTCACCAGGACAGCACCTGGGGGTCCCTGGGCCGGGGTTTAGCGGGCTGCCTCGCGGGCATCGCCGCTATCGGCGGAGCCGCAGTGGGAAGCGGCTCCCGTTTTCCACGGAAACCGCATCCACCAGAGTGCTGTGGCATGCCGAGAACAGCCAGTCACGATCGGGACAACCGTCAATGCGAATGCCTCAGCCAGCCACCGGACCAGGGGCGTCCGGTGACTCAGCAGCTGACAGCACCGGGGGGTCTGGTGCGGCCGTCGGCGACGTGCCCCTGGCGGCCGACCCGCCGCCGGTGACCAGCCCTGCCAGCCACAACGGCTCGGCCAACCACGTGTCGGCCGACCATGCGCCGGCCGACAGCGCCGCGGTCGACAGCGCTGCGCGGTCGACAGCGCTGCGNCCAATGGTGCCCGGGCCGCCGGCACCCTGGCCGACCATGCGCCAGCCGACAGTGCTGCGGCCAATGGTGCCCGGGCCGACCGCTCCCTGGCCAACGGTGCGTGGACCGGCCGGACGGCAGGCGGCCAGCAGCCACGGCGCCGCGTCGCGGTGCTCGCTGCGGTGGGGCTGGGCATGGTGCGCCGGCACTGGCTGGCTTCGGCTCTGCTGACAGCCGGCCTGGTGCTCCGCGTTCTGGTCCAGATGGCCTATCACCCGGCGATCATCTACATCGACTCGCTCAAGTACCTCTACGACGCCTGGCCCGGATCCGATCCGGTCGCCTACAAGATCCCGCTGAAGATGATCCTCGCCGTCGGGGACCTCGGCACGGTAACCCTGATCCAGCACCTGCTCGGCCTGGCGATCGCGGTCACGATCTACGTCGTGATGATGCGCCGCGGCGCCCCCCGCTGGCTGGGCGCCCTGGCCATCGCTCCGGTGCTGTTTGACGGGTATCAGCTCCAGGCCGAGCACATGATCATGCCCGACGTCTGGTTCGAGGCGATGATCGTGGCCGGCCTGGCCGTGCTGCTCTGGAATCCAAAGCCGAACCTGCTCATGCTGATCATCGGCTCGGCGCTGTTGGGCGGGTCTACCGGCATGCGGCAGGCGGGCGAGATCCTGATCGTGCCCGCGCTGATCTTCGCTGTCGCCCTGGGCGGCGGGTGGCGCAAGATCGCCGTCAACGCGGCCAGCGTGGCCGTGGCCTTCATCTTGGCCGTCGGGCTCTACATGAGCGCCGCCGCCGAGCTCACCGGGCATTTCCGGATCTCCGAATCCTCAAGCAGCCTCACCTACGGGCGGATGGCGGCGGTCGCCAACTGCGCGACGCTGCGGCTTGGCCTGTACGAGAAGCCGCTCTGCCCAACGCCGGCCCAGCAGGCCCTTGGCCCTGACTGGCTCGATCACGATACTCACTCGCCGCTGAAGGCCTACCGCACGAACTATGAGCTGGAAGGCGCCCCGGACGGAAGCTTCAACAAGCTGGTCTCGCATTTCAACCGGGCGGTCGAGTTCCAGCAGCCCACCCTTGTGATCTCCGGCATTCTGCACGACGGGGTCAAGCTGTTCGCGGTCACCAGGGTCACCAGCCGCGGCGACACGCCCATCTGGCGCTGGCGGTTCCAGACCAGCTACCAGACGTTCGCGCCTTACGTCTTCATCAAGAACAACTCCATCATGCTCTCCTTGCCGCAGGGCCTGTCGGTGCTCGGCCTGCCGCAAGCACCGAAGGTCGAGATGCTTAACCCGGCTTACGGTGGAGCGCCCGAGGTGGACAAGCCGATCGCGGCCTTCCTGCGCGGCTACCAGCTGCATGGCGGCTATACCCCTGGGCCGCTGCTGCTGCTCTTCACGCTGACCGGTCTGGCCGGTTCGCTGCTCATCTTCGCTCGCCGCCGCCTGACCCCGGTGCGGCAGCAGCTCGTCATGGCCTGCCTGCTGTTCTTCAGCACCGCGGCGGCCGTGCTCGCGATCTCCGATGCGTTCGAGTTCACCTGGCGCTACCAGCTCCCCGCGCTGGTCACCCTCCCGCCAGCCGGCGCGCTAGGCATCGGTGTCCTGATTGCCTTTGCCCGGAGATCCCGCCGGCCGGCTTCAGCTGACACCGTGTCCGAGCGAGCACCGGAGCTGGCCGCACCTGCGAAATGACCGGCGGGCTGCGGCACCCAGCCGAGCACCGCGGCGCGGCGGCTGGCGTCGCGAGCTCGCTGCGCAGGCACTGGCTTGCCGCCATCCTGCTCACCGCAGGGCTGGTACTGCGGATCGGTGCGCAGGTCGCCTACCGGCCGGCTCTGCTGTATGTCGACACGCTGAAATACCTATATAACGCATACCCGGGCGCTGATCCGGTCGGCTACAAGGTGCCGTTGCGGCTGATTCTCCTGGTCGGCAACCTGAGCGTGGTCGCAGCCATCCAGCACCTGCTCGGCCTGGCGATCGCCGTCACCCTCTACCTCGTCCTGCTCCGCCGCGGCACCCCGCGCTGGCTCGCCGCCCTCGCCATCGCCCCGATCCTGCTCGACGCCTACCAGCTCCAGATCGAACAGACGATCATGCCCGACGTCTGGTTCGAGGCCCTGATCGTGGTCGCCATCGTCGCCCTGCTCGCCGTGCGCGCCGACGGCATGGCAGCCGCACCCGCGGCCGCGCCCATTGCGGGCGAGCCGGGCAGCCGGGGCGGGCCAGCCATGGCGACAGGCCCGGAAAGTCCATCGGTCACGGCAGCGGCCACCGCAGCCGTCGACACCCGGCCCGCCACCGCCACCGCCACCGCAGCCGCCGGCACCCGACCCGCAGCCGCCACCGCAGCCGCCGGCACCCGGCCCGCCACCGCCACTACAGCCAGCGATGCATCGGCCAGCGACGGTCCGCCCGCCGCGCTCGCCGCGGCCGGCGACGGGCCACCCGCCGCTTTGGCTGCGGCCCATTGGGCAGCTGCGGTCGCCCGCCTGTGGCGTGCCCTGACCGGCTCCGCGATGTCGGCCGTCATCGTGGCCGGCCTGATCCTCGGTGCCTGCGCCACGGTCCGCCAGGTCGGCGAGATCCTGATCCTGCCCGCCCTGCTCTTCCTGGTCGCCCTGGGCGGCGGCCGGGAGCGGCTGGTCACCAGGGCCTTTGTGCTGTTCGCGGCCTTCATCGTCCCGATTTTCGGTTACAGCGCCGGCTCCTATCTGATCGCCGGTCAGTTTGGGCTGGCCAGCGCGACCCCGAGCATCTCCAGCTACGGGCGGATGGCGGTCGCCGCCGACTGCGCCACGCTCAAGCTGCCGACCTACGAGGGCGCGCTCTGCCCGACCGCCCGCCAGCGAGCGTTCGGCGAGGACTGGCTGGATCACGACATTGCCTCGCCGCTGAAGTCGTTCGTTGCCCCGGCCGGGATGAACCGGTACGCGATCGTGGCGAGCTTCAACCGCGCGGTGGTCGAGCAGCAGCCGCAGCGAGTTCTGTCGGCGATCACCAGCGACACGATCAAGCTCTTCGCACTGACCAGGACGTCAAGCCAGGGCGGCACCCCGATCTCCCGGTGGCAGTTCCAGGACTTCTATCCCACCTATCCGACCTGGATAACGATTCGCCACGGGATCATCTTCGTCGGCCTGCCGCGAACCCACGGGCCGGTGAATTACCAGCCGCTGGCTGCTGGCTACGGCGGAGCGCCGCAGGTCGACAAGCCAATCGCGGCGGCGCTGCGCCGCTACCAACTGGATGGCGGCTACACCCCTGGTCCGGCGATGCTGATCTTCGCGCTGGCCGGGCTGGCTGGGTCACTGCTCGTGCTCGCCCGCAGGTCTCCGCCGGCCCGGCGCCGGCTGACCCTGGCCTGCCTGCTGTTCTTCGGCTCCGGGGCGGCACTGCTGCTGATGTCGGACGTCTTCCAGTTCTCCTGGCGCTACCAGCTGCCGGCCCTGGTCACCCTGCCGCCGGCGGGCGCACTCGGGATCGCCGCGGTACTCAGCTACAGGTTCAGCCGCTCCCCCCGCAGCCCGGCCGGTGAACAGCGCGACGAACTGCCGGAACTCGCCAGCCCGGCGGTGTAGTTCTTCCGATGCAGCGCCGACGGCGAGATCTGCGGGCCGCAGCGGCGAGCGTACCCAGCGTGCTCCGAAGGCACTGGCTGGCCGCCATCTTGCTGACCGCCGGCCTGGTACTCCGGGTGCTGACCCAGCTCGCCTACCGGCCGGCCCTGTTCTACATCGACACCGTCAGGTACCTGTACCACGCAGGGGGGAACGACCCGGTCGGGTACCGGGTACCGCTGCGGCTGATCCTCGGTGTCGGCAACCTGAACGCGGTCGCAGTCATCCAGCACCTGGTCGGTCTGGCGATCGCGGTCACCCTCTACCTCGTCCTGCTCCGCCGCGGCACCCCGCGCTGGCTCGCCGCCCTCGCCATCGCCCCGATCCTGCTCGACGCCTACCAGCTCCAGATCGAACAGACGATCATGCCCGACGTCTGGTTCGAGGCCCTGATCGTGGTCGCCATCGTCGCCCTGCTCGCCGTGCGCGCCGACGGCATGGCAGCCGCACCCGCGGCCGCGCCCATTGCGGGCGAGCCGGGCAGCCGGGGCGGGCCAGCCATGGCGACAGGCCCGGAAAGTCCATCGGTCACGGCAGCGGCCACCGCAGCCG
>JGI12269J14319_10001686_pt1 | contig 21788 bp, 25 predicted proteins | sample PeaSoiSIISIP2007_FD_14319 | JGI IMG/M metagenome (IMG submission 14319)
CCCGTCCATGAGCGCCGCAAGCTGGCGCGAGATCGCCAGGCCTAGGCCGCTGCCGCCGAAGCGGCGGGTGATCGAGCCGTCGGCCTGCTGGAAGCGGCCGAACAGGCGCTCCTTCTCGCTCGCGTCGAAGCCGACGCCGGTGTCGGCGACACCGAAGCGCAGAAGGCCAGGCGCGGGGGACTCGGCGGTGATGGTGACGCCGCCGCGCTCGGTGAACTTCACGGCGTTGCTGACCAGATTGGTCAGGATCTGACGCACCCGAACCGCGTCGCCGAGGAACCAGCCCTCGAGCGCGGGGTCGATCTGGCTGGTCAGCGAAAGGCCTTTTTCGTCGGCGCGCAGGCGCGAGAGCGCCGCCACCGACCGCACGAGGTCCGCGGCCTGGAAGGGCGCGGTCTCGATGGTCAGTTGGCCGGCCTCGACGCGCGCCAGGTCGAGCACGTCCGACAACAGGCGCTCGAGCGACTGGCCGGACGCGCGGATGACTTCGGCCATGCCATGCTCCCGTGGCGGCAGGTCGGCCGCCGCGAGCATGTCGGCGACGCCGACGACGCCGTTCAACGGCGTGCGGATCTCGTGGCTCATATTGGCGAGGAATTCGGTCTTCGAGCGGCTGGCCTGCTCCGCTCTCCTGGGCCTGGCGCAGGCGGTGCGCGACCCGGCGCTGCCAGACCACGACGGCGCCGGCGCCGACGAGGAAGAGCGCGGCCAGGAGCCCGATCCAGCGCTGGGTCTGCACCACGCTGCGCTCGAGATCGGCCTGCCGGCGCACCGCTTCCAGCTGCTGCTCCAGCTGGGCGGTGAGCTGGTGCACGCCGGCCGTGAAGCGCCGGGCGTCGGTCTGTGAGTGCAGGCGGGAGTAGTCGCTCATCATGGCGAACGCCGGACGATATTGCCCCTCGGCCGCGAGCAGTTCCGCGGCCACCCGGGGCATGCGCTCGAAGGCCGCATCCGCGTACTGGTGGGATGCCTGGGCCGCGCGCAGGCGCTCGAGGTCGGCGCGCGCATCCTTGACGTCGCCCATCCGCGCGGCGGCCAGCGCCCGCACCGTGAGCAGCTGCGGCGCCAGGAACTCCGCGCCTGTCAGCTTCTGATCGAGGCCGTTCAGGCAGGCCATGACCTCGCGCGGCGGGCCGAAACTGTCGGCGACCATGCCGCAGAGGTTCTTGTCCCAGGCGTCGAGGTGCGGAAGGTCCGAGCGCAGGGCGAGGCGGTGGTGGGTGGCCGCTAGGTCGCGCGCCAGGCTCGCGTCGCCGAGCTGCACCGCCAGATGGGCCATGTTGTAGACGTCGTCGAAGTCCGGACGCGGGTAGGCGCGATTGGCCAGCTCGAAGTCGGCTTTGTCGAACGCCCGCGCGGCACCCTCGAGGTCGTCCAGCTGCATCAGCGCGATGCCGATGGTCTCCCAGACCTCGGATTCGGCCGTGGATGCGTCGACGTCATCGGACGGGATGAGGTCCTTGGTCGCGAACAGCTGCTTTAAGGCCGCGCCGACCTCCCCATCCTCGACCCGCAGTTGCGCGACGTAACTCGTGGCATGCGCGCGGGCGACCACGTCTGGCTCGGCGTCGGCGATGTGCTCCAGCTGCGGCCGCACCGAGGTGTCGCCGCCCGAATAGCGCGCCATCAACTCATTGATCTCGGCCATCACCTGGTAGCGGCGATCGCCAAGGGTGCGCGCCCTGGCCGCCAGGAGGCCGTTCCAGTGTTCGAAGCGGTCGAACTCCGACTGGTTGAGCATGATCGTCGAGACGTGCTCGAGACGTCTGAGCGACTCGCGGCCGGGGGTCTGGGCCGCCTGCTCGCCGAAACGTTCCAGGTCGGCGAAACTGGTCTTGTCGGCGCGCTGTTCGATGGCGGCGGCAAGCTGGCGCGCAGCATCGTCGGCCCCGCCGGCGGCCGCCGCGGGCGCAATCGTCAGCAGGACGGCAACGGCCGCCGCCGCCAGGGACATGCGAGCCGGCATGCAATAGGGCCTCCCCAAGATACCCACGATTTACAGGGGAATGTGTTGCCGAACCTCTTACGGCACAGTCTGTCAGACGCTGCCAGCGCCGGGCCCGGCAGCCGCCATAAGCGCGCGCAGCGCGGTCATGTGCGCCTCCAGCGCCTTGCGTCCCGCGCGCGTGAGCGCGAGCCACGTGCGGACGCGCGAGGCCACGGTCCGCTTGTCGATCGCGACGTAGCCGGCGTCCTCCAGGTGCTTCAGGTGCTTGCTGAGCACGGACTCGCTTACCCCGACGATCTCGCGCAGGGTGGCGAAGTCCATCGTGTCGACGCCGGCCAGAAGGCAGCAGATCTGGAAGCGATGCGGCGCGTGGATGGCGGGATCGAGCGCGCTGGTCAGGACGCCCCCCCAGCGTGGAGTTCGACCCCGAGGTCCGCGCGATAGGCCGCTTCCCAAACGAAGCCGGCCGCCGTCACGAGCACCGCGGCGATCGGGCCGGCGGCGAGCGGCGCCCAGCCGATCCCGAGTCCGCGCTGCAGGTAGATGCCGCCCAGCATCAGCGCGACGGCGACCGCGGCGGTCGCAAGCGCGACCCAGCGCGTTCGCCCCTTGCGCATGCCGCTGATCCACATGCCTGTGTGGCGTTGGTAGGCCTGGGTCAGGAACACCAGGCCGACGCAAAAGATCGAGAGAACGGCGAGCGAGACGGCGGTTGGGGCCGCCTGCGCGGCAATGAGGCCGCCGACCAGCAGGCCGAGCGCTGGGTGGTACCAGCGCGGCGCGCGGGCGCGGTCGACGAGAGCGGCGCGCGCCAAGGCGGCCTGTTCGAGGGCGAGGCGGGGGCTCTGATCACTTTCTATATTGGAAAGTATATCATGACTTTCCATGTTGTCAAGTCACCGCCTAGCAGCCAGCCAGGCCGTGAACCAAGCGGGATGTGGGGGGTTGTCCCGTGTCCCGAAGGTCAGCCGCCTCCAGCAGCCGCTGGCTCCGCCAGCGCCACGCCCGGGATGTTGACCAGGTAGATCGGCTGGCCGTCGGGGTCGCGGAGAAAGCAGGCGACATGCCGCTCCTCGGTCTCGATCGGGCCGTCCTTAAAGCGTTCAGCCGGCGTGGCGCCTTGCGCCGTCATCGCCGCCGCGGTGGCGCGCACATCGCCCTGCCAGAAGATCAGCTGCGGCTCGTCGGGGGGCTCCAGGTAGCCTTGGTAGAGCGCGATGCGGGCATCGCGGTTCTGCAGGGTGACGTGGCGCTGATCGAGGCTGCCGCCGACCCGTTGGAACCCTAGCGCCTCATAGAACGAGTAGGAGCGGCGGATGTCGCTGACCGGCAGGGCGAGTTCGAACCAGCCGAGGGTCATGTCGGGCTCGAGCGGCGTAGTCGGCGTGCGTGGCGGCGCCACCTGCTCGTGGCCGGGGTGATTCACGAAATGCACCGGCATGTAGATGAAGAACAGCGGGTGCTCGTCGGGGTCGAGCAGCATGAACGATCCGCCGCCGTCCTCGGCCTTGTTCGGGCCGCGGAAGAAGGGGATGCCGGCGGCCTCGACCTTCGCGGCGATCGCCTCGATGTCGCCTTGCCAGAAAATCAGCTGCAGCCGCTTGGGGTCGAGGTGACCCTCCTGGTACAGGCACACCCGGCAGTCGCCGCGCCTCAGCGTCATCACTCCGACTTCGACGTCGCCGCCCTCGCGCGCAAACCCTAAGCCTTCATAGAAGGCCATCGCCCGCTTCAGGTCCTTGACCGGCAGCGCCGTCTCGAAAGCCCCCAGGTCCATCTGCTCCGTCCCTTCCTTCGGCATCATCCGGCCGCGTCCGGCGCGTCGCGCGCCAAACGTTCCCGGTAGCGCGGCGTCAGGTCCGCCATCTCGCGGGCGGCGCGGGCCTGTTCCCGCTCGGCGGACCAGGGCTGCGGCGTCTCGCGCAGGGCCGCCTCCGGCAGCTCGTAGAGGTGCGCGTGCCAGCCGGTCCCGATACTCAGAAGGTGCTCGGGCGGGATCAGGGTCTCGATCAGCACCAGGCGCGTGCCCATGAAGTCTGGGTCCTCTTGATAGAGCTGCCAACGGAGCTCGGCGCGCGGGTTGTTGGCGTCGGTCGAACCCCAGACCATCAGGTTTGGCGGATCGAGTTCGCGGATGACGTAGCGGGCCGTGAAGTCCGCCGTCGGCCATGTCAACTCGACCTCGCCGCCGACCCGCAGGTCGAGCTTGGCCACGGCCAGCCAGTCGGCGAGCCGCTCGGGTTCGGTGATCGCCGCCCAGACCTTCTCGATCGGCAGCATCCAGCGGCGCCCGTAGCGGATGTTGTAGCGGTCATCCCCGGCGCGCGTGACGTAGGCGTCGGGTTCGTGGTGCCGCAAAGTCGGACGAACGTCGAAGCCCGGGACGTATCGCCCGTAGATCTGCTTGTAGCGCGCGACCTCTCTCTGGTGCGTCCCCGGCGCTTCCGCAATCGCCCTGCCGTCCTGCGCCACCAACGTGACGTCGTCGATGAAGCCCTTCCATCCGGCGGCTCCGCCCAGGAACCACCAGGCATTCAGCCCGGTCTGGTGGAAGACCAGCCGGCAGCCGTCGTCCAGCGGCATGAGCTCCCATCGGATGATGGTGTCCCCTGCGGTCCCGAACCACTCGAGCGCCAGCAGCCGCGGCGGGTCGAACGCGATGATCGTGCCTTCGACCATGTCATCCTTCCCACCCGGGAACAGGACGCGGAACTTGCCACCAACGCGCAGGTCGATCTCGACCGGCTCGCCGAACCACTCGGCGACGCGTTCGGCAATCGTGAGCGCCGCCCAGACCTTCTCGACCGGACGCGGGATGCGACGCTTGAAGCGCATCTCGAAGTCGCCGTCGGTCATCTGACGGATCGACGCCTCGCGCGGGTCGTCGGGCACGACCCAGCCGTCGTCGCCTTGGGTGGCGCGCATGGATCAGCTCTCCCGCATCAGGTGGGCCTCGAGGGCATCCAGCCGGTCGCGCCATAGACGCCGATAGGGCTCGAGCCAGGCGTCCAACTCCGCGAGCTTGGCGGGTTGAATGCTGTAAAGCCGGCGTTGACCGTCGGCCCGCACGCGGACGAGGCCCGCCTCGCGCAACAGCTTGAGGTGCTTCGAGACGCCCGGCTGGCTCATGCCGAGCGCCTGGACGACATCGCCCGCCGGCGTTTCCCCCCGGCTCAGCAGACCCAGGATCTGGCGCCGATGCGGCTCGGCGACGGCTTCGAACACGTCCATGTCTCTCTATCGCTACTGAGAAATATAACTGTCAAGGGATTTTAGCACAGCCTGGACGAACAGAGAGGTGTCTGCCTGACGCGCGTTGGCCGCAGTTTGCTTCGCTCGCGAGGCGAATTCTCCGCCTTGACCCGGCGCGCAAGGCCCGCCTATTCGGGCTGGGGAGGGACGCCGATGAGTCCCATGGCGCGCGTCCGGCGCGAGCTTGTCTTCTTGCGCGCGTTTTTACGGACGCTGAGCCGGGTTCGATCCATCAGACCGGACTCCCCGCGGCTGGTCTGCGACGACCTCGAGGCGGCCGTCGACACCTGGCGCACGCGGCGGGCGATCACGCTAGGCCCGCGCACAATCACCTACGGCGAGTTGGACGAAATGGCCAACCGCTATGCGCACTGGGCCATCGAGCAGGGCGTCAGGCGCGGTCAGACCGTCGCCCTCTACGCGCCGACGCGCATCGACTATCTGGCGATCTGGTATGGCCTCTCGAAGATCGGCGCGGCCACGGCCCTGGTGAACAACAACCTGACCGGCCCCTCCCTCGCCCATTGCCTCGAGATCGCCGGCCCTTCGATCGCCATCGTCGATGGCGAAACGGCCCGGCCGCTGCTGGCCGTCAACCCAAACCTCGCTCGGCCGATGTCGGTCTGGACGCTGGGCGCCGCCCAGGGGGAGTTGCGCGACCTGACCCAGGCGCTGCGCAGCTGCAGTCAGCTGCGTCCGGATCGCGAAGTGCGCCAGGGCCTGAGGGCCAGGGACACCGCGCTCTACATCTACACCTCCGGCACCACCGGCCTGCCGAAGGCGGCGAAGGTCAACCACATGCGCGCGCAGCTCTACATGCGCGCCTTCGCCGGCGCGACTGACACCAAGGCGGACGACCGCATCTACGTCACGCTGCCGCTCTACCACGCGACCGGCGGGCTCTGCGCCATGGGGGCGGCGCTGATGAGCGGCGGCTCGGCGGTCATCAGGCCACGCTTTTCGGCCACGCACTTCTGGAGCGACGTGGCGAACGAAGACTGCACCATGTTCGTCTACATCGGCGAGCTCTGCCGCTATCTGCTCAACCAGCCGGAGCAGCCGGGCGAGCAGACGCACAAGCTCAGGCTGGCGTTCGGCAACGGGCTCCGCCCCGAGATCTGGGAGACCGTGCAACGGCGTTTCCGCCTGCCGCACATCCTGGAGTTCTACGGCTCGACCGAAGGCAACGTCTCGCTGTTCAACCTCGACGGCAAGGCGGGCGCGATCGGCCGCATCCCGTCTTATCTGCGCAGCTGGTTTAACGTGCGGCTGGCGCGCTTCGACATGGAGACCGAGACCCCCGTACGAGGGGCGAACGGGCTTGGGATCGAGGCCCCTGTCGGAGAGATCGGCGAGTGTGTCGGCGCGATCCAACCCGGCCCGCGCACCGACTTCAACGGCTACGCCGACAAGGCCGCCAGCGAACGGAAGATCATCCGCAACCTGTTCAGGTCCGGCGACGCCTGGTTTGCGACCGGCGACCTCATGCGCCAGGACAGGGAGGGCTACTTCTATTTCGTCGACCGGGTCGGCGATACCTACCGCTGGAAGGGCGAGAACGTCTCGACCGGCGAGGTCGAGCAGGCGCTGTCGGGGATTGCGGGCGTGAAGGAGGCCAGCGTCTACGGCGTCAAGGTGGGCGACCTCGACGGGCGCGCCGGGATGGCGTCTCTCGTGGTCGACAAGGACTTCGACATCGCCAAGCTGGCGGCTTTGCTCGACGCCGCCCTGCCGGCCTACGCGCGGCCCGTGTTCGTGCGGCTCGAGCGCGCGATCGCCATCACCGGCACCTTCAAGCACCGCAAGATCGACATGGTCGCGGAGGGCTTCGACCCGGCCAAGGTCAAGCGGCCGCTCTATGTGCACACGGGAGCGGACTACGAGCCGGTCACCCCGGAAATGGCCGCCCAGATCGCCGGCGGAGAGATGCGAGTCTAGCCGCCTCCGATGGAATCGCTCCTCCGCCGCAAGACGATCGCGCTCGAGGCGTTGCCCGACCATCAGCGGCTGAGAGCGACGCTCAGCTGGCGCCACCTGATCCCGCTCGGCGTTGGCGCCATCGTCGGCACCGGCATCTACACGCTGATCGGGGTGGGCGCGAACCTGGCCGGACCGGCGGTCATCGTCTCTTTCCTCGTCGCCGGCGCCGTTTGCGCTTGCGCGGCGCTCTGCTACGCCGAGGTCGCGACCATGATCCCGGCGTCCGGCAGCGCCTACACCTACAGCTACGTGGTGCTCGGCGAGATCATCGCCTGGGTCGTCGGCTGGAGCCTGATCCTGGAGTACTCGCTTGTGGCCAGCGCCGTCGCGGTCGGCTGGTCAGGCTACGCGGTAGGCTTCCTGAACGCGCTGGGCCTGCACCCGCCTCTGGCTCTGAGCGCCGGCCTCTACGCGGGCGGGCTCGTGGACCTGCCGGCGATCGGCATCATCGCCATGGTGACGGCGCTCCTGATGCTGGGTGCGCGCGAGAGCGCGACTGTGAACGCGGTCCTCGTGGTGGTGAAGATCGCGGCGCTCTTGGTGTTCATCGCCGTGGCCGCGCCGCACTTCAAGGCGGCCAACTTCCATCTCTTCATGCCATACGGGTTCGCGGGTCCCGTGGTTGCCGGCCAGCGCCATGGCGTGATGGCTGCAGCGGCGATCATCTTCTTCGCCTTCTATGGCTTCGACACGCTTTCGACGGCGGCGGAGGAGACCAAGCGGCCCGGGCGCGACCTGCCGATCGGAATAATCGGCTCGATGGCCGCCTGCACGCTGCTCTACGTGGTCGTCGCCGCCGTCGCGGTCGGCGCCGCGCCTTTCCAGCAATTCGCGCACAGTACCGAGCCGCTCGCGCTCATCCTGCGGGGGCTGGGCCAGGGCCGTATGGCCGTCGCCATCGCATCGGCCGCCGTGATCGCCCTGCCGACGGTGATCCTCGCGTTCCTCTTTGGGCAGAGCCGCATCTTCTTCGTGATGGCGCGCGATGGCCTCTTGCCGCGCGGCCTGGCCGAGGTCGACCGCCGCGGCACGCCGGTGCGCATGACGCTGGCCACCAGCGTGGTCGTCGCCATCCTGGCCGGGCTCGTGCCCCTCGACCAGATCGCCGCGCTGGCGAACGCTGGCACGCTCGCGGCCTTCGTCGCGGTTGCGGTCTGCATGCTGGTCCTGCGCCGGCGGGCGCCCGACCAGCCGCGCATCTACCGGACGCCGCTCGCCTGGATCGTCGGGCCGGCCGCGATTGTTGGCTGCCCCTACCTGTTCTGGAGCCTGCAGACGCCGACGAAGCTCCTTTTCGTCGCCTGGAACGCCGCCGGGCTGGGCGCCTACTTCATGTGGCGGCTCTCTGGGCGCGAAGCGGCTTGACCGCTACAGCGAGGCGACGATGGCCCTCAGCTTGTCCGCCACCTGGCGCGCGAGCGTCAGCAGCTCGGGATTGCCGATCGCCTGCATCGAGGCGACGGGATCGATGGCGGCCACTTCGCTCCGGCCGGGCGTCGGCTCGTGCACCACGACGTTGCAGGGCAGCATCGTCCCGATCTTGTCCTCTATCTTAAGCGCCTCATGCGCGATCATCGGGTTGCAGGCGCCGAGGATCAGGTAGGGACGGAAGTCGACCCCCAGCTTGGACTTCATCGTCTTGGCCACGTCGATCTCGCTGACGACGCCGAACCCTTCGCGAGCGAGCGCCTCGCGCGTGCGCGCCACGGCCTCGTCGAAGCCGGCGTGAAGGGTCTTGGCGAAATAGTAGGTCATGCCTTCGCGCTCGCCGTGGCGTCTGCAAGCGCATGACGGACCCAGCGCACGATCCGGTCGGTGCGCATCAGCCCGGCGTGCCGGCCGATGACGTGGTCATCGGCGACGAGGAAGAGCGCGGGGATGCCACGGACGCCCAGCGCCTGAGCGACCTGCGGCTCGGCATCCGAGTTGACCTTGAGGACCCTGACCTCCGGCTCGAGCTTGTGCGCGGCCGCCGCGAGCTGCGGAGCCATGGCCACGCATGGGGCGCACCACGGCGCCCAGACATCGAGCAGCAGCGCGCCGCCCTTGGTCGAGGATCGGTGCAGCGCGAGCTGGCCGCCGGTCACTTCGATGGGCTGTCCAGTGAAGATCTGGGCGCCGCAGCGGCCGCATTTCGCGGCGCGGGGGTCCTTCTCGTCCGGCGAGCGATTGACCGCGCCACAGCGAGCGCAAACGAACTGACGCATGTCGTCTCCTTGTGCGGCGCGACATGCGCGGGTCGGAGCCGCTCCGCATTGATTCAGAGCAAGACGCTGGACGTCGTGCGCTAGGCGAGCGTGGCCGAGGCGGTGTCGATGGCGGCGAACTCGTCGGGGGTCAGACTCCACGCCAGGGCGGCGAGATTCTCCTTCGCGTGCCGGGCCTTCGAGGCGCCGGGAATCGGGATGACGTGGCTGTCGCGCGCCAGGAGCCAGTTCAGCGCCACTTGCGCCTGGCTCGCCTGATGCGCCCCGGCGATCTCGCGCAGCGTCCGCTGCAGGCCGTCGAGCTTGCCGGGCTTGGCCGGATCGGGCTGGGCGGTCAGGCGGCCCGAGGCGAGCGGAAAGTAGGCGACGAGGGCGACGTCGAGCTCGCGGCAGGCGTCGAGCACGCCGTTGGTCTCGGCCTGGCGGTGTAAGAGGCTGTAGTGGACCTCGTTGGCGGCGAGCGGGATGTCCGCCTTGGCCAGACGGTCTGCCACGCGCCGCATCTGGTCGGCGCTGAAGTTGCTGACGCCGACGGCCTTTGCCTTGCCGGACTTGACCGCCTCGGCCAGCCCGTCCGCGAACGTCGCCATGTCGGTGAGCGGGAAGGGGAAGTGCACGTAGTAGAGATCGACCGTGGTGAGCCGCAGCCGATCGAGCGAGGCATCGAGGGCGGCCATCAGATGTCTGGGCGAGGTGCGCGCGATGAAGGGCGCGAACTTGGTGGCCACGATCGCCCGGCGTCCGTCCGTGGCGATGCACTCGCCGATCAGCCGCTCCGACTTGCCGAAGCCATAGACCTCGGCCGTGTCGACGAAGTCGACGCCGCCATCGAGCAGGGCCTTGTAGGTCTCGTGCACCGCCTCGTCGTTGTCGCCCTGCCGCCAGCGGTTGGTGCCGACGCCGAGCGCGGAGACGGAAAGTCCCGTCCGTCCGAGCGGCCGGGTCGGCCCTTGTTGCGCGAGATCCATCCTGGTCGCCCCTTTGCGGTCCCAAAGCTTAGACGGCCACACCGCCACGCCTCAAGCGTCCGTCAGCGGCCCTGCGTTGCGCCAGACCGAATTGCCCAGTCAGACTCCCTCGTCTATGCGTTTGCGCCGCACGGTCCGGATGGGGGATCGTCTAACAGGTAGGACACATGGCTCTGAACCATGGAATGTAGGATCGTAGCCTACTCCCCCAGCCATCCGGCCGATCACCCCTGCTGAAGGACACCTCGGTGACGGTGCCTGTCATCGCAGAGCTGAAGGCCGCTATCGGCGCGGGCGACCAGGCCGCGTGCCGAGCACTGCTCTCCGCCGCGCCGGCGCTGGCTCGCGACTGGCGCGCGATCATGGAGGCGGCGCTGTTCGTCGACCTCGACCTGCTCGCGCTTCTGCTCGCGGCTGGCGCTGACCCGAACGCCGTTTCTCCGGCGGAATCCCGCCACCGGCCGCTGCACCGCGCGATCGAGGCCAAGGCGTCGGTCAAACCGCGCGGCGATCGCGCCGCCGCCGTCGGGCTGCTCCTGGACGCAGGCGCCGACGTCGACGCGCCCGGCTGCTGGTACGACGGGCGGGCGTTGGAGACAGCCGCGCGGGATGGCGAAGCGGGGATCGCCGAGTTGCTGCTGAGCCGCGGTTCGCGGCCGGACATCTTCGCCGCTGCGCTGTTGCAGGACCCGGAGCGGCTGGAGCGCGAACTCGCGCGCGTCCCCGGGCTCGCAACCGAGCCGAGCGCCAGCGGAGCCGGCGCTTTGCATCTCCTGTGCGCGAGCCGGCTGGGCCGTGAGAACACGCTCGCCCTCGCCGAGCGGCTGCTGGACGGCGGCGCGCGCGCGGATGCGGTCGCCATCATGCGCCATGGCCAGTTCCCGGTGATCCACTTCGCCTGCTGGGGCGGCGAGGCTGATCCGGCTGTGCTGGCGCTCTTGGTCGCGCGCGGCGCAAACCCCGCCGACGGCCTCTACGAGGCGCTGTGGGCCGGCGATCTCCGCGGCGCGGGCGCGCTCGTCGATCTCGGCGCTTCTCCAGACGGCTGGTCGCACGTCGGCAAGCGCCCGTTGCTGCACGACATGATCCAATGGGGTCGCAACAATGCCGCGCTCTGGCTGCTCGAGCGCGGCGCCGATCCCAACGCGTCCGACTCCAACGGCTGGACCGCGCTGCATTACGCGACATCGCGTGGGGCGAAGGCCGTCTTGAGCGACGCCCTCGCCGCCGCAGGTGCGGACCCCGCGCTGCGCAATCGTGAGGGGCAGACGCCGGTCGAGGTTGGCAAGGCGCGCAAGGCTGCGCGCGCCGGCGCCTAGGCTGGCTTCGACGACGCGCTGCGCGCCTTCCGGTCCGGCCGGCTGCTGTACTGCGTGGACTTCTTGATCGCCTCGAAGACGAAGTAGCCCTCGAGCTCGCGAACCTTCACGCCGCCGAAGATCGCCTCGAACTTGCGGCGGTACCAGAGGTCGCGGCGGGTCACCATGAACATCGCGCCGCCGACGGCCAGGCGGTTGAAGCCTTTCTCGATGAAGCGCTTCGGGACGGCGAAGTCGGCGTGGTAGGGCGGGTTGGAGAGGATCTTGGTGAAGCCGGCGTCGCTGATGTCGTCAAAGCCGTCGCTGAGCACGAGCTTGGCGCCGGCGCCGCCGTTCGCCTCGAGGTTCCGTCGCGCGGTCTCGATCGCCAAGGGGTCGATGTCGCTCATGACCACCCGCTCGGGTCCGACGACCTTGGCGGCGACCAGGCCCACCAGGCCGTAGCCGCACCCGAGATCGAGCACCTTGTCGTCGGGCTCGAACGTGACGCAGGACAGCATCGCCAGCGTCCCCTTGTCAGGTCCCCAGCGGGCGAACAGGCCGGGCGCGGTCGCAAGCCGAAGCGCGAAGCCTCCGATCGTTGCGCTGATCACGCTCGCCCGCGTTGCTCGTTCCGCCGCCGCGCCAGCCAGATGGTGTCGCCATTGGTCGCCGGGTCCTCGGCGACATGGTCGAGCACCTCGAAGCCGGCCCGATCGAGCAGGGCGCGGTATTCATCGGGCGCGAGGCTCGCGTGATAGAGCGTCTCGCCCTCGAACGTCCCGAGCGCTTCGCCCGCGACCGGGCCGCTGGTGAACATGAGCGGCGCGCCGGGCCGCGCATGCCGCTCGAAGACGCCGAACATCGACCGCTGGTCGTCGTGCGGCAGGTGGAAGAAGCTGTGCCAGGCGAGCACGCCATCGAAGCGGCGGCCGAGGTCGACGGTGCGCATGTCGCCCACGATCCACGTCTGGCTTGGCGCCCGCGCGCCGGCGAGCGCGATCAGCGGCGCTGAGCCGTCGACGCCGGTCATGGCGAAGCCGGCTTCCGCGAACCAGCGGCCGATCGGCTCGCCGGTCCCGCAGCCTAGGTCCAGCACCGCGCCGCCGGGTGCGACGAGCGCGGCGAACCGCTCGACCCACGGCCGTTCGGCAAAGCGCGTCGCCTTGCGGGCGCGGTCCCAGGCCGCCGCATGACGTTCGTAGAGGCCGATGATCGCTGCCGCCGAAGGATCGGGCATCGGCGCTCCGCGCGTCATCGGCGGTGGCTCTCCCTGGGCGACACAGCCTGTTCCAGCGCTTCGCGGATGAACCGCTGGTACGGAATGCCGCGCGACGCCGCGCGTCGCTTGACGGCCTCCAGCAGAGGCTCGGGCAGCCGCATGTTCACCCGCGCCGCCTTCTTCTGGAACTCGAATCGCACCGATCTGAACGCCCCAAAATCGAGGTTCGACAGATCCTGCTCTAGAAAGGCTTCGGCTTCTGCATCTGACGTCAGTCTAGGAACGCGCCGCTTCATAGCTCCTGATCTCCTTGGCATGCATGTACCGAGCGCTCACGGGGCGGATCAGGCTCAGACCGTCCCGGCTCCGAAATGCAAAAGCCACAAACATGGGACGGCCGTCGCCGTTCCTGCCAGTGGCGATAAATCGCAGCTCACTCCTCGAATGCTTAGCATCGGGCGCGACCAGCGGCTCGGCGTTAAATAGCGCCTCGATCTCGTCAACGGAGACGCCATGTTCGCGGCATTTGCCGCGGTTGCCATCGTCCCAGTCAAACCCGTCGACGGCGAGTTTCATACGCTGACAGTATGACGATTGTACACACAAATGTCAACGGGCGTTGACCGCAAGTGCGCCGGCTTCGCCTCACCAGTACCTGAGATCGATGAAGCACTCGCCGAGCGTCGCCGGCAGCGCCGGCGCGTAGGGACTCCATTCGAGCGTGCGCGACTCCACGCGCGGCTCGAGGTCGGCGAGCGCGGCTCTGACCGCCGGCAGGTGCTCGAGGTCGGCGATGAGGCTCTGCCGGCTCTTTGCCGCGGCCAGGCCGGCGAGATGGCGCAGCAGGCGCGCTAGCGCATCGTCGCGTCCCGCCGCGCAGCCCAAATCGAGCGCCGCCGCCACCTCGACCAGGCGGGTCTCGCCGTCCTTCGAGCGCCAGCGTTCGCGCATGTCGCGGCCGCGGTCCCACAAGCCCGCGCATGCGACGATGGCGCCGCCCTCCTCGAGGACGTAGAGGTCGTTCCACCCGTAAACGGCCGGCCGCCACGCCGGCCGATCGCCCCAGAACCCCTCGTCGAGCACCGACTTCAGGTCGCCCGCGCTGTAGGGGGCGAAGAGGTCGAGGCCGGCATGGGTGCGGTTGATCAGCGCCGCACAATGGGCGAGGTCGGATTCCGCGATCGGTCGAATCTGCGCTGCGGCCGCCGCCTCTTCCCGGGCCGCCAGATAGGTGACGCCGACCACCATCTGCGGCCGGTCGCTGTCGGCCTGGAACTTCACCGCTTCCAGGAAACCCGCCATCCCGGCGTTGCCGATGCGCATGAACATGACCTGGCCGAAGCTCGGCTTGCGGAGCGCCGGCGAGGGCAAGCGGCGGACCAGGTCGCCTAGCCCCTCGCCGCGCATGTCGTCGCGCACGCGCAAACCCTGGGCGTAGTGGATCGAAACCGGCTTTCCGGCGATCAGCAAGTTGGTCTGCGCCCAGACTGTGCAGGCGACCAGCCGGTGCTCGCGCTCGATCACGCTGATCGTCGCGCCCGGCTGCAAGCTGAACTGCGCGATGGGGTTCGGCGCCCGCTCAACGGTTACCGACCAATCGCCGACAGGCTCCGGCGCGTTGGCCCAAAGATCGGTGAACGCCTCGCCGTCCCAACCGGTCAGCTCGCGCCCGCGATAGGGGCCGCTGGCCAGACGCTCGAACACCGCAATCGTTTTCTCGACGTTGAAGAGGAAGGTCGCGTTCGGCTCGGCCCGCAACCACCCGTCGAGCTGACGATCAGGCGTGCGGATGGCGAGCGCACGGTCGAGCAGGCCGTCGGGCCAGCCCTTCGCCTTGGCCCGCTCAGCCAGGGTCGCGTCAGTCGCCATCGCTTGTAGAGTCCCGCAATCCGTGAGCCGGCAACCTTGTTCGATCATCGCCCAAGGTCAATCCCCGCGCGCCAGCGCATCGGCCGCCGCCAGGTACTCGGCGGCAGGCTGACCCCAAGAACCCCCGAGCGAGCGCGTCAGGAGGCCTGACGCCATCCGCTCGATCACGCTCCACTCCCAGATGGCCTGCTCATCCACCCCGGTCAGCGCCGCCAACCTGCGGCTCCGGTCGCGAGCTATCGAGACGGCGTCGGGTCCGGCCAGATCGGCGTTCCAACCACGCATGACGACGCCCAGGTCGTAAGCCGGCTCGATGAACAGGCCGTCCGGATCGACGAACTTGAAACGGTGTGGCTCGCCCGGAGCGAGCAGCGCATTGGCGGCGTGCGGATCGCCATGGCCGAGCACCGCCACTTTAGGGTCGAAGGCGCTGCCGCGGGTCTGCGCGTAGCGTAGGGCGGTCTCGACGGCGCGGGCCGAGCAAGGGCGGCCGAGCGTCCGCCAGGTCTCGTCGATGAACGTGACCAGGCTTTCGGCCTTCTCCGCGCCGGTCATGAAGTCGGCGCCGGCAGGCGGCGGCATCCAGGCCGCGCGGAGCGTCGTGGCGAGAGCCGTGATCTGTGCCTCAACGGGAAGGCCGAACGTCTCGAGGCTAGGCCCGAGTCGTTCGATCAGCATGGCGCGCCTGCCCTCGTCGAAGTGGAGGAGTTCGGCGTACCCGCGTCCGGCGGCGGCGGCCAGCACGCGCGCTTCGGCGGCGCCGGCGTTCGAGCCGGGGAACCCGACCTTGAGCACCACCGCGCGGCCCTCCGCGGTCGTCGCGGCCAAGATGAGCGCCTCGCTGCCGCCGGCCAGTGGCCGCTCCAGCCTAAGCTCCCACGCGTCGGCGAGGGCGGCGACGTTGTCGTCGAGCGCTTCCAGCCAGACGGCGCCTTCTACACCCAAGCTCACCAGCCTCCGCCGGACAGGCTCGAAGAGGGATTCGCTCCAGTTCGCAGCCATTCAGCGTGTTCCTCGGGTGCGTCGGCCTTCGCCCGCGCCGGACTCGCCTATATCATCAGGCATGCCCGACGACCTCGCCGCACCGCTGATCGGCGCCGCCCTGATCAAGGATCAGGTCCGGCGGCTGCCCGACGCGCCGGGCGTCTATCGGATGCTCGGTGAGGACGGCGAGGTCCTCTACGTCGGCAAGGCCAGGTCGCTGAAGAAGCGCGTCAGCCAGTACGCCCAGGGCCGCGCCCACACCCAGTGGGTGGCGCACATGATCCATCTGACCCGCTCGATGGAGTTCGTCACCACCAAGACCGAGACCGAGGCGCTGCTGCTCGAGATCAACCTGATCAAGCAGCTCAGGCCGCGCTTCAATGTGCAGCTGCGCGATGATAAGAGCTTCCCGGAGATCCTGATCCGCCGCGACCACCGCGCCGCGCAGATCCGCAAGCACCGCGGCGCCCATTCCATCCCGGGCGAATACTTCGGACCGTTCGCGTCGGCCTGGGCGGTGAACCGGACGGTGAACAGCCTGCAGAAGGCGTTCCTGCTCCGCTCCTGCTCCGACAATGTGTTCGAGACCCGTACGCGCCCCTGCATGCTGTTCCAGATCAAGCGCTGTTCGGCGCCTTGCGTCGGGCTGGTCAGCCCTGAGGAGTACGACCATCTGGTCGAGCTGGCGCACGACTTCCTGCGCGGCAGGAGCCGGGCGGTGATGACGGCGATGGCCGAGCAAATGACCGAGGCGGCCGAGGCGATGGAATTCGAGCGGGCCGCCCGCCTGCGCGACCGGATCCGGGCGCTGTCGTCGGTTAGCCAGGACCAGTCGATCAACCCGGAGACGTTGACCGAGGCGGACGTCTTCGCCGTGCACGCCGAGGGGGGGCAGGCCTGCGTGCAGGTGTTCTTCTTCCGCGCCGGGCAGAACTGGGGCAACCGCGCCTACTTCCCACGCGTGGCCAACACCATCGAGGCGGCGGACGAGGAGCGCGGCATCCTCGACGCCTTTCTTGGCCAGTTCTACGAGAGCCAGGCGATCCCCCGCCTGATCCTGCTGTCGCACGACGCGCCGAACCGCGCGTTGCTGGCCGACGCGTTCACGCTCAAGTCCGGCCGTAAGGTCGAGATCCTGGTTCCGCAGCGGGGCGAGAAGCGCGAGCTGGTCCAGCACGCGCTGGTCAATGCCCGCGAGGCGCTGGGCCGCAAGATGGCGGAAAGCTCGGCCCAGGGCCGATTGCTCTCCGGCGTCTGCGAAGCGTTCGGGCTGGATGCGCAGCCCGAACGGATCGAGGTCTACGACAACTCCCACATCATGGGCACGAACCAGGTCGGCGGGATGATCGTGGCCGGCCCCGACGGGTTCCAGAAAAGCCAGTACCGCAAATTCAACATCAAGAGCAGCGAGCTCACGCCCGGCGACGACTACGGCATGATGCGCGAGGTGTTGCGCCGCCGTTTCGCCCGGCTGGTCAAGGAGGAGGAGGCGGGCGATGCGCCGCCCAGGCCGGACCTGGTGCTGATCGACGGCGGCGCGGGCCAGCTCGAGGCCGCGACCGAGGTCATGGCCGACCTGGGCGTCGACGACATCGCTGTCGTGGGGGTGGCCAAAGGCCCGGACCGCGACGCCGGGCTCGAGCGTTTCTTCATGCCCGGCAAGCCGCCCTTCATGCTCGAGCCGAAGAGCCCGGTGCTCTACTACCTGCAGCGCCTGCGCGACGAGGCGCACCGCTTCGCGATCGGCGCCCATCGCACCCGCCGGCGCATGGAGATGACCAAGAACCCCTTGGATGAGATCGAAGGCGTCGGCCCGGGCCGCAAGCGCGCGCTGCTGCATGCCTTCGGCTCGGCGCGTGGCGTCAGCCGCGCCTCGGTCAGCGATCTCGAGAAGGTCGGCGGCGTCAGCGAAGCGCTGGCGCAGCGCATCTTCGACTTCTTCCGCAAGAGCTAGTCGACGATGACCGAGGTGTAGCTGGGCCCGCTGGCCGGCGACGCGCCCTGGGCCAGCGCCTTCACCGGCAGCACGTAGGTCTGGGCGGCGAGATCGCCAATACGCTGCTTGTGCTCGGTCGCCAGCACCGCGACGCCGGCCGGGATGCCGCCCAGGAAGAACGGGTTGACCTCGATCAGCCGCAGCGCCGTGCGGATCATCACCTGCCCGAAGTTCGCCCGGCGGCCGTCCTTGTCGACGACGATGGTGCCGGTGATCAGCTTGCCCAGGGTCTTACCCCAGAGTCCCTCCGTGACCGGATAATAGGCCAGCACAAGGAGAAAGCCGATGATCGCGATGAACTCCAGCCCCTTCACCGCGATGAAGGCGAGGGGCACGAAAACCACGATAACGAGCAGAACGAGGTCGATGACCGTCCCGCCCCAACGGCGGAGCAGAAGCTCGGCCCGATCGTAGCCGCGCGCGATCGCGGCGGCGTCCACTGGCGTCGTTGCTGCATCGCTCACTCGTCTCTCCAGTGCGTTCGGCCAACAAGCGAAGTCTAGCCGCGCGCCCGCGCGCGCTCAACGCGGCGGCAGGCGACAGCCCGCGTGAGCCTGGTCTAGGCTGAAACGTCGTGCGCATGCTTCCCAATCTCTTGACGTTCGCCCGCCTCGCCCTGTCGCTCGCCATGTTCGCGAGCCTGATCGCGCTGGCCGCTGCCGAGCATGGCGCGCCGATCCCGGACGCGGTCGGGGTCGCGCTGATCTGGTTCTCGCTCGCGGCCTTCATCGTGGCCGGGATCACCGACTTCCTGGATGGCTGGCTCGCCCGCCGTTTCAACGTCACCAGCCTGACCGGGGCCATCCTGGACCCGATCGCCGACAAGGTGCTCGTGTGCGGCGCGATCGTCGGCCTGATCGCGGTCGGCATGCCCTATGCGTTCTCGGCGATGGGCGGGCTCATTCTCATGCGCGAGTTCGCTGTCTCGGCGATGCGCGAGGTATTGGCGCCGCGCGGGATCAAGCTGCCGGTGACGTTGCTGGCCAAGACCAAGACGGCGCTGCAGATCGTGGCGCTGGCGGCTTGCATGGCCCTGGCCTTCTGGCCGGCGTGGGGAATGCACGTCGAGGTCGGCGTGCTCAGGACCGCCTGGACCTGGTGCGAAGTGCTGCTGGCGGTGGCGACGGCCGTGACGCTCTCGACCGGCGCGCAATACGCCCGTTCGGCCATGGCGGCGCTGAAGGCTTAAGCATTCTCCGGCAACGGGATGACCTCGTCGTGGTCGTGGGGCGGTAGCGCAAAGCGCCCGGCCTTCCAGTCCGCCTTCGCCTGCTCGATGCGCTCGCGCGACGACGAGACGAAGTTCCACCAGACGTGCCGCCGGCCGATCGGCTCGCCGCCGAGCAGCATGACGGTGGCGGGCTCGACGGCCGTGATCGGGATCACCTCGCCGGGCGCGAAGACCAGCAGATGGCCGGCGTCGCGCCGGGCGCCGTCGAGCTCCACCGCGCCGGCGGCGACATAGGCCGCCCGCTCGGGATACTGCGTCGGCAGGGCGGCGGTGGCGCCGGCCTCGAGCTCCCAATGCACGTAGAACATCGGCGAGTATGTGTTCACCGCCGCCTTGGCGCCGAAGGCCTCGCCGGCGATCAGCCGCGCCTTCATGCCGGTGGTTTCGTAGTAGGGCAGGTCGGCCGGACCGTTGTGGTGCGCGAACGATGGCTCCATCTCCTCGAGCGCCTCGGGCAGCGCCACCCAGGCCTGGATGCCGTGCAGGCGGCCCCCGTGGTCGCGCATCGGCCCATCGAACCGCTCCGAGTGGGTGATTCCGCGCCCGGCGGTCATCCAGTTGACCTCGGCCGGCCGGATCGGCTGGTCGTTGCCCAGGCTGTCCTGATGGCGGATCTCGCCGTCGAACAGGTAGGTGACGGTGGCGAGCCCGATGTGCGGGTGCGGTCGCACGTCGGCCGAGCGGGGCAAGCCCGCCGGCAGGTCGACTGGCCCCATGTGGTCGAAGAAGACGAACGGCCCGACCGGCCGGCGACCCGCGGACGGCAACACGCGGCCGACCGTGAAGCCGCCGAGGTCATGGCGTTGCGCGTCGATCACGAGTTCGATCATGGGCCTGGCCTCCACGCGTTTTCCCCAATTATGCGTTCACGGCCGTTCCGGCGATAGGCTATGGCCGGGCGATGGCGGGAGGCTCGATTCCGTTCGATTTCGACGTGGTGGTGGTCGGCGCAGGCGCCGTCGGCCTCGCCTGCGCCTATGCCGTCGCCGTGAAGGGCCGTTCGGTCGTCGTGCTCGAGCAGGCGGACGGAATCGGCCAAGGCGTCTCGTCGCGCAATTCGGAGGTGATCCACGCCGGCCTCTACTACCCCACCGGCTCGCTGAAGGCGCGCGTCTGCGTCGAGGGCCGGCGGCGGCTCTATCCCTTCCTTCAGGCGCACGGCGTCGCCCATGTGCGCTGCGGCAAGCTGGTCGTGGCGAGTGAGCCCGATCAGGTCGCGCACGTGGAGGCGATCTTCGCGCAGGCGAAGGAGAATGGCGTCGAGGGCGTCGCCCTGATCTCCGCCGCCGAGGCCAACGCGCTCGAGCCCGAGCTTCGCGTGGTCATGGCGCTGGCCTCGCCACAGACCGGTATCCTCGACAGTCACGGCTACATGCTGGCGCTTCAGGGCGAGATCGAGGACAGGGGCGGCGCAGTGGTCGTCGCCACGCCGTTCGAGGGTGCGGCGGCGCTGCCGGGCGGCGGCTTTAGGGTCCGCGCCGCCGGGGCGGAGCCGACCAGCCTCGCCTGCCGCGCCCTCGTCATCGCCGGCGGCCTCGAGGCGCAGGACGTGGCCGCTCGCATCGAGGGCTATCCCGCCGAGCGCATCCCGAAGCTCCACTACGGCAAGGGAGTCTATTTCGCGCTCTCCGGACGCGCGCCGTTCCAGCGGCTGATCTACCCGCCGCCAATCCCCGGCGCGCTCGGCGTGCACTATCGCCGCGATCTCGGCGGCCAGGCGCGCTTCGGGCCGGATCTCGCCTACGTCGAGCGCGAAGACTACAGCGTCGATCCAGGCCGCGCGGCGGGGTTCTATGAATACATCCGCCACTTTTGGCCCGGACTGCCGGACGGCGCGCTCCGCCCTGACTATGCCGGCATCCGCCCCAAGCTGCACGGGCCGGGCGAACCGCAGCCCGACTTCCGCCTCGATGGCCCCGAGATCCACGGCCTCGAGGGCCTGGTCGCCCTGTTCGGCATCGAAAGCCCCGGCCTGACCAGCTCTCTCGCCCTGGGGGACGCCGTGGCGGACGCGCTAAGAAGTTGAACGACGAAAACCACGAAAAGCACGAACGGATTCAAATGCTACCGTCATGGCCCGGCTCGTCCGGGCCACCACTGATCGTCGTGGAGCGTGAGTGCTCCGGGGTCTGCGCTCCCGCGGGGGACGACGATCTGCTTTGAGTTCCCAGCTCCGTTCGTGCTTTTCGTGTTTTTCGTGGCCAGATGAATCCCCGTTAAGTTGGTTCGCGGAAGGGCAGGGAAAACCGCCGTGGTGCTCGTCGTTCACGCCGCCAACTTCAGCGTCCGGCCCAAGGGCGCGTTCCAGAACAATGTCGAGCGCAAGCTCACCAATGGCCTGATCCGCAATGGCCATCAGGTGATCGCCTTTTCCGATCGCGAGGCTGCGATGGCCGGCTCGCCCTTCGGTCCGCACCGCGCGGGCGGGCTGGGCTACGCGAACCGCGCGCTTACAGACCTCTGCACCGCTGTCGAGCCCGAGGTGCTGATCCTTGGCCAGACCGATTTGATCCGGCCACAGAGCGTCGGCGATCTGCGCGCGCGCCTGCCGTCCATGCGCGTGCTGCAATGGAGCGTCGACGCCTTGTTCGAGCCCGGCAATATGGAGCGGCTGACGCGCAACTTTCCAGTGGTCGACGCGACCCTCGTCACCACCGCCGGCGACGCGCTCGCGCCCCTTGTGCGGCCGGGCAAACGCGTCGGTTTCCTGCCCAACCCCGTCGATCTCTCGATCGAGCGTGGGGAGAACCACCTCAAGGCGGACCCGCCGTTCGACCTCTTCTATGCCTGTGGCAACCCCGCCGACCTGCGCGAGGTCGGCGGGCGCGCGTGG
>JGI12269J14319_10001688_pt1 | contig 21765 bp, 19 predicted proteins | sample PeaSoiSIISIP2007_FD_14319 | JGI IMG/M metagenome (IMG submission 14319)
GGTCCTGGACCGAGATGACCGGGAACGCCGTCGAGGAGCCGGGCGGGGCCTCCACGCCCGCAGCGACGTCCGGTGCCACCGACCCCGTCACCACCGACCCCGTCACCACCGACCCCATCACCACCGACCCTGTCACCACCGACCCCGTCACCACCGACCCCGTGGCCGCCGGGGCGGGCGGGACACCCAGGGTGCTGGAGGTGATCCCGGAGGAGGAGTGCCTCGCCCTGCTGGCCGGGCAGGAGGTGGGCCGGCTGGCGCTCGTGCGAGACGGGGCGCCCATGGGCCGGCTGGCGCTCGTGCGCGACGGGGCGCCCGTGGTGTTCCCGGTCAACTACACCCTCGACGGCCGCACGGTGGCGGTCCGCACCGACCCCGGCACCATCCTCGACTGGGCTGCCCTCGGTCGCGTGGCGGTGGAGGTCGACGTCATCGACCCCGACAGCCACGAGGGGTGGAACGTCCTGGTCCAGGGGGTGGGGCGCGACATCACCGACGGCGTGGACACCTGGTCCGGGCGGGTGCGGCACCGGTCGCTGGCGCCGTGGGTGGACGGCGACAAGGCGCACTGGATCGCGGTGGCGTCGCCCGCCATCACGGGCAGGCGCACCCGGGCCCGCACCGCCGTCCCCAGCGACTCCGTCCCCAACGACTCCGTCCCCAACGCCGCCGGGGCGTGAGCGCCGCCGGGGCGTGAGCGCCGCCGGGGCGTGAGCGCCGCCGGCATCGACCCACGGTGGGACGCGGGGTGGGCACGGCCCGCTCGGATGGCGACTCAGGCGGTGGCGCCGGTGGCATGCTCGGCGGCACGCACCGTGTTGCGCAGCAGCATGGCCCGCGTCATGGGACCGACGCCGCCGATGCGGGGCGTCAGCCATCCGGCCACGTCGGCCACCGACTCGTCGACGTCGGACAGCAGACGCCGACCCTCGAACGACGCACCGGCCCCCACCACGGCCGCCCCCGGCTTCACCATGTCTGCCGTGACGAGGCCGGGTGAGCCCGCCGCCGCCACCACGATGTCGGCCCTCCGCACGTAGTCGGCCAGGTCGGGCACGCCGGTGTGCACCACGGTGACCGCGGCGTTGCACCCCGGGCGCTTCAGGGCGAGGAGCAGGGCCAGGGGCCGGCCGATGGTGATGCCCCGCCCGATCACCACCACATGGCGTCCCTCGACCGCCACGTCGTAGGCGTGCAGGAGCTCGACGATCCCGGCGGGCGTGCACGGCAGCGGGCCCGGTACCCCCATGACGAGCCTGCCCAGGTTGAGGGGGTGCAGGCCGTCCACGTCTTTGGCGCTGTCCACCGCCAGCAGGGCGGCCTCCTCGTCGAGCCCCTTGGGCAGCGGGAGCTGCACCAGGTAGGCGTGGACGACCGGGTCGGCGTTGAACCGGGCGATGACGGCCCCGAGCTCCTCCTGGCTCGTCTCGGCGGGGAGCGCGGCGTGCACCGAGGCGATGCCCACCTTCTCGCAGTCCTCGTGCTTCAGGGCCACGTAGCGGGCACTGGCGGGATCGTCACCCACCAGGATCGTGCCCAGGCCGGGCCGGATCCCCTGCGCCGCCAGCTCCTGCACCCGGCCGGCGATGTCTGCCCGGATGCGGGCGGCCAGCACTTCGCCGTCGAGGCTGATGGCCGTCACGGACGCCTCAATGCCGGAAGTGGCGCTCGCCGGTGAGCACCATGGCGATGCCGTGCTCGTCGGCGGCGGCCACCACCTCGCCGTCGCGCACCGATCCCCCCGGTTGGACCACCACCGCCACCCCCGCCCCGGCCAGCACGTCGAGGCCGTCGCGGAAGGGGAAGAAGGCGTCACTGGCGGCCGCCCCGCCCCGGGCCCGGCCGGCGGCCTTCCCCACGGCGATCTGCGCCGCTTCGACCCGGCTCTGTTGTCCGGCGCCGACACCGAGCGCCTGCCCGCGAGCCACCACCACGATGGCGTTCGACGACGTGCGGGCGCACACCCGCCAGGCCAGCTCGACGTCGCGCCACTGCTCGTCGGTGGGGGCCACCTTGGTGGGCACCTGCCAGTCCGAGCGCCCCGCCACCAGGTGGTCGGCGTCCTGGACGAGGAACCCGCCGCCCAGGCTGCGAAGCTCGATCGGAGCGGTGGTGTGCGGGGGTGCCTCGAGGAGCCGGGTGGCCTTGCGCCTGGCCACCAGCACGTCGAGCGCATCCGGGGAGAAGTCGGAGGCGACGACCACGTCGGCCTGCGGTCCTTCGCTCACGGCCTGGGCCACCTCGAGCGTGCACGGTCCGCCCAACGCCACCACGCCACCGAAGGCCGACACCGGGTCGCAGTCGAGGGCGAGGCGGTAGGCCTCGGCGAGCGACGGGGCCAGGGCCACGCCGCACGGGTTGGCGTGCTTCATGATGGCCACGGCCGCCTCGGAACCCGACCCGAGCTCGCCCACCAGGCGCCACCCGGCGTCGGCGTCGAACAGGTTGAGGTACGACAGGGCCGAGCCGGCGTGCTGGACCACCCCGTCCCACCACGTCGGCCGACCCCGCATGCGGTAGCGCGCCCCGCGCTGGTGGGGGTTCTCGCCGTAGCGCAGCTCGTCGGCCCGCTCCAGGGCGAGGTGGAGGGTGGGCGCCAGGTCCTCAGCCTCGCCCCCCGGTCCGCCGGCGTCGAACCATTCCACGATGGCGGCGTCGTAGGCGGCGCAGTGGGCGAAGGCGGCCCGGGCCAGGCGGCGGCGGGTGTCGGCCGACAGGACGCCGGCGCCGCGCAGCTCCCCCAGCACCGCCGCGTAGTCGGCCGGGTCCACCACGATGCCCACGTGGGCGTGGTTCTTGGCCGCGGCCCGCACCATGGTGGGGCCGCCCACGTCGATGAGCTCGATGGAGGGGTTCGAGGAGAACGGGTAGAGGTTGCACACCACGAGATCGATGGGCGCGATGTGCTGGGCCTCGAGGTCGGCGAGGTGGGCGGGGTCGGAGCGGTCGGCGAGGATGCCGCCGTGCACCCGGGGATGCAGCGTCTTCACCCGGCCCCCCAGCATCTCGGGAGCGCCGGTGTAGTCGGCCACCTCCTGGTGGGGGATGCCCGCCTCGGCCAGGGCGGCGGCCGTCTTGCCGCTGGCGACGAGCTCCCACCCCAGGTCGACCAGCCCGGTGGCCAGCCCCACCAGCCCCGACTTGTCGTACACCGACAGCAGCGCCCTCATCGAGACGTCCCCTTCCGGGCGCGGGAGGTGCCCGCCCCTTCGAGCTCGCCGATCATCTTTCTGACCGTGGCCGGGTAGAGCTGGCGCTCGCAGCGCTTGATGCGCTCGTGCAGGGTCTGCACGGTGTCGCCCGGCACGACCGGCACCTCCTGCTGGGCCAGCACCGGCCCGGCGTCCACGTCGAGGGTGGCGATGTGCACCGTGCACCCCGTCACGCCGACCCCGGCGGCGAGCGCCTCCTCCACCGCGTGCCATCCGGGGAAGGCGGGCAGCAGGGCGGGGTGCGTGTTGAGGATCCGGCCGGGGAAGGCGTCGTGCACGGCCCGGCCGAGCACCGTGCCGAAGCCGGCCATGGCCACCAGGTCGACGTCGTGGGACGCCAGGACCTCGGCCACCCGTCGGGAGAACGCCTCGCGGTCGAAACCCGGGCCGTAGCCGCCGAAGCCCGTGCGGTCCACGAGCTCGGTGGCCACACCGACGGCGGCGGCGACGTCGAGGCCGCGGCAGGGCCGGTCGGCCAGCACCACCACCACGGGGACCTGCTCGCTCACCATGGCCTCGAGGATGCTCCCCGTACCCGATACGAGCACAGCCACGCGCACGCTGGTCACGCTACCAGCGAGGCCCCGTCGGCACCGGCGCTGGATGAGCCGGCGCCGCCGGCTGCCGTCACGACAGCGTCTTCACGATCTCCACCATGCGCTCACCCGCTTCGGTGGGGTTGAGCGCCACCGTGGCGCCCGCCTCCTCGAGGGCCGCCATCTTGGCCTGGGCGGTGCCCTGCGAGCCCGAGATGATGGCCCCGGCGTGTCCCATCTTCCGCCCCGGGGGGGCCGTGACCCCGGCGATGTAACACACCACCGGCTTCGTCATGGACCGGGCGATGAACGCCGCCGCCTCCTCTTCGGCCGAGCCGCCGATCTCGCCGATCATCATCACGGCGCGCGTGTCGGGGTCCTCCTCGAAGGCGGCCAGGCAGTCGATGAAGCTCGTGCCGGGGACGGGGTCCCCGCCGATCCCCACGCAGGTGGTCTGGCCCACCTTCTGCTGCGACAGCTCGTGCAGCGCCTGGTAGGTGAGCGTGCCCGACCGGCTCACGATGCCCACCGGGCCGCCCGGCAGGGCGATGTCGCCCGAGGTGATGCCGATGTTGCACTTCCCGGGCGAGATGACACCCGGGCAGTTCGGCCCGAGGAGCCGGGTGGCGGGGTAGTCGCGCCGCAGCCTGTTGTAGAAGAGGGCTTCGTCCTGGGCGGGGATGCCCTCGGTGATGCACACGATGAAGGAGATGCCGGCCGCAGCGGCGTCCAGGATCGCACCCGGTGCCCCCTTGGGCGGGACCACCACGAAGGAGGCGGTCGCCCCCGTGGCCGTCACCGCTTCGACCACGAAGGAGGCGGTCGCCCCCGTGGCCGTCACCGCTTCGGCCACGGTGTCGTAGACGGGGACGCCGTCCACGTCGGTGCCGCCCTTGCCCGGGGTGACACCCGCCACCACCCGCGTGCCGTAGTCGCGGTTGCGCAGGCCGTGGAAGCGGCCCTGGCTTCCGGTCAGCCCCTGGACGACCACCGTGGTGTTCTCGTCGACGAAGATGCTCATCGCTCTCCTCCCGCCTGCGCCAGGGCCACCGCCCGGCGCGCCGCGCCGAGCATCGTCTCGTCCACCACCAGCCGGTCCGACACGTGGTCGGAGAGGATCTCGTGGCCCGCCTCGGCGTTGGTGCCGTCGAGCCGGAGCACGATGGGAGAGCGCAGGTCCACCCGACCGAGCGCCTCCACGATGCCCTTGGCCACCTCGTCGCAGCGTGTGATGCCGCCGAAGATGTTGACGAAGATCGACCGTACCGCGGCGTCGGTGTTGATGACCTCGAGCGCCGCCGCCATGACGTCGGCGTTGGCGCCACCGCCGATGTCGAGGAAGTTCGCGGCGCTGCCCCCCACCTGGTTGACCACGTCGAGCGTGCTCATGGCGAGCCCGGCGCCGTTGGCGATGATGCCCACCGACCCTGACAGCCCGATGTAGTTGAGCCCCTTCTCCTTGGCCAGGCGCTCGCGCTCGTCGAGGGTCTCCGTCCCGGCGAACTCCTCCCACTCCGGATGGCGGAAGGCGGCGTTGTCGTCGAGCGTCACCTTGGCGTCGAGGGCGTGGACGCGCCCGTCGGTGGTGAGGATGAGCGGGTTGATCTCCGCCAGGTCGCAGTCACCCTCGACGTAGCAGCGGTACAGGGCGCCGAGCAGCTCGGCCGCCTGGGGGCGGGCCTCCTCGTGGAGGCCGGCCTCCGCCACGATCGCCGACGCCGCCGCCGTGGACAACCCGTCCACCGGGTCCACGTGCAGCCGGGCGATGGCGCCCGGGTCGGTGGTGGCCACCTCCTCGATGTCCACCCCGCCCTTGGCCGACACCATGCACAGGTGCAGCTTGGCCGCCCGGTCGAGGGTGAAGCTGGCGTAGTACTCGTGGGAGATGTCCGAGGCGTGCTCCACCCACAACCGCTGCACCACGTGGCCCTTGATGTCGAGGCCGAGGATGGCAGCGGCGTGGGTGCGCACCTCGTCGGCGTCGGCGGCCAGCTTGATGCCGCCGGCCTTGCCGCGGCCGCCCACCTTGACCTGTGCCTTCACCACCACCGGGTACCCGGCCCGTTCCGCCTGGACCACAGCCTCCTCGACGGTGTCGGCCACGCCGCCGGGGGACGTGGGGATGCCGTAGCGGGCGAAGTACTGCTTGCCCTGGTACTCGTAGAGATCCACCGGTGCTCCTGTCCTCTCCGACGCCGCCACCGGCGTCTGTGCTCGCCGGCGAAGGGCCCGCCGCCGTCGGTACTACGCGGTTCAGCTCCCCGCGGCCGCTTCTTCACGCCGGTCGAGGGCGTCCGACAGCCACTGCACGGTGGTGTCCAGCGAGGCCCCGGGCGTGAACACCTCGGCCACCCCCATGTCCTTCAGCACCGGGATGTCACCGTCGGGGATGATGCCGCCCACCATCACGAGCACGTCCTCGAGGCCGTGCTGGCGCAGGCCGTCGACGATCCGGGGGACGAGGGTGAGATGCGCGCCCGACAGCAGCGACAGGCCCACGGCGTCGGCGTCCTCCTGCACCACCGCCTGCACCACCTGCTCCGGCGTCTGGTGCAGCCCGGTGTAGATGACCTCGAAGCCGGCGTCGCGCAGGGCGCGGGCGATCACCTTGGCTCCTCGGTCGTGGCCATCCAAGCCCGGCTTGGCCACCACGACCCGGTAGGGACGGTTCATCGGCCACCGAGTGTAGGCACCTTCTCCCGGTGCGGCGCCAAACGAAGACCTGGCCGGCGGGGGCGGCCGGGGGGAATCGGGGGTGCTGCATGGTAGCGTCGTCAGCGGTACAGGCCCGGTGGCGAGACGCTCGCCGGGGCCCGTCGACTCCGGGAGTCATCATCCGCGCCGTCACCAGCCAGGGGGAAGCGCAGCCCCAGCCGCCCGGTCCGGGGAGGGCGCCGTCGCTGCGCTGGTGGAGCCTGGTCCGCATCGCCCGGCCCAAGCAGTGGGTGAAGAACGTCCTCGTCTACGCCGCCCCGGGGGCGGCCGGGGTGCTGTCGCACGGCGACGCGGCGGGGCGGGCCACGGCCGCCTTCGGCGTGTTCTGCCTGGCCGCCTCGGGCACCTACTTCCTGAACGACGCCATCGACGCCCCCGCCGACCGGCACCACCCCGTCAAGCGCCTGCGCCCCGTCGCCGCCGGCGAGGTGCCGGCCCCCGTGGCGGTGGCGGGGGGGATCGCGCTGCTGGCGGCGGCCATCGCCCTGGCCTGGGTCCTGTCGGGGTCGCGGCTCGCCGCCGTGGTGGCGGTGTACGCGGCGGTGGCCACCGCCTATTCGCTGCGCCTCAAGCACGAGCCCGTGATCGACCTGGCCTGCGTCTCCTCGGGGTTCGTGCTCCGGGCCATCGCCGGGGGCGTCGCCACCCACGTCCCGCTGTCGAACTGGTTCATCATCGTGTCCTCGTTCGGCTCGCTGCTGGTGGTGGCGGGCAAGCGCAGTGCCGAGCACGCCGAGCTGGGCGACCTGCGCGGCGTGCACCGGCCGACGCTGGGCGCCTACCCGCCCGCCTTCCTGCGCTCGGTCCGCCTGCTCGCCGCGTCGGTGACGGTCACCGCCTACTGCCTGTGGGCCTTCGAGCGCGCCGCCCAGGCCGGCCGCGGGCACCACCCCATCTGGTTCGAGCTGTCGATCGTCCCCTTCGTCCTGGCCGTGTTGCACCTCGAGCTGCGCTTCGAGCGGGGCCACGGGGGGGCACCCGAGGACCTCGCCCTGCACGACCACGCCCTGCAGGTGCTGGGCCTGGCGTGGGTGGCCCTGTTCGCCGTGGGTGTCTACGCGTGACGCGCCCCGGCCCGTGACGTCGTGAGCCCCCGCGCCACCGCTCCTGAACCGGCGCCGTCCCCGGTACCCACCACCCGGCGCTCCCTGAGCGGCTGGGGGCGCACCGCCCCCACCGTGTGCGACGTGNCCCGCGTCCAGCGCGCCGACGAGGTCGACGCCGTCCTGTCGGCCGCCGCCGGCGCAGGCCGGACGGTGCTCGCCCGGGGCCTGGCCCGCTCCTACGGTGACGCCGCCCAGTGCGCCGGCGGCGTCGTGGTGGACACCACCGGCCTCGACGCCGTGCTCGAGGCCGACCTGGAGGCGGGCTGGGTGCGGGTGGGCGCGGGGGTGAGCCTCGACGCCCTGATGCGGTCGCTCGTGCCGCGGGGCTGGTTCGTCCCCGTCACCCCGGGGACCCGTTTCGTGACCGTGGGCGGGGCCATCGCCGCCGACATCCATGGCAAGAACCACCACCGCGACGGCTCGTTCTGCTCCTACGTCACCCGCCTGTCGCTGGCCACCCCCTCGGGTCGCCTCGAGGTGTCCCCCCGGTCGGACCCCGACCTGTTCTGGGCCACCGCCGGCGGCATGGGACTGACCGGGATCGTCGTCGAGGCCACGCTGCGGCTGATCGCCGTCGAGAGCGCCACCATGGTGGTGGACACCGAGCGGGCCGACGACCTCGAGGACTGCCTGGCCCGCATGCGCGGGCGCGACCACGAGTACCGGTACTCGGTGGCGTGGATCGACTGCCTGGCCCGGGGTCGCACCCTCGGCCGGGCCGTGCTCACCCGGGCCCAGCACGCCCGGGTGGACGAGCTGCCCCCCGCCCGGCGCCGGGACCCGCTGCACTTCGACCCGGCCGTGCGGGCCCGGGTGCCGGTGACGGCCCCGTCCGGCCTGCTCAACCCGCTCACGGTGGCCGTCTTCAACGAGCTGTGGTTCCACAAGGCCCCGCGCTGGCGCGCCCGGCAGCCGGAGTCGATCGCCTCCTACTTCCACCCCCTCGACGGCGTGGGTGACTGGAACCGCCTCTACGGTCGGCGCGGCTTCGTGCAGTACCAGCTGGTGGTGCCCTTCGGGGCCGAGGACGCTCTGCGCGACGTGGTGCAACGGCTGAGCGAGGGCCGGGTGGCCTCGTTCCTGGCGGTGCTGAAGCGCTTCGGGCCGGGCGATCCCGGCCCGCTGTCGTTCCCCACCGAGGGCTGGACGCTGGCGCTCGACCTGCCCGTGGGCCCACCCGCCTTGGGCGACCTGCTCGACGGGCTCGACGAGGTGGTGGCGGGCGCCGGTGGCCGTGTGTACCTGGCCAAGGACGCCCGCCTCCGTCCCGACATGCTGGCCGCCATGTACCCCCGGCTGAACGAGTTCCGGGAGGTGCGTCGACGCGTCGATCCCGGCGGCGTGCTCGTGTCGGACCTGGCCCGGCGCCTCGGGATCGTGGAGAGCCCGGCCGGGACGGTCCGACGCCGACCCCGCCGGCGCGGCGCGGCCGGGTCCCCCACGCGGCCGACCGGGGTGACCCGGCCGACGCGGCCGAAACCCCCGGCGCGCCCCGCGCCACCCACCCCGGGGACCGGAGGGCCGGGACGGGCCGGCACCGGGGGAACGCCGTGATCGACGCCATGGGGATGCCCCAGACGGCCGTGGTCATCGGCGGGACCTCGGACATCGCCCGGGCCGTCATGCGGGCCCTCGTGGCCCGGCGGCTGCGGCGCGTCGTGCTGGCGGGCCGCGACGAGGTGGGGCTCACCGCCGCGGCCAAGGAGCTGCAGGCCCTGGGGGCCGACGACGTCACCACCGTGGTGCTCGACGTCGCCGACGTGGACGCCGTCGCCGCCCTGCCCGACCGGGTCGCCGCCACCCTGGGCCAGGTCGACCTGGTGCTGGTGGCCGCAGGCGTGCTCGGTGACCAGGACGCCGACGAGGCCGACCCGCAGGCGGTGGCGCGCCTGCTGGGCGTGAACACCACCGGACCGGCGGCGGCGATGACCGCCTTCGCCCGCCTGCTGCGCCACCAGGGCCAGGGCCGGCTGGTGGTGCTGTCGTCGGTGGCGGGCGTGCGGGTGCGCCGGGCCAACTACGTCTACGGCGCGTCCAAGGCCGGGCTCGACGCCTTCGCCCAGGGTGTGGCCGAGGCGCTGCGGGGATCGGGTGCCGCCCTCACCATCGTCCGCCCGGGATGGGTGGCCACCCGCATGACCACCGGGCGCAACCCGGCTCCCATGGCCACCACCCCCGAGGCGGTTGCCGCCGACGTGGTGACCGGGCTCGAGCGGTCGTCACCGGTGGTGTGGTCGCCCGCCCCCCTGCGACTGGTCTTCGCCCTGCTGCGCCTGGCCCCCGCCGCCCTGTGGCGCCGGCTGCCGGGCTGACCCGACCCCCTTCGACCCCACCCGACCACCCCGTCGGGCGGCGCCCGGACGCCGGTCAGGACCGCTGGGCGCTGATGTTGAGGCGGACGTAGTCGATGACGGGCTCGGGCATGGCATCGGCCACCCGGCGCAGCAGCCGGGCCCGGTCGGGACGGTCGAGGCCGGCCACGTGGGCCCGCAGGCACACCGTGCCCAGGTAGGTCTCGAGCTCCTCGCCCCGCTCGAGCCGGGTCGGCTCGGGGTGGGTCCACACCTCGACGTGGTCGAAGCCGGCCCGCTCGAGGCGGGCCCGGGTCTCCTCCGGGGTGGCGTACATCCACGTGCCGGCCCGCTCGGCCCCGGTGGCCCGCACCGCGGCCAGCAGGCTCTCGATGTTGCCGGCCGCGCCGCACTGGGCCTCGAGCGCGGCGCCGGGCCGCATGACCGACGCCAGGCCGGCGAACAGCCGGTCGTGGTCGAGCACCCAGTGGAACGTGGCCGTGGACAGCACGGCGTCGACGGTGCGGCCGCCCAGGACGGCGGGCGACAGCTCGAGGAGATCGCCCTCCACGAACTCGACGCGATCGCCGGCCGGCGCCAGGCGCCGACGCGCCTCGACCAGCATCGACGGGGCGGCGTCGAAGGCGATGACGCGGCCCGTGCCGAGGCGGTCGAGGAGCATCTCGGTGACGCGGCCGCTCCCGCAGCCGGCGTCGAGGACGGTCTCGTCACCGACCAGCTCGAGGCGCTCGAGCACCCCCGCCCCCCAGCGCGTCATGGGACCGGCGATGCGGTCGTAGGTGGCACCGTCCCAGTCGCCCGGGCCGGCGGCGGCCGGCGTGGCGTTCACTCGGCCGTACCCGGGGGCACAGGGCTCAGCGCGGTCCCCCCTGGGCGTTGCGCCACTCGGCCATCTTGGGGAGGCGGCTCGTGCGCCCCCCGCCCGACGAACGTCCCGCCGCTGCCGAGCGCTCCGTGGCGGCGGCGCGCCGGGCCGGCGACGCCGTCGGGCGCCGGGCCGGCGACCGGGGTGGCTCCGCCCCCGGGACCGGGCGCTGGCGGGCCGGCGCGTCGGGCGCGGTGTCGTCCCAGGGATCGGGGTGGTGGAAGTCCTGGGCCCATGTGTCGTCGGTGGCGGTCTGGACGTCGTCATGGGCCGGGGGGTCGACACCGTCCCACTCCTCGGCGGGGTGCGGCGTCCGGCCCAGTCGTCGCCGCGACCACGACGAGGACCGCAGGGGATCGGGACGGGCCCCCCACGACGACCCCACGTCGCGCACCAGCTCGGCGGGCAGCTCGGAGAGGAACCGGCTGGGGATGGCGTGGCTGGTCGACCCCCACAGGGTCCGGCTCCAGGCGTGGGTGACGTAGAGCTGGCGGCGGGCCCGGGTGATGCCCACGTAGCACAGCCTGCGCTCCTCCTCGAGCTGGGCGGGGTCGTCCAGGGCCCGCATGTGCGGGAAGACGCCGTCCTCCAGCCCGACGAGGAACACGGCCGGGAACTCGAGGCCCTTGGCCGTGTGCAGCGTCATGAGCGACACCCGCCCGTCGCCGGCGTCGAGCTCGTCCGCGTCCGACACCAGGGCCACGGACTCGAGGAACTCGTCCAGGCTGCCGTACTCGCCCGCCGCCCCGGCCAGCTCGGCGATGTTCTCGAGCCGGCCGTGCGCCTCGATGGTCGACTCCGCCTCGAGCTCGGCGCGGTACCCGGTACGCGTGGCCACCGCCTCGACGACGTCGCCCGGCCCGGCGCCCGACTCCACCATGCGCCGCAGGTCGTCGACGAGGACACGCAGCTCGGCCGAGCCCTTGGCCGCCTTGCCGGTCACGCCCGCCTCCTCGGTGTGCCCGAGGGCGTCTCCGAACGACATGCCGTTGGCGCGCGCCCACTTCGCCAGGCGCTCGACCGAGGCGTCCCCCACGCCGCGCCGCGGCACGTTCACGATGCGCCGGGCCGACACCTCGTCGGAGGGGTTGGTGAGCAGGCGGAGGTAGGCGAGGATGTCCTTCACCTCGCGCCGGTCGTAGAACCTCGTCCCCCCGACCACCTTGTAGGAGATGGCCGCCCGCACGAGCTCCTCCTCGAGGGCGCGGCTCTGGGCGTTGGTGCGGTAGAAGACGGCCACGTCGCCGTAGTCGAACCCCTCGAATTCCCGGAGGCGGCCGATCTCGGTGGCGACCCACACCGCCTCGTCGTACTCGTCCTCGGCCCGGTAGCGGACGATGGGGTCGCCCGGACCGCCTTCGGTCCACAGATCCTTCGGCAGCCGGGTGACGTTGTTGGCGATCACGGCGTTGGCGGCGTCGAGGATGGTCTTGGTGGACCGGTAGTTCTGCTCCAAAGGGATCACCGCCGCATCGGGGAACGCCTCTTCGAACTCGAAGATGTTGCGGATGTCGGCGCCGCGCCACCCGAAGATGGACTGGTCGCTGTCGCCCACCACGCAGATGTTGTGGTGCTCCGCCGCCAGCATGAGCACGATCTCGTTCTGGGCCCGGTTGGTGTCCTGGAATTCGTCCACGAGCACGTGCTTGAACCGTGTGCGGTAGGAGTCGAGGACGTCGGGCGCCTGGCGGAACAGGATCACGGTGCGCAGGAGCAGATCGTCGAAGTCCATGGCCGAGGCCGCCGCCAGCCGCTGCTCGTACTCCAGGTAGACGTCCGCCATGCGGCGCTCGAACACCGACACCGCCGCCCCCGCGTACGCCCGGGCGTCGGCCAGTTCGGACTTGGCTCCCGAGATGGCGGCCTGCACCGAGCGCGACGGGAGCTTCTTGGCGTCGATGTTGAGGTCGCGCATGATGTGCTCGACGAGGCGGCGGGAGTCGGCGTCGTCGTAGATGGTGAACGACCGGCGGTAGCCGAGCCGATCGGCATGGGCGCGCAGGATGCGGACGCAGGCGGCGTGGAAGGTCGACACCCACATGCGCCCGGCCACCGGCCCCACCAGCCGCACGAGCCGCTCGCGCATTTCGTCGGCGGCCTTGTTGGTGAAGGTGATGGCCAGGATCTCCCACGGCGTGGCGTCGCCGCTGGCGATGAGGTGGGCCACCCGGTGGGTGAGGACGCGCGTCTTGCCCGACCCCGCCCCCGCCACCACGAGCAGTGGGCCGCCCCGGTGCGTCACCGCCCGGCGCTGGGGGCCGTTGAGCCCCTCGAGGAGGTCGTCGGGCCGGGGCAGGTCGTCGGTCCAGCGCGGCCGCCGAGCGGGGGCCGGCCCGCCGGGCGTGGCACCCTGGTCCGCTGCGGCGCTGTCGTCGGCAGCGACGTCGGCGGCGGGCCCGCCGAGGCCCTCGAACTCGTCGACACCGTCGAATCCGCCCAGGCGCGGCAAGGGGGACCCGGCCACCGTCACTCCCACTCGATGGTGCCGGGCGGCTTCGACGTGATGTCGAGGGCCACCCGGTTGACGCCCTCCACCTCGTTGATGATGCGCGACGACAGGCGCTCGAGCAGGTCGTAGGGCAGCCGGGCCCAGTCCGCCGTCATGGCGTCGTCGGACGTGACCGCCCGGATCACGATGGGGTAGGCGTAGGTGCGGCCGTCACCCATGACGCCCACGGTGCGCACGGCCGGAAGCACGGCGAAGCTCTGCCACAGGTGGCGGTACAAGCCGGCGCGGCGGATCTCCTCCACCACGATGGCGTCCGCCGCCCGCAGGATCTCGGTGCGCTCGGGGGTGACCTCACCGATGATGCGCACCGCCAGTCCCGGTCCGGGGAACGGCTGGCGCCACACGATCTCCTCGGGCAGGCCGAGCTCCTCGCCCACGGCCCGCACCTCGTCCTTGAACAGCAGCCGCAAGGGCTCCACGAGGTCGAACGCCATGTCCTCGGGCAGCCCACCCACGTTGTGGTGCGACTTGATGACCGCCGCGTCGCCGGTACCCGACTCGATGATGTCGGGATACAGCGTGCCCTGCACCAGGAAGGCGGCGTCCTTCACGTCGGCCGCCACCTCCTCGAAGACGCGGATGAACGTCTCGCCGATGGCCTTGCGCTTGGTCTCGGGGTCGGTGACGCCCCCGAGCACGCCGAAGAACCGGTCGGCCGCCTTGACGTGCACCAGGTCGACGCGGAACTGCCGGCGGAAGGTCTCCTCCACCTGCTCCGCCTCCCCGGAGCGCATGAGCCCCGTGTCCACGAAGACGCACGTCAGCTGGTCCCCCACCGCCCGGTGCACGAGGGCGGCGGCCACGGCCGAGTCGACGCCGCCCGACAGGGCGCACAGCACGTGGGCCCCGCCCACCTGGGCCCGCACCGCCTGGAGCGACGACTCGATGATGTTGGTGTGGGTCCACAGGGGTCGGGCCCCGCACACGTCGAACAGGAAGCGCTCGAGCAGCTCCTGGCCCCGCTCGGTGTGCAGCACCTCGGGATGGAACTGCACCCCGTAGATCCGGCGCTCCCCGTCCTCGAGCGCGGCCACCGACGCCTCGGGCGTCGACGCCGTGGCCACGAAGCCGGCGGGGGCTTCCGTGATGGAGTCGGCATGGCTCATCCACACGTCGGCCGGTCCCTGCGGGGGCCAGTCGGCGAACAACGGCGAGGCGCCGCCGCGGGTGAGCGGGGTCCGCCCGTACTCGCCCCGGCCGGTGCGCGACACCACGCCGCCGAGCTGGCGGGTGAGCAGCTGGGCGCCGTAGCAGATGCCCAGGATGGGCACCCCCGCCCCGTACAGGGCGGGGTCGACGGCGGGGGCCCAGTCGGCGTACACGGACTTCGGGCCGCCCGACAGGATGATGCCCCGGGGCCGGCGGGCGAGGAGCTCGGAGGCGGGCGTGTCGTAGCGGACGATCTCGGAGTAGACGCGCGCTTGGCGGACGCGGCGGGCGATGAGCTGGGCGTACTGCGCCCCGAAGTCGACGACGAGAACGGTGTCGGGGGTGTCGTTCACTGCACGGGTGGCGGGCGGAGGAGCGGGGCGACGAGGGCCGGCCGGGGGGCGCTCAGTTGCCCATCCCCACACCCTGCGACCGCTGGAGCGCCTTGCCCTCGGTCTGGAGCGCGGGCGCCACCATGACCTCGGCCTTCTGGAACTCCTTGACCGTCTCGTAGCCGCACGTGGCCATGGCCGTGCGCAGGGCGCCGAAGAGGTTCATCCGCCCGTCGTTCTCGTGGGCGGGCCCGAGCAGGATCTCCGACAGGGTCCCGCGCACCGTGGTCCGCACCCGGGCGCCCCGCGGCAGGGTGGGATGGAAGGTGGCCATCCCCCAGTGGAAGCCCCGGCACGGCGCCTCCTGCGCCGACGACAGGGGTGAGCCCAGCATGACGGCGTCGGCCCCGCAGGCGATGGCCTTGGCGATGTCGCCGCCCCGGCTCATGCCGCCGTCCGCGATGACGTGGACGTAGACCCCCGTCTCGTCGAGGTGCCGCATGCGGGCACCGGCCACGTCGGCGATGGCCGTGGCCTGGGGCACCCCGAGGCCGAGGACCCCGCGGGTGGTGCAGGCGTTGCCCGGGCCCACGCCGACGAGGACTCCCACCGCCCCCGTGCGCATCAGGTGGAGCGCGGCCTGGTACGAGGCACAGCCGCCCACGATCACCGGGAGGTCGTAGGAGCGGATGAATTTCTTGAGGTTGAGCGGCTCGACGGTCTTCGACACGTGCTCGGCCGAGACCACGGTGCCCTGGATGACCAGCATGTCGAGCTCGCCCGCCAGGATGGCCGACGACAGCCCGATGGTGCGCTGCGGCGTCACCGACGCGCACGACACCACCCCCGCCGACTTGATCTCGCGGATGCGCTCGGTGACGAGCTCGGGCTTGATGGGCTCGAGGTACATCTGCTGCATGCGGGCCGTGGCCTTGTCGTCGTCGAGCTTGGCGATCTCCTCGAACAGCGACTCGGGGTCCTCGTAGCGGGTCCAGAGCCCCTCGAGATTGAGCACGGCCAGCCCGCCGAGCCGACCGACCTCGATGGCCGTCTTCGGGCTCACCACGCCGTCCATCGCCGCCGCCATGAGCGGCAGGTCGAAGCGGAAGGCGTCGATCTCCCACGAGATGTCGACGTCCTCGGGATCGCGGGTGCGTCGGCTGGGGACGATGGCGATGTCGTCGAAGCCGTACGCCCGCCGCCCCGACTTGTAGATGCCGATCTCGATCTCCGCCACCTGCGCTGCCCTCCTGCCGGTCGGTCGTTGCGTGCACGCCTCGTCCGCCGGCGTGTCTCCCACGTTACCGTCCGGCACGGACGCCTCCGTGCCCCGGGGGCGTCAGGTGCCGGGGCGTGCCGGGGCCCGCGTCGGGCCTCGTGCCCAAGCCCAGGTCGGCGTGGCCCGGGCCCCGGCGGCGGTGCTCAGACGCCGAGGACGAGGCGAAGCAGCTCGACCAGCATGCGGGCGGTGGCGCCCCACACCGTGTCGTGCGGCAGCTCGAAGAACCACACCGGGAACGACCCGTCTCCACCCGGCTCGGCCGACGGGAAGGGACGCCCCGGCACGATCCACCGCTCCTCGCGGAAGATCCCGTCGCCGGCCAGCTCGGCCAGCGACACGTCGAAGACGTGGGCCACCTCGTGGGGGTTGGCCACCAGCCGGGGCGCGGCGGGCAGCACCCCCACCACCGGGGTGATGGTGGAGTGGGAGGAGAAGGTGGAGAGCACGGTGAGCCGGCCGACCAGCTCGATCGGGCCCGGGTCGAGACCCACCTCCTCGGCGGCCTCACGCACGGCCCCGGCCTCGGGGGTCTCGCCCGGGTCCAGCCGGCCGCCGGGAAAGCTCACCTCGCCGGTGTGGGTGCGCATGTGGGCGGCTCGCCGGGTGAGCACGACGCGCGTCTCGCCGTCCCGTTCGAACAGGGGCACGAGCACGGCGGCGGGGGCGCCGGGGTCGGGGAACCCGTCGAAGGCGACCAGCTCGGCGCCCTCGAGGGCGCGGTGGTGCGCCTCCACGGCGCCGCGCACCCGGGCCAGTGCGAGGCCCCGGCGCACGTCGGGGTCGAGGGTCGACCACGGGGCGGGCACGCCGGGGTAGGCCCCGGGGGGGCGGGGGATGACCTGGCGCCCCCCACCCGCGGGGCCGTCCGGGCGCGCCCCGTCCGGTGCGGGGGTGGATCGGTCGGAGGCTGTACCCATCGGCTGCAACCTACCGTCACCGTCCGCCCCCCCGGCCGGTCCACAAGGGGCCACGCCGACCCCGGCCGCGCCCACCACCCGGCGTCGCCGGGCGCCGTGCCGGACCCGGACGACGAAACGGCCGGGCCCGAAGGCCCGGCCGTTTCGCGTGATGCCGGTCGCCGTGGCGGCGACAGGACCGCTACATCATGCCCATGCCGCCCATGCCACCCATGCCGCCCATGCCACCGGCGGCGGCCGCCGCCGCGGCGGGGTCGGACTTTTCGGGCTTGTCGGCCACGAGGGCCTCGGTGGTGAGCAGCAGGGCGGCCACCGAGGCCGCGTTCTGCAGGGCCGAGCGGGTGACCTTGGCCGGGTCGATGACGCCCGCCTTGACGAGGTCCTCGAAGTTCCCGGTGGAGGCGTTGAGCCCCGTGGACCCGGTCTCCGACTCCACCTCGCGCACCGTCACCGCACCCTCGAGCCCGGCGTTGATGGCGATCCACCGCAACGGCTCGCTCAGGGCGTGGGCCACGATGCGCGCGCCGGTGGCCTCGTCACCGTCGAGGCTCTTGGCGAGCTTGTCGACGGCGGCACGGCTGCGCACCAGGGCGACGCCGCCGCCGGCCACGATGCCCTCCTCGATGGCGGCACGGGTGGCGGACAGGGCGTCCTCGATGCGGTGCTTCTTCTCCTTGAGCTCGACCTCGGTGGCGGCGCCCACCCGCACCACGGCCACGCCTCCGGCCAGCTTGGCCAGGCGCTCCTGGAGCTTCTCGCGGTCCCAGTCGGAGTCGGTGTCCTCGATCTCGCGCTTGAGCTGAGCGATGCGCCCCTTGACGTCGTCCTCGGACCCGGCACCTTCCACGATCGTGGTGTCGTCCTTGGTGACGATGACGCGCCGGGCCCGGCCCAGCAGGTCGATGGTGGTGTGCTCGAGCTTGAGCCCGATCTCCTCGGAGATGACCTGGCCCCCGCTCAGGATGGAGATGTCCTGGAGCATGGCCTTGCGCCGCTCGCCGAAGCCCGGTGCCTTCACCGCCACGGAGGTGAAGGTGCCGCGGATCTTGTTGACCACCAGCGTGGCCAAGGCCTCGCCTTCGATGTCCTCGGCGATCACGAGCAGCGGCTTGCCGGTCTGCATGATCTTCTCCAGCACCGGCACGAGATCGTGGACGGCGCTGATCTTCTGGTTGGCGATGAGGATGAAGGCGTCGTCGAGCACGGCTTCCTGGCGCTCGGGATCGGTCACGAAGTAGGGCGACAGGTACCCCTTGTCGAACTGCATGCCCTCGGTGAACTCGAGCTCGAGGCCGAAGGTGTTCGACTCCTCCACCGTGACGGTGCCGTCCTTGCCCACCTTGTCGATGGCGTCGGCCAGGACCTCGCCGATGGAGGCGTCGGCGGCCGAGATGGCCGCCACCTGGGCGATCTCGGTGCGCGAGTCGATCTCCTTGGCCTGCTTCTGGATGGCGCCGACGGCTGCGGCCACACCCTTCTCGATGCCGCGCTTCAGGGCCATGGGGCTCGCCCCGGCGGCCACGTTGCGCAGGCCCTCGTGGATGAGCGCCTGGGCCAGCACGGTGGCCGTGGTGGTGCCGTCACCGGCCACGTCGTTGGTCTTGGTGGCCACTTCCTTCACCAGCTGGGCGCCCATGTTCTCGAAGGGGTCCTCGAGCTCGACCTCGCGGGCGATGGTGACGCCGTCGTTGGTGATGGTGGGGGCGCCGAACTTCTTGTCGATGACGACGTTGCGGCCGCGCGGGCCGAGCGTCACCTTGACGGTGTCAGCCAGCTTGTTGACGCCCGCCTCGAGACCGCGGCGCGCTGCTTCGTCGAACTTCAGGATCTTGGACATCAGTCGGCTCCGTTACTTCTTGGAGATCTTGGCGAGCACGTCGCGGCTGGAGAGGATCAGGAGGTCCTCGCCCTCGAACGTGATCTCGGTGCCGCCGTACTTGGAGTAGACGACGGTGTCGCCCGCGGCCACGTCGACCGGGACGAGCTCGCCCGTGGTGTCGGCACGGCGCCCCGGGCCGACGGCGAGTACCTCGCCCTGCTGGGGCTTCTCCTTGGCGGTGTCGGGGATGACGAGGCCGGAGGCCGTGGTCTCCTCGGACTCGCCGGGGCGGACGACGATCCGGTCCTCGAGGGGGTGGAGCTTCATGACGGGGGAGCCTCCTGTACGGCGTTTAGCACTCGAACCTTGCGAGTGCTAACGATAGCGGGCCCGCCCGGTCCGGGCAACTGGCCCCCCGCCGGCGGCGGCACCGTCCGCGGCGAGCAGGGGCAGGCGCAGGTCGGGGTGGGCGCCGGCGTCGAGGGGGGTGGGCCCCACGTGCTCGAGCTGCCACCAGCCGGCGGCGGCGATCATGGCCGCGTTGTCCGTGCACATGGCCCGGCTCGGCAGGTAGACGGGGAGGCCGAGCTCGTCGGCGGTCGCTGTCAGCGCGCCCCGCAGCGCCTCGTTGGCCGCCACGCCGCCGGCCAGGCACAGCCCCTTCGCCCCCGAGGACAGCGCCCCCCGCACCGTCTTGGCCACGAGGACGTCCACCACCGCCTGCTGGAACGACGCCGCCACGTCCTCGTCGGTGGCGTCGGGGGCGGCGCGCACGGCGTGCACCACGGCGGTCTTGATGCCGCTGAAGGAGAAGTCCAGGCCGTCGTCGAGCATGGCGCGGGGGAAGGCGAAGGCACCCGGGTCGCCGGCGGCGGCGGCGGCCTCGATGGCGGGGCCGCCCGGGTACCCGAGGCCGAGGAAGCGGGCCACCTTGTCGAAGGCCTCCCCGGCGGCGTCGTCGAGGGTCTGGCCGAGGAGCCGGTAGCGCCCCGGTCCCTCCATGGACACGAGCAGGGTGTGGCCGCCGGACACCAGGAGGACGGCCACGGGCCAGCCGATGCCGGGATGGTCGAGGAGGGCGGCGAAGAGGTGGCCCTCGAGATGGTTGACCCCGGCGAAGGGGAGGTCCCACGCCAGCGACAGGGCCTTGGCCTCGCTCACCCCCACCAGCAGCGAGCCGATCAGGCCCGGTCCCACGGTGGCGGCCACGGCGGCGAGGTCCGCGCCCCCCGACAGCCCGGCCCGGCCGAGCGCCTCGGCCACCACCGGGGTGAGCAGCTCGAGATGGGCGCGCCCGGCGATCTCCGGCACCACCCCGCCGAAGGCGGCGTGCAGGTCCACCTGGCTCGACACCACCGACGAGCGCACGTCCACGCCGCCGGCGACCACGGCCGCGGCCGTCTCGTCGCACGAGGTCTCGATGCCGAGCACGAGCGCGGCGGTGCCGGTCACCGGGCCGAGAGTAGCTGCGCCTCGATCTCCCCCAACCGCCCGACGTAGTCGGCGGTGTCGACGTCGTTGGCCCACATGATGATGGCGTCCTCGTTGGTCTCGGTGTAGTAGTTGCGCCGGACGCCGACCGGCGCGAAGCCGAAGCGCTGGTACAGCACCTGGGCCGNCGTGTTCGACGCCCGGACCTCCAAGGTGAGGTGGCGGACGCCGTGCCCGGGGGCGGTGCGCGCCTGGTCGAGCAGGAGCACGGTCCCCACCCCCCGCCGGTGCCAGGCCGGGTCGACCGACAGGGTGGTGATGTGCCCCTCCTCCCCCACCACCATGAGGCCGCAGTACCCCACCACGAGCGGGCCGATGGTGCCCACCACGTAGCGGCGCGACGAGCGCTGGGCCACCTCCGACAGGAACAGCGTGGCCGACCATGGCCGCGGGTAGCACTCCTCCTCGATGCGCACCACGGTGCGCAGGTGGCGACGGCGCATCGGCACCACCCGCACCGCTCCGGCCACGCGCTCCGACGGCGGTGGGTCGCCGTCGGCGTCCCCGGCGCGGGCGTCGCCGTCCCAGGCCGGCACGTCAGGCCTCCGGTGCCACGCGCCGGGCCCGGCGCTCCCAGTTGATGCGGACGTCGGCGGCCCGCATGTAGTGCGGCAGCACGGCCCCCGGGTCGAGTCCCGCCCCGCCGGCCACCCGGGCCAGGCCGAGGGCGGCCAGCACCGACGGCGAGGGGTGGTCGTGGGCCTCGCCCGCCACCACCACCCCGGCGATGGCGCCCAGCACCGCCGCGTACCGCCTCGCCCCGTCGCCTGCCACCACCACGGGCTCGTCGAGGCCCGACAGCTCGTCGGCGAGCGCCTCGGGCGCCCGGCGCACCTCGTCCCCGTCCGGGACGGCAACCCCGGCGCGGGCCCGGAAGCGGGCGGCGAACACCTCGCCGCGACGGGCGTCGACCACGGCCACCACCAGCGTGCCCCCGGGCACCCCGGCGCCCACCACCGCCTGGGCCAGGACCTCGAGGCTGCCCACCCCCACGAGCGGACGTCCCAGGGCGAAGGCGAAGGCTTTGGCGCTGCCCACCCCCACCCGGAGCCCGGTGAACAGGCCCGGGCCCACGTCGACCACGACGGCGTCCACCTCCGACAGGGCCACACCGGCGCGCCCGCACACGAAGTCGACGGCGGGGACGATGGACTCGGCGTGGTGCCGGCCCCGCGACACGGTGGCGGTGGCGAGAACCCCCGCCTCGTCGGCCAGCGCCACCCCGGCCAGCTCCGTGGCCGACTCGACGGCCAGCACCATCACGGGTCGACCCAGGACGCCAGCCGATCGGCCAGCTCGGGGCGTCGCTGCGCCCAAGAGCCCTGGGTGCCGAGGATGACGACCCTCTCGTCCTCCTGGTCGCGCCCTGGCGCGCCGGGGAGGTCGCGCCCTGGCGCGCCGGGGAGGTCGCGCCCTGGCGCGCCGGCGAGGTCGCGCCCTGGCGCGCCGGGGAGGTCGCGCCCTGGCGCGCCGGGGAGGTCGCGCCCTGGCGCGCCGGGGAGGTCGCGCCCTGGCGCGCC
>JGI12269J14319_10001690_pt1 | contig 21736 bp, 16 predicted proteins | sample PeaSoiSIISIP2007_FD_14319 | JGI IMG/M metagenome (IMG submission 14319)
GCGAAGCGGTTGGAGTAGCTCTCGCGGCGGATCTCACCGTCGGTGATGATGTCGAGCCCGGCGCTCTCCTGCGCCTTGATCGCCATGATGGTCGCGTCCTCCTGGGCTTGGGCCAGGAACGGTTCCGGCACGCGCCACAGCTCTCGCGCGCGCACGCGCGGCGGGAAGCGTCCCGCGAGCTTCTGGCGGTCGATCAGCCATTCCGGCTGCGGATAGCTTCCTACCAATGTCGTCGGAAACAGCATGCTTGCCTCACTCGACGTCGGCGGCCACGGCGTCGGCCCGGCTGGGCCAGGTGACGCCGCTGGCGAGCTCGGCCCGGATGGCCGCGCCGTGCTCATTCAGCAGCGGCGCCGGGCGCACCGAGCGCGCGCGCACGCCGCCGAACTGCACCGCGGGGCGCACCGCACGCCTGGCGCCGTGCGGTTCCTCGACCGGTACGATCAGTCCGAGGTGTTCGACCTGCGGGTCCTCCACGACGTCGTCGATGCGATTGATCGGCGCGTACGGCACGTCGTGCTGCTGCAGGCGCTCGACCCAGTGCGCGAGCGGCTGGCGCGAGAAGCGCGCGTCGAGCTCCAGGCGCAGCGCCTGGTACTCGGCGATGCGGTTCAGCCGCGTGTTGAAGCGCAGATCGCTCGAGAGCTCCGGTGCTTCCAGCGCCGCCACCAGTCCGGTCCAGAATTTCTCGAGCGAGGACAGATGGATCGCGATCAGGCGCTGGTCGGCGGTGTGCAGGATGTAGGCCTGGGCCAGGCGCGGCCGGTCCGCCGAGGTCGGTGTTTCACCCAACGCAAAGTAGGCGGCGAAGGGCTCGACCGTGAAATGCGCCATGGCCTCGAGCATCGAGACCTCGACCAGGCTGCCGCGGCCGGTGCGGCCGCGCTCAACCAGCGCGCCGAGCACGCCGTAGGCCGCATACAGACCGGTGATCGCGTCGGCGAGCGCGGGTCCCAGGAACTGCGGACGCTGATAGTCCACCACCACGCTCAGGAAGCCGCTCAGCGCCTGCGCGACCGAGTCATAGCTCGGCCGATCGGTGTAGGGTCCGCTGGACCCGAATCCGCTGATCGAGCAGTACACCAGCCGCGGGTTGAGCGCATGCAGGCGCGCATGACCCATGCCGAGCCGGTCGGCGGTGCCGGGCCGGAAATTCTGGATGAACACGTCGGCTTCACGGATCAGGCCGTCGAACAGCTCGTGATCGCGCGCGTCCTTGAGATTGAGCACCAGGCTGCGCTTGTTGCGGTTGTAGGCCTGGAAATGCGGCGAATACTGGCCGCTCTGGTAGGCACGGTACGGATCGCCGTCGGGACTTTCAACCTTGATGACGTCGGCACCGAGGTCGGCGAGCATCATGCCGGCACACGGCCCGGTGATGAAGGTGCCCTGTTCCACGACGCGTATCCCGGAGAGTGTGCCGATCATGCTGCCGCCAGCGGTGCTCAGCTGTTGGCGCTCGGCACGAAGCCGGCCGGCGTGCTGCCGTCGTAATCGATCGCCTGGGCCGCGGCGTGCGAGAGCACGAAGCCGATCGGCCGCTGCTGCTCCTCGAGCAGATGCGCGATCAGACTCGCGGTGCGCGCCAGAATCGGAACGCCCTTGAGCGCGCGCAGCGGATAGCCGGCGTCGAGCAATACCGCGGGGATCGCACCTGACACATTGATCGCCAGCGTGCGGCCGATCAGCTGCGGCAGCTGCCGCTCCACCGCGCGCGCGATCTCGACGTGCCGGCCGGAGGTGCCGGCCTCGGCGGCGACCTCAAACAGCCGCTTCGCGCGCGGATCGTGTCCCTTGTGCAGCGGGTGCCCGTAACCCGGGATTGCGCGCTTCGCGGCCCGGTACTCGCCGACCACCTTGCCGACGGCGGCCTCCACGGCGCTGCCGTTCGCTGCCTGCGAGACGATCTCGGCCAGAAACTGTCCGGCGGCCTCGGCGGAACCCAACACCACCGAGCCGCAACCGAGGATCCCCGCCGCGACCGCGCCCTGCAGCGCCTCGGGCGCCGCCGCGAGCGTCATGCGGCTGGCCTGCACGCTCGGCACCAGGCCGTGTTCCGCGATCGCCACCAGCGTTGCATCCAGCACCCGGCGCTGCATGGGCGTGGGCAACGCGCCCGTGATCAGCAACCAAATGTGGTCGGTGAATCCGATCGCCCCGATCAGCTCGCGCGCGAGGTCGCGTCCGCGAACCACGATGGTCTGCTCGTTCGAAGTGCAGATCGCAGAACTGCGCTGCTCCTGACGACCAATCTTCAAGGCGCCCCCGAAATTTTTCGTATATCGAATACAACGTCGATATGCGAAACATACTCTGGGCCATCGGCGGACGGCTTGTCAACGGGCGATCGTGCTCCCTTCCGGTTTTTCGGATATCGAAATAGACTCCCCTAAATGCGCCGCAAGAGCACAACGGGCCGTCGCGAGGCGATGGGGGGGCTGGCGAAGGGCTTGGCCGTGATCCGCGCGTTCACGCGCGAGCACGCGGCACTTTCCTTAAGCGACATCGCGCGCAGCGCGCACATCCCCGCGGCCACCGCGCGGCGCTGCCTACTGACGCTCGAGGAGGGCGGCTACGTGACGCGCAACGGGCGCAATTTCCTGCTGCGCCCGAAGGTGCTCGAGCTCGGGGCGGCCTACCTCGACTCGATGAACATCGAGCAGGTCACGCGCACCCATCTGGAGGAGCTGGCGCGCAACACGAGCGACTCCGCGGCGCTGTGCGTGCTCGACGGCGTGGAGATCGTCTACGTCGCGCGCGCCTCGGTGCGCACGCTGGTGCGTCTGGAGGCGCACGTGGGCAGCCGCTTTCCGGCGTACGCGACGTCGACCGGGCGAGTGCTGCTCGCCGGCGTGAGCGAAGGCCGGCTGCAAGGCTACTTCGAGTCCGCCCGCCTGGAGGCGCTCACCGAGCGCACCGTGACCGACGTTGCCCAGCTGCGCGCCCTGGTCGAGGAGTGCCGCCGCAGGGGCTATTCGGTGGTCGAGGACGAGCTGGCCTACGGCGTGATCGCGTTGGCAGTGCCGGTGCGGGACACCCAAGGCCGCGTCGTGGCCGCGCTCAACACCTCGAGCCATTCGCGGCGCATCAGCCGCCGCAAACTGGTCCGCGAGCGTCTGAGCATGCTGCAGCAGGTCAGCCGACAGATCTCCACCGACCTCGCTATCGTTCCCTGGCTGGCGCTGAGCGCACAGATCTGAGCTGCCGCCGGCGGGCGCGGGCGTAGCGGCCGCGATTTGACGTCGATGCCCTGCCGCCCGTAACCTAAAAGCGAAAACTATTTCGCTATGCGAAACTCGGAGAGCTAGTTTGAGTCCAACCGCCGAAGCTTCGGCCGGCGCCGCCGGTGCACAGTCCGCCGACCGCTACCTCGGCGTGGACGGCGCCCGCCTGCGCTATCGCGACGAGGGTCGGGGTGCCGCGGTGCTGTTGGTACACGGCTGGACACTGGACCTGGACGTCTGGGAATCGCAGGTCGAGGCCTTACGGCATGCGTTTCGTATCATCCGCTTCGACCGGCGCGGCTTCGGCCGCTCCTCGGGCCGGCCGTCGATCGAGCACGACGTGCGCGATGTCGGTGCCCTCTGCCGGCACTTCCAACTCAAGCGCGTCGCGCTCGTCGGCATGTCGCAGGGAAGCCGCGCGGTGCTCGCGTATGCGTGTGCCGATCCCAGCCAGGTGTCGTGCATTGCGCTGGACGGGCCGCCGGAGTTCGATAGCTCGATACCGGGCGCGAATGCATCGCTCGCCCCGTTTCGCGAGCTGGTGCGCACGCACGGGCTGGCCGCCTTTCGCGAGCAATGGGTGCAACATCCGCTGATGCAGCTTCGGACCCCCGATGCTGGGACGCGCGAACTGCTTCAGCGCATCGTCGAGCGCTATCCGGGCCACGACCTGTCGCAGGGGGCGGGAGACGCGCCGCCGCCTGACCTATGGGCCAAGCTCGAGTCGCTCACCGTGCCGGCACTGGTGATTACCGGCGAGCACGACCTGCCCGGCCGGGTGCGCTCGGCCGACACGCTCGCCAAACGGCTGCCGGCCGGTGCGCGCGCCGTGATCGCCGGCAGTGGCCATTTGGCCAGTCTCGACAACCCTGATACCTACAACCGGCTGCTCGCGGCGTTTCTGGCGCGCCACGCCGATTTCGCGGGCTAGTCGCAGCCATGCCGTGAAGAGGTGAGCCATGTCCAACGTTCTCGTTCTCTACTACAGCAGCTTTGGGCACATCGAAGCGATGGCGCACGCGCAAGCCGAAGGGGCAAGCCGGGTGGCCGGCACGCGCGTTGTCGTCAAGCGTGTGCCGGAAACCGTGCCGGCCGAGCTGGCGAAGACCTACGGCTACCGCCTGGACCAACCGGCAGCCGTGGCCGTGCCGGACGAGCTCGATCAATACGATGCGATCATCTTCGGTACGCCCACGCGTTTCGGCAACATGGCGGCGCAGATGCGTAATTTTCTGGACCAGACCGGCGCGCTGTGGGCCAAGGGCGCGCTGGTGGGCAAGCTCGGCAGCGTGTTCTGTAGCACCGCCAGTCAGCACGGGGGACAGGAGACTACGATCACGTCGTTTCATTCGACGCTGCTGCATCAGGGCATGATCGTCGTCGGCCTGCCGTACACCTTCAAAGATCTGTCCACACTGCGCGAAGTGACCGGCGGCACCCCGTACGGTGCCAGTTGCGTCACCGGGGCAGGCCCCGAGCTGCGGATGCCGACGGCGCTGGAGCTGGAAATGTGCCGCTATCAGGGCGAGCACGTCGCGAAGATCACGCGCCGGCTCGTCCACGGAGCCGCGTAGTCCCGTTGCCGGCTGCCGTGCGCTCGGCGGCCGCGCCGCCGGCCGTCGCCGGTAACACTTGAGAGGTGGCGTGGTGGCCGATTTCAGCGCCAGAATCTCTTGCTCGCGATGGCCGCGCCCTGCGCCAGAGCCTCGAGCTTGCCCCAGATCACTTCCGAGTCGACGCCGCTCGAACCCACGTGGATGCTGAACCCGCAATCCACCGCGGCCATGACGTTGTCCCGGCCGACGAGGTTGGCGTAGCGGCCGATGCGCTGGGCGACGAGCTCCGGGTGCTCGATGTAGGTCGATTGGCACTCGATCACCCCGGGAACGAGTGTCTTGCCCTCGGGCGGTTTCACTGTCTCGAACAGCGTCCACTCGTGCGCGTGGCGCGGATTGGCCGCCTCGAACAGGATCGCGTGCGGCTTGGCCTTCCAGAGGATGTCGACGATATCGGCGAGCGGTACGTCGCAGTGATGCGGGCCGGGATAGTTGCCCCAGCAGACGTGCATGCGCACCTTCTCGGCGGGGATGTTGACGAGCGCCCGATTGAGCGCTTCCACGTGCAGCGCCATGCGATCCCGAAATCCGTTCAGGTCGAGGTGTGCGAACTGCGTGTGCCGACCCATGGCGAGATCGGGGCAGTCGATCTGCAACGTCACTCCGGAGGCGACGACGGCCTCGTACTCGAGTCGGAGCGCATCGGCGCACGCGAACAAATATTCCTCGTGGCTCGGATAGAACTCGTTGCGAAAGAAAAGTGTGGTCACACCCGGGGAGGCGGCATTCAGAAACATGCCGGCGGGCGCGCGCCCCGCGAGCGAGCGTTGCAGGCGTTGCGCATCCTGCTTCGGTGCGTCGAGGTCGCGCATGCGGATCGGTGCATTGCAAGCCGGCGTCTTGCGATGCTTGCGGCCCGGGTCGTCGAACATACGGGTCTTGGTACCTGGGTAAGCCTCAAGGTCCTGGAAGACATAGCTGTTGCCGCTGCCGCCGAAGCCCGTGAGCCGGTCCTTGACGTAAGTGGCGTAGCTGGGCTTCGGCATCTCGCCGTCGTTGATGATGTCGAGGCCCACCTTCAGCTGCCGGGCGACGACGCGCTCGACGGCGCGCGCCACCTGCTCATCCAGAGCGGACGGGTCGAACGGCAGCCCGTCCTCGCGCGCGAACATGAGTTGCTTGAGCTCCTCGGTACGCGGCAGGCTGCCGACGTGGGTCGTGAGGAACTTTCGATGATCATTCATGAGCGTGGAACCCCGACGACTGAAGTCTACCGGCCAGCGCAAAACCGGCTTGCTATGCTTTCAGGCAGTATCGCACAACGTGCCTGTGATGCTGCGCGTGCCACAGACGCCCGAAGCCCGCGGGTCTGATCCGCGATCCGCCGGTGCCAGTACATCGGCAGATCCACGAGCAGCATGTACGGGACTTAGGCCGCCGCCGAAACGCACCACGTAGCGAGCAGCGGGCGGCGCGGTGCGGCGCACCGGGGCCACATCGCCAGCACGCTCGCGAGCAGCAGCGTGACCGACAGAGCCCAGATCGATTCTTCCGCAATGTGGCCAATGTTCGAAGTCGTCAGCACCGAATACCAGGAACAGACTTCGGCGCTCGCGTTGGACACTCTGCTGTGCGAGCTTGATCGCGGTTGATTTGCGGATCAAGACTTTTGCCGAAACCACAGCTTTGCAGCCTGCTCACTCACGCTGAGCGACACATTCGCAACGGATATGTTAAGGGTCCGAATGACGTCGCACGAGGTCGGGGTTTTGCTTGGGCGCTCATCGCTTCAACAGACCTTGGCAGATCTCAAAGCATTGCTGATGGCTCAATCGAGCGCTGTGGCATACAAACGCTATTGATCGTCTCTAACGCACGTGAACGCTGAAACAAGCGGTGAACTCGCTCGATTTTGTACACGTAGTCTCAGGCATACTCGAGCTTCGACACCGCTGGGAAAGGCGGCAATAAGTGATGTTGCGTCACCACGGGTGAAGCGGAGCTTGCTTCCCTCGCCGATGGTGCAGAGGAGCGCCACGGTCTACTGAGGGCACTGTCGCGATCAAACCCTCAGCACCGTGCCATTTCCAGAAGACTGCTGGGAAACAAATGGGCGCAATACGACTCCGACTCTCTTCCCCGGAAAGAGGTAACAACTGATCTCGCCGCCCCAGATGGCGCGGCCACCCGCGCCAAACTGTCTGTGCGAATGCCGGTCGGCTTCGCTTCCTAGCATCCTTGCGTCCTTAGACCTACAGGTAGGCCCGGTGAGTTTGTCAGATGGCACGATAGATTCCATTAATCGATCCCATTGATTAAATTTAGTTGATCGATCGGTGTCCAAAACTCTAGACTGGACCGAGTAGCAATTTGCAAGAAAGCGAGAGGCGAAAACCATGTCAGCCGAATCCAAATGCCCGTTCTCGGGCGACGCTCGCAAACACACGCTAGCTGGAGCCCCATCGAACGCAAACTGGTGGCCCAATCAACTGCAGCTGCACATCTTGCACCAGCACTCCTCCAAGTCCGACCCCATGGGCCAGGAGTTCAACTACGCAGAGGAGTTCAAGAGCCTCGACCTGAATGCCGTCGTCAAGGACCTCCATGGCTTGATGAGGGATTCACAGGACTGGTGGCCGGCGGACTTCGGCCACTACGGACCTTTGTTCATTCGCATGGCATGGCACAGCGCCGGCACCTACCGCATCGGCGACGGTCGCGGCGGCGCAGGGAGCGGCAATCAGCGCTTTGCTCCCCTGAACAGCTGGCCGGACAACGTCAACCTCGACAAGGCGCGCAGGCTGCTTTGGCCGATCAAGCAGAAGTATGGCCGGAAAATTTCATGGGCCGACCTGATGATCCTCGCTGGCAACGTCGCTCTGGAATCGATGGGATTCAAGACGTTCGGTTTCGCCGGCGGGCGTGAGGACATCTGGGAACCGGAAGAAGACATCTACTGGGGCGCCGAGAGCACCTGGCTGGGTGACAAACGCTACTCCGGCGACCGGGATCTCGAAAATCCGCTCGCGGCCGTGCAGATGGGCCTGATTTACGTCAACCCGGAAGGCCCGAACGGCAACCCGGATCCGATCGCTGCGGCGCGGGATATCCGCGAGACCTTCGCTCGCATGGCGATGAACGACGAAGAGACGGTTGCGCTCATCGCTGGCGGTCACACCTTCGGCAAAACCCACGGTGCCGGCGATGCGGCACTGGTGGGTCCTGAGCCGGAAGCTGCCGGCATCGAGGAGCAAGGCCTGGGCTGGAAGAGCCGCTTTGGCACAGGCACAGGTGGTGACACGATCAGCAGCGGCCTGGAAGTCACCTGGACCAGCACGCCGACGAAATGGAGCAACAACTTCTTCTGGAACCTGTTCGGTTACGAATGGGAGCTGACGAAGAGCCCGGCCGGTGCGCACCAATGGAAGCCGAAGGCTGGCGCGGGCGCAGGTTCTGTGCCGGATGCCCACGACCCGTCGAAGCGTCACTCGCCGGCTATGCTGACCACCGACCTCGCGTTGCGGTTCGACCCTGTCTACGAAAAAATTTCGAGGCGCTTCTACGAGAATCCGGATCAATTCGCGGACGCATTCGCCCGGGCGTGGTTCAAGCTGACGCACCGCGATATGGGCCCCCTGTCGCGTTATCTTGGCCCGCTCGTTCCTAAGGAGCCGCTGCTGTGGCAGGACCCCATTCCCGCAGTGGATCACAAATTGATCGACGAGCAGGACATTGCCGCCCTGAAGGCCAAGATCCTCGCATCCGGACCTTCCATCTCCCAACTGGTCACCACGGCCTGGGCGTCTGCTGCAACGTTCCGTGGCAGCGACAAGCGCGGTGGAGCGAACGGCGCGCGTATTCGCTTAGGCCCGCAGAAGGATTGGGAAGTCAACCAACCGGCTGAACTGGCCAAGGTCCTGCAGAAGCTCGAAGCGATCCAGAAAGACTTCAACAGCGCACCGTCCGGCGGCAAGAAGGTTTCGCTTGCTGACCTGATCGTTCTGGGCGGCTGCGCAGCCGTCGAGGCAGCTGCAAAGAAAGCCGGTCAGGACGTGAAGGTTCCCTTCTTGCCGGGGCGCATGGATGCGTCGCAGGAGCTGACCGATGTGCACTCGTTCGCCGTACTGGAGCCGACCGCAGACGGGTTTCGCAACTACCTCCGTAACGGGCTCGAGGGATCGGCGGCTGAGCTGCTGGTGGATCGGGCGAACCTGCTGACGCTGACGGCNCCAGAGATGACGGTTTTGATCGGCGGCCTGCGCGCCCTGAATGCAAACTTCGGGCAGTCCCAACACGGTGTTTTCACCAAGCGGCCCGAAGCATTGACCACTGACTTCTTCGTGAATCTCCTGGACATGAGCACGAAGTGGCAGAAGTCCGCCACCTCTGAAGGCGTGTTGGAGGGGCGCGACCGGGCAACGGGCGAGCTCAAGTGGACGGGCACCGTCGTTGATCTGGTCTTCGGTTCGAACTCCCAGCTCCGAGCCCTCGCTGAAGTCTATGCGTGCAGCGACTCGCAGACGGCGTTCGTGCGCGACTTTGTGGCGGCCTGGAACAAGGTGATGAACCTTGATCGCTTTGACCGTGCGTGATCTCAGAGGATGGGTCTTAAGGGTCTTATACAGTGCAGCCGCGACTTTGCACCGGGTTATCCGGGCCGGGTCGCGGTGCCCCCGAGCGTGCACCGGCCGCTGGCGCAACGAGTCTGCGATCGGCACGAGAGCGGTAGCGGATTCCTCGCCACGACTATGCCGGTTGTCATGAGCGTCTCACGGGGCGTCCTGTGGTTTGAGGGACCGAGCAATTGCTGGGCGGCATTACGCGGCAGAGTCCTGCGCACCGACCGGCTTCAGGTACGACGCGAGCACCCGCCGCTCGCCGTAGCGTGGAAACGCCACCGTTACTTCGCCTGCCCTTGCTTCGAGCACGTCCCCGATACCGAAACGTTCGTGGCGCACTCTTTGCCCTCGTCCGAAAGTGCTCAATGGCGCGGGCGAGCTGCGCAGTTCGGCCGCGCCTGGCGCGGCCGCTCCGAGCGTTGTCAGGCGGCGCGCCACCCTCGATCGAATTGATCTGGGTACACGCGGAGCCTGCTCGAAAGGCCGCTTGCAGTTGTCGCAGTGACTGCAGAGCGCGCCGGGAAGTTCCCCGAAGTATTCACGGATGAACTGCATGCGGCAGCCGGTGGTTTCCGCGTAGTGCATCATCGTTCGAAGGCGGGTGTGGTCGGCTTCGAAGTGCAGCTCGAACGACGCCACGAATGTTTCAGTCTCCGCGTTGCTCATAGGCCGGTTCAGCCGTCGCGCCTTGCCGCGCCGGAGCACCCATTTCAGCGACTCGAGCGCGGAGCTGATGACCCTGACGCGCTTCTCGCTGAGCTGCGTGGCGGCGGCAAGGTCCTCGATACTCACGCTACCGCCGACATCGGATGCACTGGTCAGCACCCGAAGAAACAGTCGCACTTCATCTTCCCGCGGATGCTTGCCAGCGATGAAGAACGTACGCACCCGCTTGTCCTCCAGGCGATACAGCAGAGCGCATCGCGCGGGCTTGCCGTCGCGGCCCGCGCGTCCTGCCTCCTGGTAGTAGTTCTCGAGTGACTCAGGAAAGTTCCAGTGCACGACGAAGCGGACGTCAGGCTTGTCCACGCCGAGTCCGAAGGCGTTGGTCGCCACGATCACCCGGTGCTCGCCTGACATGAACTGCTGTTGAGCGCGCGCCCGCTCCGACTTCCGGAGCTGCCCGTGGTATCGCACGACACTCTGGCCCTGCTCGCTCAACCACTGCTGCAGCTCGTTCACCTGCCTCACGGTCGAGCAATACACAATTCCGCAACCGCGCTCTGAGTTGAGTACTTCGAGAAGTCGCTGCTCCTTCTCCTTGCGATTGACAGTGCGCCACACCTCCAGGAAGAGACTCTCCCGCTCGACGCTTCCCTGGATGACGCGTGCATCCGGAATGCCGAGATTCTCGAGGATGTCTTCAACGCGATCCGGAGGCGCCGTGGCCGTGAGTGCCATGACCGGCGGCCGGCCGAGCTGTGCGATGACGTGACGCAGCTCGAGGTAAGCCGGACGAAAGTCGTGGCCCCACGTGCTCACGCAATGCGCTTCGTCCACGACGAAGAGCGAGACGCCCCGCTTCTTCAGTGGCTCGAGATGCTCTGGGTTCTGCAGGCGTTCCGGCGTGAGCAGCACGATTTCGAGCTCGCCCTCGGACAGCGCCTCTTCCCGCTCCCGCTGCTCGCGCTCACCAACAGTGGAGTCAAGGCGGGCGGCGTCGATCTGGGCCTCGGCGAGGTGATCGCATTGGTCTTGCATCAGCGCGATCAGCGGTGAGACAACGACGACCGCGCCTTTAAGCACCAGCGAGGGAAGCTGGTAGCACAGGGACTTGCCGGCGCCAGTGGGCAGGATGCCGAGCGCGTCCTGCCCGTTGAGCGCGCACTCGATCAGCTCACGCTGGCCCGGACGGAAGTGCACGACGCCGAAGCGGCGACGGGCTTCGGCAATGAGTACCCCCCAATCGATTTTCGGCGCCAGGCCGCGATGTGGCAGTGCTGGCGGTGAAGTTGTGCCGGTTATCGACATGCACGGTTGCGGCGGGCCCGTTCGTGGAGAAAGAAGATGTTACTACGAGAAGGCCCGCGGTCATTCCTTTGTCGGCGGAGAATCCACGGACCAACTGGATCGCCTCATCAGACCCAATGGACCTGGATCACGACGGAAAGCCAGATCTCGTTCTTTGGGCTCACCGGTAGGGGAGGGCGAGAAAGCGCGTTTGATCCTGTATCTCTCCACTCTGGCGGCGCCGGTCAAGCTTGTCGGGGAGGCCGCATCATTCGACCAGATTCCGGTGGCGTCTTCGTGGGACACTCCTGGGACGCTTCTCGATAATAGCGGGCAACTATCAACATCACTCGCGCACAAACACACAGCGTCTCGGCACGTTAAGTAATTGATCTGCGTTATTGCTGTGAGTGGTGGGTCGTGCTGATATGCGCCACCGCTGAGCTTCCCAAGCTGCTAACGTGGGTTCGATTCCCATCACCCGCTCCAATCCAAACAAGCAATTGCCATTGCGATAGATGCATTCCTCACCGTCTTGGGACACTGGTGCGACAATTACTTCGCATCCGATGGTCACGGACGTCGTTTCACATGCGGTCGCTACCGTCTCAGCGCATCAACGCGGCTGAACGGTGTTGTCCCGACCTTCGGATGCGGCAGTCGGGTGTAGCCACCGCGCGGCGAATTGCGATTCGCAGCGGCGTCCTCGATAACACGATTCTTCTGGCGACCATCGATGAGGTATGGCCGGCTGAAATTGTTTGATATCCCGAGCGCTTTCCAGCTACGCGCCCCACCGCCTCAGTCACGAAGCGGTGGGGCACCCACGAGCTTCTGCATGTTTTAAGGGTTGGTGATACCCGCGTCGTCTTCGCTGGAGTCCGCCGTGACGCGCGTGCCGTTCACGACGCCCTTGATCGGTGTCGGCGGCACGACCATGGTGCCATCGGGCGTGTAGCTGGTCAGGGTGAAGGTTCCCGTATAGCTGTCTGCGTCGCCGTCCAGCCAGACCTCCTCACGGATGTTGGTGGTGCCGGCGAAGGTGGCACCGCCCGTGCCGGGTCCCGTGACCGGTGCATCGGCATTGAAGTTCCAGCCCAAGGCGAAGTGATTGAGCCTATAGCTGGAGTGCCCGATCTGCTGCCACACGCCCATGCAGAACTGACCGGTCGTTGGGGCGCGAAAGGAGTTCATCAGCTCGGTGCCATCGCCATGCCACTGGACGTATCCCTGGTCGATCGGGGTGCCGTCGGGAATGCCATTGGTATTGCCCTTGGCCGTAAAGCTGAATTTCCACAGGCCGACGATCGGCGCATCGTACTGATCCCACACCTGCACGAACGCCGTGCGGATGAACTGCGCCTGTCCCGCTGCCGGCTGCTGCTGCCTGGGCATCGGCGCAGACTGCTGATCGCGAAGATCACAACCGGCGCTTGCCTGGCCCGCGAACAGGGCCTCCAGTACGCCAGCTGCAACGATTGCGATGACTGACTTGAATGTGACTTTTATGTGTGTTCCCTCTGGGTCTTGGCCGATAACCATCGATTGGACCTGAGCGGCATTACTTCGCCGCCAGCTCCGCGGGCAGCTCGATCCCGTGCGCCAAGGCCTCGCGCAGCGTATGTTTTCCAAGGTAGGCCTGTGTAAGCAGCGGCGTATTGGCGGCACGAACGGCGTTTGCGAGCGCCTTTTCGCTGCAGCCGCTTGCGTCGGGGGAGGGCGCCAGTCCGACGCGGTCGGCACGTGTGCATGCCACGTAGGCGGCATATTCAAGGCGCTGATAGAGCTGCTGCGCCCCGGCGGGCTGGCTGAGATCCAGTCCCTGCGCGTTCACCGGAATTGCAACGATGACCTTGTGATCGTCGGCGGCGACGGTGGCGGCAAAGAGCGTGCCGGCAATTGCGACGGCTGCGAGGATGGATCGGGTACTGGTGGCGACAATTCGGCTGTACATGCGAATCTCCTGATGGTCCCGCGTTGAATGTGCGGGTCCATAACAACGAGTGCCCGACCATTGATTTGGACACCCTTTAATCGTATCGAGCGGCGCCGCTATAGGAGGGAGGGAGCGAAATCGTCGCCCGGTGCAAATTGTGGTTGCGATTTGGGGGTCGGGGCACTCTTATACAGAGCAGAGGGAGATTCGCATGCGTGGCGGCCGTGGCTGACCAGAATCCGTCCTTGGTCGAGCGGTTGTTTGCCGATCATCGGACGGCACTGCAATCGTTCTTCCGGCGGCGCATCCGCAGCCCCGTCGATGCGTCGGACCTGGCGCAGGAGGTGTACGTGCGGATGCTGCGGATCAGGGACCAGGCGGCGATTCTCAATCCTGTCCACTACCTCTATACGGTCGCAAATAACCTGGTGAAGGAGCACGCGGCGCTCGAGCGCCGGCAGGCCAGCTGCATCGACATCGACGGGGCTCCCCCGCAGGAGCCGCTCGAGACACTGCCGGCGTTCGATTCGGACCTCGATGCGACGGCGCGGGCGAAGCGGCTCGGGGTGGTGCTGCTGCAGCTGCGCCCGAAATGCCGGGCCGCCGTGGTGCTACGCTTCACGCACGAACTCTCCTACCGGGAGATCGGCGAGCGCATGGGCGTGTCGCCGCAGATGGCGAGGAAATACGTGGCCCAGGCGCTGGGTCATTGTCGACGCCGCATGGCGCGGCTGGGTTGAATCCATGAAACTCAACGAAGAGCAGGTGCGTGCCGCGATCGCCGACCAGGCCGGCGAATGGTTCGTGGCGAACGATGCGGGGCCGCTGGACGTGCCGGACGCCGCTGCCCTTGCCGAGTGGCTCAAGAGCTCGCCGGTCCACGTCGAGCAGTTCCTCGGCGTGTCGGTGATTGCGCGTGATCTGCGCGAGCTCGGCGCCGATCCTGACTTCTCCGTCGAAGCGCTCCTCGCCAGCGCCCGGGCCGAGGAGGACACTCCGGTGCAATCGCTGTGGCCGCGCGTGAGCGCCCCCGCCAGAGACCCCTCCCCGCGTCGCTGGGTGAGCGCCGCGGTGGCGATGGCTGCGGTGGTCCTGGTGGGTGTTGGGCTGTTCTCGCTCTGGAACGCCGGGCTGCTTGCGCCGGGATCCGCGCCCGGCGCCATCGCGGCGCTCCACTATGAGACGCATCACGGTGAGCAAATGAGTCTTCGTCTGACGGATGACTCCGTGCTGCACCTGAACACCGACAGTGCGGTCACCATCCGCTACGGCAAGACCGAACGGCTCGTGACGCTGACGTCCGGCGAGGCGGATTTCGAGGTCGCTCATGACCCGCAGCGCGCGTTCCGGGTGTCTGCCGGATCGGCTGAGGTCGTCGCGGTCGGCACCCTGTTCGATGTACGCCTGCAGCCCGACGCGACCGTGGTCACCGTGGTCGAGGGGCGCGTCACCGTCGGGCTGTCCCGCTCGAACGGAAAACTCACACCGGTCACGCTGCAGCTGGGGGCCAACCAGCAGATCCGGGTGGCCGAGGGCGCGTGGCCCGCCGCACCGTCAAGCGTCGACGCGCGGCACGTGACGGCCTGGCTGCGTCGACAGATCGTGTTCGACCAGCAACCCTTGGAGCTCGTGGCGGCCGAATTCAGCCGCTACAGCTTGAGGCCGATCGAGATCGTCACGCCGGCGCTGCGAAACCTGCAGATCAGCGGCGTGTTCTCCACCGATGACACCGAAGCTTTCATAGCCTTCCTGCGCAGCCTCAAGGATGTGCGGGTGGAGGTGACCCCGACACGGATTCGGGTGTCGGGGAGCCGAGGCGCAGACGTGCCCGATTACATGTGAATGCCGTACTGCGCTAGGCTTCTGGCCAAGGCACGCCGAGATGCCTCAACGGGAGCTGCATGGGCGCTCGCTCGCGTCATCCATCAGCGCAGGTCCTGACCGCGGTATCCGGGGTGCTGCGTGCGCTCTCGGTCTGCACCCCGGCGGTACTGCTGCATGCGCCGCCGGCGCTGGCCCAGACCTTCGAGCGCACCTCGCTGGTCGCCGACATTTCCGCCCGACCTCTGTCCGAGGCGCTGGCGCTGTTCGCCAGCCAGACCGGATTGCAGCTGGTCTATGTATCCGATGTGGTGCGTCACCGGCGGTCCCACTCAGCCGCCGCGGGCCTGAACGCCGAAGCGGCGCTCGCCCGCATGCTGCAGGGCACAGGACTTCGCTTCGAGTATCTCACGCCGCAAAGCGTCCGGATCCTCGAGGTCGAGGAGGGTTATCCGCAGACCGCGGCTGAGCTGCTGCCCCGAGAGGAGCTGAACGAGGTGATCGTCACCGCCAACCGCCGCGAGGAGGATCTGCAGGACGTCCCCATCACGATCCAGGTGTTGACTGCCGATACGCTTGCGAAGCTCAACGCCACGACCTTCGATGACTTCATAAGCGACCTGCCCGGCGTGACCGCGCAAGGGGTGGGCCCCGGTCAGAACAACATCTACGTGCGCGGCCTGGCGACCGCCACCGTTGGGATCCAGGGAGGGGGCTTCTCCGGTGCCTTCCCGAACGTCGCGCTGTACCTCGATGAGCAGTCGGCGCAGCTCCCGAACCGCAATCTCGACGTCTACGCCGCCGATCTCGACCGCATCGAGATCCTGGAAGGCCCGCAGGGCACCTTGTTCGGAGCGGGCGCGCAGGCGGGCGTCGTGCGCTACATCACCAACAAACCGAAGCTCGATGTCACCGAGGTCGCGGTGAACGGCGGCGGCGCCACGACTGCCCACGGTGCGCCGAGCGGCAGTCTGGATGCGACGGTCAACGTCCCGCTGATCCCCGAGCACCTGGCCGCGCGCGCCGTGGTCTACGACGAGCGTCGCGGCGGCTACATCCAAAACACCCGTGCGACCTTTGTTCGTGCCGATACCGATCTCGGCATCCATTACGCCTATGCGAACGGCAAGGTGCCCGCCAACAGCGTCGTCATCAACAACTACGGCATCGCCGAGCGCGCCATCAATCCGGTCACTTACCGCGGCGTCCGTGCCGAGGTCCTCTACCGTCTGGATGATGACTGGAACGCACTGCTGGCACAGTCCTACCAGGGTCTCGAGGCGGACGGCGTATTCGCCGAGATGGCGGCGAATTCGCTGGGGCAACCGCAGCCCGACCTGACCGTGCAGCTGTTCAACCCGTCGTTCGACAAGGACCGGTTCGAGAATACTGCGCTGACGATCGAGGGCCGTGTCGGTGCCCTGAAGCTGCTCTATGCGGGCGCGTATCTGGTACGCAACGTGGATCAGGTGCAGGACTACACCCAGTACGCCCGCGGCGCGTACGCGGACTTCTACCAGTGCGTCAATCCAGGCGCGACACCGGCGACGGCACGCTGCTATTCGCCCAGCTCGACCTGGCACAACATCGAGCGCAACACTCACCAGACTCAGGAGCTGCGCCTGACCACGCCCGCTGACTGGCGCGTCCGCGGCGTCGGCGGCCTGTTCTACGAGGATTACCTGCTGCAGGACCAGACAGACTTTTTCTACCTGACCGCGCTGCCCTACTTCAATCCGATCGGGCCGCCCACCGGCGACTACACCGCGAACGGCACGTTCTATTCCTATCCGGTGACCTCGAACAACCCGGACGTTCGGGCGCCGGGGGATGCCTTCTTCAACGATATCACCCGCGACTACAAGCAGCGCGCCGCGTACGCATCGGTCGACTTCGACCTGCTGCCGCACCAGCTGACGCTGACGGCCGGCACGCGGTACTTCCGCATCGATACCTCGGAAGTCGGCTCGACGGTGTTCGGTTTTGGCTGCCAGCTTATCTTCAATCCGAAGGCGCCTGATCCGTGCATCAATGACTATCAGAATTTCTTCAACCTCAACGCCCTGAATCTTCACCGTACCTATTCCGGCTTCAGGAGCCGGGCGAACCTCAGCTGGAACCTCACCGAGGATGCGCTGCTGTATTACACGTGGTCGCAGGGTTTTCGCGCGGGCGGCTTCAATCGCCAGGCGCTCAACTGTGCCTGTGGATCGCCCCTGAACACGGGTTCAGGTTCGTGGCAAGCAACGGCCAACCAGCACGGCGGCTGGGTGCCGCCCCTGGCGTACGCACCCGACGAGCTCGTGAACAACGAGCTGGGGTGGAAGACCACCTGGCTGGACCGGCGCATCGAGTGGAACGGCGCGCTGTATCAGGAGAACTGGGATCATGTACAGGGTCTCGTGAATCAGCCCGATATTATCACGCTGGGATTGACCTTCAATGGCGGTGACTACGTGGTGCGCGGCATCGAGACCTCGCTCGTCGGCCGCATCACCAGCGGCCTCAGCATCGAGGCCGGCGGCTCGTGGAATCACAGTGAGCAGGTCAAGCAGTTGGTATTCCTCTGGGCAGACGGCACGCCGATCAACTTCAGCGCGCTGCGGACCAGCAACGGCAACACTGTGCCGAACCCGGAAGGACAACTCGGCAGTCCGCTGGCCGGTGCACCTTCGTTCCAGGGCAACCTCCGCGCTCGCTACGAATTCGCGTTCAAGTCCTACCATGCCTTCGCCCAGCTCGGCGCGGTGCATCAGTCGCACTCCTTTTCCACGACCGATCAGCTCTCGGCCGACCTGCAGGGCCACTCCACGGATTATGAGCTGCCCGGGTTCACTACCTTGGACGGCGCGCTCGGTGTCGGCAAGGATGGCTGGGTCGTGCAGCTCTACGGCCAGAACCTCACCGATACGCGCGCTGAGCTGTTCGCGAACTACGCGCAGTACTACAAGGCCGTCACGGTGAATCGTCCGCGCACCATCGGCCTGCATTTCAGCTACAAGTTCGTCAGCAAGTAGCGTGAGCTGCTGCACGATACAGTCGGCGCGTCATGCACCCTGCAGTCACCGTAGATTCTGACGCCGCAGTCCCCTCGCGCATCGAGGCCCAGGTGCAGCAGGTGCGCGCAACGATGCAAGCACAGCAGTTCCTGCCCGCGCTGTCGGCCGCTCAGGCGCTGCAGGCAGAGGTGCCTGAAAACCGCGACGTGCTCTACATGATGGCGGTCTGCCAGCGCTACCTCGGGCGCGTCGCTGACGCGCTCGCTACGCTCAAGCACCTGGAAGGGATCCACCCGGACTACGGCAGACTTTTCCAGGAGCGCGGGCATTGCTACCGCTCGCTCGACGACGCCGAGGCGGCGCTGACGGCCTATGAGCAGGCGGTCACTCGCAATCACACGCTCATCGCGAGCTGGAAGGCTCTCAGCGCCTTGCGGCACACGTTCGGCCAGGACACTCAGGCGCAAGCGGCGGCGACTCAGGTGTCGAGGCTCCTCAGCCTGCCGCGCGAGATCGTCAACGCGGCCAATATGCTGGCCGAGGGCGAAATCGGCGCCGCCGAGCAGCTGGTGCGAGGTTTCTTGCGCACGAACGGCAATCATGTCGAGGCCATGCGGCTGCTGGCGCAGATCGGGGTCAAGCAAGAGGTGCTTGACGACGCCGAATTCCTGCTCGAGAGCCTGCTCGTTTTCGCATCGGACTATCACGCGGCGCGCTACGACTATGCCAACGTCCTGTGCCAACGCCACAAGGACGCACGTGCCCTGGAGGAAGCTCGAAAGCTGCTGGCAGTTGAGCCTGGCAACCGCGCGTTCCGCACGGTCTATGCCAACGCCTGCGTCGGCTTAGGTCAGCACCAGGAGGCATTGGATATTTTTCGCGACCTCCTGGCCGGTGCCCCGGAGCCCGCGGACCTGCACCTTTCGATGGCCCACGCACTCAAGACATTGGGCAGGCAGGCGGAGGCGATTCAATCCTACCGCGCGGCTGCAGAGACCCGTCCGGCGTTTGGCGATGCCTACTGGAGCCTCGCCAATCTCAAAACCTACCACTTCACCGAGGAGGAATTCACGCGCATGCGCGCCGACGAGGCGCGTGCCGGCACGTCTGTCACCGACCAGATTCANCTGTGCTTTGCACTGGGTAAGGCGCTGGAGGATCGCGGCGACTACCGGGAGGCGTTTCACTACTACGCGCGCGGCAACGCACTGATGAAGCGGTGCGGCCGGTATCAGCCCGAAGCGCTCGAGCGCGTTCTGCAGGCGCAGACGCGCTTGTGTACGCGCCAATTCTTTGCTGAGCGCGCCGGTAGCGGCAGCGATCGATCGGATCCCATCTTCATCGTCGGTNTACCGCGCTCGGGGTCGACGCTGCTGGAGCAGATCCTCGCTTCGCACTCCCAGGTGGACGGCACCATGGAGCTCGCCGACATCCCGCGGCTCGTCCATCAGCTCGATGGCCGCGAGGAAAGCGGCCAGCCGCCGCGTTACCCCGCAATCCTCGCGCAGCTTGAGCCGCCGCGTCTGCGGCAATTGGGTGAGAAATATCTCGCCGACACGCAAGTCTACCGTAGCGGGAAGCCGTATTTCATCGACAAGATGCCGAACAACTTCCGGCACATCGGTCTGATTCACCTGATATTGCCGAAAGCGACGATTATCGATGCGCGACGCGAGCCGATGGCCTGCTGTTTCAGCAATTTCAAGCAGCTGTTTGCCTCAGGGCAGCAGTTCACTTACAGCCTCGAGGATATCGGCCGTTACTACCGGTCGTATGTCGCGCTGATGGACCACTGGGATTCAGTGCTACCGGGCAAAATCCTACGCGTGCAGCACGAAGAGCTGCTGCAGGATTTTGAGGGGCAGGTAAGGCGGATCCTTGATTTTGCCGGTCTCGAGTTTGAGCCCGGGTGTCTGGAATTCTACAAGACCGAGCGCAGCATCCGCACTGCAAGCTCGGAGCAGGTCCGGCAGCCGATTAACAAAGAGGGGACGGAACAGTGGCGTCACTTTGAGCCCTGGCTCGGGCCACTCAAGGCATCACTCGGAGATGTGTTCAGGGATCACGTCATTTCTGATCAGCAACTGTAAGGAACAAACTTTCCATTTGTGCGTGGCGGCTTGGGGAAAAGCCAGCCGCTACTCGTGATCCGCTGCTGCTTTCTCAAACCTGCGCAGTTAGCTCTTGNGCGGCCATGTAACGCAATGTCTACGCAAGTCTCACGCTGCCTCAAACCCTGCTAACTTCGAAGCCTTCGCATCGAAGGTTGCCGTTGTACGGCAGCCCATTGCCCAATGGTGGGCGCCGATCAGGCAATCGGCAAATTCTGCATTGGAATCTTTCCAAGTGAACACGGCCTGCTCGACGGACGATTCATCTTCGAACTCCAATTCCACGACCTCTAAGAGGGAGGAAAGTGCAGCGGCAATCTCTGCCTTGGTTAATCCGTAGCGGCTGCGTAATACCCATTCCGTCTCTAGCAGGACGATGAGACTGATCAATACGGGCTCCCCATTGTCAACTTCGCGCTTGATGAGTCGCCGTGCGCGCTCGAATTGCTCTCGTTCGTCCCCGACCAGGAACCGGACTAGGACATTGGTGTCGATGCCAATCATTACCGCGATAACAGTTCAACCGGGATCGGCCTGCGGCCCTTCTTGTGAAGGCTGCCAGCGAGCTTCATTACGCTCTTGGTCTTCACGCGCATCAGCACGACTCCGTCCGGCATCAGCGTGAATGTCATTCTGTCTCCCGCTTTCATGCCAAGGCTTTCTCGAATTTGTTTCGGAATCGTGGTTTGGCCTTTGCTCGTGAGTGTTGAATCGCTGCTCATCGTAAGCTCCATGATCCTTACTATGTACAGTATAGTAAGGACCGCGAGAATTCTCCACCCTGGCACCGTTCACAATGAATCGAACAGAAGCCGTCGTGGGACACTCATGGGACACTGCTCGACAATGGCGGGCAACAATCGGCATCACTCGCCCGCAAACGGAGTGTTCGCGATCACGCGGCAGATTGGAAAGACGGAGGGGTATACATAGCTGATCGGGTCCTCGAGAAGGATTCATGTCGGAGAGCCGAGGACTGTCGATTTCGGGGCACGTGCTTCGTCGTAATGGGTGTCGGAGCATGGAATTCGCTGTTTGCAAAGCGCCGGTGTGCGTAAGTTGCTGATTTAACGAGAGGTCGCGAGATGAACGTCATGGTTCTTGTCACGGCCAAGCGAGAGCGAGGCCGGGCTCGTGCCCATGCAGGAGCTCCTCACCGCTATGGGCGCGTTCAACGAGTCGCTCATCAAGGCGGGATTTTCCTAGCGGGAAGGCTTGAAGCCGAGCCGGCGCGGCAAGCGCCTGCACTTCTCCAGCAAGACACCCAGGGTCAAGGTGTCTTCATTGTGGCGAAGGCCAAGGGCGGCGCGGCTATCGCAGCCGCGAGCATCGATCACTGGCGCCGCTACATCAAGTTGTTATTCCAACCCGCAATACACAAAAGATAAGGAGACGTCATGAGCACGAACAATACCTATCTCGCTGTGTTCCTTGGCAGTAAAACCAGTCCGCGACGAGCGGCCTGGGACGCCCTTCCCGAAGGCGATCGGCGCGCGAAGGAACGAGAAGGCATAGCGGCC
>JGI12269J14319_10001691_pt1 | contig 21735 bp, 14 predicted proteins | sample PeaSoiSIISIP2007_FD_14319 | JGI IMG/M metagenome (IMG submission 14319)
TACGCCGCCCGCGCGAATCGCGAGCCGCTCCTCATCACCGGCATCGAGGCCGGCGGCCAGCTGATGACCACGACCGAGGTCGACAACTGGCCGGGCGACGTCGAGGGCCTGCTCGGCCCCGCGCTGATGGAGCGGATGCGCAAGCACGCCGAGCGCTTCCACACCCGGATCGTGCACGACCACGTCAGCCGCGTCGACCTGTCCGCGCGACCGATGCGCCTGACGGGCGACGGCGGTGAGTACAGCTGCGATGCGCTGATCATCGCAACCGGCGCGTCGGCGCGCTACCTCGGGCTCCCCTCGGAGCAGACCTTTCGCGGCAAGGGCGTGTCGGCCTGTGCCACCTGCGACGGGTTCTTCTACCGCAACCAGGACGTGGCCGTGGTCGGCGGCGGCAACACGGCCGTCGAGGAGGCGCTGTACCTCACCAACATCGCGCGCCACGTGACCCTCGTGCACCGCCGCGACCAGCTGCGCGCGGAGAAGATCCTGCAGGACCGGCTCGCCGAGCGCGCGCGCGCGGGCAAGGTGTCCTTCGCCTGGAACCACGAGGTGGCAGAGGTGCTGGGCGATGCGACGGGCGTGACGGGCCTGAGGATCCGCGCGGCGACCGGCGGTGCGGCGCGGGACCTCAAGCTGAGCGGGGTGTTCATCGCCGTCGGCCACACACCGAACACGCAGCTATTCGAGGGCCAGCTCGGGATGAAGGGCGGCTACATCCTCGTGCGGGGCGGGCTCGAGGGCGATGCCACGGCGACCAGCGTTCCGGGCGTGTTCGCCGCCGGCGATGTCGCCGACCACGTGTACCGCCAGGCCGTGACCTCGGCCGGGACCGGCTGCATGGCGGCGCTCGACGCCGACCGCTACCTCGAGCGCGTCGACGCCGGGCACTGACGCTCCGGGGCACCATGGACGCCGCGACCCTGCTCGCCACGACCCACGCCTCGATCGATGCGATCGACTGCGAGGCGTGGAACGCGCTCGACCTGGGCGGCGTGCCGTTTCTCCGCCACGAATTTCTGGCCGCGCTCGAGCACTCGGGCGCGGTCGGACCGGGCACCGGCTGGCAGCCGTGCCACGTCGCAGTGCACTGCGGGGCGACGCTCGTCGGGGCGCTGCCGCTCTACCTGAAGACCCATTCGTGGGGCGAGTTCGTCTTCGACTTCAGCTGGGCGCAGGCCTACAACCGGCACGGCGCGCGCTACTACCCGAAGCTCGTGGCCGCGACCCCGTTCACGCCAGCGGCCGGCCCGCGGCTGCTGGTCCGGCCAGGCGCCGATGCGGTGCGCGTGCGCCGCGCGCTGCTCGCGGCCGCGCTCGAATCAGCCCCGGACGCCTCCTCGCTCCACGTGCAGTTCGCGGCCAGCGAGGAGGCGGACTGGCTCGCGCGCGAGGGACTGCTCGCGCGCCTCGATTGCCAGTTCCACTGGCACAACCGCGGCTTCGCCGACTTCGAGGGCTTTCTCGCGACCTTCACGGCCGAGAAGCGCAAGAAAGCCAGGCGCGAGCGGCGCCGGGTGCTCGAGGCTGGGGTGCGCTTCGACATGCGCGCCGGCGCCGACCTGAGCCCGGCCGAGTGGCAGCGCGTTCACGCGCTGCATGCCGACACGTTTCGCAGGCACGGCCACGACCCGTACCTCAACCCGGCGTTCTTCGCCGAGGTCAGCGCGCGCCTGCCCGGCCAGCCGCAGGTGCTGCTCGCCCATCACCACGGCGAGATCATCGCGACCGCGATCTTCTTTCGCGGCCGCGACACGCTGTATGGACGCTACTGGGGCGCCGCGGGCGATTACCACAGCCTGCACTTCGAGAGCTGCTACCACCAGGGCATCGAGTACTGCATCCGCCAGGGCCTGCAGCGCTTCGAGCCGGGCACCCAGGGCGAGCACAAGCTGGCGCGCGGCTTCACGCCCGCGCTGACGCACTCGGCCCACCTGATCCGCGATCCGCGCTTCGCCGGCGCGATCGGCCGCTTCCTCATCGAGGAGCAGGCAGCGGTCCGCGCCTATGCACAGGATGCCGCCGCCCACGTCCCGTACCGCGCCGGGGCGGTGCCACTGGACGTGCCGCCGCTCGCCCCATGACTGCCTCGGCGATTCCCTGGCTCGCGGCGGGGAGCCCGCCTGCGGCGCTGCCCGATCCTCGCTCGGCACTGCGCGAGCCGAACGGCCTGATCGCCGCGGGAGGTGCACTGAGCCCGGACTGGCTGCTCGCCGCCTACCGGCGCGGAATCTTCCCGTGGTACAGCGCCGGCCAGCCAATCCTGTGGTGGTCGCCCGATCCGCGCAGCGTGATCGATCCGGCGAGGTTCACGCCGCACCGCAGCCTCAGGCAGTCGATCCGCAACCGAGGCTACGAGACGCGGCTTGATACCGACTTCGAGGCGGTGGTGGCCGGCTGCGCGAGCCCGCGCGCGACGGCAGCCGGCACGTGGATCACGCCTGGCATGCACGCTGCGTACCTCGCGCTCCACAAGCTCGGGCACGCGCACTCGGTCGAGACCTGGCACGACGGACGGCTGGTCGGCGGCCTCTACGGGCTGCGTCTCGGGGCGCTGTTCTGCGGGGAATCGATGTTTTCGCGCGCGCGCGATGCCTCGAAGGTGGCGCTCGCGCGGCTCATCGAGCATGCGCGGGAGTCCGGCATCCTGCTCATCGACTGCCAGCTGCCGACCCCGCACCTCGCGAGTCTCGGCGCCGTCACGCTGCCACGCGAGCGGTTCCTCGAGCGGATCGCGGGCCTCGTCGGGCCGTGAAGGCGCTGGCGCGAGCGTCGCGCGAGGCGACAGTCGCATTGCGTGGACTGCGCCCTTTCGGCACAATGCGCCGCCTCGGAGCCAACCGGACAGTGCATGTCGAAAGAGGAAGCGATCCAGATGGAAGGCGAGGTCGTCGAGACCCTGCCCAACACCACATTCCGGGTCAAGCTGAAGAATGGCCACGTCGTGACCGCGCACATCTCCGGGAAGATGCGCAAGAACTACATCCGCATCCTGACGGGCGACCTCGTGACGGTCGAGATGACGCCCTACGACCTCACCAAGGGCCGCATCGTCTATCGCGGGCGCTGACCCGCGCCGCGCGCGTTATTTGAGCAGCGCCGGCTCCTCGAGCGCGCGCGACTCGAGCGTCAGCCCGTCGCCGTCCTTGGCGAGCGACACCCGCACGGTGCCGCCCCCGGCGAGCCTGCCGAACAGCAGCTCCTCGGCCAGCGGTCGCTTGATTCGCTCCTGGATGACCCGCGCCATCGGCCGGGCCCCCATCTTCGGGTCGTAGCCTTTCTGCGCGATCCAATGGCGGGCGTCGTCGTCGATCGACAGCTGCACGCCCTTCTGCTCGAGCTGCGCCTCGACTTCGACGATCAGCTTGTCGACCACGCGCTCGATCGTGCTCGCCGCGAGCGGCGCGAACTGCACGACCGCATCGAGGCGGTTGCGGAACTCCGGCGAGAACATCCTGCGGATGGCTTCCATGCTGTCCGGCGCGGTGTCGCTCTGCGTGAAGCCGATCGTCGCGCGCGCCATGTCGATGGCCCCGGCGTTGGTCGTCATCACGATGATCACGTGGCGGAAGTCGGCCTTGCGGCCGTTGTTGTCGGTCAGCGTGCCGTGGTCCATGACCTGCAGCAGCAGGTTGAACACGTCCGGATGAGCCTTCTCGATCTCATCGAGCAGCAGCACCGCGTGCGGGTGCTTGGTGATCGCCTCGGTCAGCAGTCCGCCCTGGTCGAAGCCCACATAGCCCGGCGGCGCGCCGATCAGCCGGGAGACGGTGTGCCGCTCCATGTACTCGGACATGTCGAAGCGCACGAGCTCGACGCCGAGCACGAGCGCGAGCTGGCGCGTCACTTCGGTCTTGCCGACGCCGGTCGGGCCGGCGAACAGGAACGAGCCGACCGGCTTTTGCTGGTCGCCGAGTCCGGAGCGGGCCATCTTGATCGCGGCGGACAGCGACTCGATCGCCGGATCCTGGCCGAAGATCACGAGCTTTAGGTTGCGTTCGAGGTTCTTGAGCACCTCCCGGTCCGAGGTCGAGACCTGCTTCGGCGGGACCCGTGCCATCCGCGCCACGACCGCCTCGACGTGCTCGACCGTGACACGCGTCGCGCGCGTGCCGACCGGCTTCAGGCGCAGGTTGGCGCCCGCCTCGTCGACGACGTCGATCGCCTTGTCCGGCAGGTGCCGGTCATTGATGTAGCGCGCGGCGAGCTCGGCCGCGGCCGCAAGCGCCTCGTCGTCGTAGCGGATGCCGTGGTGCTCCTCGAAGCGGCTCTTCAGCCCCTTCAGGATCTCGAACGTCTCGGCGATCGTCGGCTCGACCACGTCGATCTTCTGGAAGCGGCGCGCGAGCGCGTGATCCTTCTCGAAGATGCCGCGGTACTCGTTGTAGGTCGTCGAGCCGATGCACCTGAGCTCGCCATTGGCGAGCACCGGCTTGATCAGGTTTGAGGCGTCCATGACCCCGCCGGAGGCGGCGCCGGCGCCGATCACCGTGTGGATCTCGTCGATGAACAGCACCGCGCCCGGGATCTTGCGCAACTCGGTCAGCACGCCCTTGAGGCGCTTCTCGAAGTCGCCGCGGTACTTGGTGCCCGCGATCAGCGATCCCATGTCGAGGCAGTAGATCGTGCAGTCGGTCAGCACGTCCGGCACCTTGCTCTCGACGATCATCCGGGCGAGGCCCTCGGCGATGGCGGTCTTGCCGACACCGGCCTCGCCGACGTACAGCGGGTTGTTCTTGCGTCGCCGGCACAGGATCTCGATCGTCCGCTCGACCTCGAGCCGCCGCCCGATCAGCGGATCGATGCGCCCTTCGGTCGCCAGGCGATTGAGGTTGGTGCAGTACTTGTCGAGCGCCCCTCCCTGACCGTCGCCCTCGCCCCGCTCGCCCGTCTCGGTGCCCGACGCCTCCTCCTTGTCGGCACCCTCGTCCTTGACCTTCGACAGGCCGTGCGACATGTAGTTGACGACATCGAGCCGCGCGACGTCCTGCATGCCGAGCAGGTACGCGGCATGCGACTGTTTCTCGCTGAAGATCGCCACCAGCACGTTGGCGACCGTCACTTCCTTCTTGCCGCTCGACTGGACGTGGAACACCGCGCGCTGCAGGACGCGCTGGAAGCCCAGCGTCGGCTGCACCTCGCGGTCGTCGTCCGGCGCCAGCTTCGGCGTCGTGTCCGCGACGAACGCCTCGAGGTCGCGGCGCAGCTTGATGAGGTCCGCACCGCAGGCCCGCAGGATCTCCCGCACGCGCGGCGTGTCGAGGATCGCAAGCAGCAGGTGCTCGACCGTCATGTACTCGTGGCGCGCCTCGCGCGCGCCCTGGAAGGCATTGTTGAGGCAGAACTCAAGTTCGCTGGACAACACGGCTCGGGATCCTCTCGTTAGCAGGCTTCTTCCATCGTGCACAGCAGCGGGTGCTGGTGCTGGCGGGCGTAGGCCATCACCTGCGCCACCTTGGTCTCGGCGATCTCGAAGGTGAATACGCCGCACACGCCCTTGCCCTTGGTGTGGACCTCGAGCATCACCCGGGTCGCCTTCATCCGGTCCATGCCGAACACCTTCTCCAGCACGTCGACGACGAACTCCATGGGCGTGTAGTCGTCATTGAGCAGCAGCACCTGATACAGCGGCGGCCGCTTCAGGCGCGGGGCAGCCTCCTCGACCACCAGGCTGTGACCGGGCTCGTGCCTCACATTTGGGTTCTGCGGCTGGTCAGGATCCATCGGTGTATGTCGGGTCAGCTGGCGGCACCTCCGGGGGCACGGCGCACCGCCCGACCTTTATAGGGTCGCGCGAGGGCCATGACAAGTCACGGCGGCCCGATTTGCCAACGCCGACACGCCGGCGCGCCGGCGGACGCGGCTTGTGACGATCAGGCGGCTGCCCGTATCATCGGCGGATGCCTGCAGCGCGATCTGAACGGCGATGCGTGCCGGCCGCCTCGCGCGCGCGCGGCGGTATGGGTGCGAAGCCCGGGCGCGGGACATGAACCGGCCACTCGCCCTGCCGGCGCGGCTCAGGCGTCTCGTCGCACCCGGGGCCGGCGCCGTGGCGGGCGCCGGCGCGCTCGGGCCGCAGCTGCTGGCCGTGATCGCGGCGGCGCTGCTCGCCGCGCAGCTCGCGCTCTTGGTCTGGAATCTCGTGCCGGGCGCCGCGCGCAAGCCCCCGCCGATCCGCCTGCCCTCGGTCGGGGCTGGCGCCGATGTGTCGCAGCTGATCCGCGCGCCGCTGTTCGGTGCGCCGCCCGCGAGCGTCGCCGACGGCTCGAACGCACCGCGCACGCGGGTCGCGCTGGTGCTGACCGGCACGCTCGCCGTCAGCGATCCGAAGCAGGGGCTCGCGATCATCGGCGAGAGCGCCCAGACGGGGCGCGTGTATGCGGTGGGCGGGGCGTTGCCTGGCGGGGTGCGGCTGCACGAGGTGTACCAGGACCGGGTCGTGCTCGACCGCGACGGAACGCTCGAAACCCTGCCGCTGCCGCGCCAGACGCTGGCGGGGACCACGGCGCGACCGGCCCTGTCGCCGAATGGCAACGGCGCGGAACCACCGCTCGCCGAGACCGTCCAACAGCTGATTGCCCAGGGACCGGAGGTGATCGGGCAGATACTGCGCCCCATGCCGACCTACGCGAACGGGCAGCTCAAGGGATTTCGTGTCTATGCAGGGCGCGACCGGCAGAAGTTCGCCAAGCTCGGCCTGCAGGCCGGGGACCTGGTCACGCAGATCAACGGCGTGCCATTGAGCGACCCGCAACGCGGCATGGAGATCCTCAAGTCCCTGGGCACTGCCGGCAGCGCCCAGGTGACCATCGAGCGCGGCGGCGCGACCCAGCAGCTCTCCGTCGATGCGACCCAGGTCGCCGGACTCGGCACGCAGGGCGGGGAGCCCGCGGCGACGACCACGACGCCGGCACCGGCGCCGGCGCCGCCCGATCAAAGCCAGCCCAATTCCGAGTGACAGCGCCATTACTGTTGAGGCCGGCCCCGCGGCCGTGCCGAGCATGCGAATGAATACCACACCGGTTGCCCCGCCCCGCTCTTACCGCCTCGGCCCGATGGCCGCGGCGCTGCTCCTCGCCGCGGCGGCGCTCGCCGAGCCGCACCCGCAGGCGATGATCACGCCGAACTACAAGGATGCGGATCTCGGCCAGATCGTCGAGGCCGTGAGCCAGGTGACCGGCAAGAACTTCATCATCGACCCGCGCGTCAAGGCGCAGGTGACGATGCTGTCATCGACACCCATGACCCCGGCGGCGTTCTACGAGGCGTTCCTCGCGATCCTGCAGGTGCATGGCTTCGTCGCGGTGCAGTCCGGCGCCGTGTACAAGATCATCCCCGATGCCAACGCCCGGCAGGTGCCGGCCAACGACCTGCCGGACCGGGTGAGTTCGACCTCCGATGAGATCGTCACCCAGGTCGTGGCGCTCAGGAATGTCAGCGCCGCCCAGCTTGTGCCGATCCTGCGGCCGTTGATCCCGCAGTACGGGCACCTCGCGGCCTATCCGGCGGCCAACGTGCTGATCATCTCGGACCGGGCCAACAACGTGAACCGGGTGCTCCGAATCATAGAGCGCATCGACCTCGGGAGCGATGAGGACATCGAGGTGATCCGGCTCGAGCACGCCTCGGCCGCCGAGGTGGTCCGGGTCGTGAACGCACTGAACCAGGCGGGCGCCGCCGAGGCGGCGGGCACGACGGTCAAGCTGATCGCCGATGAGCGCACCAACAGCGTGCTGCTGAGTGGCGAGAAGAACCAGCGGCTGCGACTGCGGGCGCTGGTCGCCCACCTCGACACGCCGCTCGAGACGGGCGGCGGCACGGTGGTCCGCTACCTCAAGTACGCTGATGCCGAGAAGCTCGCGACCAAGCTCAAGGAGCAGGTGCAGGCCACCCCCGCCGCCAGTGGCGCGGCCGGTGCGGCTGCGGCGGGCGCCCAGGCGGCGCAGGAGCGCACCACGACCATCTGGGCCGAGCCGACCACCAACTCGCTCGTCATCACGGCCCCGCCCAAGCTGCTGCGCCAGCTGATGGGCGTGATCGACAAGCTCGACATCCGCCGCGCGCAGGTGCTCGTCGAGGCGATCATCGTCGAGGTCTCGGGCAGCAAGGAAGCGGATCTCGGCGTCAACTGGCTGCTGGAAAACCCCACCTCCGGCGCGGGCGCGTTCGTGGAGCCGATCGCCGGCACCGGCATCGCCGACATCGCCGTGGCCGCGGCCAATCCGGCGACGCTGACCGCCGCCTCGATCCCGACCGGCGCGACGTTCGCGATCGGCAAGCTGACCGGCACCACGAACTTCGCTGCGATCCTGCGTGCCGTCAACAACGATTCGAACACCAACATCATCTCGACGCCGAGCCTGACGACGCTCGACAACCAGGAAGCGACGATCAAGGTCGTGTCGGAGGTGCCGTTCCTGACCGGCCAGTACGCCAACACCACGGCCTCGACCACGACGCCGGGCGTCGTGACCCCCTTCCAGACGATCACCCGCGAGGACGTCGGCACGATCCTGAAGATCACGCCGCAGATCACCGACGATGCGACGATCCTGCTCAAGATCGATCAGGAGGTCTCGAGCCTCGCGCAAGGCGTGACCGGCGCAGTCGACCTGATCACCAACAAGCGCACGATCTCAACGCGCGTGCTCGCCGACGACGGCGAGATCATCGTGCTCGGCGGCCTGATCGAGGACGACCTGCTCGAGGGTGAGCAGAGCGTGCCGTGGCTGTCGAGGATACCGCTGCTTGGCGAGCTGTTCCGGGTGCGCAACGCGACCAAGACCAAGACCAACCTGCTGGTGTTCATCCGCGCCAAGATCCTGGTCGACCCCGCGCAGGTCGCGACCGAGACCCAGGCCAAGTACAACTACCTGCGGGACATTGAGCGCAATCGCCTCAAGGGCAAGGCGCAGCTGTTGCAGGGCGAGAAGCAGCCGACGCTGCCGGACATGCAGCTGCTCGAGCCGACTGCCCCGCCACCGGTGATGCCGAAGTCGGGCGCCGGGCGGGCCGCGGCCGGTGCGCCGCTCGCGCCGGAGGCACTGCCGCCGGAGCCCGTTCCGGGATCGGTGACCGACCCGAGTACCGGGCTGGTGCCCGGCTCGCTGGTGCCGGCGGCGACCCGGCCTGCAGCGCACACCGCGCCGGCGCCGGGCGCCGCACCGACGCCGGGCGCAGCCGGTGCGGCGCCACCACCACCGGTGCCGGGATCCGTGACCGACCCGAGCACCGGGCTCGTGCCGGGCTCGGTGGTGCCGCCGCCGACGCGCTCGGTGTTGCGCACGACGCCACCGCCGACGACGCCCGAGCAGCCACCCGGGCCACCGCCCGCGACTCCGCCGCAGGGCGGGGCGATCCCGTGAACCGGGCGGCCGACGAGCTGGCGCCGGGGCCGGAGCGGCGGCTGAGCTACGCATTCGCGCGGCGCCATGGAGTGCTGTGCCGCGGCGTCGACGACGGCCGCGCCGAGGTGATCGTGCGCGCCAGCGCCGACCCGCACGGGGTCGCCGAGCTCAGGCGCTATCTCGGCGTCCCGCTTGCCCTCGAGCGGGTGGCGGACGAGCGCTTCGAGGAGCTGCTGCAGCAAAGCTACGAGGGTGGCAACAACGCCGCCGCCGCGGCGGCCGAGGGGCTCGAGGGCGATACCGACCTCGCGCACATCGCCGAGGAGCTGCCCGAGCCGTCGGACCTGCTCGAGAGCGAGGACGATGCGCCGATCATCAAGCTGATCAACGCGGTCCTCACGCAGGCGGTCCGCGAGAATGCCTCCGACATCCACATCGAGCCCTTCGAGAACCGGCTTGTCATCCGCTTCAGGGTCGACGGAGTGCTGCGCGAGGTGCTGCAGTCGCGCCGGGCGCTGGCGCCGATCGTGGTGTCGCGCGTCAAGGTCATGTCGAAGCTCGACATCGCCGAGAAACGCCTGCCGCAGGACGGGCGCATGTCGCTGAAGGTCGCGGGCCGGCCGGTCGATGTGCGCGTGTCGACGATCCCGGCCGGGCACGGGGAGCGCGTCGTGCTGCGCCTCCTCGACAAGCAGGCCGGGAGGCTCGACCTCGGCTCGCTCGGCATGGATCCGACCACGCAGCGCTCGATGGACGAGCTGATCCACAAACCCTATGGAATTCTGCTGGTCACCGGGCCGACGGGCTCCGGCAAGACGACGACGCTCTATGCCGCGCTCGAGCGCTTGAACGACGACACCCGCAACATCATGACGGTCGAGGACCCGATCGAGTACTACATCGACGGCATCGGCCAGATGCAGGTCAACACCAAGGTCGAGATGACCTTTGCGCGCGGCCTGCGGGCGATCCTCCGCCAGGACCCCGACGTCGTGATGGTCGGCGAGATCCGGGATATAGAGACCGCGCAGATCGCGGTGCAGGCCTCGCTGACCGGGCACCTCGTGATGTCGACGCTGCATACCAACACCGCCGTCGGCGCCATCACGCGGCTCAGGGACATGGGCGTCGAGCCGTTCCTGCTGTCCTCGACGCTGCTCGGGGTCCTGGCGCAGCGCCTGGTGCGGGTGCTGGACCCCGCGACGCGCGTGCCCTATCCGGTCGCCGACTACGAGCGCCGGTTCCTGAACCTCCCGGCCGGCGAGACGGCAACGGTGTATCGCGCCGCGAGCGATGCCGGGAGTGGCTACAAGGGCCGCACCGGCATCTACGAGCTCGTGATCGTCGACGAGGCCATGCGGACTCTGATCCACGACGGCGCCGGCGAGCAGGAACTCGAGCGCCACGCCCGGCTCGCGACGCCGAGCATCCGCGACGACGGCCGGCACAAGATCCTCTCCGGCGTCACGACGCTCGAGGAAGTGCTGCGCGTCACGCGCGAGGACTGACGCTCCCCGTCCCCACCCGATGCCCGCCTTCGAATACACCGCGCTCGACCCTGCCGGCCGCGAGCGCCGCGGGGTTCTCGAGGGCGATACCGCCCGGCAGGTGCGCCAGCTCCTGCGTGAGCAGCAGCTGCTGCCGGTGTCGGTGGCGGAGGTGGCGCAGACCGAGGCGACGCGCAGCCGCGGGCGCCTGTCGCTGCGCCGCGGCATTTCGGCGGGCGACCTCGCGCTCCTGACCCGGCAACTCGCCACCCTCGGCCGCGCGGGCCTCCCGCTCGAGGAGGCGCTGCTCGCGGTGTCGCAGCAGACCGAGAAACCGCGGGTGCAGGCGATCGTGTCGGGCGTGCGCGCCCGGGTGATGGAGGGCCGCAGCCTCGCCGACGGCCTCGCGGCATTTCCGCAGGCGTTCCCCGAGATCTACCGCGCCACGGTCTCGGCCGGCGAGCAGTCGGGGCGCCTCGACGGGGTGCTCGAGCGGCTCGCCGACTACACCGAGAACCGCCAGGTCCTGCAGAGCAGGATCCGCAACGCCCTCGTCTACCCGGTGCTGCTGACGGTCGTGTGCGTCGTGATCGTCTCGCTGCTGCTCGGCTACGTCGTGCCCGAGGTCGTCAATGTGTTCCGCACCGGCAAGCAGCAGCTGCCGATCCTGACCCGCGGCCTGATTGCGATCAGCGACGGCTTCCGGCACTGGTGGTGGCTGATCTTCGGGCTCGTCGCGGCGTGCTTCTACGGATTTCGGCGCTGGCTGCAGGATCCGGCGGCCCGCCGCCGCTGGCACCTGCTGGTGTTGTCGGTGCCGCTGCTCGGGCGGGTGGTGCGCGGGGTAAACGCCGCGCGCTTCGCGCGCACGCTCTCGATCCTGACCGCGAGCGCGGTGCCAGTGCTCGAGGCGCTCAGGATCTCGGGCGAGGTCGTCGGGAACCTCCCGATGCGCGATGCAGTCGCGGAGGCGGCCGCCAAGGTGCGCGAGGGGGCACCGATCGCGCGCTCGCTGGGCGCGAGCAAGCTCTACCCGCCGATGCTGATCCACCTGGTTGCGAGCGGCGAGACGAGCGGCGAGCTCGAGGCCATGCTCGAGCGCGCGGCGACCAACCAGGAGCGCGAGATGGACGGGATCGTGAACACCGCGGTCAACATCCTGGGCCCGGCGATGATCCTGGTGATGGGCGGCTTCGTGCTGCTGATCGTGCTCGCCCTGCTGCTGCCGATTTTCGAGCTCAACCAGCTGGTGCGCTGAGCTCCAGGGCCACGCGCCGGCCGCAATCGTTGCATTCTGCCAACGGGTTCACGCAAAGTTCACCTGCCAGCCCCTTGCGAGCGCGCCGCGCACTGGCTTATAAGGGCGCCGCTCGAACGCGCTTTTGCGTGGCCCCCCCAGCGATGAGCGAGAAGCCCGAGTCAGAAGAGTTCGATGAAGATGATGCCGACGAGGCCGTCGACAGCGACGACCCGCAGCTCGAGCATCTGATCAAGGACCTTGAGTCGCAGAAACGGCGCGGCGGCCCGAAGGCCGGCGAGCCCGCCTGGCGACGGCTCGAGAAGTACATGGAGAACAAGCGCACCGCCGAGCTGCTCTCCGACTTCGACGACTACGACATCGGCGACAGCGCCGGCCGCGCCGCGCAGGCCGAGGAGCGCGCGTCCGGCAAATCGAGGGCGCGCAAAGCCCGGCGCTGAAAGGGGCGCCCGACCGGGCGCCGCGCGGTCAGTCGCGCTCCCCGCGCACCCCCGCCGCCGCCACCGCCGCCCGCTCATCCGCGTGCCGGAGCGCATCGAGCGCGGCATAGAGCGCACCGCGCTCGCTCGCCGCGCGCGCGGCGATCGGCGCGATCCGCGCTTTGTCGAGCCGCCGGTTCACCGCCGGAAGGTCGGTCCTGGCGAGCTCGGCGGCGCCCGTTTCGACCTCGGCGAGCTCCCGTTCGAGCACCGCCACCCGCTCGACTTGGTACTCGCCCGGCCGGCCCTCGTAGGACAAGAGCGCCCCGTAGGCCTCATCGAGGAACTCACGCAGCCGCTGCTCGCCGGTGATCGCCCCGCCCTCCTTGGTCGCGACCACCTTCTGGCGAAGCTCCTCGACCTTGGCGATGAAATGCTCGAGCGCCTCGCGAGTGGCGCGATCGGCGTGGGGATCATCCCTCCTGTGTTGCGCCAGCAGCCGGTAGCCGTTCAGCCGGTCGACGAGGTCTGTCATCCGGCCGAACAGCGCGTGGGCGCGCATCGCCGCGCCGAACTCGGCCTTGCGGTCCTCGACCGAGTAGGTCGCGCGCGCATCGAGGCCCACCTCGAGCCGCTGCTCGTAGACCTGTCCGCCCTTCGTGAGGCGCACCGTATAGGTACCGGGCACGACCCGCGGCCCGCTCGTCGCGGACTCTGCGGCCTGGGCCGCAGTCGGGACGCGCGGCGCCGCCACCTGCATCGACCAGACCACCCGGTTGATCCCCTTGCGGGTCGTCGCCGGCAGCGTGTCGACGAGCGTCCCGGCGCTGTCGAACACCTCGAGCTTCAGGCGTCCGAACACGTGGCGGGTGCGCTGGTAGTAGTTGATGACGGCGCCATCGGGCGGGTTCTGGCCGCGGAACTTCGCATCGCCGTCGGCCCACCCCCCGTTGCCCTCGATCCGCTGCTGGATCGGCCGGCCCGGGAGGAAGGCGACCTCGCGCGCGAGGTCGGTGCTGGCGAGGGCCCGCAGCGGGGTCAGGTCATCGATGATCCAGATGCCGCGGCCGTGCGTTGCAATCACGAGGTCGCGCTCGCGCGGCTGCACCGCGAGGTCGCGGACCGCGACCGACGGGAAATTGCCACCCTTGAACTCTGCCCAGTGACCGCCGCGGTCGATCGAGATGTACAGCCCGAACTCCGTTCCCAGGTACAGCAGCTGCGGGTCGGCCGGATCCTCCTTGATCACGTGCGCGTATCCCCGCACGCCGGAATCGGGTCCGACGATCCGCGTCCAGCTGGCGCCGAAGTCGGCGCTTCGGTACACCCACGGTGACAGGTCACCGAACGTGTGGCGATCGAAGGCCGCGTAGACGACCCCGTCCGCGTGCCGGCCCGCCTCGATCCACGACACCCAGCTCGCGGCCGGCAGTCCCTTGATGTTGGAGACGAGGTTGGCCCAGTGCTTGCCGCCGTCGCGCGTCAGCTGCACGTTGCCGTCGTCGGTTCCGACCCAGATGAGGTTGCGGTCGCGCGGGCTCTCGGCGATCGAGTAGATCGTGGTGTGCATCTCGGCGGCGGAGTTGTCGACGGTGATGCCGCCCGACTCCTCCTGCTTCTGCTTGGCCGGGTCGTTGGTCGTCAGGTCCGGCGAGATCCGCGTCCAGCTCTGGCCGTGGTCGCGCGTGACGAACAGGAACTGCGCGCCCATGTACAGCGTCTGCGGGTCGCTCGGGGAGAGGGCGAGCGGCGTGTTCCAGTTGTAGCGCAGCTTCTCCTTGAACCCGGCGCGCGGCTGGATGTCGCGCTGGTTGAGGGTGCGCCGGTCGATGTGCGCGAGGTGCCCGCCCTGGTACTCGGCATAGGCGAAGTTCCGGTCGGTCGGATCGGGGAACGCCCAGAACCCGTCGCCGCCGTACAGGTTCTCCCAGCGGCTGTTGCTGATGCCGCCCGGGTAGGCGGAGTCGCCGACCCACGAGCTGTTGTCCTGGAGCCCGCCGTACACCTGGTACGGGTCTCGCTGGTCGACCGACACGTGATAGAACTGGGACACCGGCAGGTTGTCGGCCTTCCACCATTTGTTGCCGCCGTCGTGGCTGATCCAGAGCCCGCCATCGTCGCCCGTGACGACTTCGCGCGGGTTCTTCGGATTGATCCACAGGTCGTGATGATCGCCGTGAGTGCCGCCCGAGACGTCGGCGAAGCTCTTGCCACCGTCCTCCGAGGCAATGAGCCTGAGGTTCGGCTTGTAGAGCCGGTCCGGGTTGGTCGGGTCTATCACGAGGCGCGAGAAGTAGAACGGCCGCCAGACCATGCTGTTGCTGCGATCGCCCTCCGCCCAGGTCTTGCCGCCGTCGTCCGAGCGGAACAGCGCCGAGCGCACGCCCTCGATGACGGCGTAGACGACGTCGGGCTTCGATGGGGCGATTGCGACGTCGAGCCGGCCCCACGGGGCCGGCGGCAGACCCTTCGCCGTCGTCGCATCGAGCCTGTGCCAGCTCGCGCCGCCGTCCTCGGTCAGGAACAGCCCGGAGCCAGAGGCGGCCTTGGGCCCGTCCCCGCCGGAGCGGAATGACCAGCCCTTGCGCCGGAAATCCCACAGGCCCGCGAACAGGCGGGCGGGGTTGCGTGGATCCATCGCGAGTCCCGAGCAGCCGGTCGACAGGTTCGGGCCCCTGAGCACGAGCGCCCAGCTCTTGCCGCCGTCCGTCGTCTTGTACAGGCCGCGCTCCGCCGAGTCCGACCAGAGCTTGCCCGGCACGCAGGCATAGACCGTGTCGGAGCGGGTCGGATCGACCACGATCCGGTCGATGCGCTCGGACTCGGCGAGCCCGAGGTGCTCCCAGGTGTCGCCGCCGTCGGTCGAGCGGTATATCCCGTTGCCCACCGACACGGAGTTCCGGGTCCACACCTCGCCGGTCCCGACCCAGACGACCTTGCGGTTCGAGGGATCCAGTGCGATCGCGCCGATCGACTGCACGGGCTGCTTGTCGAACAGCGCCTTGAACGTCGTACCGTCGTCAAGCGAGCGCCACACGCCGCCCGAGGCGCTGCCGACGTACAAGGTCACCTTGCCGTCGTCCTCGACGCGCCCTGTGATGGCGGCAATCCGCCCGCTCATCGCAGCCGAGCCGATATTCCGTGCACCGAGGCCGGACAGCACCGCCGAATCCGCGACCGGCGCCGCGGCGGGCGCCTGCGCGGCGATCGCAGGGACCGCGACCAGCGCCGTTCCGAGCACGAGTGCGGAGGGGCGGACGAGGGCGGTCATGGCTGCACCTGCGCGCCGGCGCGTGGTTGGGATCCGGGGAATGCGAACTCCGACGGCGACACGGCGAGGTTGGCCTCGGCCTTGTCGTACACGACCTTCTGCCGGTGGGCGGAGTCGGCGTCCTTCGGGCCCTGCTCCTCGGTCATCGGAATGTAGACGCCCGCGACCTTCTCGTACTCGCCGTAGTCGGTCTGGGTGAGCTCGTCGGCACCGCGGATCGTCTGGCGGTCGAGCTCGCGGATCACCATCCAGGTGTCGGGGTCGATCCAGAACGTTGCCTCATCGCCCCACTGCAGACGCACCCGCAGTTTGTACGAAGGCGTGCCGTCGATGTCCTCGAGCCCGAGGTACTCGACCGCGTGCCCCTTGCGCCGGTAGTCGACGAACGGCAGATCGATGTCGGATGACAGCGCGAGCCCTTTGGCCTCGTCGGCCGACATCAACGACGGATCCTTGCGGCCCTGGAACGGCTGCACCGTCCAGGCCTGCTTGCCGTCGTAGGCCTGGATCTGCGTCAGGCCCTGCAGCGTCAGGTCCGAGCGGTACTCGCCGGCGCGCGTCTTGAGCTCCCGCACCCTGACGTCGACGTTGGCGCCCGGAATGATCAGCCGGCCGCTGCGCCTGAGGGTCTTGATGGCCGCGAGCGCGGCCGCTCCGCCGCGCGCCTCGACCGAGTGGGCGATGATCTCGTCGGCGGTGAGCGGGGCGGCCGCGAGCGCGACGGCGAGCAGGCATCCGCCGACTCCCGCGACGGCGGGGATGAAACGTGGCATGGGGCGACCTGTGGAGGTAGTTGGACTGACAGGGGGCGCAAGGTTCCACGACGGATGCGCCGGCGTCAATCGGCGCGTCAGTGGAAGTCCCGGGACGGCGCAGTCAGCGCGCCGAGCAGTGCCGATCTGTCGACGAGCCGTTCGACGATAAGGTGCAGCACCTCGCCCTCGCGCTGCACGGTTCCCGCCGCCTCGAGGAGGCGCGACTCGAGCAGCGCCCGCCGCCAGCGCTCGGCGATGTTCTTCCAGACGACGAGGTTCACGATCCCGGTCTCGTCCTCGAGCGTGACGAAGGTGACGCCGGAGGCCGATCCCGGGCGCTGTCGCACCAGCACGAGGCCGGCGCTGCGGGTCCGGGCGCCGTGCGGCAGCAGCTTCAGCTCGGCCGCGGTCAGGAGCCCGGCGGCCGCGAGCCGCTCGCGTATCAAGGCGAGCGGATGCCGCCCGAGCGTCAGGCCGAGCGAGCGGTAGTCGGCCACGATCTCCTTGCCCTCGGTGGGCGCGCGCAGCAGCGGGGTCGCCTCGGCGATGCGGGTGACCTGGAACAGCGGCGTGGGCCTTGCAACGCCACTGACGGCCCAGGCGGCGCGGTGGCGGTGGCCGGCGAGCGCCGAGAGCGCACCGCTCGCGGCGAGCGCGCCCAGGTCGCGCCGGTCGAGGCCCGCCCGCTCGGCCAGGTCCTGGACGGACTCGAACGGACGCTCGCCCCGCGCCGCGAGCAGCCGTTCTGCAGCGGGGCGCGCGAGGCCCCGCACCTGCCTGAGCCCCAGCCTCAGGGACGCAAGGTCCCGCCCCTCGAGCGCTGCGTCCCAGCCACTGACGCGCACGTCGACGCCAAGGACCTCGACGCCGTGCTCGCGGGCATCGCGCACCAGCTGGGCGGGCGCATAAAAACCCATCGGCTGGCTGTTGAGCAGCGCCGCCGTGAACGCCGCGGGCTCGTGGCGCTTGAGCCACGCAGACACGTACACCAGCAGCGCGAAGCTCGCGGCATGGGAATTGTGGACCACGAGGTGATTGGCCAGGAAATTGTGATCGCCCTCGATCGACAGGTCGTAGGTCGGCTCGCTCCCCTGCGCCTCGATCGCGACGACCTTGTTCCAGTAGATGCCCGGGTCCGCACCATTCCCGACATCGCCCGGGCCGATGGCAAGCGGGCGGGCCGCTGCCACGTAGTCCCCCGCCCCGAGCGCGCCGAGCGCGCGCCAGCCGTCGATGGTCAGGAACGGATGCCCGGCGGTCGCAACGATCGAATGGCCGAGCGCGGTATGGAGCCGGAGCACCGGTTTCACGCCGCTCGGCCTGATGGCGAGCACCGTGCGCTTGCGAAGCCGCAGGCGCTCGTCACAGGCGAGGGTGCGCCTGAGGCGCGCGCGCCCGGCAATGATCTCATCGATGCTGAGCCAGCGTCCGCTGTCGGCATCCACCACGCGGGTCGCGCCCGCGACGCATTCCGGGAAGCCGTATTCGCCAAAGCCGAGGATCTGGTTGAAGATCGCGCGCGCGAACTCCTGCGCATAGCCGCGCGCGCGCATTCCGTCGATGAGCCGCGCCTCGAAGGCCCCGAGCCCGCCGCGACGTTTCCAGGCCGCCATCGCGCGCCTCAGGCGGTCGGCCTCGCCGGCCGTGAAGCCGGCGGCCACGACCGCGAGCTGCATGACCTGCTCCTGGAAGATCGGCACGCCGAGCGTGCGCTCGAGGACGCCCCTGACCTCCTCGCTCGGGTAGCTGACCGGCTCGACGCCGCTGCGGCGCCTGAGGTACGGGTGCACCATGTCGCCCTGGATCGGGCCGGGGCGGATGATCGCGACCTCGATCACGAGGTCGTAATAATTCCGGGGCCGCAGCCGCGGCAGCATCGCCATCTGCGCGCGCGACTCGATCTGGAACACGCCGACCGTGTCGGCGTGCGAGATCATCGCGTAGCTGGCCGGGTCCTCGGCCGGCACGTCGCGCATCCGGAACGGCCGGCCGCGCCGCTGACCGACGAAGTCGAGCGCGCGGCGGATCGCCGTCAGCATGCCGAGCCCGAGCACGTCGACCTTGAGGAGCCCGAGGTCATCGAGGTCGTCCTTGTCCCACTGGATCACGGTGCGCTCGGGCATCGCGGCGTTCTCGACCGGCACGAGCTCCCCAAGCGAGTGGCGCGCGATCACGAACCCGCCGACGTGCTGCGACAGGTGCCGCGGGAACCCGAGCAGCTCGCGGGCGAGCGTGACGGCTCTGAGCAACGTCGGGTTCGCGGGATCCAGGCCCGCCTCGCGGATGTGCACGTCCTCGATGCCATTTCCGTCCCACCACTGCATCGCACGCGCGAGGCGTACGACCGTGGCCCCGGCGAGGCCCAGCGCCTTGCTGACGTCGCGCAGCGCGCTGCGCGGCCGGTAGCTGATCACGACTGCAGTCAGCGCGGCGCGGTGCCGGCCGTATTTCGCGTACAGGTACTGGATCACCTCTTCGCGCCGCTCGTGCTCGAAGTCGACGTCGATGTCCGGCGGCTCGTTGCGCTCCTTCGACACGAAGCGCTCGAACAGCAGCGACATCCTCGCCGGGTCGACCTCGGTGATGCCGAGGCAGTAGCAGACGGCGGAGTTCGCGGCCGAGCCGCGCCCCTGGCAGAGGATGCCGCGGCGCCGCGCGAAGGCCACCAGGTCCTCGACCGTCAGGAAATACGGCTCATAGCCGAGCTCGGCGATGAGCGCGAGCTCGTGCTCGACGAGCGCGCGCACCGGCGGCGGCGCGCCGTCCGGCCAGCGCTCGCGCAGCCCCTTGTCGGTGAGGCAGCGCAGCCAGCTCGCGGGCGTATGCCCCTCCGGCACGAGCTCGGCCGGATACTGGTAGCGGAGCTCATCGAGCGAGAACGTGCAGCGCGCGGCGATCTTTAGCGTCGCCTCGAGCAGCGGTGCCGGGTAGCGCCGCGCGAGCGCGGCGCGGTCCTTGAGATGGCGCTCGCCGTTCGCATGCAGCGAGAACCCGGCCGCATCGACGGTGGTGCCTAAGCGCACCGCGGTCAGCACGTCCTGCAGCCGCTGGCGCTCGCGCCGGTGCAGGTGCACATCGCCGCTCGCCACGCACGCGAGGCCCTGCCGCCGGCCGAGCGCGGTGAGCTCGGCGAGCCGCGCGCGGTCGCGACCGTCTGCCACGAGCTCGACCGCGAGCCAGGCATCGGCACCGAAGCGCTCGCGCAGCCACGCGCCCTCGGTCGCGAGCGGCTCGGGGCCCGGCAGCCACAGCGCGATGACGCCCGCGAGCGACTCGGCCTCGAGGTCCGGGCGCGTGAGGTGGTAGCTGCCTTTCGGGGCGGCGCGCCGGCCGCGGGTCAGCAGCCGGCACAGCGCGCCGTAGGCCTCGCGGTCGGTGGCGAGCAGCACGCACCTGAGACCGTCCGCGAGCGTGAGCTCGCTGCCGGTGATCAGCCGGCAGCGCTGGCTGCGAGCGGCGACGTGGGCGCGCACGAGGCCCGCGAACGAGCACTCATCAGTGAGTGCGAGCGCCGCGTAGCCGAGCTCCTCGGCCCGGCCGAGGAGCTCCTCGGGGTGCGAGGCGCCGCGCAGGAAGCTGAAGTTCGAGAGCGCATGGAGCTCGGCGTAGGCCGGCAGCGAGACGGCGCCCGCCGCTGCGGCCGGGCCGGCCATCAGCCGAACACGCCGTGCAGGAACCAGCGCCGCGCGCCGCGCTCACGGAAGATCCACAGCCGCGCGCCGCCGCGCGTGATGGCGATGTAGTAGTCGCGTGCCACGCCCCTGCCATCCCACCAGCCGCTCTCGATGCGCTCGGGCCCCGACTCGAGCACCAGCCGTCCGTCCCGGCAGGGTTGCCCGTCCCGCACGACGAGCGGCTCCGGGGCGGCGAGCAGCCACAGCGGGCGCGGCGCGCGCGGCAGCGCGGTGCCGGTGCGCATGCGTCCCGATGGCGGCGCGATCTCTAGCCGCACGGCCCGCCAGGCCGCCTCCGGGCGGTGCTCCGGCACGAGGCAGACGCCGCTGACGGCCGTCTCGCCGAGCCGGGCCCGCAGCCGGTCGAGGAGCGCGGCGGCCTCGGCCATCGCCTCGCGGCTGCCGATACCCGGCAGCGCCGCACTCGTGCCGGGCAGCGGGACGGCGGCGCCGGTCCTGAGCGTGAGCGTGAGCACCGGTGCGGGCAGCGTCACGCGCATCAGCCGCTCGCGCAGCAGCCCCTGCCAGTCGGCCACGCAAGCCGCCGGAGCGGCGCGGCCGAGCACCACGCAACTGGGCTTCAGATCGCGGTGCGCGAACAGGAAGGCGAGCCGGGTGATGCCGGCGGCGCGTGCGCGCAGGAAATGCCCCATGCGCTCGAGCAGTCGCTCGCAGTAGGGAGTCAGCTGCGCCACGTCCGCGAACTCGACCGGGAGCTCCGCGCGCTCGTGGAAGCGCTCCGGGACGAGGTAGCGCCGGCGCGGCGCGGGCTTGAGGCCGAAGGCCTCGTCGAGCTCGGCGAGCACGAACGGCTCGAAGCGGCGCGCGAGCCCGTCGCGCGGCAGGCGTTTCAGTTCCCCGAGCGTGTCGAGGCCGAGCCGCGCGCAGTCCTCGAGGATGCGCGTCGGCCAGGCCGTCGCCCCGAGCGGCAGGCGCGCGAGATGGCCGGCGAGCGTCGCGGGTGAGTCGATCGAGGTGCCAGGCGCGGCGCGCGCCAGCCAGGTTGCGGCGCGGGAGGTGGGCGCGAGTGCGAGCGTCACTGCATGGCCCTGCGCCTCGAGCTCTGCCCCGACCCGCCCGAGCAGCGCCGGCGCACCGCCAAAGAGCCTCAGGCTTCCCTGCACCTCGAGCAGCAGCTGGTCGGGCACCTCGAGGCTGACCCACGGCGTGAAACCCGTGGCCCAGCGCGCTAAGCGCTGCAACTCGCGCGCTTCCTCGACCGGCTCGCGTTCCGCGACCTCGAGCCGGGGAGCGAGCGCATGCGCGGCATTGAGCCCGAGGCCCGGGTATATCCCGGCGCGTGCGGCGGCCGCGTTGACGGCGCTGACCGCGCGGCGCGCGCCCTCGCCCGCCACGACCACGAGCGGATCGGTGGGGACGCTGCCGCGCAGCCGGGTGGCCGCGACGAGCGGCAGCATCGTGAACCTGAGCGCGAGCCACAGCTGGCGCAGCGCCGGCCGCGCCGGTGGCATGGCCGCCAGATCCGGCGCGGCAGGCGCAGCACGTGGCCGGGCCGCCAGCCCC
>JGI12269J14319_10001693_pt1 | contig 21725 bp, 23 predicted proteins | sample PeaSoiSIISIP2007_FD_14319 | JGI IMG/M metagenome (IMG submission 14319)
GGCCGCGGTGGCCGCCGATCCTCGAGGGCCATTCGTCGACAACTCCGATGCGCCTCTGGTGTGTCAGCTGGATCTCGGGGGCTCCATCGACCCCAGCCCCTTTTTCGACTCCACAGGTGTCCCGTACCTTGTGTGGAAGTCCCAAGGGGCAAACGGTCAACCACCGACCATCTGGTCACAACAACTGACGGCTGACGGGACTGCCATGTCTGGTGGAAGCCCACAGGCCCTCCTGATGCCCAGTCAAGCCTGGGAGGGCGGCGTGATCGAGGGCCCGTTCGTCTTACCGTGGTCGGGCCGCTACTACCTCTTCTACTCGGCCAACAACTGGAACAGCAGCAATTACGCGATCGGCGTGGCGATCTGTCAGGGTCCTACCGGTCCGTGCTCCAAGCCACTTGACCACTCCATCGTGGTCTCACAGGGAGCGGCCATGTCTGGACCGGGTGGGCCCTCGCTGTTCACCGACACCCGGGGAAAGCTCTGGATTGCATTCCACGCCTGGCTGCCGTCGGCCGTTGGCTATCCCAACAGCCGTCTCTTGTTCCTCCGGCAGGTCACCTTCACCGACAATCTCCCTGTTGTGCAATCCCTGCCTTCGGGCTAGGAGGTCAGTCGACGCTTCGTGAACACGTGGCGCATTTCCCACTCGACCATGCGTGCGCTGATAAGGCTCGGAGCCGATCATGGGACCCGGGCGCCGAGCTGGTGCGGTTCTCGACATAGGACGGACCGTACCCTCGCTGTGTTTGTCACTGCGCGGATCACACCGCGTACGCCTTAACGTGGACTTGTCCGCTCGAGACATCATCAGCAGACGCCACGTACTCCACGACTCGTGTGACTCGCGGTGTGTATTCATAAATCAGCTCTCCCGGCATCCACGCTGCCTGCCCAACGGAAATGGGTGTCTCGACGTTCTCCCGCGACGCGTCAGGGGAACTCATGCCTACTCCCTCTTGTCACCATGGTGCATTGGGTGACGGCGAGCGCAATCGTCGCCTGACGGAGCGGCATTCTTCGCTTTCGCTGAGCCCGAATCCCACAGGCCGCTATGGCAGAACTCCTTGCGCTGTGATCGAGGTTTGGTTTATCGCTCGAGGCGTCAATGTCCAGCCGTCTGGCCACCGTCGATGTGCAGGATCTCGCCCGTGACGAACGTGGCCCGTTCGAGGTAGAGGATCGCGTCGACGACGTCGGTGACTTCACCCACCCGGCCCACGGGATGGAGGTCGGCCATGCCCTCGTAGGATGCCGGATCTTGATTCGGGGTCTTGATGACCCCCAGCGCCACAGCGTTGACCCGAACGCCCCGTGACGCGTACTCGATGGCCAGTGACCGGGTCACGGCCGCCAATCCGCCTTTGGTGAGGGCAGCCAGCGCGGCGGGTCTCTTGCTGTCGGGGTGGTCGACGAGGCTCGTGGTCATGTTGACGATGTGGCCGCCTCCCTGGCTGAGCATGTGCCGAATGGCCGGCTGGGTGATGTGGAAGAAGCCGGCCAGATTCACGGCGGTGATCGCCAAATATTCGTCGAGTGTGTAGTCCGTGAACGGCTTGCCGATGAACCCCCCCGCGTCATTGATGAGGGTATCGACCCGGCCGAACCGATCGACAGCCTGCTCCACCACTTTCTGGCCGGTGTCGACGTCTGCGATGTCACCCTTCACGGTGAGGATGTCGTCGTCATCGGAAGAGCGGATCGAGCGCGACGTGGCTACGACCGAGTACCCGGCAAGACGGAAGGCGACCACCAGCCCGGCGCCGATACCCTGCGACGCCCCCGTGACGATCACCACTCTTCTGCTTCCCGCAGACGGGTCCGGTGGTTCTGCCCGGTCGGCCGTCGTGCTCATCCGACGAGGTAAGTCTCGTAGATCACGCCTCCGGGTTGGCGGCCGGCGACGCTTATGAACACTCCCTTGTTCAGCCAGTCGAGATCGGTGGCCGCCGTCTCGATCTGGGTCGAGGTGCGGAACGTGTACTCGCTGGCATCGACGTCCTCGCCGCGCCCGAGACGAGCCAGGACTTCGGCTCTGCCGTGCCGCACACCTCGTGATTGGACGTAGAGCAGATCACCGGCGTCGGTCTGCAGTGTGTAGCGGATGTCTCCGAGTGCGGTGCCGTCCGTCATGACGATCTGCCAGTCGGCGCTCCCCTCGGGGAGCAGCGTCCCACTGATCTCGGGTCCGGTGAATGTCCCTTCGACCAGGGGAACGATGCGGCGGCGGCCCTGGGCGACGTTGCCGAAATCCAAGGCCTGGCCGAGAGCCACTTCCAAACGGTAGACCTTGGTCAGGCGGGGATCGGGAAGCCGATTACTCATGGGTTGAGACCTGTCGAGGGCGGAGAAGGTCGGTGATGCCCGGGTACCGCCGCCCGCTCAGGCGATCGTCTGGGCTGTCTCCAGATCGTTGGGACGCGGCTCGAGTGGCGCCATGTCTACTCGCATGCATTCGTAGAGCGGCATGGGCCCAGCGGAGCGCCGAGCTCCTGCTACTCGCCGGGAATACGTCGTCCTGCTAAAGCAGGGTCTGCTGAGCGTCCAACTCACTTGCGCTTGTTCGTCAAGATGAAGGCGGCGACGCTCTTCAAACCGGCCGGGACCGCCCACACGACGTATGAGCCCACCACGTCGTTCGCCATCAGCCACGGTGACGTGGCGATGCCCGCAGCATTGGTCAGCACGGTCGTCGGACCCCACACGATCGCCGTCGGGCCTGTGGTCGGGAAGACGAAGGTCACCGGCATTCCGGCGACGCCGACTCCGTTCGTCGCGGTGACCTCGACTGAGAGTGGTGAAGAGAAGAACGTTTCGATCTTGGTCGATTCCGACGTGAGCGAAACGACGGCCACAGAGTTGGGGACCGGAGGGCTGGCAGCGGTTCCCCACGACGGCGCGTTCGAACCGTCACCGGAGTAGGACCCCACGATCTGTGTCGTCGGGAGGACCGGGCCGGTGCACGTAGCCGCACCGCTGACGACGTGGGCGCTGCACAGGTAGTTGAGGCCAGCGGAGAACACGACCGTGCCTGTGGGCGCGATCGCCGATCCCGTGACGGTGGCGGAATACGACAACGTCTGGGCGGACACCGCCTTGGCGCTCACGCTCGTGGTGGTAGCCGGCAACGAGGGGTCCGCCTCGATCACGCTCTCGCGCCCCGACGAGCCCAGGTACGTGCCCACCGACAGGCAGACTCCGGTGGCCGGGCAGGTGAAGGGAGCGAAATCAGGATTCGAGCTCGCTTGGGCATCGGCCGGTAGGGGCGCGGGCGTGACGGTCCACGTCCCCGACGACAGATCCCAGAACAACCCGTTCACCGTGCCGTTGAGGTCGGACTGCCCCTCGGCGACGCACGTCCCCGCCGATGGGCACGACACGTCGAGGACCTCGATGTCGGTTGCCGTGGGCACGCTGGGCGGAACCGGCGCTGTCGAGGCGGTCCACGATCCCGACCCCAGAGTCTCGAAGAGCCCCTGCTCCACCCCCGACGCGCTGTACAAGCCCGTGGCGACACAGTCGGCGGCGTCCGTGCATGCCACCGACGTGAGCTGCACGTCGGGTGACGTCGACCCTCCGGGAAGCGAAGCGGCGGACGCCGTCCACGTGCCTCCCGACAGCGTGGCAAGCAGGCCCTCGTAGTTACCGTCGAAGGTGGTGGCCGCCACGACGCACGCACCGACTGTCGGGCAGCTCACCGACACGTCGTCGTTGGCGATCGACGCCGCGCTCGAGATGCCGGCCGGGAGCGGAAGCGTCGCCGCCGTCCACGTCCCTCCCGACAGCGTCTCGATCAGCCCGACATACGTGCCCCCGACCAAGTACGTCCCGGTCGCCATGCACGAGCCGACGGCGGGACACGACGCCGACAGAAGTTGTGAACCCGCCGCCGGCGTCGGCAGCGGCGCCGTGGCGGCGCTCCAGCTCCCGCCGTTGTCGGTAGCGACGAAGGCCTGTTCGCCGCCAGAGCTCTGTGAGTAGAGGCCGAGAGCGGCGCACCACCCCGCGGTGGGACACACGACTGTCGACAGCTGGGCGAATGCCCCCGACCCGGACGTTGACGCGTCGCCCGGCAAGGTGAGCTCGCTCGGAGTCCAAACTCCGCCCGACAGCGTCTCGACCAGCGCCTGGGTGGCGCCAGTGGAGTCGACGTACTGGCCGACGGCGACACAGGAGCCAACCGCGCCACACTGCACCGAGGTCAACAACGCCTGTGGGTCGGTGGCGGACGCTCCGAGGGGCAGGAGCGCCTCGGTCGCGCTCCAACCACCTCCGGACTCCGCTTCGATGAGCCCCGCGTCGTAGTACGTCGTAGCTGAAGAGGCGAGGTAGTCGCCGACCGCCACGCACCAGCCGTCGGCGGGGCACGACGTCGAGGGAAGGGTGGCGCCTTGGCCGGCCACGGCGTTCGCGGGCATCGGCGGGTTCATCGCGCTCCACGTCACCGAGGCCCCGGCGACACGTGGCGTTGCCACAAGAACCAGGGCGCTCACCGCCGTCAACGCAGCCATGGCGACGAGCCCGGAACGACGACGTGATCCCATGCCGGTGATCCGGCCCCCTATCCGCATCTGGCCCCCTAATTCAGGTCGGCTCTGTCGGAGTCGACTGGTCGCAGCTCGGCGTGAGTATCCCCGGCCCAACCCAAATAGTTCAGCCTCGGGCACCCCGCCGCATCGTCATGATTGATGAATCACCACGCGTGGTCGTTGTCGCAGCTTGCGAGGTATTTTTCGGCTTCCCCGCTTTGACGAGGCACGGCGGTCACCGACGGACTCGACGAACCCGGGGGGACGAACCCATGAGGTGGCCGGCCTCGCCCTGTGGGTGTCGAAAACCCCATCCGCTCAGGCTGAGGAGCCACGACGTCTGCAGGAACGACAGACCGGGAACGCCCATTCATCGGGTCGTAACCGGCGTCGCTCAACGGCTCCCCCACTTGGCCGTGGCAAGCGCGCAAGAAATCACGGAAAGTGCGGCCTCCCAGCCTCCCAGCCTCCCAGAGGTTCAGATGACAAATCGCCCGGGTTCAGGATGGAACACCGAAGGGGCCTACGAGCTCGGGGTCGGGTTCAACGGCCGCTTCGCCAATCCGCGTGTAAGGCGCGCTCACGGGCGAAGCGCTGCGCGGAGATCGTCGTACCGTTGAGCACGGCGCGCTCCTCGGATGTCAGCCCGGCGGGGGCGCCCAGCCAGGCGACGACCGCACCGGGAACCGACGGCGGCGCTCCGGGAAAGCGGCCCGCCAGTCCGAGCCGCTCCTGGGCGAGCACCATTCGCTCGGTCAAGACGTAGCCGGGCTCGACGTTCACGACGAAGATCCCCTGAGGGCCCAGTTCGACGGCCAGGATGCCCGCCACACGGTGGAACGCGCCTTTGGTCACTGCGTACCCGAGACCCCAGCCTCCTTCGCCGGTCGGCGCCGGAGGATCACTGGTCGCCACGGCGGAGGTGATGTTGATGATCGTGCCCTCACCGCGTTCGAGCATGCCGGGAAGAACGGCCTTGATCATCACCAACTGCGCCACCACGTTCGCCTCGAGCTTGGCTGCGACCATGTCGATGTCGAGATCGAGGAATCGCTCCATGCTCCCGGGGCCAGTGTGGACGGCGTTGTTCACCAGCACGTCCACCGGTCCCCATTCGGCCAGCACGCGCTCGGCGGCGGCGGCGAGAGAGGTCCGGTCGAGGAGATCCGCTCGAATGGCGAGCGCCCGACCGCCCGCCGCCTCGATCTCCACCGCCGTCGTCTCGAGGCTGCCCGGTATGGGCTCGCCCCGAATGGAGCCCGACTCGTCGAACGCTTCACCTTCGCGCACGGTACGGGCGGTGATGGCGACGTCGAGGCCTGCGGCCGCCAGGGCGATGGCAGACGCCCGGCCGATGCCGCGGCTGGCGCCGGTTACGAGTGCGATGCGGCGTTGGCCCGGCACGAGAAGCGAGAGTAGCGAGCGGCCGGCCCGATCACGCCATTGCGTGCATTCCGGAGGGGGGTTCGCCTTGTCGTTGGATCGAGCCCTTGGCCAGGCCCGAGCCCGACCAGGATCGGGTCAGGCCGATGCCTTCTCACGACGGGACGCGGCGCGCAGCTTGCGCCGTTCGCGTTCGTTGGTCCCGGCCCAGTAGCCGACCAGATCAGGAACGGCGAGCGCGTAGCGCAGGCATTCGGCGCGCACCGTGCACCGTGCACACAGCTGCTTGGCGCGCGCCGAGGGACCACCACGGTCGGGAATGAACATCTCGACCCGCTCTCCCCGACATGCGCCCAGCGTCTGCCAGCGCGGTCGGCGCAGCAGCTGGACGACCACCGACGAGACGCTTTCGGACTCGGTCTCGTCCGTGGTCCCACATCCGGACTCTGCGGACATTGCGAGGCTGGTCATGTCCAGACCTTCGACACTCCCACTCGGAGCCTTTAGTGAGCACGAAGAGCTCGCCACGCTACGTGGGCACGATCGGCGTTGAATCGAATCTCGACCACGTTCTGCGGTTACCGTTGAAAATTTGGACGCCAGGCCCTTGACATCGGGAGATGAACCGCGGCATTGGCCCCGGTGGCGGTTAGCCTCGAACGTATGCGGGCGGAGACCGACGAAGTCGCTGCCGTTCGAAACGGCATTCTCGCGGCCATCGTCAAAGAGGCGACCATCACGGGTTTCTTCGGCCCTTTCTCGCTCGACGACATCCTCCACGCCTGGATCGAACACGACGCCGACACCATCGCAACGCTCCCCGACCCGCCGGGGGGGGCCGGCTCTTCGATGAGCCAGCGACGGACCTACTGGTTCTACGAAGGGTGCCAGGCCCTCGAAGAGGGGGCCTTCATGGCCGAGGTCGGCGACGGCAAGTTCGCGATCGCGTCACTCAAGGTCTTGATGTCGCAGATGCTCGACTCCGGGCCCTCCCCCCGGGACTGAGCGAGCACCCACCCGGAACGAGCCGCACCACCCGACTGGCCTGACCGGCCGGCGTCGTGGGTACGCTCGCGTTCCGTGGACCTTCATCTCAGCCAGGACCCCGAAGCCGACGCCCTTCTTTCGGACAATCCCTTCGCACTCGTCGTCGGGATGGTCCTGGACCAGCAGGTGCCGCTGGAGTGGGCGTTCGCAAGCCCGCTAGAGCTCCAACGTCGGCTGGGCAAGAGCCTCGACGCCAAACGTATCGCCCAGATGGACCCCGAAGCGCTGGCCGCCGCCTTTTCGTCGAGGCCGGCCCTTCACCGCTACCCGGGATCGATGGCGGCGCGTGTGCAGGAGCTCGCCACGCTCGTCGTCGAGCGCTACGGCGGACGGACCGAAGCGATATGGGAGGGCGCGACCTCGGGAGAGGACCTCTTCCGGCGCGTGAAGGAACTGCCCGGCTTCGGCGAGCAGAAGGCCAGGATCTTCGTCGCCCTGTTGGGCAAGCAACTCGACGTACGTCCCGAGGGGTGGGACACCGTGAGCACCCCGTTCAGCGAACGCGGCAGCTTCCGTTCGGTGGCCGATATCACCGACGTGGAATCGCTCAACGAGGTGCGGGCGTTCAAACAAGCACTGAAAGCTGCGAACAAGGCCAAGGCGTCGGCCGACACCGAAAAACCGGCCAAGAAGACGGGGAAGGCGACCAAGACCACGAACACATCCGCCCCGCAACGCCGACGCCCGGCCACCGCCGGGACGCGTTGAGCATTCGCGACACCGGCACGCTCGCCCAACGGCGTCTCTACCTCTGTACCGCCGACCGTCCCGATCTCGCCTCGTTCCTGGATTCCTGTATCGCGGGAGGCGTGGACGTCGTGCAGCTCCGGGACAAAGACAGCGGGGCGCGCCACATCGTCGAGCGGGGCCGGTTGGCGGCCCGCGTCTGTGCCGAGCATGGCGTCCCCTTCGTTCTCAATGACCGGCCCGACCTCGCCCTCGAGATCGAAGCGGACGGCGTCCACGTGGGCCAGGACGACGCCTCCCCCACCCTTGCTCGCCGCATCCTGGGACCGGCCGCCATCATCGGGCTCTCCACCCACGCCCCGCAGGAACTCGAATCGAGCCGCGACGAGCCCGTCGACTACGTCTCCGCGGGCCCCGTGGCACCGACGCCCACAAAGCCGGGGCGACCGGGGACGGGGCCGGACTACATCACGTTCGCGGTGGCTCACGCTCGGCGACCGGTGTTCGTGACCGGAGGGGTGACTCCCGACACGGTGCCGGCGATGGTCGCGGCGGGCGGGCGCCATTTCGTGGTCGTCCGGTACCTGACCCAATCCGACGACCCGAAACGCGCTGCGGCGCGGCTCCGAGCATCGATCGACGAGAGCCTGGAGCGCGCCGACGCATCGTGACCGGCCTGGGGCTACCGGTTCTTCGACGGGTCGATCTCCGGTGCATCGTCCTTGTGGCACGACCATCGGTGATGGCTCGGGACCCGACGAGGGGGGCCGTCACGGCCCTTGACGCTCCAGCCACCCCGCCAACAGAGCCATGGCGCGGGGATCGGCGCGCAACCCGTGACCGGCGCCGGGGAGGACGCGCAGCTCGGCGCGTGGCCCGGCGAACTCGGCCAGACGGCGCCCATCGGCGACGGGCACCTCGTCGTCCTCGGCCCCGTGCACGACGAGCAGGGGTCGAGGTGCCAGCTTGCGGGCTGACTCGTCAGGCCGGAGGGTGGCGAAGGCCGCCCCCCATGCCCGCCGATCGGGCGGAAAGCCGGCCGAGCGTATGGCGCCGACACGCCGGGCGTACTCGATCATCCCCACGCCGTCATTGGCCCAGTCGGCGAAGGTGGCGGGTGACCCGAAGCAGGCGACGCCCCGGACCCTGGCGTCCTCGCCGGCCGCGCACAGGCCGAGGGCACCGCCGGTACCGAACCCGACGATCCACACCCCGCCACCGTCGGCGATCTGCGCGGCATGGTCGACGACGGCCCGGAGGTCGTCGTACCAACCCCCCAGGGAAAAGTCGCCGTCCGACGCGCCCACGCCGCGCAGACAACCCACCACGACGGGACATCCGTTCTCGGCTGCGATCCGGTCGGCGAGCATCGGCAGGGTGTCGGCGACGCGCTGGGCCGAATCCCTCTCGACCGGGAAGCCGTGGCAGAGCACGAGCACGTTGGCCCGGGTGCCGCGCGTCGACGACCCCGGGGCGACGTGAAGGGACAGCGATCCCGACGGACCGTCGATCGCAAACCACGTCGTCGCCACCGTCGTACCGCCCGGCCCGATCGCCCGACCGCGATCAGGGCCGCCAGAAGCGCCAGGCGCGACGCCTCTGACCCTGGGGGCTGTGCGGAACGTCGACGGCGGGAGGATCGGGCAGGTCGGCACTCAACGCGTACAACTCGCCCAGGGTGCGCGCCCGCAGAACCAGCTCCATCCTCTCCGAGAACTCCTCCTCGCTCAGACGACCCTCGGCGAAGTGGCGCTCGAGCATGCTCGCAAACCGGTTCCGATCCGCGTCCGAGGCGCGAGGACCACCCGGAACGGGCGCGTCTGCAGGAGGACGTGCGTCAGGTGGCTGCTCCGGTCGGTCCTCCACAACCTTCAGTATCCCGCAGGGGGCCCGAGGGGGGCTCCCTGGCGCCGATCGAGGCGACGCCGGACGGGAGTCAGATCCCGATGCGCTGGGCGAGGAGCTCGCGGTGATAGCTGGGGTCGCCGAGCATGAGCTCCGAGGACTTGGCCCGCTTGAAGTAGAGGTGGGCGTCGTGCTCCCACGTGAAGCCGATGCCTCCATGGATCTGGATGTTCTCGGCGGCGGCGTGGAAATACGCTTCCGAACAGTACGACTTGGCCAGACTGGCCACGACGGGGAGCTCCTCGGAGTCCTCGGCCGCCGCCCACCCCGCGTAGTAGGCAGCCGACTTGGCCGACTCGACCTCCAGCAGCATGTCGGCACACTTGTGCTTGATGGCCTGGAACGACCCGATGGGCCGGCCGAACTGGATCCGGGTCTTGGCGTAGTCGACGGCCATGTCCAGACAGCGCTGGGCGCCTCCCACCTGCTCGGCGGCAAGGGCCACCGCAGCCAGGTCGAGGGTGCGCGACAGCACGGGGGCCGCCCCACCTTCCTCCCCGATCAAGCGGGCCGGGGTGGACGCGAACTCGATCCTTGCTTGCTTGCGTGTCTGGTCCATCGTCGCCAACGGCGTCGTGGTCAACCCGGGGGCACCGCCCACGACGGCGAAGAGGCTCACACCCTTGTCCGTCCGGCCCGCCACCAGCACGAGGTTGGCGTTGTGACCGTCGATCACGAACATCTTGTGGCCGTCGAGCTTCCACCCGTCCCCGCTCCGGGTGGCGGCCAGGGTGATCCCGTCGGCGTCCCAACGCCCACTGTCCTCGGTGAGTGCCAGGGTGGCGATGGTCTCGCCCGAGGCGACCGAGGGCAACAGGTCCTTCTTGGCCCCCTCGTCCCCGCTCGACAACAGCGCGTTGGCGGCCAGCGCCACGGTGGCGAAGTACGGGGCGCACAGCAACGCCGCCCCCATCTCCTCGAACACGACCGTCAGCTCGACATGCCCGAACCCGACGCCGCCGTACTCCTCGGGGATCGCCAGCGCCTGCAACCCGAGTTGGTTGGCCATCTGGTCCCACACGGCCCGGTCGAACCCCTCGGTCGTCTCCATGAGACGGCGGACCTCGGTGGAGGGCGACTTGTCCTCGAGGAAGCGGCGGACGGATCGGCGCAGCTCCTCTTGCTCCTCGCTGAAAGCGAAGTTCATGACTCTGGGTCCCCCTCGTCGGGTGCTCGGAAGGCTCTGGTGTCCTTCACTACGGGCCGCTCGTGCCACGCCGGCCCCCCAGCCCAAACGTCGGGCCGACGGCGCCAAGGCGCCCGTAACTCGCCGGCCGCTGACGACCGTTGTCTACCAGACACCGAGTGTCGTTGACCAGCTTGTCAACAAGGCGAATTGGCCCACCGAAGCCGTGCTGGTCAGGGTCCGAGGCGCTGCCAGGTCCTAGCGTCGGTGGTCCGCCACAACCCGGTGCCGGTCTCGCACACCCAACCGTGGGTGGCGTCGGCGAAGACGACGTTCCCGGTTCCACCCGCCACGAGGCCTGCTTTCGACAGGCCCTCCACGACCCCCCAGGTGCGGCCTCCGTCGGTCGTGGCGTACACACCGGCTCGGTCGGGAAAGAGCCACGCATCGGTGGCGGTCAGCACGGCCAGGTTCTCGTGGCCCAGTGAGTACGGAGTGACGTATCCCCCGGTCGGAAGCCCCCCAGCGGCGGCGAGGACCGTGCCACCGGTCAACACCGGCGCGTTGGCAGCGGCGGTGAGCGTCCACTGCACGCCGCCGTCGCTCGAACGGTAGAGCGCCTTGGCCTGTGTCCCCGCGCTGGCCTGCGAGGCACAGATGAACCACAGATCGTCGGTCCCCGATGCCGCCATCTGCTCGCCCGTGTCGAAATACGACGGGCACGGGTCGGGACGAGCAGCCCATGTCCGGCCCCCGTCCGCGGTGTAGGTGAGCGAGCCCGCCGGGCCGGGCGAGCCGGTGCGAGATGCGAAGGTCAGGACGTAGGCGCGGGAGTGGGTGATGCGGGCCAGCTCGATGTTCTGGTCGCTGACGGTCACCTCGGCGTTCTCCGACACCGGTGGGGCCGCCGCGGCGGCGGACCATGTCCGCCCGTCGTCGGTCGACACCTCGAGCACCACGGGACACGACGGTCCCGCCGTGGGCCGGATGGGACAGGTCCCCACCACGGCCCACACATCGGGGCCGATGGCGCTCACGTCCGAGACCACGGGGCCGATCCCCGCTCTCGCCCAGGTCCGCCCGCCGTCAGAGGTGATCCACAGCGGCACGGTCCCCGATGCCGAGGGTGCCCCTCCCCACAGGTACCCGTGGGTGTCGTCGGCGAACTCGAACTGCGCGGGGAAGCTCACCGGCAGGTTGGGATCGGCGACGGTCCACGTGTCACCGCCGTCGGCGGACACCGCCAACAGGGTCTGCGTGCCGTGCACGACCAGCGCGAATCCATGCGCATCCCCGACGAACACGACAGCGGCCAGGTCCGAGGAGGGGACGGGCGTCCCGGCGGCAAGCAATCCCGTCTGAGAGTCGAACGCCGCGAAGGTCTGGGCGGGTGTCGGCCCCGAGACCACCACGCCGATGACGACGCCCATCGCCAGCGCGCACACCACCAGAGCGCCCAGGGCCGATGCGGCGCGACGCCGGCGCAGGCGGGCCGCACGGGCGAGCACCGCGGCCAGGGTCCGGGCGCTCGCTCCCGGCGGCGCCGGGTCATCCAGATGCTCGAACATCATCGCCTCCTCGAACTCCTTTTTCCTCGAGGTGATGCCGCAGCTGGGCCAGTCCGCGCGACGCATGGCTCTTCACGGTGCCNGGTGTGCAGCCCAGGGCGTCCGCCACGGCGAGCTCGGGCCAGTCCGCCAGGTACCGCAGCACGACGACCTCGCGCTGGCGGCGCGACAGTCGCCGCAGGGCACGNGCCAAGTCGATGCGCTCGGAAANGTGCGTCTCGACGAGAGCGACGGGCTCGCGGCGCNATTCGGTGGTCCGACTACGGCGCCGGAGGCGGTCGATGGCGAGATTGGTGGAGACGGTCACGACCCAGCCCTCGGGCCGGTCCCGGAGGCGCACCCAACGGACGTGCGCTCGAGCCAGCGCCTCCTGGGCGACATCCTCGGCGTCACCCCTGTCCCCCAGCACCTTGAACGACACCCGGTAGGCAAGCCGGTACAGGTCGGAGAAGACCTCCTCGAATCGCACCGCCTCGGCCACGGCCCGGTACCTCCTCGCCTGGTGCACGGGTCTATCAGCTCTCACGTTCGGCAACCCGGGGAGGTTGTCAGCGCCGTTGCGCACGGCACCGGCGGTTCGGAGTCGTGACGGGGGCCTCCACCCGGTCCCAGCCCTGTCCTCAGCCCCAGCATTCCCGGCACGATGGTCTGCTCATCCCACGACGCGGACGGCGCCGTGGTGGCGGGAACGGTCTCGTGGGGAGTGGCGGGTGCGGGGGTCGCAACGATCGTGGCCGATGTCGTGGGAGTGGACCCGGCCGATCCCGATGGCGATGGATCGGCCCGGTCCCCGTGGGTGCAGCCCGCCAGGGCCCCGCACGCGGCGACGCCGACCAAGGCCATCCGCCATGTCGAGGAACGCCGCTGCATCCCCCCTTCCACGCCGGGGGCCTCGGTTCCGTTCACACAACCCTCGGCTTAGAGTGCAGAGATGCTCCACTACGAAGACAGCCTGATCGAAGTCCACAAGGTCGTCGTCGGCCCCATGGACAACAACGTCTACGTCATCCGCAGCAAGGGGACCGGGGACGCCGTGCTCATCGACGCCGCCAACGAGCACGAGCGCCTCCTCCAGATGTGTCGCGACCTCGGCGTCCGCAAGGTCCTCGAGACCCACGGCCATTGGGACCACATCCAGGCGGTGCCGGCGGTGCGCGACGCGGGCTACGAAGTCTCGGTCACCGCCGCCGACGCCGGGATGCTCCCCTCCTACGACCTCCTCCTCGACGACGACACCGTGATCGAAGTGGGTGACATGCGGCTGCGCACGATCGCCACACCCGGCCACACCCCGGGGTCCATGTGCTTCTCGGTGGAGGGCACACCTCTTCTCTTCAGCGGCGACACGCTGTTCCCGGGTGGGCCCGGCAACACCAAGTTCGAAGGCGGCGACTTCCCAACCATCATCCGATCCATCGAGGACCGGCTGTTCTCCCGCTTCGGGGCCGACACCGTTGTCCTCCCCGGCCACGGTGATGACACGACGATCGGGACCGAACTCCCCCATCTCCAGGAGTGGGTCGACCGAGGCTGGTAATCAGGAAGAAGCGTCCGGGAAGAAATCGGGACGAAGCGTCAGGGAACGAGAAGCGTCAGGGAAACAGCCCTCTGGCCTTGATCGCCGCCGCCAGCCGATCGACGGCGACCACCCCGGCGGCGCGGCGCATCGTGACTCCCAGGTCCTGGGCGCGCGCCCACACATCGGCGAAGGCGTCGTCCATCGTCCTCGCCAACCGGATGGCGACCAGCTCCTCGTCCCATGCGTAGCCCTGGCGCGACTGCGCCCACTCGAAATACGAGGCCGTCACCCCCCCGGCATTGGCGAGGATGTCGGGAACGACCGTGATCCCCCGCTCGGCGAGGACGCGGTCGCCGGCCGGTGTGGTGGGTCCGTTGGCGGCTTCGACCACCACCCGCGCCCCCATGGCGCGCGCGTCCGCCTCGTCGATGGCTCCCGCCAGCGCGGCCGGGACCGCCAGCTCGGCCTCCACACCCCAGAGATCGGACGACCGGATCTCCTCGCCGCCGGCGAACCCGGCCACCGAGCCGACCGCCGAGACGTGATCGGACAGCATGCCCACGTCGAGACCACCGGGGTTGTAGACGGCGCCTCCGACATCGCACACCGCCACCACCCGCATCCCCGCCGATGACAGGAGGAAGGTGAGCGGGCCGCCCACCTTGCCGAACCCCTGGACGATGGCGCGCGCCCCGGCGACGGGGATGTCGAGGGCGGCGAACACGGCCCGCACGCACCGCACCACACCCGAAGCGGTGGCCCCGGTGTGCAGGCGCATCCCCCCGACCGAGAGCGGCTTCCCCGTGACGACCTCCGGGAGCGAGCGGCCCTGGAGCATGTCGAGGGTGTCGAGCAACCACGCCATGACCCGCTCGTCGGTGTTGACGTCGGGAGCGGGGATGTCGCGGTCGGGGCCGAGCAGCGGAGCGATCTCGAACGTGTAGCGGCGGGTGAGCCGTTCGAGCTCACCGACCGACAACTGACGCGGGTCGCAGCGCACCCCTCCCTTACCTCCGCCGAAGGGGATGTCGACCACGGCGGTCTTGAGCGTCATGTCCGCCGCCAGCGCGGCCACCTCGGCGGCGTGCAGGTCGGGGTGGAAGCGGATCCCCCCCTTGGCGGGCCCCCGAGCCGTGTTGTGGTGGATCCGCCAACCCAGGAACACCTCGACATGGCCATCGTCCATGCGGACGGGCACGGCGACCTCGAGCACCCGATCGGGCAGGCGGAGGAGGCGATGGACGTCGGGGTCAAGATCGGCGAGCGCGGCGGCGTCGTCGATCCGGCCGAGCGCCGTCGCCCACGGGTCGTAGTGGCCCGGGCTGTCGACGTCGACGGTGTCGACGTTGCCGCGGGCATCGGGGGCGTCCACATTGAGTTGCACCCCCGGCACCGCGCCCTGGCCGCTCTCGGGCCGACCCTTCCCCCGGCGCCGGGGCTTTGCCACCGGTGGCACCGGCTCGCTGCTCACCCGGCCTCCAGGACGGGGCCGGGCCCGTTACATCGGCGTCCGGTCAACACCTGGATGTCCTCTCCGTCCTCGCTCTTCACGTGGACCACGAGCGGGGAGCGCGTCAGCGAGAAGACCCCGACGAGCAGGACGATCATGGCCAGGACCTCTCCGACCAGCCTTCCCCCGGCGGTCTGGACGTGATCGCCGAAGAGGCCGATCCCGATGGCGATGGAGACGAGCGGGTCGACGATCACGAGCGCCGACTGCGACGCCGTCACCGGGCCGACGTGGAAGGCGTTCTGGGCCAGGAACACCCCGACCAGCCCACTGGCGGCCAGGGCGTAGGGCGGCCAGCTGAGAAAGACGTGGCTCCAGCCCCGGGTGATCTCGTCGTTCATGGTCTTGATGAGCGCGGCGGTGAAGGCGAAGGCGATGGCGCCGGCCGTGCCGAACCACGCCGCGCGCCACGCCGGTGACCCGACCCGCGTCATCAGGACCGCCAGCGAGCACCCGGCGATCACCGCGAAGGACACGATCCCCCAATCCTCGAGGTCGGGGACCTCGTTCCCTCCGCTCGGGGCCGACAGGGCCAGGAAGGCGGCCAGCCCGGCCGCGGCGGCCGTGGCCCCGACCCATTCCCTCCAGGTGAGCGGGAGGCGGAACCAGATCCCCAAGATGGCGACGAGGAACGGCAACTCCAACGTCAAGATGGGCTGCACGGTGGTCAGCCGCCCGAAGTGCAGGGCCAGGAATTGCAGGAGGAACGCCGCGATCAACACCAGGAAGCCGGCGATCCACACGGTCCGGCGGATCGCGTAGGCGATCAGGCTCAATTTCAGGTTCGTATCAGCAGGGGCGGACTCCACCCCCATCCGTTGCAGGACGCTGGTCAATGCGTTGGCGAATGCCGCCATGACGGCGAGCACGTAGGCCATCAGGGCAGTTCTACCGCACCGACCGCCCCGCTCGTCCGCTTTGACCCGGTTTGTCCTGGTTTGGCGGCGATTCCGGGCTCGTCGGTACGCTGAGAGGCCCATCCCGGGGCCGCACCCCGGCCCGGAGCCCGATGCGGGGATACCGGCCACAGAGGGGTGGGCACCGACGTGAAAGAGGGCATCATGGCCGACACCATCTCCGAAGAGGACTTCGAGCGGAGCGCGCTCGAGTTCCTCGAGGCCCACGCCAAGCCCCGTGTCGAAGCGGAGCAGGGCTGGGGAGAGGGCTCCGACCAGGTGTCGCTCCTACCCGAGCGCACCCTCGAAGAGGAGCTGGCCGAGCTCACCGCCGCCCGGGCCTGGGCCCAGACGCGCTTCGACGCCGGGTTCAGCTGGATCGCCGGGCCGCTCGCCTACGGGGGGCGGGGCCTCACCCGGGACCATCAGCGGCTGTACGACGCCACCGAGGCGCGCTTCGACACCCCCCCGATGACCCCCTACGGCATCGGCCTGGGCATGGTGGCGCCGACGATCCTGGCCCACGCCATCGACGAGGTGAAGGACCTGTACCTGAGGCCGCTGTGGCGCGGCGACATCGTGGCGTGCCAGCTCTTCAGCGAGCCCGGTGCCGGCAGCGACCTGGCGGGGGTCCAGACCAAGGCGGTGCGCGACGGCGACGAGTGGCTGTTGACCGGCCAGAAGGTGTGGACCTCGGGCGCCCACCTGTCGGACATCGGCGAGATCATCTGCCGGACCGACCCCGACGCCCCCAAGCACAAGGGCCTGACGTGCTTCGTCGTCGACATGCGTGCCCCCGGGGTGGAGATCCGGCCCCTGCGCCAGATGACGGGGGGCGCGTCGTTCAACGAGGTGTTCTTCACCGAGGTGCACGTGCCCGACAGCCACCGCCTCGGAGACGTGAACGGGGGATGGTCCGTCGCCCTGACGACGCTCATGAACGAGCGGGCCGCCATCGGCGGGGGCAGCATGTCGTCGGGGAACGGCAACCTGAGCACGCCGCGGCTCATCGAGCTGGTCCGGCACCATGGCAAGTCCGACGATCCCCTCGTTCGCCAGCAGCTCGCCGACATCTTCATCCACGGGCGTGTGGCCAGCTACACCAACCTGCGCGCCATGGCCAAGATCGCCGGTGGCCAGGCGCCGGGACCCGAGATGTCGATCGCCAAGCTGTCGCTGACCATGAACATGCGTCGCATGACGGACCTGCTGTCGTCGGTCCTCGGTCCCAAGCTCATCGCCGACTCGGGTGAGTGGGGCACGTACGCGTGGTCCCAGTTCTTTCTCGGGCTACCCGGGATGCGCATCGCCGGGGGAACCGACGAGGTCCTCCACAACATCATCGGCGAGCGGGTCCTCGGACTGCCCAAGGAGCCCCCCGTCAAGGCGTGAGGCCCGGGTCCGGTAGTCACCGGGCCACGTGGTGAGTTCCCAGGGCAGGTAGTCGACGAAAGCCCACGAACGCCGGTGCACGGCGCTCAGCCCGTACCCGCACAAGGCGCGCTGATGGGCAGGCGAGGGGTAACCCTTGTTCCGTTCGAAGTCGAACGCCGGGTACGAGTCCGCCGTGGCCCGCATGATCCGATCGCGCGTCACCTTGGCGAGCACCGAGGCGGCCGCCACCGACGCGCAGCGGGCGTCGCCCCCGATGACCATCTTCACCGGGGGCGCCCACGTGCGCTGGTCCCCGGGGCCCGAGGGGCGGGGGGCCGCGTCCGGCTCCACGCCACCGTCGGCGTCGAAGAGCTGCGGCGCCCGGGGCGGGCTCACGAAGTCGAAGGAGCCGTCGAGCACGACGGCGTCGGGGACGACGTCGGGGAGTAGCTGGTCCAGGGCCCGACGCGTGGCCAGACGGAGGGCGGCCGTCATGCCGATGCGATCGCATTCCTCGGGCCCGGCATGACCCACCGCCCAACCGGCGCACCACGCCGCCACCCGGTCGAACATGGCCTCGCGCGAATCCTCGGTGAGCTGTTTGGAGTCACGAAGGCCCCTCGGGATCCGTGGCGGCGATTCGCACAGAACCGCCACTCCCACGCTGAGCGGCCCGGCCCACGCCCCACGGCCCACTTCGTCGACACCGGCGACCAGGCGGTGACCGGCGCCCCACAGGGTGCGCTCGTGGATGAGCCCCGGTCGCGCCGGGACGACTCGGCGTCGTGGTGCTGGAGCCACTCGTGGTGGAGAAGGGCGCGACGCCATCAATCGAACGCGCCGGGCACGCCGGTGACCTCGGGCACGTTGGCCCCTTGTTGTGCCACGCCCCCTTGTAGTGGGGGCACGAAGCGCCCATGATGGGAGGCGTTCGGGGTATGACAGGAGGTCGCCCGCATGACCGACGGCCTGATCGACGTCGCCACCGACATGCCCGACACGCAACTCCCCGAAGGCACCTCCGTCGACGTGCGCAATCGCTTCGTCGGCTCGTGGAGCCACGGCTTCGAGGTAGCCGAGCGCGTGCAGGGTGGGTACCGCGTGCGGCGGCTCTCCGACGACAGTGTCCTGCCGGATATCTTTCCGAGCGAGGACGTCAGGTCGGAGCGTCGCAAGCAGGGCCTGTGGTGGTATTGAGCACGGAGTCGCACGCCTGGTCCTGAGAGACCGGAACTGGGTGGCGCACCGCGTTCAGGGCGTGCCGACCGTTTCGATGAACTCATCGATCGGCACCGCGATGAGCGTCTTGGTCTTGAGGGTGCCGCGCGCGCCGAGGGCAACGGCCACCCGGGTCACGACCTTTTCGTCCGGAGCCTCGAGAATGGTGGCGAAGTCGTACTGCCCGAGCAGCGCCCACTGGGCGACGACGTGCGCGCCCATGGCCTCGACCTCGGTGTTGACCTCTTTGAGCCGCTGCGGGTTCTGGCGCAGCGTCGCCATCCCCTCGGGCCCGAGGGTGGACAACATGAGAAACGTCGTCATGCGGGCACGCTACCCCACCGCTCACCGGAGCTCGCCCGCCGTGGTCCCACCACGAGAACTACAAGTGCGGCTGGACCGGATCCAACGGCCCCATCGTGGGCTTGGGTGCGACCTTGGGCGCGTCGGTGGTGGCGGCGGTGAACCCGTCGGGGTCGAGCGGCTCATAGCGCGACTTGGCGATCTGGGTGGTCCGGACCGTCGAGTAGCGGTGGCGAGAGACGACGGCGGGGTTCTGCGGTGGCCACGCCACCTTGACATCACCCGTGGTGGAGTCCCACGCCATCACGAGGAGCTCTCGCACCTGCCCGTCGAGGCGTGCGATCACCGCTTGTCCCACTACCGGTTTCCAAGGCATTGCCCCCACTCTCGACGCCGAAGCCCTGATCACCCCGAGGTCAGTCGCAACGGCGTCCAACCATCTGACCACAATTCGCCTCCGACGGCGACCGCCGGTCCCCGCCGGTGACTCCCGGTGGCAGCGGCGCCCCCGATGGCGGCCGGCGGCGGCGGTACGAGCCGGCGACCACCCCCGAGCGCGGTGCGGTGCCGGGGCCGCCCCGACGACCGGTGGCCGGGCGCAGGTGGGGCCACGTGGCTCCGGCGACGACCGCAGCGCGGTCCGCGGGACCGGGATCGGCACTCCATACAATCGGAAGACATGGCTCGCCACTACCAAGTCACCACCACCACCACCGCCAAGGAGAAGGCCACGGAGCTGTCGCACATGGTCGTCGAGCAACGACTGGCGGCGTGCGCGCAGGTGTCGGGGCCCGTGACGTCGACCTACTGGTGGAACCTGAAGCTCGAGACGACAGAAGAGTGGGTGTGCACCTTCAAGACCTCCGCCCTCGCGCTCGAGCCGCTCAAGACCACCCTGCGCAAGACCCAGGGCTACATGGGCTTCACCACGCCCGAGATCGTCGCCACCCCCATCGAGGACGGCGACGCCGACTACCTGGCGTGGATCGACGCCGAGACCGTGGCCACCTCGGCCTGACGGCTTCCCACGCTCAGCGCAGCTCGCCGCGGCGCACCTTCCCCATGGAATTCCGGGGCAGCGAGTCGACGAAGCGCACACGACGGGGGCGCTTGTAGGGGGCGAGGCGTTGCGCGGCGTGGGTCAGCAACGCGTCGGCGTCGGGTGGCGCCACGCCGTCGGTAACGACCCAGGCGCACACGACCTCACCCCACTCGTCGGAGGGCTCGCCGGTGACGGCGACTTCCGCCACCGACGGGTGCCCGAGCAGGACGTCCTCCACTTCGGCGGGATAGACGTTGTACCCCCCGGAGATGATGAGGTCGGTCGAGCGTCCGAGCAGGCGGACGTAGCCGTCCTCGACCACACCGAGGTCCCCGGTGCGGAACCACCCGTCGACAAAGGACTCCGCCGTCGCCGCCGGGCGCTCCCAGTACCCCGAGAACACCGTAGGCCCCCGGACCATGAGGGCGCCGTCGTCCTCGACGCGGGCCTCGACGCCGGGAAACGGGAATCCCACCGTGCCGGGCCGCCGCTCGCCCTCGTAGGGGTTCGACAGCGTCATGAGCGTCTCGGTCATCCCGTACCGCTCGAGTACCTCGGTCCGCGCCGAGACGGCGATCGAACGGTGCAGCTCCGCGCTGAGCGGAGCCGAGCCCGACACGGCCAGACGCAGGCGGCCCAACTCCCCCACCCGGCTCGACGCGGCGAGGCGGTGGTACATGGTGGGGACGCCGAAGAACAGCGTGGCGTCGTGGCGGGCGCACGCGTCGAACACGGCGTCGACGTCGAAGCGCGGCACCAGGACCACCGAGGAACCCACCAACAGGGACGTGTACAACGCCACGCACAGGCCGTGGCCGTGGAAGATGGGAAGAGCGTGGACGAGGCGGTCACCGGCGTCCCACCGCCACGTCAGCGCGATCGACTCGCTGTTGGCGAGGAGGTTGGCGTGGGTGAGCACGGCTCCCTTGGGCGCGCCCGTCGTCCCCGAGGTGTAGGCGATGAGCGCGGTGTCGTCGGGCTCGGCCGCGTCGAGCGCGTCCGCCCCCGCGCCTCCGGCGAGCGGGGCGCCGCCCTTGCCCGGCGCCCCCCCGATGACGTCGAGGTCGGGCGTGAGCACGACGATGTCGCCGCCCGCCGCCCTCGACACCACCTCGGCCCGGTCGCGGTCGTCCACGACGGCGGCCGCGGGCCGCACGTCCCCGACGACGTGGGCGAGCTCGCGCTCGGTGTACGCCGCGTTCACGGGGACGACCACGAGGCCGGCCCGCAGGGCGGCGACGTTGACGACCACGGCGGGCAACGACGAGGCCGTGCTCCACAGGACCCGGTCGCCCGACCCGAGGCCCAGACGCCTCAGCCCCTCGGCCGTCGCCCTGGTCATCTCGTCGAGCTGGCCGGCACGGCACCACCCCGACGGCGAGGCCCCCGAAGCGGTCCCCGAGCCAAGCCCGGCGGCCTCGCCCGAGGAAGACGAGGAAGAAGGAGAGGAGGTGTCGAAAAGGAGCGCCGCCCCCGGATCACGGGCCCAGGTCTCCGACCACGCTCTGGGCAGGCTGCGTCGGGCCGTCAGGTCCTCGACCTGCAGGTCGGACCCGGCGGGCAGATGCGTGCGCCAGGGCCGAGGGTCCACGGCGCCACACGGTAGCGCCCGCGCCGC